>ERZ808258.52-NODE-52-length-65427-cov-5.036698_pt1 | contig 65427 bp, 94 predicted proteins | sample MGYA00521280_ERZ808258 | MGnify/ENA primary metagenome ERZ808258 (study PRJEB31516, sample SAMN03275585) | gut metagenome | biome: mammalia-associated habitat; material: feces | host: Papio cynocephalus | place: Kenya | collected 2012-07-19 ...
AATAGCTTTTTCCAGCCTTTTTCATCACCGCCGCTAGAATGTCGTTGCTTGCTTTTTTGTACCCATCAACAGAGCGATTAGGCTTCCCATTTACGCATTTTTTCATACAATCCACAGAGCAAAAACGGCGATAATAATGCGACTTCGGAATCTCAAACGCCTTGCCGCAACACTCGCAGTATCTCGTAATCTTAATACCGCTTTCCGAGCGTTTTTCCGTGCACTCAAAACACGTCTTGCGCGCATATTTGCTTTCAAACTCCGCACCGCACTTTTTGCAAATGCAATGCTTCATCTCCCTGTTTACTACGTATTTTTGGCGGTATTTCTCCTTCCAAGCCGCTCTTGCGCATCTTTGGGAGCAGTAGATTTTCCGGCTCTTGTAGGATGGAGCTTCAAACTCAGCACCACAATGTACGCAAGTTTTTGTCACTGTCTTTTTCGGTTGCCCGTACGGGTCTTTTCTGCAAGCCGAGCACCTGCTTTCTCGTCCTTTTCGTACGTAAAACATCTTGCCGCATTTGGTACAAGACCGAAATACCACTTCTTTTTCTTCGTTCATTTCCCAACAGCCTCCTTTTTATGCTTTTCTTCCAGCTTTCGTTCTCGCGTTGCCACTGCGGAGCACTTAGGCGAGCAAAAACGCCGTTTCTGGTATATGGAGTAAGATTCCCCGTTCACGGGTATCCGATTCCCGCAAAATTCACAGAAACGCGCCTCTACGGGCTTTTTCGGTTTGATACATGTCTTCATCCGTCTTTTCCTTTTTCGTTCGTTCTAGGGGCTTTTCAGCCCCTTTATTGGGGTCGTTGTTATCTTGACCATTGTCCCGTCGCGTATCATCCTGTCAAACCGCGAAATAACCGCTTCTGCGACATCGCGATTTTCGTACACCTGCAAAACCTCGCGGAGAGGCTTGTTCGAGGTCATCCAGAGGCGTTTCCCCGATTCATACACGCCGTTAATCAGCTCATACGTCAGGTCTTCCATCACCGGAGTAGGTCGCCTCTTGCCGAAATCGTCGATTGCAAGGATATCAGTAGCAAGCAAATCAGACTTAAAGTCATTGGCTTTAACCATGCCTTCCGCCGCTTTGGCTACGTACAGCTCGCACAATCGCGTCCAGTTGTAAAACTGCGTTCTCAAGCCCTTATCAGCGATAATCCAACGCGTGAGACAGTAAGCAAGCGCGCGGCTTTTTCCGGTATCGTATGGTCCAATGATAAACATTGACTTGTTCCAGTCTTTTTTCATCGCCGAAAAAAGCGCTGTATTGCCTCTAGATTTATCGTAATCAAGAAACCCTAGTGGAACACCGCATTCAACGCTTCTCGTGCGATAGCGGGCTTCTTTTTCGCGTTTTTCGATTTCCTGACTGATACGATCCCCGCACTCCTTGCAGAGCGTGGGGCGTGGAATGATATCAGCCGCAAAATCCGGAACGTCCATTGAGGAGTGGAAGGTCTTACCGCACTCCTTGCAGGTGTAGTCATAATCGACGTGTACAAGCGGTCCGTCAAATGTCGTATTTGTCCAGAGCGACATTTCTTGGTCTCCCTCCATAGGTTGGAAGCGCCTTGTTGCGTGCTCGGTCAAGCTCAACGTCGAAGTTGTTCAGAAACGTGATAACGTCCCGTCTCCGGTATTGGTATCCGGAGTTATAGAGCGCCTCAATCTCTGTCAGCTCATCAAGCACGCCTTCGCGCTTTGCAATGGTTTTTAGTTGTTTGGTCTCCTTCTCACTCCATGCCGTCGATTCGCGACGGTTGAAGAGTACGTTAATCCGATGCTTCACCTCCTCGACAATCGCCGCGTCAGCGGCATTCCCCCTTGGGGGGGATATAAGGGGGGAAGAATCATTTCTTATATCTTTTCTTATTATTATATTTTTATTTCCCTGCAATTTTTCAGCAACCAGTTCTTCAGTTTTTTCAGTCAGTGTTCTGCAATTTTTTGAGAACTTGTTCTGCAATACTTCTTCGCAGATTCTGAAAAACCTTTTTGCCGGAAGTCCCATTACTTTTGTTTCGATTATTCCAGCCGCCTGTAGCTTTGAAACTGCCTGTCGTTGCTGGTAATCGGAAAGTCCGGTATCCTCCTTTATCCTGTCCACTGTCGCGTAAAAAAAGCCATCTTGCAAGTCTTCCTTGAAATATTCAAGCTGACTTGCGAGCGCCCCTAAAACGACTGCGCATTCAAGTCCGAATTCTCGGATTAGCGTCTTGTTCACCACAATAAAATTGTTTGAAGCGATAAGTCCAATTATGCTCATTTGCAAGCCTCCTTTAAGCTGTCAAGGTTGTTTATCGTGCAACAAAAAGGGCTAAACGTTGCACTATCCGGTTGTAGTTTTTCCCTTTTGTAAATGTTGCGATATACACTCGTCGCCCCAAAGTGCTTTTCTATTGAGATTAGTTTCCTTGCCGCAAGAACTGTTAATGCGTTAATCACGCCGTGAATACTGTATCCAACCCTTGCACTTAAATATCTATGCCCATTCTCAAAACATTTTCCGTTTTGAGAAAAAGCATAAATTATTGCATACGTAAGTAGCTGAGCACCTCTAAGATGCAAATCCTCAATCATCCAGCGATACACGTAAAAACCTTCTGCCTTTTTCATTTTCAATCCTCTGTTGTTTGTTTTTGGTTGTTTGTCTCATTCCATCACATACTTGCGTTTTGTGTAATGGCGCATTAGCTCATCAACGTCCTTTTCCGCGCGCCGTAGAGCCTCTTCAAGCGCTTTTAAGCGTGGATCAGGTATCTGCCAGTGGCAAGCAAGTATCTTGCGCATAAGCGCGTCATCAATCGCCGCAAACCTGTGATTGACTGATACTCTGCTCTTTGGCATCTTTGTCAAGTTTTCTGCGTTTTTGTCTGTAAATGCCAAACTTTTCGCAAACTCGCCAGCAAGATACCTTTCAACCGCGCGCGCCAGCTCTTGCGTTGCAGGGGTTTTGAGCCCCCGCAACTTCTCGGCTTGCGATTCGTACAAGTAGTAGCTTGCCATCTTTTACGCCTCCGCTAAGACTTGACGCGGCGCTTTAAGCTGTATCAGCTCGCCCATAGCTTCCGCAAACAGCTTCTCGCCATCCTTGAGACTTGAGCACATACCGTTTTCTTTCATTTTCGCGGCGTATGCTTTACGCAAGGCTGGTTCCGCTACTTTGCAGTAGGTCAAAAATTCCTCTGCCTTAAACACGCTGGAAAGGGCATTAAACGCCGCGTTGATGTCGGGGATTTCCTTACCGCCGGAACTTGTCTTCAAAACGTAATTTCCGCACGCTCCCTTTTCAGAGCAACGCGCCTTGATTTCCTCTGTTACCCGTTCTGCGAACTTGGTAACAATCTTAAACTTGCCAGCCAGTTCGCATAAAAAAGCGTCGGGGACTTCTGCCAGCGTCGGGAGTGCGTCAAGTTTCTGCGATACAACCATCACTTTTGACGCAAATTCCGCGTATGCAGGGCACGTACCATAGTAAGCCGCCTTGCAGTATCTACACTGTTTTTCCCCTGCAATTGCGGGTGCGGAATCGCGCTTGCACTCGGCAATCACGCCCATCACGTAATCTCTGATGCCCTCCATGCCCTCAAACGTGTAGTTGCTGTACTGGTGGATAACAGGATTGTAAAAGTGGACATCAGCAACCTTGCGCTCAAACTCTTGCATAGCCGCCAGAGCGTAAGCCGCGCCCTGTGGGTTGTTCGCCGCCTCCGTCACCTCTTTGTGCCCGAATTTCCAGTCGATTACAACAACCTTTTCAGGCGTGACAATCACCACATCTGCCGTGCCGTTGTAAACCTCTAAGCCGCAAAACTTGTAGCTCAATTTCCGTTCCGCGAAAATCTGAAAATTATCGCCGGAAACGCCGGAAAGTCGCAGAATCTCCGAGAACTTATCAAATGCCGCCATAACATCCGCGTCATCAACCTCCGGAAGCGGCTTTTGGTTAATACAAGCAGTAATCAGATCCGAGGTAACCGCGTGTTTGCTTGTCCCCTCTTTGGAGTTTTCTGTATCAAAGGAGGGCAAGCCCTCCTCTAAGCGATAACTTGCAGGGCATGCCTCGCGCCGTTCGAGCGTGGAAGGCGAAAAAACATGGTGTTTGGTTTCTGTCGTTTCCATTTTATTTTCCTCCTAAAATCGCATCGGCAATTGCGTCAAGATTCGGTTCAACCATCGCAAAAGAGAAAAACTCGCCGTTCTTTTCCACGAACGCTTTCACCTCTTCAGCTGATACCGGAATCCCTTTTCTGTCAATCACTTCAGCCAGCTTTTCAAGGTCGTTTTTTTCGGGCTGTTTCTGTTCAGTTTCAACAGGTTTTGCGTCTTCGTTTTCCGCTTCAGTCACAGCCTTGACTGCCTCCTTTTTCCGCTTCTCAAACTTGGAGGCAACAGGCACGGATTCAGCGGAGACGGGTGTTACGTCGATAATTTCATCCTGCGTTTGGATGCCCATTGTGAGTTCAGGGACGTATGTTCTCGCGAAAAATGTAGCCGCTCGGTAACGGAGCATAAGTTCAGGCATGGTCTTCCATTTTGAGCCTGTTTTTCCATACCAGCCTTCAGCTTTTGCCATTCCGATTGTTACTTCAGGGCTTTCCAGTTTTTCGCCGTCGCGGTCAATAGCCCACGCGATACAGCCGTAACTATCCGTTCCCTTTTCACCCGTCATGCGATACCGGAGCGGGGTGAATTTCCGGCTGGCGTTGATACACGCAATCAAAAATGTGCTTGACCACGCGGGCTTGCCATGGACAATATATAAGTTTTGCATCACCATCATAGGCGACGCTCCTATCCTTTGCGCCGTTTCGAGTGCAATCAAGCAATTCGCCGGGCGCTTCTGGAAAGTGACAGGGACAAGGTCGCTTTCCGAAAGCGGTCGGATCATTCGTTGCGCCGCCTCAAACGCCTGAATGTTCATAAAAATCTCGCCCGGCTGGAACGTAACCGGAGAAAGCTTCGCCTCCGGAGCCGCCGGATTGCTGTTCAGAAGTCCGTTGTTTGTGTTTGTTTGGTTGTTCATAACCGTGTTCATAAGTCATGCTCCTTTCTTGTTTTTGAGCGTGTTTTCGTCTTCTTCAAGTTCTTCTTTTTCAAGGCGCTCTCTCTTTTCTTCAGCGCATTCCGGGCATAGTCCGTCAAGGTCAATGTCGCTTATAGCACATACGTCACCACACTCATCACACCTTGCAAGCTCGCCGGAGCCCTTGCAGTCTTCGCAGATGTACGTGAGACTGCAACCCCGTTCCAAGTAGTGATAGCCGCGCCCTTTGCAATAGGGGCACTGGTATGTCATTTTGCCTGTTCCTCCTCGTTTTCCGTATCTGCTTTTTCTTTTGCTTTCCGTGCGTCCATGTAATCCGCGATTCCGATTTTTGAGGCGCAAGTCCGGCAAATATGGTGATTATACATAGGCAAGTTTTTTTCGGAAACGAACACGCCGCAAGCGCAATCGAGCGCATACATCGCAGGTTTCCCGCAAATGTCGCAAACAACCTTAACCATCTTTTTAGTCCTCCCTGTTTTCATTTTCTCGTTTTACCTGTAAGGCAAACTGTTCCAGCTCGCCAATCAGCTTGTCTTTGTCAAGTGCTCTGATGCCTTTCATAGCCTCATAAACAGAGCCCATTGGCGTTCTTCCGTGCCCATGCAAATACCCCATTGGCGTATGTACAGCGCACTGATAAGGGAAGTGGCTACACTTGCCAAAGTAGTTGATTTTCATGCCGTGCCCGTTCTCAAACAAGGTGTAAACAACAGGATGTTTTTCTCTTCTCATTTTATGCCTCAAACTCTTTCTTTTTTGTGTTGTAAGCTGGATTTTGTTCATATTTTTTTGAACGCGAGGAACAGTCATCTGTTGCCTCTCTCTTGCGTCTTGATGCGTCGCAGATAACGCCGTTCCAGCGCTTGCAAGACAGGCAAATTCCACGCCATCCGATGTGTTCAGTTTCTGTGTTACTCATTGCACACCGCCGCAATCTCAGCAAGCCGCTTTTCGGACTGTACAGTCATCTGTACAAGTCCAATCATATAGCCCATAGCCGCGCCGAAAACCAGCGCGGCGGCGATAAGCTTCAAGTTGATTTTGTTCATATTCTGTTCTCTTTCAGTTTTCAGATTATTTCCCCTGTCTTACATCAGGGGAAGTGAGTTCGATTCTTTCGCGAAGAGGTTCACAAAGTAGATTTGCCCCTTGCCCGTAATTTTAGGTGTTCTAGTGATAACGCTAACGCCTTCGCTGTTGATTCGCGCGCCCTCCTTCACCTCAAACCATCCAGCGTTGACGCTTCGCTGTGTGGGGAGATTTTTCTGGCTGCCTTTGCTGTGGAGATAGCCTTTTTCTCGCAGGTAATCAAAAAAGCGATTCTGCCCGATTTCCACGCCCGTTGACTGTTTGATAAGTTTTGCCATTTCACCAACAAGGATTGACGTTTTGGCGACCGCGATGCTTTCAGCAAATACGACTTTGGGCTTATCCATTTCGATTTGCTTGTTCGCTTCCGCGATTTTCTTGTCCTTCTCCTCAAGCTGGAGTTTTTGTCTGTTGATTGTCTCATCTGCAAGTTTGATTGCTCTTGCCATAATCATTTCCGGCGTTTCGTCAGCCTTCGCCGCGATGTAACCGCCGGATTTCCGGATGGAGGGAAGAACCTCAGCAGTAACCCACTTCCGGAACTTGCGCGCTTCAGGTTTGTTGGAGCGTACAATCAACGCATAAAGTCCGGATTCGTTGACAACTGACAGTGTTTGTTCTCCTCCAAGGGTGTAAACTTTTTTTACTCCCTTTTCATCTTCATCAAGATGACTGACTGCAACCCTCGAATTTGTCATGCCGAGAACATTGCAAACGTCTTTTGCAACAAACCAAGGTTCGTTGTTTTCTGTCTTCACGCGCACATCTGCGCCCTCAAAGTTGAATTTCATGATTTCGTTACTCATTTGAGTACCTTTCTGTTGTTTATAGGAGCGGAACCATTCCGCGCCCGTTGTTTTTGCGAAATTGCCATTTTTAACAAAACGGCTTGTAGTTCGAACTGCGTCAATCTATTGATTAGACGCAAGGAGAATTGAGTTCAATTAGGATTGTTTGAGCAAGCAAACATTGTTCGTCTCCTACTTGTAAGACTGTTATTTTGTTTTGCTTTTTCGCGCTTTCTAGGGCACAAAAAAAGCGGGCTTGATAGGGAGCTAGAAACACGCAAGTAGTCGTGCCGCATGGATTACTCCGATGCAATCCCTCAAGCCCGCAAAAATACAAAGCGGGTGAGCTGTAAGATTTTTCCGGGAATCGTTTGTCGAGTTGACGGAGCGACTTCCGCTACTTGCGTGGATTTCTAGGTCCAACGCATTTACAATAACACCGCCGGGCGAATTTTGCAAGCGCGATTTCAAAAAATCTCGCATTTTTTATCACGCCTCCTCTTTTTGGTATTTTTGCAAGTTTTTTTCTGCTTGCGCATTTTGTGCCAATTTTCCGCGTTCCAGTCGCAAAAAACCGGAGCGAGGAAAGCTGGTACAAAACAACGTTTTTCTGCGTAAAGACCTTAAAAATCGCAGTTCCGTTTCGACCGGGGGTTGGTTCCGGGTCAGGTCAAGCAGTCACCATGACTGCCACGCGCTTCTCGCGCCTTTTTCCTCTTACAAGGAGCACCCCTTCTTTTTCAGGTGTAAGGGATAACACCTGTCTTTTGAGCTCGATTATGCCTTTGGTAAGGCAATCTCAAGCCCTGCCGCTTGCGCGGCTCTGTAGGCTTGTAGCTTAGCCACAAAGCCACGTCGCACGCCCTCTGGATAGCACGTGCCAAATAGCCGCATGGTGGCGACTATCATGTGCTCGCCCTGCGCTATGCAACGCAGAGCCATTTCCTGCCCCCAAGAGTAGTCAAACTCTTCGAGGGACTGGAAGACTGGCATTTCTGCTGATTCTTTTTTCATTTTCAGCACCCCTCATCTAGCGCTATATCGCTAGACTTGGTTAAAATTTTTTCGCTCGCGGCACTAATAAGCATACGCATAGTGTCACTGTACGAATTGCGCCGAAAATGGCGCATAATGAGTTCAATTTTGCGAATTTCGTCTGGTGTTGCCACCAGCGCAATTTGCCGCCTTTTCTTACTTTTCATTTTTCGCACCTCTTAGCGTTGTAGCGATAATCTAGCACTGCAAAGATAATTTTCAAGTGATGTTTTAAAAAAAGTTGAAATTTTATAAAACGGGTGCTACATTAGCGCTAGCCAACCAAAAAATGGAGGTGACAGATGACAACAGTCAACATCGACACCCAAAAGACAGAGCAACTGGCAAAAGGGGAGAAAGAAAAGGAAAAAGAGCCTCTAGACCCACGCCTCGAAGGTTTTGTGGGTGAGCTTAGAGAGATGGCAAACCAGACATCACAGTCGCAGATACATAGACAAACTGGAATAGGACAATCCTATATATCAGCGCTGATATCAGGGACTGCGCCTATTGATAAGCTGTCTCTCCGCAAGTTTTGCAAGCTCTTTCCATTTGCAAAAATTTCTATCCGAGGGAACACCGCGAACGCCTCCACAAATACGAGCAAAGGAGATTTAAACTCTTTCGGAGGGGACAATATAGGGAGTATAACACACATCGTAAACGGAGATTCGGAAAACATCCTTTCAGAGGTCATAGACATTCTAAAAGAGGATTCGTTTTCTGACGCTGAAAAGGTTAAATTTAGCTTACACAGGCTGGAGAAAAAACAGAAACAATGAATAACTCCTTCGGGCGTGATAACAGGGGGAGTATCACGCATCTCGAAGCCCTAAAAGGTGATTGCATTGGCAATCAAACGATTATCAATCTGCCTCCTTACGTGGTATGGGCGGCGGCTGGAATTGCGCTGGCATTTTGTGCTACTGCAATAGGTTGTCGCCTCATCCCTCAGGAGGTCCACCACACATTCGACCAAAGCGCAAACGTGCAAATTTCGAGCGCAGGAAACGGAGGGTTAAAGTAATGGCTTTACGCTGTATCAAAGGTTGCTATTACGCCTATTTTAGGGACGTTGACGGGCGACTTAAGACCCGTACGCTTAAGACCAAAGACCCTGTAGACGCTATCAGACTGCACGCGGAATACATGTCTTTTGTGCTAAAACGCAAGCAAACACACGTTATAGTCAAGGACTTTCCGGAATTCTTCCCACAGGCACATTTAGCTGTAACACCGCTTCCAAAAACCGTCCTTCCCCTCCCTAAAGAGGGGGAACATTGCCGGAGCGGCTTACCTCTTGCAAGCATGATTGAGGAGCTGGAAAAAATCCAAACATTGCCTGTTACCAGCCGCCGGATTATCGCCCGATTTATAAAAAGTATGACTGTAAAATACATGGATATGGTAACGCCGGAAATGGCGCAAAATTACCTAGAGCAAAACTTTACAAATGGGCGCAATTACAAGTCCTACAACAACAATAGGAGCGTGCTAAACAAGGCTTTCCGGCTCTTGCTTGTCAAGGCAAAATTGACACGCTCCCCGTTCGAAAACATTGTATCACGCAAGATTAGAAACGTCGTTTCTCATCGTCCTATTACAGCAAAGGAGTTCAAGCGCATTTACCGCGCCGCCGGGCTTCCGTTGCGTGTTGCCTCTGCTTTAGGCTTTTTCGCGGGCATGGACATATCGACAGCCTTTTCCATACCTTGCAACGCAATCAATCTTAAAGAGCGCCTGATACGCTGGAAACGCCCTAAATCAAAGCAATGGTTCACATGTGGTATCCAGCCTGAGTTACTCCAAATTCTCACAGAGCTCAATTTCCCAGAGGATTCCGAAAAACCTCTTTTAAGCCACTACAACGCAAAAACAGCCCACTCCTCAGGCGTGGACTTCAGAAAACTTCTAAAAAAGCTCAAAATCAAAGATAACGAGGAGGGCAAAGCAAGTTTCCACAGCCTCCGCGCGTCGTTCTTCACGCGATGCGACGCAGGCAAGCTACACAGACGCACTACATCGCTTGCTGGAGGACACAAAAGCGATGTTATGAACGACTTGTACAGTCACGATGTTTCAGCCGCGCACGAGGTCGAAAAACTGCCCAAAATCGGGCTTTTTTCGTGATTTCGGCTGTATGTAAAAAGGTATGTAACGTTCAAATTTGTAGCGGTTTTAAAAGGTTCGACTCCCTTCACCCGCTCCATAAATTCCACCAATTTGAACTCAAATTCCCAAACGAGGGACATTTAAAAACACCGCTTGAGCGTGCCTTTTGTATGTAAAACTGTATGTAACTTTTCAAACAAAAAACCGCTTCCCTCCGCAAAGAGGGAAAACGGAAAAAATCTTCATTTTTTTTGAACAGAGGGTAATTCTGTCTTATCTGTCAGTTAAAGCGTCCCATCGAATCACGCGAACGCCCACGCCGCCCGAACTCGCCAATCTCAACGCGCGGAAGTTCGCTTCTGCGTCCCTCCCTTTCGCCATTGTGAAAGCGTTCACGGTCTTCATAATCATAACGCCGCGCTGGAGAGGAGGAATAGGACCGATACGCCCGATTCCGCGTTTCATCCCCGCTTTCGCCAAACATGCGCGCATACGTTGAGATTGCGTCAACTTTCGCCTGATATTCGACCTCTTCAGGGATGTTATCTGTCAGTCCTTTCATCGCCATTTCCAGCTCCGTGAATTCCTTCACAGCTCCGTAATCCTCGCATTGTGCAAGTTTCTTGATAAGCGATGCCGCTTCGGTTACAATCAGGCACTTGATTTCATCGTCTGAAAGCTCATGCCCGACCTTTTTGCCGATCTGCTCTTTTGCCTCACAGATACGCTCATCACCAGCATAACGCGTGTAGCGTCGCATTCCAACGCCCGCGCGGTACATATGCGCGCCGTCGTAATACTCGCCCCTGTCGTCATACCCATCGTATCCATGCCGCCCGTAATCGCGCCGGAATCGCGAATCTGTGTAATGCGCTCCGGAGTAGCGACTGGATTCGCCGCGCTCCCCACGTCGCATGACTTCATCTGCCATATTCTGCACGATGTAAGAGAGCATGACCCATGACATCTTGTCCGGATTTTCGCTCTTTTTCAGCTCTTCGATAAAAGCCTCTTTGTCGTACCGTTCCGGATAGTTTTCACGCTCTCCGGATTTCATCATTTCCGCTTGCTTATCCATGATAGATAGCCTTTCTTTTTTGCTTGTTTTGAGTTCAAAACGCGGCGTTCAAGTCATCGCCCGCCGCCCATAAACATGTTCATAGGATTAAAGCCGCCGCCCATGCCTCCCATAGGCATACCGCCGCCCATAAACCTTTGGAACATCTGTTGCATAAGCCCCTGTGGGTTCTGCCGCGCCTGTTGCATCATGCCTACAAAATTAGGGTCCCGCATCTGATTGTCGAGGCTCAAAATGTAGTTTGCAACCTTTTGGTCTATCCTGCTTCCGTTTTTTGCTTCAGGTTCGACGATTTCCATCTTGTAAGATGTTCCATCATCGCCCCCGATAATCTTAATCGTGGTAAAGCCCTTCTGATTAGCGTTTTCTGCCATTTTATTTTCCTCCGTTTGAGTTAAAATTCAAGCCATTCATGCCATTCCCGTTGCCGCCTCCCCTGCTCAGCATTGGCGGTAATGTATTCGCCGGAGCAAAGCTAGGAGTTTGTATAAATGGCAAGGGCGGCGCTGGCATTATCGTTGACGTTTGAAACATTGGCGGCGTGTAATAGGGCTGTTGAAAAACAGGCTGGAAATAGGGTTGTACAGGCTGTTGATACGTGTTTCCCGTGTCCCCCTGATTCTGCAACGCTTGCGCGTTATTCGCCGCTTGCGCTTGCTGTCTTTCCATCAGCTCTTTGAGTTCGCCTAGCCCCGTTTTCAGGTCGTTGACCTCTCCCGAAAGTCGCTTCACCGGGTCTTCAGGTTCCGTTTCAGCGCCCGCGTCCGGATACTTTTTGCGTATCTCCGCGATTTCATCTTGCAACGCCTGAAAATGCCTTTGATACGCGTCATTTTCGAGCTTGACGCGTTCGGAATAGACGCTTTCAGCAGTTACCGCCGGAGCTGGTGTTTCAACCGGATTTTCCGGAGTCGGAGCAGGTGTTTCAACCGTCTGTTCCTCCGTCTTTGGAGTATCCGCCAAAACCGCCGTTTCCTCTGCTTCAACGATGTTAGTTTCTTCGCTCATTTTTGGACTTCCCCGCGTTTATTTTTCCTGTTTGTTGCACTATATCCACGCCCTCTATTTTATCAAAAAATCAAGTTTTCAAAGTCCGCATACGTTCCCCGATTTTCCAATATTTCAACTTTCTAAAATCAGTTTTTATATTCCTCCCTGTAATCGTCGCGGAGCTCCGGAATTCGCGTCGTTTACACTCACTTTTAAACAAAAAAAACACACTAAAAAACGAGGTAAAATCATGGAAGCAGTTCCGATTTACAACGTCAATCCCGCCGGGAATTCGGGCTTTAACGGCTGGGAGGCAATGGCACTTTTGAACAACAACAGAAACAACTCCAACTGGGGCGATTGCGGCGGCTTCGGCGGCGGCTGGTGGGCTTGGATTATCCTGCTTTTCTTCGCTTTTGGCGGATGGGGCGGCGGCTTCGGAGGATTCGGAAATCGAGCTGGAAATTGCGGCGGTTGCACGTCCGGAATTGGCGCGCTCGGTGCTGACCTTGCTATCACAGACGCGACCAACATCGCAGAGCTCAAGGCAGGTGCAAACTACACCTCCCAGACTGTCAATGGCATCAGAAACACGCTCAGCGACCTCCGTTCCAACCTCTTCCAGTCCTTTGCTGACACCAACGCGGCAATCACCAACGCCGCGTATCAGAACCAGCTCGGACAGCGCGAAATCAGTAACGCAGTTACCAATTCCGCGTATCAGAATCAGCTCGGGCAGAGAGACATTCAGGCGGCAATTGCCTCCTGTTGCTGTAACACTCAGCAGAGCATTCAGTCGCTCAACGCCAATATCAGCCAGCAGTTTGGACAGCTCAACTACAACAACGCCATGCAGAATTGCGAGCTCAAAACCGCAATCGCGGCAGAAGGCGCGGCGACGCGTGCGCTTATTCAGGCACAGTATACCGCAGACGTCGAACGCAAACTTGCAGAGGCAAAGCAGCAGTTGTTTGTCCTTGAGCGCTTCGGGCAGTACGCCGCCGGAAGCGGATGTGCCGCCGCCGCAAATTCCTGCGGTGGATGTGGCTGTAACTCCGGTTGCTAACAACCCATAAAACCTCCCGTTTCAGCCTCAAAAACTGGAACGGGAACAACCTAAATCAAGCAATTTAAGGAGATTTAAAAATGGCTTGCAAACATGGTTATTTTTGCAGATATGCGCTCGGTGCTCCCATTGTAGGGACAACCAACGTCATATACTCGCTTCGTTCCACACTTTGCCGCCTCAGACAGCAGGATATTTTCATGCTGTCAGTCCCGGCAACTACAACTTCCACCCTTCCCCCGGCGGTCCAGCTCTGCAACGGCACGGTGCTCCCCATTGTCTTTTCAGGCTCAAGCGCGGCGGCTGAAGCAAGTGGACTTGTCGGTGAACGAGTGTATCTAGCCACAATTATTTGCGTCGGAGGTGTTGCAACTCTCAACATCCTCAACGCCGCAAATCCGGCTACTACTACCACGTAACCGAAAAATTACACCGGTTTATCTTCACTTCCTGTTTCCCCGCCTCAAAAAGCGGGGTTTTTAGTATAATCCAACGCCGGAAAGGTCCATAAAATGGAACATCACGATACAGACGATAACAAGATTTTTGCTTGCTCCCTATACTTTGATACTCTCGCGCGTGAGTTAGCTGTACCAGTCACCATATCCCACGCCACGCAAGGCATGGAGACAGGCGCGGACTCTGTAAGGAGCTGTAAGGCTATCTTTGACACAGGCGCGACATCGTCGATGGTATCAAGCGACATAGCGCGCGCCTTGCACTTGCAAAGTATCGACACTGCGCTTGTCACTGGTGTACATGGTACAGAGCGCGTATCTATATATACCATAGACGTGCGCTTTAAAGGAGGCTTTGCACTGTCTAGCCTACATGTCGCAGAGGCTGGAGCTGATGCTGGCTTTGACCTCTTGCTAGGCATGGACGTGATAGCGCGTGGCTCTATGCTACTATCATCGCACGACAAGCGCACACTCTTCGCCTTTTTTTACCCGCAAAATTGCCAATAATCAATAATCGCTATCAGATAATCAAGAAAAATTGAGTTCAAAACAAGAAAAATGCAAAAATTTTTATATTTTGGCTTGCAAAGTATAAAATATGGTGTATATTAAGCACTGTAGCAGGAAAAGCAACCCTGAAACAAAAAAAACAACGCCGAAAGGCAAGGAGAAGAAAAAAATGAAGTTTACGGAAGAAAGACTGTTCGAAATAGCAGAAGAAATGTACGCCGCAGAAGGGCTCGATGCCCACAATGAGGGCACAGAGCAGTGGGCATACGCAAGCGCCCACGAAGAGTACGAAAGCGAAGAGACAGTCCGCGCGGAACTGCGCGGATTTATCGAGCAGGAAAAGGAATTCGCCGCAGAGCGCGGCGAGTAAGAGAAAGGAGAAAAAATCATGATGACAGAACTTGAAAAAGCAAAACGTGCAGCCTATAACCGCGCCGCGAACGAGACCTACCGCGCGCTAACCCACCACACGAACCTTGAGGATACTGACGACTGGCAGTACTATGTCAACGACTGGGACGAAATCGCGGACGTAGAGGAAGCTGAAGAGGCTGGACAGCAGGCCGCTGAGACAGCGGTGGACGCAGAGCGCCTGTTCGAAACAGACGCAGAAGGCGACCTGCATGAGGTCGACGACTTCAGCGAGGGGGTCGAAGAAATCGAAGGCGTGAACTTCTTCGATAAAGAAGTTTGCAATGGCACCCCAAACGTTGGTTTTGTTGCCTCAGACCTTGGAGAGGCAGAATCTCTCCGCCTCATTATCAACATGAGAAAGGGGGAATAAAATATACATTTACTGCAACGGAATCAAAACCAATATCGAATCCGGCGACCTCTTCCACGCAAAAGAGGTCGCAGATGCGAACGCCTGCTACAGTCAGGCAGATATATACATCATCGACGATGATGATGTATCAAACTCAATCGTGCGCCGCTGGCGCGGTTGCATGGACGGAATCGAGGATTGCGATAATGCAATCCAAATTGGAGATTCCGGTTTTTATGAAGACTGGCAAGATTGCATGCCCGCGGAAGCGCAGGTTGTCGACGAAGGACCTGTCTTCGAAGAATACGACGCATAAAATCAAAAAGAACACCGCGCCTTTCACAAAAAACGGAAGGCGCGGTTTAAAACTGGAGTAAAAATTTAAAAATGAAAGAACCAAAGCTGTATAAAATTGCGTTTACGGAAGACAGCTCGCCGTTCGCTGAGACTGCGTACACGCATATCTATACCCTTGCAGGTATGCACGTAATTGGCAACTTGCAGTTTTTCTACTACCGCCAACAGCTTCTTGAAAAGCTCTCCTTTGAGGATATTTTCGAGGCATCGGGCTTGACCTCTGAGGCTTTTTGCAAGGCGCTGGGAGTTAAATACTCCACCTTTACAGCGTACAAAAACGGACGCTTGATTATCCCGCAGGCACGAAAGGAGCTTGCGTTAAACATCGCGGAGGCGGCAATCGCTGTCCAGCGCAATGGCTTTTTTGTCGAATCTCCGCAGGAAAAAGCAGAGAAAGAAGCCACGAAAAAAGAGCTGATAAAAAAAATTGAAAAAAGCTCCACGGAAGACTTGAAAAAGTTTGAAGCCGCGCTAAATTAAAGCTGTTAGCCGGAGAAATCCTGCTATGTATTGAAACTAAAAATGCCCCTTGCCGAAAGGCTGTTGCGACTGCTAAGTTCTCAAAAAAGAGGCATTGCCGCCCCCTAAAAAGGGCGGCTTTTCTGTTTTAAATCGCACCTGCAACAGCGCATCCATACTCATGTAACGCCCTGTCAAGCACGCGCAAAAGGTGACAGTCAGGCGCGCACTTGGTACAGTCTCCGTGGCAAGCAAAATTTTTGACCAGCTTTTTAGCTTGGCAATCAGGGCAAATCCCTGACCGCAGAGCGCACTTGTCACACCGCCGCCGACAATGATAGCAAGCAATCTTTCCGCGCTCTGATTCGCGCTCTTTTCGCTCTCTTTTGAGCGTAAATTTCAGCTTTTCGATGTGCTGCAAGGTGTACAAAAACCGAACGCCACTTTTCTGCTTTTCTACCGCGTCCGGCGTGCCTAAGCGCCGCCGCGTGTAGCTGATACTCTTCAAACCTAACAGCTCTGCCGCGTTCCGCACGCTGTAAAATTCCCCGTTTTCAGATGTTCCAGTAACCGATTCAGCCATAAAAAATCCCCTCCCCGTTTGAGTGTTTTTTATCGTATAACCTTAGTCAATACAACGCCGTCTACAACCTCAGGAACCGCGCTCAATTTCGCCCGTTCCTGCCTCATACGCAACACTTTTTCCCGTCGCTCCGTCAGCTCCGGAAGTGGGTCGCCGAGCGGCTCCGTCGGGTTTACACGATTGATTTCACCAATAAAGCGCATGTAGACTTCGTGGAGTTCCGGAATCGAGTGTTTTATACCTAGTTTCGCGGTGTTCCAGTATGAAAACGCCGGAACTTTCAGATCCCCGTCTCCCCTGACTTCAAGCTTAAAATCTTCCCCCGGAATCGCGTCCGGAAAAAGCATTGTAACCATTTTTGCCACGTCATTCAGCGTTGCCATTTTTGCAATCCTCCCTGTTCTTTTTTTTGACTTTTTGAAGTGACTGCATAAAGATAAAGGCGCGCCCTGAAAAGTTGAAATTTCAGACTTTCAGAACGCGCCTAAAACGCTGTTTTTTGAGTTCAAGAGGCATGTGTTACAGTTACGTTATTGTTACGTAACAGCTGTGTAACAGTTACTCTTTGTGCCTTGAGACATAGACGCGCGCGGAGGTGTAGTCGCGTTTTGCCTGTTCGCATTCGCGCTTCAGCTCTTCCACACGCTTTTCGAGGTGTTGTAGTTTGATGCTGGATTCCGTCTGGACTTTGGTTATTCCAGTCGCAATTTCTACCTTGAGAGCGTCAATCTTGCCATTGATGTACCAAAGAGAGCCAGCCACTACAAGAGCGCCAACCACAAAGCACGTGAGGCACGTTTTGCCGCGCTCCGCGTTCGCATTGTTCCGCTCATCAAGGCGACCGATTTTCTCTTCATTCCCTGCGTGGCATCCCCCGACCGCTTCACTCATTTTGATTCCCCCCTTGACTGTTTTATCCCCGTGCTCAGACGCTTTGTTTTCGCCTGTAATTGTTGTTTTGGCGCGCTCAAAGAGCTTTGACGCTCCCCCGCACGGGAAAGGACATTTAGAGCAGTTCCCCGAACACGCCATAGTTTATCACTTATTCCCCTGTTCAACTGTTTTTTCTGCACTGGTTCCGGAATTTTCTTGAGTTTTTACGCCAGTAGGTCCGACTTCAACCCCTCCCGCAAAAAACGTCTTGATCACCGCGTCCGCGCCCGTGAAATTCGCCTTGTCTTTGATGTTGACAACCGCAATTTTGCCATTTGCGAACTTGGTAATCACGCCCGGAGTGCAATTCTCGCCAGCAGTCGCGCTTGCCTCAAATCCCGCGTAAAAGCCATTGACAAGCATAAGTTGACTTTTGGAGTTTGTACCATCCATCACGCGCGAAAAATTGGTTGCTTCTTCAACCTTGATAACTTTTCCGTTTTCGTCGTAATGTGTTACAGTTGAATAACATCCAGTCGCAAACGCAACCAGTCCGACAGCCGCAACAGCGGCGGCAACAATTCCGCTTTTCTTCATGTTTTATCAGTCTCCCGCTTTCTTGTATTTTGCCTCAAACTGTTCTGCTGGAACAACAAAAAAGTCATCGCCATCCTTGACGATATATTCTCCGTCGCTTGCCAATGTAAGCCCGTCCGGAGTTACAACACGCAAGGCGAGTTGAGAGGGGAAATACTGCCCGTGTTTCCCCACAAAATCCCGCACTTTGTCCGCGTTTTTGCGTGTTACCTGTATTGCCTCAACAGGCGTTTTTCTGAGGTACAGTGCCATGATATTACTTGCCCTGTTCCTGCGTGGTTTTCGTATCTGCTCCCGCGTCTGTCGCGCCGGAATCAGCATTGCCGCTGTTCATAACCTCTTTGACTTTGTCGATTCCGAGCGGAATTGCCGCTTTGATTTTTTCCGCATTTGCCGCACCGAGCTTGCCTTCCGCAACGAGCTTGTCGATGTATTCAAGCGCTTTATCCTGTCCCTTTGTCTCCAAAAACTCAATGATTGCCGCGTGCGCCTTGTCCCGGATTTCCGCTTTTTTGTCCGCGTTGAAGAGCTCGCAGCCTGTCAGAATCACAGCGCAAAACGCGCCCGCAATTGCCATTTTCGTGATGTTTTTCAGCTTCATTTTTTTAGTCTCCCTAAATCCTGTTTTTTATCTTGTTTTGCCGACTTTTGTTTAGTTCTCAAGGATGATTGACATGGTGCGCGTTAGGCACATAGCCAGTGATGTTTTCGAGGTGTGCAATGCGCGTGTCGTTCTTCCGGATATCCTTCCAAACGTTCCGAATTTCCTCCGTAATCGTTCGAATCTCCACGCAATGTGTATCCATTGCCCTGTTGCAATCCTCTTTTTGCACAAACTTCTGCAAATCGCGTCGAATGCCTGAAATCGTGCCAGCCATCCAAGCCAAGATTGCAGTCATCGCGCTCAGCGTAATACCGAGCAATGCAATCGCCCATTCCTGTGTCATAAACTCGCCCTCTGTCTCTCAACTTTAAAATTTTTGCTTTGTGTGTTTGCGCCGTCCCGCGTGGACATCGCGCCTTACACCAGTAGCAAAACTTGTCAACCTCGCGCGTTCTTTAGAGCTCAAAAAGCGGTAAAGGTACTCTCTGATAATCGCCTTGCGATTCTCCCGCCATGCCACGCCGCCGAACATCCGAACGCCCCAGTAGACGCGTTGAGAGCGTATCCAGCTTAGCCCGTCTGCACGGATAATCTCGTACAACATCTTGTCCGCGTCTTTCCGTGTCCAGCCCTGCGGTTGCTCCCTGTAGATATAATCGTGGGCAATCGCGCCGCATAGCGTTCTAGGGTCAATACGAGGCGATACAATCGCCCATAAAAACGCCGGAACGCTCATGCCGTCACTCAAAAAACCACGCGGGACGGTAAAACGCTTACCCTTAAAATTGAACGGAAGAGGCTTCAGCAGTCGGAAAATATCCCCGTGCGCCGTCCGCTCGATAACCTCGATTTTCGGGTTATGGTGACAATGTTCACTCATCGTGCTTATTCTCCTTCCCCTGTTTTTAGCGGTTTTTAAGCCGTTCTTCCGCGTCTTTTCGCCACTGCTCGATGTGATACACCCCCGCCCACTCAACCGCTTTCAGCTCTTCTTCTTTTGCGCGTTTTTCCAGCAAGGGACGCGCCAATCCGAGCGCGAGCAGGTAAACAGGCAGTGTCAATTTGCGCCTCTGGTAAGCGTGGTACAGCTCGTGGATGTACGAGCCAAAAAGCACCGCAACATTGTCATCCGGCGCGAGCTCTATAGCGTCCGAAACCGCTCGATATGCCGCTTGTTTCTTCCCTTCTTTGCCTGTAATCTTGATGATAGGGATGTATTCCCACGCCAGCTTAAAAAGCCAGTCCGTTCGCTTCTCGTACTCTGCCGTCAGTTTCAAAATAGGTTTATAAAAGTTCATGGTTTTTATGCCTCCGGTGTGAACTCGTTCGCAAGGGCGGTGATTTCCGATGCCGATATCGCCCGGTTGTAAATTCGGCACGCGGCAATATAAGCGTTGCAAGAGCCTTCGGAATATGTATTAGCAATCCAGCCGCCAATGGTCCCATTGTTGTTTGTCGAGCTTAAATAAAGCGTCATTGTGAATGTCTTTACAAGCTCCCCGTTTGCGTAAATGTTGCACGTCCCATTATTGTAAGTCATGGTACAGCAAACCCAGCCAGAAAGCGTGAACGTCGTGTCTTCTCGTCCGTTCGCCCGTTCAACCGCCAGTTTTCCGTCATGGTCTTGCAAAACACACGCCTTATACGGCGAATCATATCCCCACCCGAAAAACGACCGATAGCCGCTCCCCGAAACTTTGTAATACCACGCTGAAATAGTGAACGTTGTAGTAGGGAACCCGGTAGTTGGAAAATCAATCCTAGTAGCCTCCATTTTTGCACATGGGACGCCTTTATAGGTTGTATAAACTGGAGTTCCATTCGCCACGGTCAACGCCTGCCCAGTATCTGCCGAGCTTGCCTCTTCCTCCAGCGGCGCGTAAAATACAAGCCCATCTTCCGGAAGTGCGGGCGGTTCTTTTACCGCGATAAACAGGTTACCTACTCCCGCCGCCGTGCTCCGCACAATAATCCCTTTCTGCCCGGCTTGAGGCGTTCCGTTGGCTGTTTGAAGAGGGATAAACAGCGATTTTGCAGGGTTATGCTCTACGGTCATGCTCTGCCCCGTCGGTATCATAATTCCCTTGCGCCCCACGGACGGTACTTTATTAAACACGAATTCCCGCGCCAGCGCCTGTATTTCCGTGTCGGTAAGCGCTCGGTTGAAAATGCGGATTCGCGAATAGTTCGCGTTGCCTCTAATAGCATAAGTGGCTCGCGCCAGCGAGTTGATGCAAAAATTAAGCCCGCTCTGGAAACTGTATGACCGCTCCGCTGAATACGCCGCGTAGTCCGTGTTCCCGTCAAGAACTGTCTTAAACTTCTTGCTTGTCGCGTCATAGCTGAAATAGCCGTGATGCCAGCCAGTTCCAATCTCGGAATACAGGATTCCCGCGCGTCTTGCATCACTGTTGGAGCTCCCGCATGCCGTCTCAATATGGTCCGATTCCACACTTGCCCAGATTTCATCACCTCCACTCAGGCTGTAATTGCCGCGCCCTGCTGTAATATACGCGCTTGAGTTACTGTTGAGCCGCTTAAACCAAAAAGACATAGCCATAGATACATCCCCGGAAAACCCGTCAAGCGTGCCGCTCAGATACGAACCGGACTTTATTTCAAGGCACGGTATGCCGTCGACCGTCTTTGCGGTCACCGTCCCGGTTTTCGTCAACGACTGCCCCGTCTGCGCCGTGGTATAGTCCGAGCTGTCGCAGGGGAGATAGAAAACCATGCCGCTTGTCGGTATTTGCTCCGCCGGTGTTGCCGCTCCCGCATCGTAATCTTCAATCGGCAAAAACACCCCGCCGCACATAATGCCCTTCATCCCTGCCGTCGGATCCTGCTTTCTGATGTACAGATAACTCATACCGTCACGCCTCCGGTTTTGTAAAGTCGTATGTCACCGCGCCCGGCAAGCCAAGCGTACCGTCCGAGTTCAGCGCTTGCGCCGTGCCTGTAAAAGTCGCAGTATCTGTTACAGACGCAAGCACGCCCCACGTAATCGCCATTTCCTGCTCAGGTGTACTTCCACCGCCCGAACCGCTTGCCGAAACCGTGCCGAATTCTCCATTTTCGTCTTTGTAGCGCAAGACTTTGTCACCGCTCGCCGTGCCGTCCGAGTAACCCTGAAAAATAACCCGCGTCCCAGCCGGAGGCGTTTGTGTCATTTCCGCGTCAGTGTAAAACTTTTCCGTAAAAGGCATAGTGCTTATTCCTCCCCGTTTTCTGCTGTGGTGTTTGTAGTCTCTGTTTCAGTCGCCGCCGGATCCGGAATGTCCACAAAGAGTTCATCCCAATTCCGGTTGTTTTGCAGTAGATTCAAGCTGATAATTGCAAACTCGCTTGTATACGATGCAATGTCCGCCGCGCTCATGCCGTTCTCAGTGGCAAAAGCGACCATCTGTTCCGCGTTAAAACCGCCGGAAACAGGCAAATCCACGCGCGTCTTGCCCACTTTCGAGCACACTTCATCAACTGCCGCCCAGAACGTCGCCTTGATTGCCTTAAATCGCTGTGCAAGCTCATTTACAGCCCCCGCCGCCTTTGGAAACGCGCTTCGGACTGCCTGTCTGTGCGCCTCCCACACAAAGTCGTCACGCAGTTCCGCTTGCATTTCCTGCGTACCATAAAAAAACTTGCGAATTGGCGCGTAATTAGCAAATGCGAACTCATCTTCATCCGTCAAATCCTGCCCTGTAAAGGGGACAGAAACGTCAAAATAGCGGTATGTAGTAGTTGTACCGTCTTCATCGCTTTCGTGCGTTGTAGCCCTTACAAATGCCGGAAAATAAACTGTCATGCCCTCGCGCCGGATTTCCGGCGCTGTATCAGATTCCGTTTCGCGGAAAAACTCCGGATGAAACCCCGCCGGAAGTGCCTCGATTGTCTCAATCATGCTTTATCACTCCTTGTTTTTTATCTGTTGTTCTTTTTTTTCAGCATGCAAGCCGACCGCCAGCGTATTTCAGAGCAACTGTACGCTCGCCAAGTAGGTACACGCAACCCATTCCCGCCGAGTTTGTCGCCGACTGCTGACCGCCTCGATAAATCACCCTTGCGCCCGTTTCGCCATCGTTGTATATCCTGTCGCAAAGGTAAGTTGTACTCGCCCCTCCTATGGTTAGAGGCAAGAAGGTTTTTTTGTCAAAAGTCTTGATAAAACCGCCGGAATTCGGGAATACCTGATAGACCCAGTTGAGCGCGTTTCCAGTGTAGCCGGAGGGCGGGAAAACACCCGAAGTTTCGCCCGCGGCGAGAATAGCGTCGAACTCGCTATACTTGCTTGTAGACTGCGTAAACCAATACCCGGAGGGATGTTTCTGGAAACCATCCTCAAAGTATGCCAATGCCCCGAAGGGGTCCTCAATCCCACGCCATGACCATTGGACCACTTTTTTGTCATCAGTTGTACCGGAAAACCATGTTGTAATATCCGCGTCCGTCCCTGCTGTATCAGCAAGACAGCTCCCTGTTGCGTTGCCAAACGACCGAGTGCGCCCAGTATCCCGAAGTGCTGAATACGAGAACGCTGTCAAATTGGTAAAGCCGGGCGACAGCGTCTGCGTATCAAAACTGCCCGCGTCAATCGCCATCATCAGCATAGCCCACATGCCAAACAGGCAGTTTACGTTTGTCCCTCCATTCGCAACGTGTCCAGCGCGATATTGTGCAAGAGTTGCGCCCGAATGTGGTTTGTATTGAGGCAGGGACCGGAACTTGTTGCCGCTCGCGTAAGCCGCCGCTTCCGTCAAGCCTGTAGTTGCTGTAGGTGTACCATCCGAGCCGCAAAGCACGCTCCGGAACGCTCCCACGTACTGCACGCGTGCCGTCGCGCCGTCCGGAGAGACGTAGAAGAAGGGGTGAATCGAGGAGCCGGGGAACGGCTTGTCAGATACAAGGTACCTGTAGTGCACATGCGCGCTTGCGTCTGTGTAAGTATCAACGCGCCAATGCGTGATAGGTATCTCAACCATAACATCCCCGTCCGCGCCTGTAAGCGTCGCGTCCGTGCCATCCTCTTTCAAATTTGAATTTGAGGGATGCAAATAATAGGCGATTGTCCGCGTCGCAAGATTGCTCATCACGCAACGTCGCAGGTTATGCGCTGGCATTTGCGAAAAGGATGAGACCTCTGTATAAATCGACCCATTGACAGCCTGAATCCGCTTGCACGCACTCGCCGCCGTCGCGATTGACGTGTCATAGTCGATGCCATACTGCCACGTATCGCCACTACTGCCAGCAGACGCACCAGCCGCAAAATTGACGTACCATGTGCCAGTTATAGCCTTACCGATTGCCGCGACGTTTGAAGCCATGTCAATGGCAACAGAGCCGCCGTCTGCCGCGATTGTCGCCGTGCCAAACTGCAAGGGATATGTCACGCCTGTATTGTCGCTGATTGATACAGGGATCCCCGTTTCCGCGATTGTAAGCGTGCCTGATGTAACGTCCGCAGAGGTAAACGAGTGCCGGAACGCCTTGCCGCGCAAATCCTCTAAAAACGCCTGTTCGGACTTGCCGGAGTTGCCGTCTTGCGCTTTCCAAACATCATACGCCGATTCACCCTGCGCTCCCTTGAGATTGACCGTTGCCGGGTTGCTTTTGCCGCCATCGTTCGTCCATGACAAGTCGCCCGATGCGCTTACCGCCGGAGTGTAAGTAGTGCCGTTCGCACCATTGGTTCCATTGGTTCCGTTCGTCCCATCTTTTGAGCCCAAATACCAGTAGTCGTTCTGCTCTGTGGGGAGCGTCGGAAGCGCGTTGCCCTTGTTATTATCAACCTTGCTGACCCACTGCCCGCCGTTTCCACGTACCATGTCAAATTTAGCGTAAGTAGTCGCCGCGTCGTACACTCCCTTAGGATTAACGCCGCTTCCCGCCTCGCCTTTGATACTCACCGCCGACGGGTTAGGCTTGCCACCATCGTTAGTCCACGTAAGCACGCCGTCCGCGCTCACTGATGGCGTAAAAGTCACGCCGTTTGTACCGTTTGTCCCGTTCGTGCCGTTGGTTCCATCCTTGCCCTTAGGTATGCCAAAAGCAAATGCAAAGACTTTTTCCGTGTTCGTGCCTGATGCGGTGACCGCCGCAGTCGGAGCCTTGCCATAATCAAGCGCTGTCGCCGTGGCTGTAGGTGTACCAAATCCAGCCGCCGCGCCTGTGTTTCCCTGCTCGCCTTTTGAGCCCGTGCCTCCCGCCGCTGCGAGTTTGATAAATTTTGCCGGAGCGTTTGCCGGAGTTTCCCCCTGCGTGGTTGCTGTAATAACCTGATACGTCTCAACAGGCGTTCCGAACGTCACAATACTGCCTTTTACGTACCCCGCCGCGCTCGTATCAAGAGCCGCCGCCTCATCCATAAAACCAGTCTTGCCGCGTGGAATTTTGAACGTAAAAGCAAACACTTTAGCGCTGTTTTCCCCACTCGCCGCAATCGCAACTTCCGCGTCGCTTTCAGCGTCAAGAGTTTCCACCGTGGCAGTAGGAGTTCCGAACCCTGCCGCCGTCCCCTGAGGTCCAGCCGGAATTCCAAAAGCAAAGTTGAAAATTTTTGACGTATTGTCCCCACTTGCCGTCACTTCAACCGAAGGATTTCCCCCAGCCGCTCCCGCCGTCGCCGTCGCAGTCGGAGTTCCGAATCCCGCCGCCGCGCCTGTATCGCCTTTCGCGCCCTTCGGAATCGTGAATTTCAGTTCAGCTTCAGAACTGCTTCCGGTGTTTTCAACGCTCGCTTCCGTCCCCGCCTCGCCTGTGACAGCAGTCACGCTTTTAATCTGTCCAGCAGCGCCGCGATACCTCTTTTTCGCCGCTCCCCACTCGCCGCCAAGCGTTTTAGGGCGCTCATGGTAATACTCATCGTCTTCCGTGGCTTCCGCGTGCCAGCCTGATGTGCCATTGACAGAGTATTCAACCTCTGTGGTATCGCGCAAAAGTGACAGCACCCACGATTGACTTGCGATTCCCTGCGCGTTGACGTTAGGCACGCTTGCAGAGGGATTTTTAAACAGCAGAGGTTTTTTGATGTACATTTCCTGCTGGACTCGCTTGACAACCTCGCCGGAAATGGCAATCGCGTGCTCAAAACGAACGTCCATTTCCTCCGTTGTCTCAAAGTCGAAAAAGGACATTACCTTGTCGCTCATCATCCAAAAATGGACAGTAAAAATACCCTCATCCTTGCGCGTATCATCGACCCAGTTCAGCGCGTTATCCTCTTCGTCGTACACTCCCTCTGCCTTGACCATCAGGGCTTCAGGCACGCCAACCGTATCACCTGCCGCGAATGCGTAAGTTGCCGCCGTCGCTGTAATCGTAAAGGTGTAAGTTCCAGTGCCTTTCGTGCGTGCTGTATACGCAAAAGTTTGTTCTTCTCCCGCGCCATTCCGGAGGAGCAGAAAGCCCGTTTTCGGGACAAGCATTTCTTCAGCCGCAAGGGTGGCTGTAATACTCGTTACGCTGTCACCCTTTGCAATCGCGCCATTCGCCGCAAGCTTAGCCTCAAACTGATGGATTACGTTATTGTCAATGCCAAACAGGGACGCAACCGAGCTTCCCGCAAATCCCGTGTACTTATCCCACGTGTCAGGCTCGCCAGCCGCTCCCCCGTTCGTCACGTAGTGCAGTTCGTAGGTTTCGTGCGAATCAAGGTAACTGACAAGGCGATTGCTGTTCACAAACTGCCCGCCGCTCTCGCTGTAGCAATCCCCCGTGTTAACATCAACGTATATCAACGTAACCGACATTTTCAAGCCCTTTCCGGTATGGTTTTATGATTGACTAGTCGCTTCAAAACAGGGGAAACTTGTCAACCAGTGAGGGCAGAACGAGCCTCTTTCAGCAATGCCGTAAATTTCCCCAAATCCGGAAACACACCCTCCGCTTCAAACACACGTTCCGCTTTCAGCAAAAACGCATGAAGCGCCGGAAATCCGCTCGCGCAATCCGTGGCAAATTGCAGGTGATAAAGTATCTTGATAAGGTTCTTTTCCCCCTTGATTCTCGCGTCTGACTGCAATTCTGTTCTCGCCTCTATTGCCGTCGCGCTCGTTGCACTCGCAAGCTCTTTAAGCAACGTCAAGGCATTGGCAATGTGCATTTCCACACCATGCAACATGCCCGCCGTCGCGTCGTTCCGGACAAGGTTGTTTTCTCGCACGACATCGCGTATCAAGTCAAAATCCCCCTCCCCGAAACGCCCCGACATTCGCCGATAGCCGCGCCATTCCGCGTCAATCCCGTGTAGCTGTTTAGTGTAGTCAACAACTGGCTGTCCGCATTCCGCGCAAATCTCAACTTCTGTCGTTTTCAGGCTTGCCGTTTTTTGCGTTTTTACAGGCGTTGTAACGTTGAGATCCTTGCGTATCATACAATCACCGCCCGCGCGTCTTCTTGCGTTTCTTGCGCCCGTTTAGCCGCGACAATCAGCTCTGCAACTTTAACCCAATCCGGTGCGTTGCCGTTGTACCTGTAATCGCGCTCCGAAACAGCTAAAAAGTCATGCAATTCCGGAAATGCCGTCGCTTCATCCGTCGCCTCTCGCAAGTTACCGATTACGTCAAGTCGCAAGATTTCGCGTTTCGTTTCATCCGTTTCTTCCCGCGTTTTGCGCATTGCCGTTCTCGCGTCTGAGACATGTTTTTCCACGCACAAAACGCAAGAATCTTGCGTCAATGTCCCGTTGCTCCGTTGCACAAAAGCCGAAATATCGTTCATGTTTCGCCACATCATTTCAGCGCGCTCCCTGCGCGCTGAGCAGACAGGGCATTTTTCTTGGTTAAACATAAAACCTCCTTATGTTCCATAAAATCGCTCAAAGTATTCGCCATAACTCATATCTAGCCACTCATAGTAATGCGACCTAATTTGTCTACAGAGAGCAACATTTCCATCTCCATAAAGATACCGTTTGCCTTCGTATGTATATTCAAATCCATTCAAAAAAGAGTAATAACCGGCAGAAGACGACGAACCAGCACATTCTTCAGAATTTACATGTTTCTCAGCTGTTACATCAATTTTAATATTCCTTGCAAGATTAAGCCACCTAGACAACTCTTCTTCGCTGTAAATATTTACCGCTGGAAAACCACTATATATGCCGGGCAACAAAGAATATGATATCTTGCTTACTCTTCCTTTATCTAAATTCGAATATTCATTCCAAAATGTTGATTTTATTTTGCAATCAAGATTTATATTTTCAAAAACACAATCCCGTTCAGGCTTAGTATAATATCCAGCGGCTTCAACTGATACATTGGAAGAATCAATAACAATTCCTCTAATACTTATGTTTTTTATCACATGGCTCTGGCCTCCCATAATAGAAATAGCAATTCTTACGTTATACACCTTAATCACCCCATTAAGCTTTATATTAACATTTTCCACATAACCAAAGAACCTAAAAAGAGTATGGGTTGCATTGTAAACATCTTCAACTTCTTCTATTTTTACATTTTCAATATTTGTATTTATAGCATTACTAATATAAGCTACCCCACTAACTTTCTTAAATAGCACGTTGTTAACAAAACAAGAAAACGAAAAAAGAATACTCAATCCATAGGTTATAGTTGTAATTGTCGTCCAAGTTGTGCGGTACAATTCGCCGACAACTTCAACATTTTCAAGATAAAAATCAAGCAGACCTAAAAGATTCTTTTTTTCATTTTTGTATTCAAAAATGAACGGAAGATCTTTTATAGAAAGACTGATATCCCAATTCCACGTTCCATTCATTTCATAAAGCCAAACATTATTATTCCCGGAAAGGTGAACTTGGCTTTTGCTTTTTAATAGTTTTATTTTAGAATCATAAAAAAGCCCCCAAATATCAGTGCCAAGGGCAGAACCAACATAAAGAGTAAAACCATCTTCTGCATCCAATACATCGATGATAGTATTGAGAAAATTTGCACCATATATTCGACCCGATATTTTTGAAATATTCATATTTAAAAAACTACAACATTCCAAAATAAAACTGCCTTCAAAAATTGTTTCAACCCCAACAAAAATAATGTTCTTCAAATATACGCTTTGTTCCTCGTCTTTTTCTTTATTATCAACCAGATGAATTCTACCTTTATAGAATAATGCAGGATAATAATCATTATAATGCCCATATGGGTTACATAATACATCACATTCAACAAACAAAGCCCCTCTAAGTCTTGCAACAGATTCATTAAAATAAATTCTACATCTAAAAAGCTTAGCATTGAAAGCATTATCTACATAGGATGAAGAATCATACTCAACAAATAATCTATAGTACCCTCCTACTCCAGCATCAAAACAAATTTCTTCTTTTTCTTTAGACAGAAACGAGCAGTCTACAAACACGTCATGCCCAGCAGAAATAGAGCCTTTTTCAGGGATTTCGAAATCGCACCCAATAAATGTACATCCGCTCAAAGCTACCGAACCAGTAATTTTTACTCTTTGTTCATCCGTCCAGCCTCTAAGCAAAATTCTTGTATACCAAACAGAATGCGCGCTGGCTCTTAAATAGGGACTACCATTATTTCTAGAGACGTGTTTTGTGTAATTGCCTTCAACGAAACAAACAGCTCCCGATCCAGCAACGCATTGACATTCTTTATTTTCAATATCATAATCAACAACACCCTTAACCTTTATCATAAAACATTTATTATTACAAAGGTTGTAATAGTTTAAATAGGCAAGTATATTTAATACAGAATTAATGCTTCTAAACGGATTTTCCTTACTTCCGTCGCCACTCATATCTTTACCGCCAGCCACAGAATCAACATACCAAACCCAAACGCGTTCTTTAATTGTAGATTGCATTACAAAATCATCATAGTTTGGAGCTCCATTTTTCCATTCCAATGGAAATGCATAAAGGAGTGGGATATCTACAATTTCTTCGTAAACATGACAAAGCGCTGTGCTCAACCAGTAAGAATAGTAATAATCTCTATATCTGTCTAATGCTCCATATTTCCCAACCTGTAAAGGTTTAAGTATTTGATTTGCAGGAAGATAATATTCGCTCATCGCTCATCTCCTGATATAACGCAAGAACTACCAATCCAATAATGGGTAACACCTTTCACTCGATACAACTCGCAGTTCCAAGAAGACATCTCGTAGCGGCGTGGGTCATTACTCATATCCCTCCCATAGATAATACCCAACAAAACGTAACAATACATATCATTTGAGCCATGTTGATAATAGGAAGATATTATATCCATCTTAGCGACCGATTCTACAGCGACCCCATATAATTTAATTTCAACTTTATCCTTATTTAGTTGAGCCGCATTTATCCTGCTGTTATAGCTTCCAACTTTCTCCATTGACTTATGATAGTTTCTCATAGCTGTGGTTATCTTTGTGGTATAACTATTGTAGTCGGAGTTATACTTACTCCACAACTCTTGCAATCGTTTTTTGTGACGTTCTTCTTCATCATTTATTTTTTTCTCAACCTCTTTTTTTTGAGATTCATAATTTTCAGACGAAGTATCCAGCGCCTCCATTTCCGAGTATAAGCTATTAATTTGGTTGCGATACTTCGTGTTTTCGGTTGAAACATTCGTTGCATATGTATCAGTCACAGCACCACGGGCTTTTTTGTTTGAATTAGCCTCCGCAAGATAGTTATCCGCATCACTAAGATCTTCTTTCATATCCTCTTTCAGGTCTAATATTGTAGATTCATATTCTTTGATCTGCTCGCGCATTTCCTCCCGCTCTTCTTCATTCCAAATTGGCGAATATCCGTTGTTTTTTGTTGTTAAAGTAAGCCTTGCATAGTAGTATTTATATTTTTTTGCCTCCGGTAAATCTCCGTCAAACGCCGGAAAATCTAGGGCAATCCCGTTTATATTAATTGTTAATTTGTCTATATGAACCATTCCGTCATTATATCGAAAAATTGGATATTCAGAATCTCTTGATATGTACATAAAACGTTCCAATAAAAGCGGCTGTTCTATTGTCTTAGATGCCCATTTAAAAGCCCCTAAATACACCCAGAAAAAACCTACTTTGTCAGCATCGCCGCGCTGATAAATAATTTTTTCGTTGGAAACATCCAAAAAAACATAAACATCAGATTCAGCCTTATAAAGGTTTTCTTCGCATTCAATATATTTGTAGTTTGGAACAGTTCCATTTTGCAAAATAAAAATCATTCCGGCAAGAGGTGTAGAACTGTGTTTCTGATCCCGCCACCGAACGCCAATAAAATATTGATTTTTAGATTCATTCCCGTCCGGGTCCTCAACCACCTCGCAGTAAATTTCAAAAGGTCCAGTATACCCGCCTTCCTCTTCCTCCCTCCTCGTGCTCACATTCTGCACTGTCTGCTTCGTGGGTACGTGCGAGCGGCGCGGGACTGCGGTTAGAATCGCGTCGCGCTCAGGCGTGCGCTTGTATACCTGTATGTCTGCCATGATGTTCTTACCTCACTTTTTTACTCTTCTGGAAACGACAGCGGCGACCAGTCCTTAGATACAAAATCCTTGTAACATAGCCAGTTATGGATAACTTTACCGTCCGCGTCCGGAAGTTCCGGTGTACCATCCATTTTAAGCCAAATAGGCTCCGAAACCTCTTCAATGCCTGTCTGATTGGAGGCGACCTTAAAGCACTCTTCGTAGGAGCCGAAAAAAGGCTCTGAATTCGTCTTTTTGCACTGGTGTATACGCACTGTCTGCTTTTTCTTGCCACTGCCAACAACCATCCGCGTCGAGCGATTGGCTACAGCAATAGCAAAACCGCTGAGCTGTCCCCTCCCCAGTTCAACCCAGTCCCCAGATTCGTATTTATAAAACTTTTCGTAGTCCTCATAGTTCACGTCGACCCACGGAACACCCTCAAGTTCAATTGATACGTTGTAGTAGTTCCACTTTTCCTTGCCTTTGTCATCCGTGGTTTTTACGTTCGTGCCTGAAATGTCCCGAATCCGCCACATGCCAGCGCGGAGGTTAAACTTTTTACCAAAGCGCATTTCTTTTTCGTTGACTGTTCCGCTGTAGTTTTCAACCCAGCCCGCGTCAAACCGCTGTACCGCATAGGTTGCGCGCAAGATAACGTGCCTTTCGTCATGCACTACCTCAATTCCCGTTCCGGATGTGGATTCAACTGGCGCTCCCGTAACATCACGCAACATAGGCTTTGCAATGACTTCAACCGATGTTGACAGGGAGGAGAAACCGAGTTCCCAAGGCTTCTTTTCCCCGTTTGTATCCTCTACACTATCATCGCAAGAATACTTGACAGTAACAACAGCGTTCTTGCCGTCTGCCTCTTTACGCACAGACTTTTCCCCAGTCGCCTTAAAAAGCGCGTTGTTAGGATGCGCCGCGCCTTTTACAGGGATTTGAGGAGCAGACGCGCTCTTGTACAGTCTTTCCAGCTTGCCATAGTCCGCGCCTGTAAGCTCAAACACCAGCTCGCGCGTCAAGGTTGTAGTCCCGTTCGCGTCCGTGCTCCATGTCTCTCCGTCGACTGCGTACTTGTAGATGATAGCCATGATTATTTAGCCTCCGCAAACAACCCTTGCAACAGGCGCATAAAACGTAGATGTTTTGTCATCGTCAACGAGCATCAGCATGCCATGTTCCTGCGCAAAATCGAACAAATCGAGCTGATGCTGTGCTACGACTGTTGCAGGTCTGCCGCCACGAACCGGATTAGAGCCGCGCCGAACGGTTCCCCGAACTTTTCCATCCCCTGTAAGCGTTCCAAGTGCGTTTTTCGGGAAATACTCCATCGCTATCTCGTACATGCGCAAACGATTTGCGACTTCCGCCAAGCCGAGTTTTTTAATCATTCCGGCTATAATCTGCTCCGGACGCGGCGTTTCAGCTTTTCGCCGATACTCTTTTTCAACCTCAATAAAATACTGTCTGATTTTGCGCCCCGCGTCGTTGCGCTCAAGCATTGCGAGATGTTTTGCAACATCGAGAGTGATGTAATACTCTGTAGGAGCAAAACGACCGCGATTTTCACCGTTAACAATTTTGTTAATGGTGTAATCTTGTCCATCAACAAAATCACTCAGGCGCTCTTTAATCCAGTTTCCAAACTGTCTTTTGCTCCCCAGAGCTTTCCAAAGTTCGCGGGCGTTCACAGATGCCTGTTCTTCACCGTCAAAAATTCGTCCCTCAATCGCAAGGCAAGCTGTTCCGTTTTTCGCGTCTTTACCCATGGTTCAAACCTCCTAAAAAGTGTTGTTACACTATAGCAAAACTTGTCAACCTAAGGCGCGGAAACCAGCTAAAAAAAGGAGCTTTCAAGCGTGGCTAAAGCAAAACCAGCGCTTCAAAACTCCAGTCCCGTTCTTTTGGCATAAAATGCGCGGAATTTTAAAACCGCGCATTCGCGCCAAAGAGGTTAATACAACTCAATTGGCATGCTGCTTGTCTCCGTGGTTTTTGAGAGCTTTTCTGCCACTTTTGCAAGGTTTTTGCTCATCTGTGGCATAAGGTCTAACACTTTCTGATTTGCCTTACGTGCCAGCTGTTTGGTATCCTTTTCGCTGTTGCCGTCTTTTTCGTAAATTCGACGCTGTTCTCGGTATGCTTCCATTGTGCCGTATTGCAAACTTGCGCTTGATGTTATAACGCCGCCCAAGCGCGCGGAAGCACCTTTTCTCAAGTCGTCAATCTGCTGTGCAAGGCTTTTGCTCCTATCAGCCGCCTCCTTAAACGCATCCACTTGTCCATTAGCCGCAAAAATTTCCATTTGCTGTAGCGATTTGGCGAATGCGTCTTGCAAGAGTTTTGCCTTTTCTGCCACTGTTTTAGACGCGTCAAGCTGATAGCCAAGCAACCACTGTTCATTGTCGCGCGTCCTTTTTTCGAGCTGTCGGCGGGTACTCAGAGAGCCTATATATTTACGCAAAAGACTGTTATATTCTTCAGGATTTCGCCCCTGCAAGTTCTTCCGTTTTGCCTCTTCAAACTGCTTTTCCGTATCCTCAATTGCGCGGGTATTCAAGATTTGCGCCGCGTCGATATTGCCATTGTTCGACAAGTAATCAAGATAGATACTGCGCAATTCCTCCCTTGACCGTTTAAGGCGCTTTTCGTTTTCCGGAATCCTCTTGTAAATCTCGCTGATTTCATCTGCCAATTTATTGGCTTTTTCAAGGTCCGGTTTCTGTTTTTTCATCACATCAGCATACTTACCTGAAAGCTCTGTCAGGCGCATTCTATCACGCAAAATCTTCGTTTCTACTGTCATCTCGCTGTAATAGATATCAGATTCTTTCCTCTGGAGTTCCTCCATAAGCTCTTGTCGCTTTAGCTGTTCCCGCGTCAGCTCTTCTTTTTTCTGCTGTTCTTCAACTTGTTTCTGTTTTTTTTCGTTCGCGGCTTTTTCCTGCTCTGCCATCATTTTGTCATACTCAGACGCTTTTCCACCTGTAAACAAGTCAACTGTCCAGTTCGCAATTTCATCTTTGTATTGAGCAACAAGGGCAATAAGAGTGCCGCCAATCATACCAATAGGACCAGTTGCAACACGCGCAATACTGCCAAGAGCCCCCGCCGCCTTGCCAAGCATTGCCAATTTACCGCCCGTTGCAGCAACCTGTTTACCAGCAGACGCAAAAGCCGGATTGATATTGGTAAATTGAGGTACAAGGCGCTGTCCGATGTTTTTAGCCGTATTTGCCGCCGTCGAGTTCAGGCTTTTGATGTTGTTTCTGAGCGATACAACGCCCTTGTCAACAATTCCCTTGCCTCCCGACTGCATGATACGCAAGCTCGTCGAGCTCATATTTTTGCCGGAAGCCGCTGAATTGTAATACTGGTCCCAAATTTTAGAGTTGATATTTGCCGCGCGGTTCGCCTGATGTTGCCCGAATCGAGTTTGTGTATACGCCAAATCTTGACGCGCATTTTCAAGCATAAAAGGCGCTGGATTGCTTGCCATCTGCATTTTTCCGACTGATGCCGCCCGCGCTTGCAATAGTGCGATTTGCTTTGCAAGAGCCACATTATATGCCTCTGTTGCAACAGTTTGCTTTGTGGTTTCCACCGTTTCCGTTGCTTTTGCAGCTGCTGATTGTCCAGTCAACGCATTGCTCAATCCTTGCGCGATATTAAACGCGCTGACAGCCACTCTAATAGAGCCCCAAACAGCAAGAGCACCGCCAATCGTAACAATCATTTTTTGCGTTGATTTGTCAAGGTTGTTAAAGCCCTCAAGCAGGGAGTTGATGTTTTTCATAAACGCCTTTACCGGAGTTTGCAATGTCTCCCCGACGTTGGTTTTAAACTCGTTTAACAGCTGACCTTGCGCCTGCAAAACCTGTGCAAAAGTTTCGCCCGGACGATTCCAGTCGCCAATAGCATTTTTACTTTGATTGACGATTTCGGTATACACTGCAAACGCTTTTGCGACTGACTCCGTCACGCCTTTGGTTTGCATTTGCTCTTTAACCATTTTTTTAAAGCTGTCGGAATCTTGACGGATAACAACGCCGAGCCCTTTCATACGCTCTGTTTCGCCGAGCATAGCCGCCGTAATCGCCTGAGTTGCTCCAGCCGCGCCTCCCGCATAGTTTGTGTAAGAGTATAAGTCCATACCCAAACGCGCCGCCTTTTCTGACAAATCAAGCGCGGATTCCGATGTCATGCCAAAACCAGTCAGCAAGTCACCTGTACTTGCAAGCATGCTGTATGCCGCCGACCTTGACAGTCCAAATTCCGAGCGCAATGTTTCCATGCTTGCATTGGCTTTGTCAATGGTATTTTCAAACGTAACGCTAAACCTGTTTCGCGCCTCTTCCATGTCTGAAAAAGCCGCAACGCTTTCTTGTTTAAATTGTCGTAAGGCGTTGGATGCAAACAGTCCCGCGAGCATTCCCAGCAGACTTTTTGCCGTTCCGCGCGCGCCTTCCATGCTTTTTGTAAACGATTCAACACTGTTTATTGCGTCGTTCGTTTTACACTCAATCGCTAGTGTAGTAATATCTGTTGCCATGTCAAAAGCTCCTTGTCAGTTATATATAAAAAGGTTGTTTGTCAACTTGCAACAGCCGCCTGTACATGCTATATTAAATAACCAAACAAACCAAAAAGGAGAGAGAGGAAATGATTAAAATCATATGCCCAAGTTGTAAAAAAGAATATAACCTCCCTGAAATGTACATTGGGGAAACAATTACTTGCGCTGGCTGTAAAAACAAAATCAAGGTCACTGCTCAAGGCGGCATCGGATCCAATCAGGCAAAATGTCCCTACTGCTTTTCAACCGTTCCAGCGGGCGCGAAAAAATGCCTAAATTGCGGGGAATGGCTATCACCAAACAGCAAACCTAAAAGCAGAGCTGTATATATCCTGCTGACATTCTTTTTAGGGCATTTAGGCGTGGGAGAAGCGTATTTAGGCTACTACATGCGCTGTATTATCATGGTTCTTGCAAACTTCGTTTTTTGGGGGTTGGCACCAGCTGGGCTTGTTGCCATGTTCGCCGCTTGGCTTGCGTGGCTGACAAAGGCGTTTTGTACTGACATGGAGACGCGAAAACTGTATAAATCCGCAAACATCATATTTAGCGTTATCATGGTGATTATTATTGCGGTTGTTGCGTTCTATTTCTACAAAACTTTTAGCGGATCAACGTCAAAGGTCGTTGTACACTGACAACAAAAAAAAGCGAGGAGCGCAACGAGGGGGAGCGCTCCCCGCCACTCTTCACTATGGGGGGAGAAGAGTGCTGTAATATATCACAGGTCTTCTTCGATTTCAACCCACTCTTCGAGCTGTTTTACAGTTTTTTTGCCTGTAAGGACTGCTTCAACTCGTTCTTTCCGCTCAGCGTCTGAGTATTCGTCCGCGCGTTTTTTGCGGTGCGTCTTGATAAATTTCCTGCGCTCCGCAATGACGGAAGGCAAGTTGCGCTCATCAAACATCTTGTTAGTATATTCCGCACGCGACAGGTTATCAATGTCAATAAGCATGGTTCGCAAATCCAGACCCAGCATGTACATATCGCTGTAGAGAGTGCCAACCTGCTTCAGCAGACTGTCTTTTTCCTTGATTTCCAGCTCTTTTTCACAAAAAGACGCCGCTCTCAGCCATATGACATCACGGACCGAGAGCGGCTTCCCAAGGACGCTTAAATCCTTGTATTCTGAGGCGAGCAAAATCAGTTCGGCGTATTCGTCTCCGTCACCGCCGTTCCGGATTTTTTTTTTGCCTCCTCACGCTCTGCCTTGATTTTCGCGGAATATTCGTGGTTGAATTCCCACACCGCCTGAGAGATTTCAAGGGCAGTTTCCGGAGCATTGTCAAGCAGGAATTTTGCCTGAATTTCTGACATGTCAGCGCCATAAACGAGAGCCAGCGTCTCAAGCTGTTCGCCCGCGCCCGCAAACTCAATATTGAACTCATGCAGAGCCACGCGCCCGCGACCCTTGAAAGGGTGAATCGTGAGTTTCTGCACCTTTTCGCCGACCTTGACGCTGATTTCTTTTGTGGGGACTTCCAGCGCCTTTACTGTGGACAAATCAATAGCCATTTGAGTGTACCTCCTTAGGTTTTTGTTATGGTTTGATTATGGTTTATGATTGTTGTTTTTTTGCTTGTTTTCCCAGCGCGTATCAATCGCCCGTGTCTCTGGTGATTTGGTCGCAAGATTTGACGATAAAGCCAATTGTGTGCTCCATGCCTCCATTTGGAGCAGAAGACGCGTTGCCAACCTCACCAAAGCCAACCTTGAAAGAGATTGAGCGCGCCGGGGAAGCTGTTTTGTGCGTGTAGGTGAGTGTTCCCTGCCGCCCGTCGCGGTTGTACTGCAAGTATTTTGCGTGGTTATCCTCAATGTAGGGGACTGTAACTTGCACGTCCGTATAATTGCCGCCGATTCCGCTCTCCTTGTACAGTTTCCTGTCACTCCGGAGCGTCCAAGATTCGGGGTCTTCCATGCCCGGAAACGCAAGGTTTGTCCACTCAAGTTGAGTATCAGTTACAGCAGTCTGAGAGGTCTCAGAGCCAGCCTCAAGCGAGAACGAGACTTTCCAGTCAAGCGCGCGCGTTTCTTTGATTGCAGACGTGTCAAAATCAGCCGTTCCGGCGCTGGATGTGGAAACGTCCTTGACGATAAAATTGACTGTAAATTCAAACGCGCTGTTCGGGTTGTTTGAGTTAAAGCCGATTGCGCCCACACCGACTTTGTAGGAGGAGGATTTTTCTGTATATTTCGAACTGAAAGTCAGAATACCCTCCGTGCCGTTCAGGTTGTAGCCCAGAAATTTCTTGTAAAGCGCAAGATCAAAGGGACAAGTGAGCGTGACGTTGTTCATCTCGCCGCCCATGCCTGTTTCCTTGATCCGCTGCTGGTCTGTCAGCATGTTCCACGATTCAGGTGCTCCCGCGCCCGGCAGTTCCTCATTTGTCCACTCAAGCGCGATTGCGTCATCGCCTGTTGCCTTGAAAACAGCCTTGATATCAAGCGCTCTTGATTCGATTCCATCAGCTTTAGACATCTTTTTTCTCCCGTCTTTTGCTTGTTTTTATGTTCAAAATCTCTTGTTTTCCCTAAAAATCGAGAGGAGCGACTAAAGCGAGGTTTCGCATCAATCGTGGGAACTGCTCCCCTCTAAAAAAATCAAGTCATATAAGCAAACCTTGTCAACCTTGCGCTAAATTCGGGCGGTTTATCACGCGCAAATAGAGCAAGACAGACTGGACATACCATGTATCTTCCGAGCGCGTATTTACGCCCGTTTTGTACACCATAATGTCAAGCTCTGGATGGTTTGCAACTGTGATAATTGCGCCCTCTGTCAGCAGGTTAAACTCGTTTTCGATTGCCAGCGCTGCCCGCCCACATCGCAATGTCCCAGTATCCGCTTTAGCATAAATGTCGTACTCAACAAGCGCAGTCGCTATGCGCGTGCTTGCTGTTGAGTAGATTTCCTCATCGCCGCCAATCCACGTTTCACGCACCCACAAATTTTTACCCGACGGGTCAAATTTCACGTTTTCAAACTGGAAATCGCTCTCATCAAAGATGTTATTCTTGATGATTCGCGCCCGCATTGCGTTCCTGATAATCTCGTCGTCAATCGCCATTTTACGGATTCTCCCTGATTGCTTGTTCTGCGTATTTGTTTACGTCGTTTTCCACGCCTGCAACAGTCATTTCAACAAACCGCGCGGGCGCTTGTTTACTCCAGCCTTCGTTCAATTTTTTGATGTAAGGCGTTGAATTGGCGATATAGAGCGTATCACCAGCGCTAACCCTGATAAAGGCTTGATTTGCACGCCCATAATCAACGACAAGACTGTTATGCAAGTCATACTTGTAGTCAATCGTTTTAATCGAGCACCACCAGTTCCAGCGCGCATTACCTGTATCAACAGGCGTTTTAATCGTGATTCGCCGGAATGCCTCAACCATTGCGATTTTGGCAAAATGCGTAATGCGATTTTTAACTTTCCCCTCAAATCGCTTCAGTCCGTCCGGGTCTGTCATGTCAAATTCCATGTTTATCACCCACGCAGTGTAAAGTAGTAATCAGCTGGAGCGTTGTCCATCCACGTATCGCCACGCACCGCCGCGATGTGGTAAGTCTTGCCGCCAAATTCGAGCGTATCAGTCGTTGTTGCAATCCCTCCCGTCGTTGCGTTGTAAGGGCGCATTTCTTCGAGCGTCTTTGTCTTGCCGTTATTGGTAATTACAGGGTCGCCGTCTTGCGCCGCTCTTGAGTTCAAAACCTCTGTGTAAGGCACGCGCATAATTTGGTCTTCAGAGAGGTAATTTTTACCATCTACAAGCCGCTGATTGACTTGTTCAGGTGGGTAACACTGGATTTCCCGCGCAATCGTCGTTGTTGCGTCTTCGCCCGTTTCCCAGTTGTAAGTTTTAAAGTTGTACTTCAAAATTGCAGTATTCCGGAAGACTTTAGCCTTGACAAGTTTCCCACTGATTTTTTGAAATGGTGTAAGTTTTGCCATATTTCAACGCTCCCTGTTTATCGCTTTACACATAAGGTAAGATTGTCAATCCTGAACTCAAAAAGCCATAAAAAAGCCCCTGTTTTGTCATAAAGAACTGGTACAGGGGCGAAACCATAAGGGCGAGGAGGTGGCGCCCATTATTCCCGCAAAAAACGGATTTATCGTAAGGTTCTGCCCTGTACAATCCCTCCGTTGTCGTCCGCGCTTGCGCCCGGCAGGATTTCCCCGCCCATCGAGCGTATCAAGTTGCGAACGGATATGGTCAAAATATCGCCCTGAAAATCCTTGTTGAAAACAACGCCATTTGCTGACTGGATACCCATTGTAAGCAAGCTGTTGGGCTCAATGATTGATTCATCAAGCGACAAAAGGTAAATTGCCTCTTTTGCTGTTGCCTCTTTGATCAGGTCCGGAATCTCAAGCGTTCCGGCGGGGTCGTATGTAAACGCCTCCCCAGCGTCATCGTAAAACAGTGTGAAACGCTGGATAAGGTTAGTCGCTGTACACAATGCCGCGAGTTTCTGCTTGTCTGACGCGCCATCCCAGTTTGTAGACCACAAAAAGGACGCAAAAAACGCGTCTGCCCAGTCTTTCGAGCAGTAGGATTTGAGTTCAGGGAGTGTTTCTGCCATGATTTTTACACCCCTCTGATTGCCTTTTCTAGGTTGTCAAAATCGCGCTTGCCGAATTCTTCGATATACCGCGCTTTCGCCTGTTCCATCTTGAGTGTCTGACAGTCAATACCCTTGTCCGCAAGGCGCTTTTTAATGGCAATCAGCACGCGATTGCGGAGCTTCTTTTCATCAACCGCAGACGGTGCGCTTTCAGCCGGGGGAACCGGAGCCGGAGCAGGTTCTGTCTTCCCGTCTTTTTCGGCATTCCCAGCCGCTTCACGCGCTTTTACAGGCGCGCCCACATCGCAATCAGGGTCATTGCATTTGTGCGCGGAAAACGCCGCAGAAGAGTAAAAAAAGCGGTCGCAATTCTGACAGAGTTTGAAATACATGTTTTTGTTGCCTCCTGAAAATCGTTTTGTAAAGAGATTTGCGGGCTTTGATGTTATCGCCGCCCGCTTCCGGCTTATCGGGCAATATACCCGATTTTCGCAGTCACCTTGACAGCGGAAAGATTGCTGTCAGTGGTGATTTTGAGCTTGCCGTACTTCGGAGCGTCCGGTTCAGGGATAAACTGCACAAGCGGCTGTTTTTCGTCAGCAGTAATTGCAGTTCCGGTCGTTTCCGCGCCAGTAATCGTAACAGTCTTGTAGACAGTGTACGTACCATCCTCTTTGTCGCTTCCGAGCAGGTCAACTTTGACTGTTTTGCTTGCCGCCACGGTTGCGCCCGTAATCGCAAAGAGCATGATTTTCAGTGCTCCCTGCGTGCAAGCCATGTCAAACGTTCCGGATTCGATGGCTCCGGCGTTGCCAAGTGCCTTGTCGCGAAAAGGCGCGTCATGATAGAAAAACGGACCTTCCTTGATGTTTTCGAGAGTTCCAATGTCGTTCATTTTTACCTAACCTTTCTCTTGCGTCAAGCAAGGGTAGAAGTGAGAATTCCAGCCTCAGTTCCGGCGAGGATGTTGTAGTCTCCCACGACCGGAATACCTTTGATTCGGACGTTGCCTTCCGTATCAACAGTGACAAGCGAACTGAAGGAGTTGTCGCCCGCCGCGCGGCTGTATTTGGAAGCGAGAATATCAGCCAGTTCCGGGGATGCGTAAATTCGGGCATTCGTGCCATTTCCACGCACGCCATTGGCGATTCCGATAAGATCCGCGTAAGAGGGCAGATTGTCTTCCGTGATGTTGACAAAACCCATGATGTATTTGGGATTTTCGAGCTGGAGTCCAATCATCGAGGTAACGTCGATTGCCCATCCGGTTTCACCGCCGGAAAGCGTGCCGAGATTGCCTCCCCAGAGGTTATCCGTGGTGAAAAACGAGCCTTCCGCGCTTCCGTTCGTGCGATTGTCGTTGTACAGACCACAGTTTTCACCAGCGGACCAGCGGATAGCGACCATAGAGTAGTACTTTTTCTCGCTTGTGTCAGTAACAGACGCGGTGCAGGACTTGACGCGCTTCATTTCCATCGCACGCTTGAGCATGACATCATAGTAGATAGCCTTGTCAAGCGAGGAGCCAGCGAGCTTGAGGATAGCCGGAAGACGGCGGCGGAGATACTCAGTCTTTCCGCGCATTGCCTCCGCTTTATCCTTACCGATTTCGAGCTTGCCGCCAATTTTGAAAAGCGGAGTTTCGCCCAGCTCCGTGAGAGCGGTAACGAGAGGAAGCGGCGCGTCAAGGTCAACCAGAGTGGGACCCGTAACGTCCTTCACGCGTTCGAAAACGTTCTTGATTCCATGAGTTGCCGCCTGAAAGGGGATTTCCTTCACAATTACAGCATCCTCAACGAGGTAGTCGATAAGCTGGCTCTGCTTCGGTGCCAGTTCGACTGCGACTTCATACATGTTGTTTTTCATGCTTTACAGCCTTTCTTTTGTTATGTATGTTCTTGTTTTTTGTGTTTGTTTTAGCCATGGAGCGTATCCGCAATCTGTTCAAAAACATCTCCCGACGCGTTGGCTTTTTCAGCGCCGCAAGGTCCATTTCCCGGTTTGGAACCTCCCGGAGTTGAGGCAACGTAAAAGTTAAAAAGGTCTGCTCTTGCTGGAATCCAGTCTTTAAGCGCCTTGCCCTTAAAGGGCGCAAGATCGCCGACATCATCGAGCTCAAACATGTCCTCATAGTCCTCAAGCACGGAATAGATTTTGGATTTGTCGTATTTCGCATCAAGCGCTTCAACGATTTCTTTCAGCTTGCCATGCACTTTCGTTCTTTTGTCGACCGCTTCCAGTTCGTCAAGGCGTTTCTGACGCGCTTCAAACTGCGTCTTGTAGCTGTCGCGCTCTTTCTCAGTCGCCCGGAGCCGCTTCTTGTAATCCAGCAGTTCTTCGTTAGACTTGCCGCCGCTTGACTTGAGGTTCTCAAGTTCATCAAACCGCTCCCGAATGCTTTCTGAATCGCCGAATTCGTCCACAAATGAGCGGATTTTCTCTTTTGCCGCTTTGTGGTCGTTCCGCTCTTTTTCAAGCGCGTTTTGCAGTTTCTTCACATCTTCATCTGTTTTGCCGGAGGGCATCCCTTCGACATCCAAATAAAACGCGCCATCGCGTTCGGTGTAAAGTTTCTTGTGTTCCTCTGCTACATCGTTCAGATTTTCGACCTTAAATTTCAATCCCATGATTGACACACTCCTGTTTTGTTTTCAGCCGCAAACCTCATGTTTGCAACTTTCTAAACTAGGAGATAGTTGTCAACCTAAACCCATTTTTATCACATCAACCCAGCCTTTTTGAAAGCGTCAATATCGCGCTTTTTGAGTTCGGAAAGCGTAAAAAGGCGGTCTGTTGCCGGGTCCATTATGTCATTCAGGGAGAGCATACCTTTTTTGTACAATCTGTATCTAGTAGGCTTTAGCCAATCCCGCTTGAACTGCTCGCTTTGAGATTCAAAATATTCCGCAAAAGTCATAGAGCCTGACACTTGCCGGAATGCTGGTTTTCCCGTGCGCTCCTCATACGCGTGTATTGCCTGATGATAATAGCGCTTCTTCGAGCTTTCAGCCAAATTATTCCAGTTTTTGTCGGGATATTTTGCCTCATACGCCCGTTTTGCCTCTGTCATAAAATCAGCATTCGCGGCAGGTCTGGTAACCTCTGACATATCAGAGAGCACAGTAACAGGGATATAACAGCAACGACAGCGCGGATGCACCGGAAGCACTGGTATATCTTTTGCGTCAACAGCAAAGCGTAACCCCCCGATTTGGGCACATGTAGGGCAATTATGTAAAACAGCACCAGCGCAAATAAACGATTCGTCTGTTTCAACTGTAATATCAAAGACATCTACTTCTTCTTCAATGACTTCTATGTTTGCGACGTACAACATCCGGATGCCTCCTATAGTATTCGTATTCAGCTTTTTTATGACAGCTAATGCAAAGCGTTATTAAATTCTCCAAATCATTAGCCGCCATGTAATCATCCCCAAAGAATCGAAATGGCTTTATATGGTGTACTTCTAGAGAGCTCTTGTATTTCTTTTTATGTGCCTTGTTGGATATTCCGCAAGAGCAACATTTATAACCATCTCTTTTTAGAGCAGCACTTCTCTGCCATTTCCAGTTTTCACCTCTCCAATTTTGTTTCCCGCCAAGCCATGCTGGATGATTAACACCGCGAAACGCCAAAGATATTTTTTTACGCCTAATTTCTTCTTGCTGTTTGGAATATATCTCCAAACATTTTGAAGAACACGCAATCGGCATATCATGAAAAACATCACCCTTCCACGGAACAAACATTTGCCCACACACAACACAAAAACGCAAAAGTTTTGCGGTTTGGTCTCTTCTCCAACATTCATTAGAGCAATAATCTGCCTCATGTTTAGTTGGGTCAAACATAGTACCGCACACTTTACAAGGACGCATTCTTTGCTTTATTTTTTCTGCCCGAAACGAATCATAGCATTGCCTAGAGCAGAAAAAATTTTCATCGTCAGTTGCCTTGAACTTTTTACCGCACCAATGACATGTCACACCGCATCTTTTTCGCCTGCCTTTATGTTGACACTCCGGAGAGCAATATTTACGTTTAGCGTGTTTTTTGTCACAAAAAGTCTTACCACAAACAAGACATTTAAAGACTTTCTGCGAGTTTTTCACCAATTCTAAGTTTTCCTGCATCTTTCCACTCCTTGTTTTTCGTCAGGAATAAATGGTCTGCTGTGCATCTTATCTTTTCACCGTTTGAAAGAGTAACAACAACAATCTGTTTCACTTTCTTCGTGGACGTTCCAAGCACCCTTCGCCTGTTTCTACTCCCCCCAATCACAAAGTCACCAGTTTTAACCGTCTCAATAGGCTTTTCACCATTCGGAGTTTGTATTAATTGCCCCCTTGCTAAGCATGTCCTCCCATCAAGCGTGTTAAGTATCTCAATGCCTTTAACGACATCGTCGTTTTGTGCAAAAGTGGCAAGCCGCGCGTCGTTTGATATGCCATTTGCGCACGTCAAACCGACCGTTTTAGCCGTATAATTCGATACATCAAACACGTGCTGGACCGCTTTTTTCAGACTTTGAGGTGTGGAGCCGGAAAGGATGTTTTTAGCTACTGTGGTGTAGATTTTGTCCGCATCCTTTACCGACATCGAGTTGAACATTTCCGCAAGCGTCAAGCCATTAAAACGCCCGTATTTCACGATGTTTTCAACCGTCCGCTTTCCAACCTGCGCAACCGCCGTTCCAGCCATCGCCCGAACAAGACTTGCTGCGTGTTTAGCCTCATTTTCAGCCAATCCAGTCGCTTGCGTGCTGATAGTATCGTATCCCTGCGAATACGCTTGATTCAACAGGGATTCTATTTTCGTTTTGATGATTTTCAGGCGTTTGTTAGTGCCGGAATCGAGCCCAGCGCTCCCGAAACTCTTCTGTGCAGAAAGGACATAATCCATCAGTTCCGCTTGCACCTCTTTCAGGTGTTCCAGCAAATCGCCCGACCAGTTAACGCCTATACGTTGCAAATTGGCGAGGTGAGTATTGACGATTTCTGCCAGCTCTTCAAGCGTTCTTTTCGTTGCCATTGTTTACGCTCGCTTTTGCCTGTTCGTTGCCGCCGTTTCCGGAGGTTGCAAATGGATTCCCAGTTGCCGCGCCGCCCGACATCATCTGCGACATTGCACCTGCCATACTACGCTCCGTGTCTGCGTCTTTTTGGTCCAAAAACTCATCAAACGTGATTTTAGGGTTGCCATAACCATTGTCAGTCCACGCCTTGCGCTTTTCCTCTTGCGTGAGCGATTCAGAGCTTTCAATGGCTACAAGCTCTTGCACTGTCAAATTCGCTTCCGCAAAGTCTTTAGAGGGCGTATAACGCGTCTCAAGTATCTCATCGTAAGACATGCCAAGCCAGCGCGCGGCATAACGCAACTGCTCTGTAATCGCATCGCCAGCGGTTGAGTTGATAATCTGCAAAGGCGAGGTGTTGGAATCAACACGCAACTGCAAGGCAACGCCGGATTCATTCGCCTGTGCATCGCCAATACTCAGCGCGTCATCCGTACAGAGCTTTTTCAGCGTCTCAACCTCACCGGAAATTGTCTGCAAGGAGCTTGCCGCCATTTCGAGATAGCCCGCATTCGCTCCCTCAGGCAAGCCCATAACAGCACCGGAACCGACCTTTAAAGCACTCAGGGACTTATTAATATCCTCAACCTTGCCTTTAAGCCCTGCAACAACAAGGGGAGTTTGTCCAGTCATAAACATGACCTGTCTGAAGTCCGCGTACAGCTGATACAGCGAGATTTCCGCATCTGCCACGTTCAAAATTGGCGGTTCCTGAAAGTCCTTTCCGGACAGGTTGGACGCTCCACACCACGTAAAAGGCACTCTGTCAAGAGGCTTTCCAAAGCAATCAGGATAAACAACATTGCCGGATGGTTCGTCAATGTTAAATTTTGCCCACTCTTCAGGCGAGATTGCCGCCTGATAGTAATATCCGCGCCCGTCGATCCCGAGAACGCGCATTCGATACTTGTATTCATCTTGTTTTGTGACAGGGTTGTAGTCATATCCCGATTCATCAAGTAGCACAAACTTGATTTCGCTCTTGCCGTCGACAGTCACAAAATCCGTGCGTAAAAATGCGTTTGCATCGTATGTCTGGATTACAAATGGACGCTCGTTATCGCCTGTAGATTCCAGCAACAGGCAAATCAAACCACGCGACAATTGCGCAGTGTTGACACGCCTCTGTAGAGCTTTCAGCCCATCGCCAAACTGTGTTGCTGTATCGCGCATAAATTCGAGCTTGTCAGAACCCAAAACAATATCAGGCTCTCCCATGTCAAGCATTCCAACGTACCGATTCAGCGCTTTTCGGGTGTAATTAAAAAACAGCGCACGGTTGAGATATGCTGCGTAATCCTCTGTGTGTTCTTTTTGCCATTTGTCGCGTGGGAGGTATTTGTCTGCCTCACCTTTGACAATCAATTGCCCACCCAAGCAATCAGCAACACGCCGCCGCCTCACTACAAAATCATCGTAACCGCTGAACGCAAATTCTGAAAGTTTAGGCTCTTCGTCACGTTTTATACCTGCCATTTTTGGCTCCTTGTTTCAATGTTTTTTTTGCCATTTTGCCCACACTTAAGTTATCCTTGTCAACCATCAGCCTACGTTACCAGCAGAGGCAACAACGATTTTCCGGGATGCGTATTCGCCAAGCAAGAAATAGCCTGTCAAGTCATAGATATGGTCTTCCTGCGTGGTGTCCACATCGTCAGGGTCTCTTTGTGAGCGCTGTAAAACAGGCACCGTCCGGATAAAATTCCGGCAATGGTCAAACACAAATAACCCAGCGTCCGCGTCGCGTTCGATTGCGCCTGTAAGGCGCTCTCTAAGTAGCGTCAACATCTGATGCCGCGTTCCGGGCGCTTTGTTGCAAGGCGCAAAAAACACGCCATACTCCTCAAACTGCTTCGCAACAGTCACTTGAGCCGCCGAGGTTGAGGCAAAAATCGCGGAATCTGCGATGCTTTCGTCAACGCGATAACCGAGCATTTTTTCCGTCTCTTTTATGCGTTCTGCACGGTCTCTGATACTGGATTTATCGCCCTCATTTGCCTTTCCTGTGGAACCGTAAAGCTCCTGTATTAAAAACGCGTCTCCTGCGATTGTAGGGCGCTTTTCTCCGTCCGCTGTCACGTAATCAGTGCCATCAGATACAGCAAACCAGCCGACCGCCCACGGGTGAGAGTTGCCATCATCGTAACTCTTGACAATGTACCACGATTCAGGAATTTTAAAGCGCGGCATAACGTGGATTTGCTCGTTCCAGAGGTCATCAACAGCCCCTCCCGCCGTGATGTTCCAGTCGCCTTCCAACATCGCTTTAATCAACCAGTCTTGCCCTAATCCACGCAAGCGGTTAGCGTATTCTTCCTGATTGAGCGAGGGATTATCTGACAGCTTCGCAGGTACAAATTGCCGGAGCATTCCACCTTCAGAAGCGGCTGTTTTCCAAATGGTTTCCGCTGGCTGTGGGTCGATAAACATCGCTTTAACCCAGTTATGTCCGGGACCGCCGGGATTCGAACCGCACAATATTTTTGGAAACGTCAAATTTGGTATCAATTTCCTGATTGCCGGGTCAATTGCAACCTGTTTTGACACTCGACAGCGCCCGCGCAAAAAGCGGTATTGATACTCTGTAAAGTGCGTTAATTCGTCAATCAACAGCACGCCAATTTCCGCGCCCTGATACTTCATGACGTCTTTTTCGTACTGGCAATGGCACAAATGTATAGTGCTCCCTGATTCCACAAAACGTATTTTGGGAGGGTTTGTCGTAATGCGTACACTCTTATGTTCCACCGCTTCAGCAAGCAACGCCGGAAAGCCTGTTTCACCTTCAAAATGGTTTTTCAGCAGATCATCACTCAGGCGACGGAAAAGGTACACTTGCAAGCCTTTGACGTTATCGCAAAGCATAATGGCAAAAATGCGCATTAAAAACGAGTTATGCGTTGGAATACAGCTTTTCCCGGCAAGATAACAGCTGGACGCGGAATCAACCTGTATACACTTGACAGGCACGCTCTTACAACGATCCGTAGATACAATCATCCGCCGCCGCGAATATGGATTCCGTACCGTTTTTATGCGTTTTTTGTACCTGTCCAAGCGCGTTATATCAGTCTGCCACGGGATAAAATGCACGCGGTATTTTATGCCGCAATCCTTACCATTCAGGCGCGCTATACCCTGCTTAAGAGTTGCCTTGATTCCGAGCGAGTTAAGCAAAAAGCACAAAGACACTGCAATGTCTTTGTTAATGCTGGTATACTCACAATGCCCATTCTCGCCAACTGTACCGTCCGAATCCATAAAGCCGCGCAAAAGTTCCATCCGGTTTTCAATCGAGGTAAACAGGTACCGTTCCGGCACGTGCTTATTGTGTATCAGATTCAGGCGTTTAAGGAGCGGAGTTAAACCGATTATCCCCCACTTGTATTTTGCCGCACGTTTGGTAACTTCAAATCCGCAAGCGCGGATGTAAGGGATAACATCGTCATCGCCAGTAGAAAATCCACACCCGTCGGAGTTGCCATCACCGAGCCACAAACCCAGCACGTAAGGAGGGATTATCAGCTCCTCCCGCGATTCCGGCATTTCAACAGCCCCGCAAACCGCTACAGAGTGATTCAGCCGTCCACGCACTCGTAAGGTTGCCGCAATGGTTTCCGTCGTAACGACAGATTCAAACTTGCGTTCATCGCCACAATACACGCGTTTTGAGTTTGCAACTGCCAAATCCGGGCGCTTACCCATGCCACGCAAGGGACGTTTTGCGCGCCGATTTGCGCGGTATTCGGGCGTTCTTTTGTGTTCCGCCACTCTTTGTGCGTCTGTCTTTGTTACCCACTGATGCAAATCGTCAGCGATAATTTTAGAGCCATCATCAAAAACGACTTTCCGGCATGGTCTGTCTGTCAAAATTGGTGTTTCTGCTATGACATTGCAAGGTTTCCCGTTTTCGTCAAAAACAACATCCCCAACATGCACATCAGCCATTCGTTTAAAGCCGGAATCGGTCAAAATTGGCGTTTCAATCCATAGCGCTTTCCCACCGCCCGCAGCCCCTCCGTACAAAATTTCTGTTGCGTCCGTTTTCAGCACGCAACCTTGTCGAGGATGCAACGCCGGAAGCCCGATTTCGTTCACTGCCATCATATAGCGACCACCTCCCTAGAAAAAAGCAATAAGCGCCGTTTTCAGGCGCTGTATGATGTGTGATTAGTTGTTCTCGATTTTGAGTGTGAAGCGGTCAACGACAGTCTGCACCGCGCCGGAAACTTCGGTTTCAGAACGCTCGCTGTATCCGCGTTTCTTGCCAATTGTTTTGAGAAGGAAAAACACCGCGTCTTTGTCTCCCGCGTTAACCATGTTCAGGAGCTTGCTTTCTGCAAGGTCAATGATAACTTCGCGCTGCTCCAAAAATGCGTTTTTCGCTTCCGGGACAAGCTCAAAATACTTTTCAACCGTGCGCCGATTGATACCCGCCAAGCGTGCGCAGACAGACATGATTCCGTTGCTTTTTTCAGCCGCCGTGATAAGTTTTTCAGCGCTGATTTTCATCCTTATTTTCGCGCGCGTCTCGCCATTTTTGACATTGCTTGCGCCGCGTCCGGTTGCTTTTGTGCTTTTGTTGCTCATCTTGTCCCTCACTTTCAACCCATGTTTTAAGGAGCTTTTTTTGTTTGGTATTTTTGCGCTGATTTTCTTATTCTTTGCATTTTGTACCAAAAGAGACATAGCCCATGCAAACGCCTCCCGAATCAGACTTTTTTTAATCTCTCTTCCGCGCCTCATGCGTGGTGATGTGTATATAGAGAGATTGCGCTAAAAAATACCGCGTTTCAATAGAGGGTTTTGTTGTCAACCTTGAGGGAGTTTTTTTCTTGATTCTTCTCGCGCGTGTACGCTACGTGCGTGCGGTTTTTAAATTAAAAAAAAATATATAATATAGATTCCTGCCATATTTTATTCTTTTTCCCCTTAATCCCCCCATAGCCCCCCTTGATAGGTTTTTCCTTTTTTGCAAAAATAACTGTTATTATTTTTTTTGGGGGGTTTCTTGGGGGGTTTCTGAAAAACCATCTGGGTTTTCTGGGTTTCTCTGGGTTTCTGAAAAACCATCTGGGTTTTCTGGGTTTTTGCGACTGGTTACGACTGGTTAAAACATGCACAAAAAAAGCCGGACTTCCTAGACGATTTCCCGTCCGTGGCATCCGGCATTTTCAAGCGATTTCAATGTCCGCTTTATGTCCGCTTTTTTCAGGCTTTTTAGCCTATTTTGAATTCAAAAAACAAAAAAACGGCGTCCGCTTTATGTCCGCTTTTTTAATTTTTCTTTCTTACATTCCCTCCCCGCTTTCGCGCTCTTCGACGATTGGCAAGACAAGGAGATTTTCAACCGTTGGTTCGTAATCCCACGCGATTGTTACAGTCTCCTCAAACAGTTTTACATCCGCTCCGACTTTTACGCGGATTTGGCGCTTAAAGCGCTGTTTCCAGCGCTGGTCCACGTCAAACCAAGGTTTATCATCAATCACAGCATAAACGTCGTTTGAAGCCTTAAATGTTTCCCCTGCCTTTGCTCCTATAGGGCAATTACGCAGGATAGCGCGCGCGACTCGAACGCGCACGGCTTTTTGCGCGTTGCGTTTTTTTGCCTCTATAAGGCGTTTTGAGGGGTTTAACCTTGCTACTTCGTGCGCTCTTGCGAGGTTGCGTGCTTGAGCTTCAAGGCGTGCTGGTGTTGCTTTTCTCTCGTATTGTCCAGTTGGCATTTTTCTTTTTCCTTTCCGTTTTTGTTGTATATGTAATATAATATATACCATAAAACACAGAAATCAAGAGTCGATGGGAACTTTAAAAAAGCCATTCTACACTCAAAAATAATTTTTTTTCAATTTTTTTTGTTTTTTCATTTGCAATTTTTCTTTTTGCGTATATATTAACGACATAGACAGAAAACAAAACAACGTCGAAAGGCAAAAGGAGATATAATCATGATGGACGAACTGGAAAAAGCCAAACGCGCGGCTTACAACAAAGGCGCGAACGAGACCTACCGCGCGCTCACCCACCACACGAACTTTGAGGATACTGACGACTGGCAGTACTATGTCAACGACTGGGACGAAATAGAGGACGTAGAGGCCGCAGAAGAGGCTGGACAGCAGGCCGCCGAGACGGCGGTCGAGCTGGAAGAAAGAGAGCTCGACGCCAGATAAGAAGAGCAGTGTTTTTAACCTCTTGCGCCTGCTACAAGGCAAGCGCAAGCATTAAGGGCATTGCAACAAAAAAACAACAAAAAGGCACTTGCACCGCCGGAAAAAGCGTGGTAAATTGCCTTACAAAAGATAACAACAAACAAAAGGATTATGACTATGAGAAACGCCCGCAAATTTGAAACCCGCGAAGAGAGCATTTATTGTGGATTTGAGGGTAAATACACCCTCAATCGCACTGCCCGCAATCGCATGAAACAGGCGCGCCGCGCGATTTTGCGTTGCGGCTGGACAATGTGCCACTGGAACGACCGCCATTTCTATTTTTACAACGAGGCAGGGCAGAAACGTGAAATCTGCCTGTACTACAACACAAAAACAGACACGCCCATGATTAGCTTTTTGCTCGACGAGGGTATCTGGGCAGCACCAGAGTGCCACATTACAGCGTGGCAACTGGAACACATGGTACAGACGCGCCCCGTAGCAGAAAATTGACAAAAAGACGCGGCAAGGGGTTGACAACCCCTCCTTTTATAGCAACTTGTAACAGGAGGGGTTTATGGAAAAAATTGTAACCATGAAAACAGGGGAATTAATCCCCTATAAAAACAATCCGCGAAAAAACGACACGGCGGTCGACGCTGTGTTGAAAAGTATAAAAGCATTTGGTTTTAAGGTCCCTATTGTAATAGACAGCAAAAATGTTGTTATTTGTGGACATACACGCCTAAAAGCGGCAATAAAACTAGGCTTGGAAGAGGTACCCTGTATAATAGCCAGCGACCTTACAGAGGCTCAAATACAGGCTTTTAGGCTCGCTGATAACAAAGTCGCTGAAATAGCAACATGGGAAAAAGATGTCTTGCGCGAGGAGCTGCTATCTTTCGAAAACATCGACTTAGACATGAAAGATTTTGGCTTTGTTGCCAATGACATGTTTGACGAAAAAGACATTGTCCCGCTGGCTGATCGATACATTGTTCCTCCGTTTTCCGTCATCGACGGAAGGCAGGAAGCCTTACAAAACAAGTGCCAAGAGTGGGAGGCTATACTAGGACAAAACGGGGTAATAAATCCTTTATTATGCGAGATTATATACCATTGGTTTTGCACAGAAAAAGGCTCGGTATATATCCATCCTTTTAACGACGACTCAACGCCCCAAAAAGTAGCCCAAAAGCTAGCCTTGCAGTGCGACAACAACAATTGCGACCTTGCCCTGCTTTACCTTTCCCCCGAAGCAAACAAGGAGGAAATAAAAACAGGCATCGAACAATCTTTTTAGAAATTGAAAAACAATGCGTTTTTGGTCGTGGTTGCAAGCAACAGACAAGACAACAACCAGCCTATTTGTGACACATCAACTAGCGCAAAAGAATGCGCGTTTGATACAGGGCTGAAGCTGTTGAATGAAATATTTTGGCTAGAGCCTTATAAAAAATCCAACAAACAGGCTATTTCTCAATTCAACGCCGCCCGCCGCCTTGCTCACACATATAAAAACATTCTTGTTTTGGTAAAAGGCAACGAAAAACAGATAACCTTGCCCAAATACTAAAACCCGAACCGACAGGAGGAATAAACATGGAAATTATCTATAAAACACTGGAAGAAATCACGCCTTACAAAAACAACCCACGCAACAATGAGGAGGCGGTTGAACCAGTTGCCGCGAGCATTCGCGAATTTGGTTTTAAAGTCCCAATTGTTATTGACAAAGAGGGGGTAATTGTAACAGGACATACAAGATACAGCGCGGCAAAATTGCTTGAAATGAAAAAAGTGCCTTGCATTATCGCAGATGATTTAACGCCTGCAAAAATTCGAGCGTTCCGGCTGGCAGACAACAAAACAGGCGAGCTTGCTTTGTGGGATATGGACGCCCTTGAAATAGAGCTTCAAAACCTTATTACTCTTGATTTTGATATGCAACCATTCGGTTTTGAAGACGTGGAACAGCATGCAATTAAACAAGGCGATAATTTTGCTGAAAGTGCAAATCACCAAAACAACGACATCAAAGACACAATATCAACAATTCCTCCGTTTGCAATACTAGATTCAAAAAAGAAAGGTTGGCAAAAAAGGAAAACGGAGTGGAAAAATATTATAACCAGCGAAAAGGGTCGAAAAGATAATCTCTTAGGCGATTACTCAACACTTAGTTACAGTGGTTATAATTTTGCAGAAACCAGCATTTTTGACCCCTGTTTATGCGAAATTCTGTATAAATGGGTTTGCCCTGCTGGAGGAACGGCGATTGACCCGTTTTCGGGCGGTTCCGTGCGTGGACTTGTCGCCTCAATGCTTGGTATAAAATACACTGGTATTGATTTACGTCCGGAACAAATTCAAGCAAATATCGAAAACTACAAGGCGCTAGAAGATATGCGCGACTTTACAGGCGCTAAACTAAGCATGCCGGAATGGATTACAGGCGACAGCTCGCAGATAGACACTTTAACGACAAAATCCGACTTCGATTTTGGCTTGACATGCCCTCCATACGCTGACTTGGAAAAATACAGCAACGACCCGGCGGACATCTCAAACATGGAGTATCCTGATTTTATAAACACGTACAGAGCCATTATACGCAAGACAGTAACCAAACTTAAAGACAATGCGTTTTTCGCGATTGTAATAGGCGATATACGCGACAAAAAGGGGTATTACAGGGATTTTATAGGAGACACAAAACGAGCGTTTTATGATGCCGGATGCACCCTTTACAACGATTGTATACTATTAGACCCTATAGGCTCTTCAGCACTTCGCGCAAACGCACAATTTAGCAAGGGGAGAAAAGTCGTAAAAACTCACCAAAATGTACTTATATTCCTCAAGGGGGATGCCATGTCCATAAATAATCTAGCGCCTTATAGCATGGACTCCGGAAAAGACGAGGACTCATACTAAAAAAAACGCGATTTTTATTATTGAGAATGATTCTCGTTCTTGAAAAATAAAAACTCTGTGCTATCTTATAACTCAAAGGAAACGAAAGGAGAACAAACATGAACGGCGAAATTTACAGAGCGAAAATAAGAGATATCAGAGCGCGGCTTCTTGTGGGCGAAATAGACCACAAAACAGCCAAAACAGAGGCGATGCCCATTATCGCAGAAATGAACGCGAGAGGGGCTGAAATCGCGAAAAAATACGGGCAACGCTATCGCCCTCTTTCTTTTGCCTCTCTGATGCGATAATCGCAAGGGCGCGGATGGTGATTTTAACCATTCCGCGCCCGATTTGTCATTTCTTTTTTGTCCGTTCCGCGAATTTTAATCCGAACGTATCATTTTCATAACTTTTGTACTCAATCCCCTCGCAAGCCTCTGGAACAGCCTTACCATACATAAGTATCATTTCAGGTTTTATTTTTTCAATCATGGCAGCCATTCCGGCTAAAAACACTTTTTTGGCTTCTTTGTTTTTCAGAATTCCTACTGTCGATGTTGCCACAATGCCTCCTTTAGGGATCCCATCAAAACAAAACGCGTATGTTTCCGGTTCCGCCCATGAGACCGTCGGAATTACATTCAATCCAGCATTCTGCATGATTTGACCAATAAGCCTAGAGCGGTAAATATTCCAAATTTTTAGTGCCATCGGCATGTCCATATAAAGCGAGAAATCCGGAGTAAAAACACAATTAAACTTTTTTAATATGTCAACATACCGTTCCGGCTGGTTCCACACCCGCTCAAATCGGTAATCATCGATAAAAAAATGTACTCCGGCGTTGTAATCATCCTGTCCAATCACACTATTAAAATCAATCAAGCGCTCCGGAACGACATTGCATTTTTTTAGAGTTGGAATTTGATAAAAGCCTTCACATTCGAAAGGGTCAAAATCGCTTAAATTATAGGCTCTATTTGTACGCTCTCTTTCATCGCCATAATACCCGTCGTCGGGTTGGATATCTGTTTTTACATCAATGGACATTGGTGTAAATTCAAACCCAAAATCATCGACTGATATTCCGAGTTTGCAAAGCTGTTCAATTTCGAGGTCAAGCATACCTTTATCCCATTGCGAAAACTCAGAGACCTTATTATCTGCAAGACGGAACGCTTTCACTTTTTCGGGGTCCAAATCTTCACAAATCAGGCACGGTAATTTTGTATAGCCAAGATTTTTTGCGGCGAGAAAACGTGTATGTCCGCAAACAATCACATGCTCCTTATCCAATATAATCGGATTTCTGAAACCAAAGGAGCGTATACTGTTCTCAACGTACTTAACAGCCTTTTTATTTTTTCTAGGGTTGTTTTCGTACGGAAAAATTTTATCTATTTCGATTTGCTGGACTTCCATTTTCTTCTTGTCCCTCTCGCTTATTTTTTGACAGCCACATTAATTTTTTTTCGGATTCTCCTTACTGCCGCCAATTCATCCTCTGTTAACCCATAGTTTGAATGAATAAGACCTGTCTGGAAGTCTATATAACTATTTGACAAATCTCCTCTAATTTTAGAAGCCTTGTTATTAGATATTTTCTCGCCGTTCAGTTTAGCAGAAGAAATGCCGCCACCTTTGTAAAAATCGAGTTCAAAGCCCATTTCTTTCATAACCTTGTTCTCGTCCAAATAAAGTCTTTTCTTCCCGTATTTTTCCCAGACGCGCCCGAATTCTTCCGGGGCAACGCTTTTACTGCTACTAGCACCTCTTCCACCCATTTTCAATCTCCTGTTTTTTTTGAGTTAATCTACTTGCCCAAAGGTTTCTTGTCAACCCATAGCCTATTTCACGCCCGATTTTTTTTTGATCTTTTTTTGTTTCGTGACAGGACTGGTGTACACAATTTGACGTTTTTTAAACTCATTTTTTGTACACATCTCATAACTTCCGTTTTGTGCAAACCAAGTTTTTCTCCGATTTTTCTTACACTAAATCCCTTTAATTTCAGCTTATACACTGCGAATTCTCGCGGTGTGAGCTTCAGCAACTTTGAATCTGACGCTTTTTTCTGCCCAACGCCTAATTCACGCGCAATATTTTTGTGCTCTGCCTGTTTGGAGCGCCCGGTTGCACGCGCAATGTCTGTAATGCTTTTTGCGCCTGAAAGCTTGAGAGCAAGAGCAATAGCCGCCTCCCTGTTTTCGCTTCCAAACTGGAGCGCCCAAATGATACAGGCGAGGTTAATTTCTGATGGTTCGATTATACGCCCGTCGGGGAGCTTAAACGTGCGTTTTTCGGAGGATATTACAGTCACTTTTCGCGCGTCATCAAATTCGCGATATCCTGCAAATTCGTTATCCTTTTTTTCTTGTTCCATTGAGTTTTTCTTCGAAAAATAGCAACTTCGCTTAAACTCGCAAGCGGGGCATTTTTGTGATTGTTCATACTTTCCCCAGCAGTCGGGGCTATGGTTTTCATTGGAGACGCTGAACAAATCGTTTTTTTTGCACTTTTTTTGCATTTTGTTTCTCCTCTGCGTTTGACTTTTCGAAGACACTTGATATGGTACGCTTTGGAGATTGTGTGAACTGTTTGTTTGGGGTTCGGTTCTGTTCGGTTTCCTTTCTTTTTCTTCTCTCCCTCAGGGGTTATTCCTTTACCCTGAGGGAGCCTCTTTTTAAATCCTCACGTTTTTTTGAGTTAGAACGGAATATCATCGTTCATTTCTGTTTGCATCTGAGCCGGAGCGGCGGCTTGCGGTTCGTCTTCAGGGCTGTAACGATGTTCGCCGTTATTTGCGTTTTGCGGCGCGTTATACGCGTTGTTTGGCGCTTGCCTGTAAGATTGACGCGATCCATTGCTTTCGTTGCTTCTAGGCACGTTTCCTGCGTTGTTTTGTGCATTGTAGCCGCCGCCATTGTAGTTGTTACCGCCGCCGCGATAATTTCCCTGCTGATTTCCTCCGCTATTGCGGTTATCGCTGTTGCCCTTGCTTTCCGCAAAAGCGACTGTTTCAGCTGTAACCTTGAGCGCGGAGCGGTTTTGTCCCTGCTTGTCTGTCCATTTTTCCTGCGTCAAACGCCCTTCAACAAGGATCGCCGCTCCCTTGTCAAAATAACGCTCGCAAAATTCAGCAGTTTTCCCCCACGTTTTTACATCAATGTAGGTTGCCTCTTGTTTATCATCCTTACCAATCCTCCGGTTTACAGCCATGCACATTTCGGTAACAGCCATTCCGCTCGGTGTGTGGCGCATTTCGGGTTTTCGGGTCAAGCGACCGATCAAAATAACCTTGTTGTAATCCATGCTTTTCAAAGCCTCCGTATTTTTCTGTTTTTTCAGTTCGTTTCAGTTCAATTTTTGCCCGTGGAACCATAACCGCCCGCGCCGCGTTCCGATTCGGATAGTTCGTCAGCCTCTACATATTCGACGCGCGGCACTGGTTTTATGACAAGTTGCGCGAATCTGTCCCCTGCTTCGTAAGGCAAATCAGGTCCGCAATGATAAAATACCGCGCAAATTTCGCCGCGATACCCGGAGTCAATCGTACCAACACCATTGGACAATATTGCGTCGGATTTGTGGATACTGGAACGTGCTCTAAGCTGTCCTTCGAATCCTTCGGGGATTTCGACGGCAATACCGGAATACGCCTTAACTCTGATACTGTCAAGGCGTTCAACTCTGGTGGCTGTAAGGTCAAATCCAGCATCGCCGGACTTGCCTTGCTTCGGAGCTTGCGCTTCGGGTGTGAGTTTCTTAAACTTGATTTTCATGCTTGCCATGGTAATATAACCTTTCTTTGTGTTTTTGCTAATATTCAAGCGATTTTTGCGGACTTTTCTTCAAGGATACAGGCGATTACGCGCTCTCCCTGATTGCGTATTGTCTTTGCACGCCGGATTATGCGTTTTGCGACATTTCCGTTATCGGAAACAATTGTCAAAACCTTGCCTTTTCGGGCGTTAAATGGCTTGTATTCGAGCGGCAAAAGGACGATCCGACGGTTTTTCAGCTGTATCTTTTTATACAGCGCGTGTGGAACGTGAAAAATTCCGTCCGCGATTTCTTTTGCCTTGCGCTCCGCTTCCTCTTTTTCGCGCTTCTTGGCTTCGCGTTTTGCCTTGCGTTCTGCTTTTTTGCGTTCCTGCTCTTCGTCAAGCGCCTTGCCCATGTACTTTTCTGTAGTGCCGACGGGGTCTTTAAGATACTCCTCCTTGACGATTTTCCGTATTGGCGCGGCAATTCTGGACAAGTCAAACGCTCCGGGTTCAAACGCTTTGTCTTCCCTGCCTTGTACTACAACGTACATGCCCGCGATAAACGCGCATTGAGGGCACACCTTGAACGGTTTGTCTTTGGTTGCAATATTGGTGACTGCTCTTGCATCGACCATGTTGTTACAGCCAATGCAACGGACTTTTTCGGGGGTCATTTTTAATCTCCGTTTTTCTCAAGTTTTATGCCTGTGTAGTTTCCGTTTTTGCTCTCAATTTCAAAGCTTAAGCCGTTGTTACCGTATCTACACAGTTCCGACGCGTTAAAGCCTCTTCCGACCCACGTTTCAAGCAGGCTTAGAAACTGTAACATGTTTTTTTTGGGTGTTTGTTCTAAAATCCTGCCACCGTTTTTTTTCAGGTGCTGGATTATAGCAAGCGCCATGTCACGAGCTCCCCTGTTGTACTCAGATTCGTAAACGAGGTTTCTCATTTTCCCGCCTCCTTTTCGTGGAAATACATGTCCTTAAAATTCCGATATTTGGTTTTTTCGATGGTATCCAAATAAAGTGTAAGGGCTTGCGATCCGATATGCTCAATTTCCCTTATCTCTTCCGACTGCGGAGCATGTACACACACTCGCAAAATGTCGTTCAAGGCGCAGTGGAAAATCTCCTCAAACTCGCTCGACTCTGGCTCTTTTACACCTTTTACCCCTTTTACCCCGGCAATAATCTGTTGTATTTCATCCCAAGTTGGAAGCCCCGATTCAATGCTGGGCTTGTTGCGTTCTCGTTTTTCCTGTTCAGTCATTTTTCCACCTCCGGAACTTTGATTTTGTCTTTTGGAAAGTCTTCAAGCTCAACGAGCTTTTCCATGATGTAGCGCATTTGCGGATGTGCGCCGGGCGCGAGACGGAGCTTGAGCATATCTTCCCACTGCTTGTACATCCCGGTGACATACAACACTGTCGCAGTTGAGAGCGGAAGGACGGTTCGGGCTTCCTGCGGACGGGCTCCCTTGCGAATCATCAGGCGATACGCGGCTTCCGCTGAGACGCACTCCATATGCCACGCGTCGCTCAAAACACCGAATTCATCCCATGCGAACGGAACGGGCTTGATAAAGTCGATACAGTCGGACATGTTGCAATACCGCGTTGATCTTTCTTGGAAGCTGAACTGTCGGTGCCGGATAAGCTCGCGTGAAACGCCGATGTCAACAGTAAATTTTACAGTCATGTAATCGTCAGCTTCCGGCAATTCTTCCAAGTCTTTGAGTTTCCCACCTAATGTAAGATAATCGCGGACATTGATTGTGAGGCGTTTTTCCAAATCCCCGGTTGTTCCAATTCGATCCCAAATACCGTAAGATTTAACCCAAAGACGCAGAATGTCCCAGTCCGCCGCTACTCTCACATGCTCGAACGGCGTTTCATGGTGATTCTTCCATAGGTTTTCAACAAAGCCCGGCTTGCTTCCGACTTTGTCTTGCGTTCCCGTGCAAACGCGGGCGACTGTTTCGATTTTTTTGTAGTGGTCGTATTCGGTGTAGATTTCGACGGACGGTTCAATGATTCTCATTTTGAGAGCTCCTTTCTGAATGCGTTTTCGAGTGTGTTGATTGCGTCAATTGCGGAGAATCTGTCCATAGTCAAAATTTCCCGCAAAACGTTGTATTTGATACGTTCGATTGAGGTTTTTTCATCTGGAATCCCCAATACTCTAAACATTGCGATAGCGGACAAGTTCATTTCCGGGTCAAGCGTGCGATCCATATAAAACTTCGCTTTTTCGCAATCTTCAATCGCCTTTCCCGGTTCTCCCTTAAGTCCAGCCCTCCAAACGTACTTAAATGCATTGCCCCTGCAAAAGTCGAGATAGCGCGCGATGTCAAGACACTCTATCTGTCTTGCCTCAAAGATTGGCGCGTAATGCGCCGGATGGTTCACAGCGTCAGCCATGATTTTTTCTCCTTATAAATTTTCCGCGATTTTCTTTAATGACGCGATTTGTCATTAAAATTTTTCGCGATTTTCTTTAATGATTCTTGGCAACAGAATTAAAGTTTTTGAGTTCGTCCTTCAGCGCTCGGTCGATTGCCTCAACCCACGCCCTGTAGCTTTTTGCGGTCTCGTCATCAGCGCTTGCCATGCCAATGATAAGTCCCTCCCTAAACATCGTCAGCAAGTCGCGATACCGCGAAAGCGTGGCGTTGCAAGTCTTCAGCATTTCAAGCGTTTTTTCGTTCCGGTCAAACGCGTCTTTTTCTGCTTTCAGCGACTTGTCTACCATGTCAAACATCCACTTCATCCGCATGTCAACCAACCGCAAATACGCGATAATCACCAACCCAAAGACTGTAACCACGATTCCTGCGGGTTCCGCTCTCGCAATCGCGATTCCTGCTAAAAACGCCTGAATCGCAAGCAAAACGTCTGTCAGTGGGTCCTTAAAAAAGGTTTTCAGGGTCATTTTTCAGCTTCCTTCCCAGTCTTGCTTTTGTCCGTTTTGCCCAAATAAACCGTTCTTTTTTCGACAAGCGGCTCTGCTAAATCACACTCTCCGTCAAAATAGCGGTCAACTTTAATTTCTTTTGCTTTACACCAGTTCGGGTAAGCAAAGTTGTTGCACTCTGGACATCTCCAAGTTCTAATTTTCAGGTTCATTTTTCCTCTTCCTCCTTGTTTTCTTCCAGTTCCGGAATCACCAGCCCGCCCGCGTTATGGTCGTCGATGTAGATATCCGCGTAAACCTTGCGTGGATTGTTTCCCCACTGTTCGACGCGTTCTGGCAGATTGTCGTTTATCGCCGCCGGAAAGCACTTCCGGAGCACTAAAAACGTGAGCGCCTCCCTAAGGCTTTTCCCCTCGCGCATGGTGAGGAGAATCCACTTGTCGCCACGCTTCTGAATAGCGCGGATAAACTCAATTGTAGCCGGAATTGGCTTCCCGATTGCCGGGTATTCCTCTGTTACAATCGTGCCGTCAAAGTCAATCGCGTAAATCGTCATTTTTCACCTCGCGCTTTTGCCAGAACCTTCCGGATTTGAGTTAAAAAAGCGATTCGCGTGTTTTCATCGCCCGCAACTGTAAGAAAGGTCTGTATCATATCCAGCAGAGCGTACATGTCCGGTGCGGCGGCGAGCAAATGTGTGGTTGCTTCTGCCTCATCATAATTGTCGCGAAAAGCGAATACTTGAGCTAAAGTTCTTTTTTTACCTTCGTTCTCCGCTTCGATGCAAAACGATGTGTAATACTCTCCTGTATCACACATCGGATGGTCTTCTATGACCGCATTGTACGGCCCGGGCGTAAATTCCGTTTTGTTCATTTTGTGTTTCCTCCTGTTTTCACTCTTATGCGGAGTTCATTTTCAATTTCAAGTGCCAAGTTTTGCCAAGCTACAGTCATGGAGCCACCGCCCAGCAAAACAGGCGCGTTTTCGTCTCTTTTCCGCGCTTCCCTGTCGATACTGGACGCTTCCCAAATCTCCTTTGCAATCACCATCAAAACGCTTGTCGGCAGTTGCTTGACCTTAAGTTTAATCTGTTCGCAAACTACGTCAGGCGCCGCCGTCATTCTCCCAAAGCTGTAGCGCATTGCCCAAAGGTAAACGCAACCTTCGTCATGTGTCATGCAGTCCATTTTGTTCCTCAAAGGTTTAATGTGTTGCTTCCCTCGTTGTAAACAGCAGTAAGATATTTATGTACCTCACTTACGAGCGCAAAGCACTGCGTGCTAAAACCCAGGGCGTTATCCCCGCCAATGTCCATAATTTTCGTTGTCCGCTTCAACATCTGATCAAAAACGTGCAAAAGATAATCTTCGTGCGCTTTATATCTAATCAGAGTGTCGCTTAATTCACGGCTCCAACCCTTCTCGTATTTTACAGCCTTTTCAAGATCTTTTTTCTCAGCTTCAAGCCTTTTTATCTCGTCAAACAACTGGTCGATAACCTTGCTTGTGTTTTCTTGGCTAGTCTTGTCCATTTTGTTTATCCTCCGTGTTATGATTTTGCGCCGTGCGTGTTAGACTTTTTAGCGCGGCGCGTGTTACAAGTGTTACAATTTTGCGGTTTTGTACTACAGGTGTTATGCTCTGTATTACAAAACCTCATCAAGCAGATACTTGCGAAATTCTGCGACCTCTTTTGCCGTCACCGTTGCGCCGGGCTTCCGGAGCAGGTGCCGAATTTTGTTGTATTCGAGCGCGTGATAGAGGTCGTTGAAATTTTTGATTTTGTCTCTCAAATAGTCCATCCACATTTCCTTCTCTTCCAATCCACGTTTTTTGTTGAAAAGCAAGCCACTTGCGTGATTTATTTTCCAACAGCACATGCAACGTCGGCTAAATTCCACATCAAAGCAAAAGTCAACATCAGAGCAGTATTTACAACCCTTGCTAAAAAAGACTTGGCTTCCGTAATCGCAATCAACGCAACCGACCGAATAGCTCAAATTCTCGCAACTGTCGCAACTGTGTATATCGGCACAATAGCAACAATCTTTACTGTTGTCGCCTTTCATAAAAAAGCAATCCAAGTTATTTTCTCCTTTGATTGCCCAAAATTTAGAAGCAACCTCCCTAAAATCCAGTTTTTTAACAAACTCGATTGCGGTTGACGCTTCCCAACGTTCGTTTCTTTTTAAAACTACACCCCAATACTCGACAATGGCAAAATCGTAATCAGGTATATCGTCGTACAAGTATTCTTCCTTCACCGCGTTCTCCAGCGATGTGTACGACACAAAAAGCTCTGCTGATTCGAAAAAATACGCTCCAATATCAAGCCTTTTTTCGAGTGCAACAACATACGTTTCAAACTGGTTTACGAGTTTGTCTTTGTAGTAAAAACAGTTGTCTGATTTTTTCATGGAACGGACCCCGCGAAGACGTTTTTTGTAAGGTACAAGTTTGATATTATCGTTGAGCTCCACCACATCTTCCAGTTCCACCATATCAGGCGTTACATCCTGCTTTAGGCTTGAGATATGGACGCAAGCGCCGTTTTGCACGATTCGATACGCGCCGTTGTCATGTTTTGTGTCGTTGTTCACATTCAGGTAATAATTACCTTTTCCGTCCTTCAGAATTGTTTCGTATACAAGCATTTTGTTCCTCCGTTTTTATTCGTTTTCGTTCCGCTCTCTGCGGACCTTGTTGATTTTCTTGTTGATTTTGTTAAGCTCTTTATGGAGCTTAATAATGCGTTCTCCCACGATGTCCACTTCTTTTGTTGGTACCATCGTGAGATCACTTAGCTTGCAAAACTCGTCTTCCAGAGCATTTAGTTTCAGAGCAATTTCACCCCGCTTGGCTTTCAGCTCCTCAAGAGGCTTGTAAACTGGTCTTGGACAGGAAACATGTACATAACCGCCGCACGCCTGACATTCAAATGTCCGGACAATGTAATCGTCACTTATCCAGTTTTTGGCGGGGCGCTCGCGCATACCCTTGTCACAATAAGGGCACTGCCTTTCAAATGGTTCTTCACGCGTTTTCATTTTTGGCTCCTTTGCTCTTCAAGCCTGTTCAGCTCGTTTGTGGGGGCGGCGATTTCCTCTCTTGCCGCCTCTATGTCATCTTCCACGTCTTCGCCATCGCCTCTGTCAAGCAACAGTATTTCAAGGCAATCTGTCAGACGTTTCAAATTGCGCCTGACGCGTAAATAGCGTCTTGCCCACTCTTTCAGGCTTTCTTCCATTTTAATTCCGCTCCTTTTTTGCCTTTTCGTTGTATTGCCACGTGCTTCCGCAGTATCCGCATTGGAATTCGTGGCATATCCATTCCCCGTCCTTGCGCTTTTCGTGGAAAACCAGTTTGCTTCCGCAGTTTTCGCACGGTTCCGGCGCAAGGTCTTTGTGCTTAATCACGATTTTAACGCCTTCAGTCTTCGCCATTTTCTTTTTCCTCCTCTTGCTCCTCATCCCATTTCGCTACTACCAGGCGGTTAAAAATATGCAGCAGTTCGTCAGCATTGCGCTTGATTTTGCAGAGCGCTGTTTCCAAAGCCTCAAGATTGAGAGATTCCCGCCCTTGTTTTGCTTCAAAAGCATATCTTTCCGCTAAGTACGCTTCAAGCTTGGTTTTAGTAGCTAATGCTGTGATTTCTCCCAGAAAAAAATCAACACCTTCAGTCGTCTTCATTTCTTTTCTCCACCTCAAAATCTCTCCTCAAAATTTCGCCAAAACTCCATGTCGGCGGGTGATTCAAGCCACTTTGTCCAGCAAGCCTCGCAATCATGTGCTTCAACGCAACTTACATCCGGTGGGCAATCCCATATCACGTAAAAACAAGCTTTTGCGAACTCATTCAGCGCTTTCAAGCGTTCTCCATTCGTGCCAAACGTTTTAGGGCATTCCCCATCCACGCGCCGGAAGCCGCCAAAACTGTCGCAAACCACGTACTTGCAATCGCCGGGAAACTTCCGTGCGAAGTTACATTCAAGGCAGTTCATTTTCTTTTTCCTCCTCTTGCATAAACCAAGTTTCCAGCGCAAAAGATACCGCTTCCCCTAAAGGAGGTTCCCCCTTAAATTCCTTTGCCTCTGAGTATCCCCAAAACACGCTTTTACACGCCTTGATTTCCAGTTTTTCCAAGATTTCAGCCAGAGTCGGAGCTGGAACACTTTGTGCCATGTAAGACTTTCTGATTGCAACGTGTTTCCTGCGTCGTTTAAGCCAAACAAACGCAGAATCGCTAAACTCACCACGCGGAATCATCTTGCACAAAGTGTAGCTAGGTACCAAGTCTTCAAGGTTCATTTTTTCTTCTCTCCTCTCACCATTTGTAGTCAGTTTCAGCGGGTTGTACAGTCGTTGATTTTGCCCAAACCACCCCCAGCGTAAAGGCAAGGTTTTCCAGCAAATCCCGTTCTTGCGCTGGCGTTGCGCGATAGTCAATCCCCGCAATCGGAAAAAGCACGTGATTGTAAAACCACGCGAACGGGTCGCCGCCCGGCTTGATGTTTACCTCAAACAAAATCTTCCGGACTTTGTCTTTGTGCTCCTCGCTAAAACGGAGCTGGCTCACGCGCTCCGGATAGCTCTA
>ERZ808258.54-NODE-54-length-63459-cov-8.231216_pt1 | contig 63459 bp, 85 predicted proteins | sample MGYA00521280_ERZ808258 | MGnify/ENA primary metagenome ERZ808258 (study PRJEB31516, sample SAMN03275585) | gut metagenome | biome: mammalia-associated habitat; material: feces | host: Papio cynocephalus | place: Kenya | collected 2012-07-19 ...
CTTCCAAAATTCCCCGGGGGTTTATATTTAAAAAGCATTTTGGTTTTAGATAACATTTAGACGAGCTTACAAGGCTGTTCATAAGGTATTTTGCCCACGTTCATACCTTCCGTCACACGAATCGCGTTGTGACGCTTTCCAGTTTGATTGTTTGGTTTCCTCCTTTCAACTAAGACAATACTTATGCCCCTTTCCGGCTTTGTAAGCTCTTCTAAATGTTATCTAAACTAATGCTAACCATTACTATAACTGCAAGAAAGGAGGCAGCAAGTATGGCAAAAACTAAAGGCTCAGATTCTATCAGAGCTATTAGACCAGCTTTATCACCAGAAGCCAGAGAGAATCAGATGATATCTTTGGCGGTTGATCTGGCTGAGAGGCAATTGCAAGAAGGGACTGCCTCTTCGCAGGTAATAACCCACTATTTAAAGCTCGGATCAACAAGAGAAAGGCTGGAGCGGGAACGACTTGAAGAAGAGAACAAACTTCTTAAAGCAAGGACTGAGCAACTTCAGTCTATGAAGAGAGTTGAAGAGCTCTATGAGGAGGCTATAAAGGCTATGAGAAATTATGGCGGCCAAGGTGAGCAAGATGAGTATTAAAACATATTCTGAGCTATCCAAATTAGCCACCTTTGAAGAGCGCTATAACTATTTACGATTGAGCGGATTCGTAGGTAAAGAGACTTTTGGTTTCGATCGATATCTTAACCAGGTTTTCTACAAGTCTTCGAAGTGGAGGTCTATTAGAGACTTCGTGATCGTTAGGGACAATGGATGTGATTTAGGAATAGAAGGTCGAGAAATTCATGGAAGGATTATTATTCATCATATGAATCCGATCACAATTCAGGATATCACTCAGCAATCAGAATTCTTATTAGATCCAGAGTTTTTAATCTCCACAATCCATGAAACGCATAACGCTATACATTATGGAGACACGAATCTTCTCATACGAGAGCCAGTCGAAAGACAACGAAACGATACTTGTCCATGGAGACATAATTAAGGAGGCTTATATGGCTAAGAGAAATTTTAAATCTGAGAAGGCACATGCTGCATACTCAGACGATAATGCTATCGTTACTGAAAAGCTTGAAGAAGCAGGCGCAGAAGTAACAGAAGAAACAACGGCGCTTTCTTGTGAAGAGGAGAATGCCGAAATTCATGAAGATCCGGTAGAAGTTGCTGGACCTAAGGAAAAAGTCGGAATCGTAAACTGCGCGCGACTCAACGTAAGAGTTTCTCCGATGCGCGATGCTTCTGTAGTTTGTGTTCTTGATTGCGGAGCGAAGGTCAGTATTGCGAACGATTCGGATGACGAATTCTACAACATATACACTGAGACCGGTGCCTATGGCTATTGTATGAAGAAGTTCATCACAATCGAAGAATAAAACAGAAGATACGAGTGACAGGAGGATTGATATGGAGAGCATACTCACATCAATTAAAAAATTACTCGGGATCACCGAAGAATGTGAAGACTTTGACACAGACATAATCATACATATCAATTCCGCATTTATGGTTCTAACACAAATCGGCGTAGGACCATCCGACGGTTTTTCAATAAAAGATAAAACCTCCGTGTGGAGCGAGTTTATGCCGGATGGTTCAAATTTAGAATCTGTAAAATCGTATATGTATCTTAAAGTCAAACTTCTTTTCGATCCGCCCACCAGTTCCGCGGCAATGGAATCGTCAAATCGAATAATAAGCGAATTTGAATGGCGACTTAACGTGGCTGCTGATTCCGTTAGTAACGGGGAGGAGGTAATTCAAAATGGATAATAACTCATTAACCCATTGGGGTGTACGAGGTATGAAATGGGGTATTCGAAGATACCAGAATAAAGATGGATCTTTGACCGCAGCTGGTAAAAAGAGGCGTGGTGCCGACGATGGTGCTGATGAAAAAAACGAATCTGACGAAGAAAAAAGAGCCAGAGTTCTTAAAAGCACAAACGCTGCTGAAATTTATAAGAACCGAAATTTGCTTACGACAGCCGAAATAAATGAGCGTCTTAACCGTATAGATACGGAACGGCGTCTTAGCGAAGCCGCTTCAAGAGAAACAGCTTCGAGAGATGCAAAACCAAAAAAGACGGCTATCGATCGTGTCGATACAGTTCTCAAATATGGCCGTAAAGCAAACGAAGTTTATCAGTTTATGGACACCCCTTTGATGAAAGCGATCAAAGGCAAAATACTTGGTGAAAAGGCTAAGAATTACGCTATGCCGCTTGATAAGATATGGAAAATGAAGGATACGCTTCCGACAGAAGAATTGTCTAAGGCTGTGAAACGAGCGAATCTTGAAAAAACAATAAAGAAGGCTCTGGACGACGTAGCAGAGGCTAAAGCTAAAACAGATGCAGAAATGAAAACCGCTAAGCCTAAGGCTGAAGAGCCGAAAGCTACTGAATCTAAAACAGAAGATTCAAAAGATCGGCGCCAAACTAACAATAAATCTTCGGATGAGAACAAAGTGTTTACCGGAAAGGTCGTTGGCGAAGGAACTAGCAAATATGATTTCGGAAAACAAAACGACGATATCATTATCGATGTCGATTATTACGATACTCCTGTATCATCGAATTCGAAATCTTCTAGCACATATGCTCTTGGTTACTCTAAGATAACTGGTTTGTTAGAAGATAAATCAAGACGTTGGGAGTAGGTTGAAAAGAATGGCACTATCGAATACCGCTACACCTATGTATTATGGTATGTTTCGAGATGCGGTTATCCGAGGTGATATACCCGTATGCGAAACTATATCTCTGGAAATGAATCGAATAGATTCTTTGATTGCTAACCCTGGGGTTTGGTATGATGACCAAGCTGTCCAGGGTTTTATTAATTATTGCGAAAACGAATTAACGCTAACGAATGGCGATGATCTTCATTTGCTCGACTCGTTTAAGTTATGGGCCGAACAAATATTCGGATGGTATTACTTTGTTGAAAGAAGCGTATATGAACCAAATCCGGATGGTCATGGTGGACGATATGTCAATAAGACTATTAAGAAACGGTTGACGAATAAACAGTATCTTATAGTCGCCAGAGGTGCTGCAAAGTCTATGTATGCATCGAACATACAAAGTTATTATCTGAACGTCGATACCTCGACAACACATCAGATCACAACCGCTCCTACCATGAAACAGGCAGCGGAAGTAATGTCCCCGATAAAAACCGCAATCGCAAGAGCTAGAGGACCGTTGTTCAAGTTTTTAACAGAGGGCTCACTCCAAAATACAACAGGTTCAAAAGCAAATCGTATGAAACTTTCTCCGACAAAGAAAGGTATAGAAAACTTTCTGACAGGTTCGCTTCTTGAAATAAGGCCCATGAGCATCGATAAGCTTCAAGGTCTTAATAGCAGGATAAATACTGTCGATGAGTGGCTGTCTGGAGATATAAGAGAAGATGTCATAGGCGCTCTTGAGCAGGGTGCTTCTAAAAATGACGATTATCTTATAGTTGCTATAAGTTCGGAAGGTACAGTACGTAATGGAAGCGGCGACACAATCAAAATGGAGTTAATGGACATCCTTAAGGGTGATTACATCAACCCTCACGTTTCCATTTGGTGGTATAAGCTAGATTCAATTGACGAGGTAGCCGACCCCAATATGTGGCTGAAGGCAAACCCGAATCTTGGTAAGACCGTTACTTATGAAACGTATCAACTTGATGTTGAAAGAGCGGAAAAAGCCCCAGCTGTGCGAAATGATATTTTGGCAAAGCGTTTCGGTATACCTATGGAGGGTTACACCTATTACTTTACCTATGAGGAAACTCTTCCACATCGTAGACGAGATTATTGGGAACTACCTTGTGCATTAGGTGGAGACCTTTCGAGGGGCGACGACTTCTGTTCGTTTACATTCCTATTTCCTTTACGAAATGGCGCATTCGGTATAAAGACTCGAAACTACATAACTGAGCTTACTCTTAATAAATTACCTTCCGCTATGCGATTTAAGTATGAAGAGTTTATGAAAGAAGGAAGCTTAATCGTTATGCCTGGGACTGTTCTCGATATGATGCAAGTGTATGAGGATCTTGATAATCATATTGCAGAATGCCGGTACGATGTTCGTTGTTTTGGATTTGACCCGTATAACGCTAAAGAATTCGTAGAAAGATGGGAACGAGAAAACGGACCTTTCGGAATTGAAAAAGTTATACAAGGCGCAAAAACCGAATCGGTTCCGCTAGGTGAACTTAAGAAGCTAGCCGAAGAAAGAATGCTCTTATTTGATGAAGAGCTTATGACGTTCACAATGGGTAACTGTATTACTCTTGAGGACACAAATGGCAACCGTAAACTGTACAAGCAACGACATGAGCAAAAGATAGATGCTGTCGCTGCAATGATGGACGCTTACGTAGCCTACAAGATTAATAGGGAAGCCTTTGATTAAGGGGGTGACTATATTTTAATGGAAGAATCCTTTGGCTCCAGACTTAAACATGCATGGAATGCTTTTTTAAACAGGGACCCTACTAACAATTTTAGTGGCGGAGGAATGAGCTATTATTATAGACCAGACAGGCCGAGATTTACGAGAGGTAACGAGCGTTCTATTGTTACCGCAGTTTATAACAGAATAGCTCTTGATGTTTCAGCGATAAACATTCAGCATGTGCGTCTGGACGAGAACAACCGATTTAAAGAGATGATTGAATCGGGGCTCAATACTTGTCTAAACCTTGACGCAAATATCGATCAGACTGGACGCGCATTTATTCAAGACGTAGTTATGTCTATGCTTGATGAAGGTTGTGTGGCGATAATACCGGTTGAAACCGATATAGACCCAAAAGTTTCCGACTCTTACAAAATTTTATCCATGAGGACTGGAAAAATAATTTCATGGTTCTCGGATAAGGTTCGAGTCCAAGTATACAACGAAGCTACGTGCAGAAAAGAGGAGATAGTAGTGCCTAAACGCACTGTTGCTATCGTGGAAAATCCTCTTTATGCCGTAATAAATGAGCCAAACTCTACCATGCAGCGTCTGATTCATAAGCTAAGTCTTTTGGACGTAGTGGACGAACACACGAGCTCTGGTAAGTTGGATCTAATCATTCAATTACCTTACGTTATAAAAACTCCAGCAAGGCGTCAACAGGCTGAAGAAAGGCGTAAGGATATAGAGATGCAATTAGCCGGTTCTAAGTATGGTATCGCTTATACCGATGGTACAGAGCGCATAACACAGTTAAATCGACCAGTCGAAAACAATCTAATGAAACAGATTGAATACTTAACGAGTATGCTTTATAGCCAGTTAGGAATCACTCAGAGCATATTAGATGGCACGGCTGACGAAAAGACTATGCTTAATTACTATAGCAGAACTATTGAGCCAATCGTATCCGCTATCGTTGACGAAATGAAACGCAAGTTTCTAACTAAAACCGCTCGGTCACAGAAACAGTCGATTCTGTTCTTTAGAGATCCGTTCAAGCTAGTTCCTGTAAACGATATGGCTGAAATCGCAGACAAGTTTACCAGAAATGAGATCATGACATCGAACGAGATCAGACAAATAATTGGAATGAAACCATCTGATGATCCAAAGGCAGACAAACTTGTTAATAGCAATATAAGTCAGCCAAACGAACCAGTAGATGAAAATGCCGAAGTGACTGAAGAAATTGATGAAGGAGGAAAAAATCAAAATGGATAATTTCGATTTTTGCGGATGGGCGACCAAAGCAAATCTCATGTGCTCCGATGGGCGAATTATTCGTAAAGATGCTTTTAAGCATAACGATGGGCAGACCGTGCCTTTAGTATGGAATCATCAGCACAATGACCCGGATGAAGTTCTCGGCCATGCCTTATTGGAAAACCGTGACGATGGCGTTTATGCATACTGCAAATTCAATGAGACAGAATCAGGGAAGACCGCGAAACTTCTCGTTCAGCATGGAGATGTAAACGCTTTATCGATTTATGCTAACCAGCTCCAGCAGCAGGGGCCTAATGTAATGCACGGAAATATTCGTGAATTAAGTCTCGTTTTGGCAGGAGCCAATCCTGGTGCATCCATTGAGTCCATAATTATGCATGGTGAAGAATCCGACGAAGAAGCCGTAATCTTCACTGGCGAAGAAATATCTTTGTTCCATGCGGACAATCGCGATAAGGAACAGAAAGGAGAAGGTGAAATGAATAACGAAACCAAGAAGACCGAGGAAGATCCCAAGGGGAAATCAGAAGGCGAAAAAGAAAAGAAAGCAGACAGCGATGAAACGATAGGTGATGTGTTTAACACGCTTAGCGAAAAACAGAAAGATGCCGTTTACGCAATAGTCGGCCAGTTACTCACAGAAAAAGAATCCGGTAACAAAGAATCCGAAGGAGGAGATAATAACATGAAACACAATGTATTTGAACAGGACGTAAGAGAAGAGAGCGGAACACTCTGCCATGCTGATCAGGAGAGTATCATTGCTATGGCTAAGTCTAGCCAGGTGGGAAGTTTCCAGACAGCGCTTCAGATTTACGCAGATGAGAATAATCTTCAGCACGACGCTGTAAGCAGCGGTTTCGTACAGTCGGGAAGCGGTAATGTTACTACGCTGTTCCCTGAGTATAAGGAAGTAAGACCCGGCGCACCAGAGCTCATCACAAATGATCAGGGTTGGATCTCTGTAGTTATGAGCAAGGTACATAAGAGCCCGATTTCCAGAATCAGAACAAGTCAGGTTGACATCAGAAACATCGACGCCCTCAGAGCAAAGGGCTATAAGAAGGGCAAGCAGAAGGGCCAGACTGGCAATTTCAGCCTTGTGAGAAGAACGACCGACCCTCAGACAATTTACGTTAAGAACGCTCTGCACAGAGACGATATCATCGACATCACAGATTTCGACTATGTTCAGTATTTATACAACATTGACAGAATGATGCTCAACGAAGAGCTCGCAACAGCTATTATGCTCGGCGACGGCCGCGAGGAAGGCGATGAAGGAAAGATCGCACCTGATAAGATCAGACCGATCTGGCTCGACGATGATCTGTACACACTTCACACCGATCTTGACATAACCGGAGCAAAGTCAGAACTTCAGGGTACAGGCACCGGCACAAGCTTCGGTGATAACTATATTACTGCTGAGGCAATGATAAACACAGTTCTGTATGCGAGAGAGAAGTTCAAGGGTACCGGCACTCCGGATATGTTCCTCACACCTCATATGCTGAATGTTATGCTGCTTGCTCGTGACATGAACGGCCGCAGAATTTACAGCTCTAAGGCTGAACTTGCATCTGCGCTCAATGTCGGCAATATCTACACTGCTGAACAGTTTGAAGGAAAGACAAGAACAACATCCGACAATAAGACTAAGAAGCTGCATGCAATCATCGCTAACCTGGCTGACTACTCTCTCGGTTCAACAAAGGGCGGCGAAGTAACTCACTTCACTCAGTTCGACATCGATTTCAACCAGGAGAAGTCGCTGCTTGAGACAAGATGCTCTGGCGCTCTTACAAGAGTTTACTCAGCAATCGCTATTGAGGAAGATGTAACACCTGCGTCTAGCGGCTCATCAGACGAACAGGCTTCCGGCTAATTAAATTCAAAATGGAGTGATTTGATATGGCTAAATTTTATGGGAACATCGGCTTTGCCGAAACAGTAGAGACCGAACCCGGCGTATGGGTTGAAGAAACAGTAGTTCGTCCGTACTTTGGTGATGTTGTCCGAAATGCTAGGCGGCTTGAAAATTCTGGCGGGGTTAATGATAACATTAATATCTCGAACGAGATCAGTATAATTGCCGACCCATATGCCAATCAGAACTTTCACTCAATTCGCTATATCGAGTTCATGGGTACCAAATGGAAGGTTTCTAGTATCGACGTTAGATACCCACGATTAATCTTGACTATGGGGGGTGTGTATAATGGCTAGCAGGCTACAACTGCAGAGTAAATTAGAAGAATTACTCGGAACTAAAAATGTATACTATCAGCCCCCTGAGTCGATTAAACTGCAGTATACAGCAATTGTATATTCTAAAAGCAGACTCGATGGCACACACGCAAACGATTCTATGTACTTAAAAAATACTAGATACGAAGTTATCGTGATTTCAAGATTACCAGACGACCCTGTGACAGATAAATTACTGGAGTTGCCTTATTGCTCCTACGATCGAAACTACGTGTCTGACAATCTACATCACGATGTATTCACAATATATTTTTAAAAGGAGGACACAAGTATGTCTAAACTTATTTGGGATCAGATCGGAGAACGTTATTACGAAACCGGTGTAAAGCAGGGTGTTCTTTACCCTCAGGTATCCGGCGCATATCCTAAGGGCGTGGCTTGGAATGGCCTTACTGCTGTAACAGAGAGCCCTTCAGGCGCAGAAGCAACAGCTCTGTATGCTGATGATACAAAGTATCTCAGCCTGTATTCGGCTGAAGAATTCGGAGCAACAATTGAGGCGTACACATACCCCGACGAGTTCGCGAAGTGCGATGGATCGGCTTCGTTAACAGCGGGCGTCACAGTTGGCCAGCAGACACGTCAGGCATTCGGTCTTTGCTACAGAACAACCCTCGGCAATGATACAGAAATGAATGATTATGGTTACAAGCTCCATATCATTTACGGCGCTATGGCGTCTCCGTCAGAGAAGGCGTATGCAACTATAAATGACAGCCCTGAGGCAATCACTTTCTCATGGGAAGTAACAACAACCCCCGTGAATGTGACGGGATTCAAGCCTACGGCTACGATTACTATTGATTCTACCAAGGTGGATGCCGCAAAACTTACAGCTCTCGAAGAGATCTTATACGGAAAGGATCCGACGACAGCAGGAGGTAACGACGGCGTTGAACCCAGACTTCCTCTGCCTGATGAGATCATGTCACTTATGACAACAGAAGGCTAATAATTTTTAAACAACCATAAATTTTGGAGCCGTATTCAGTTTAAGCTGGCGGCTCCTCTTTTTTTATTTCGAAAGGAGAAAAAATATGCTTAAGAAAACAATCACTTATACCGACTATAACGGTTCCGAGAGAACAGAGGACTTTTACTTCAATCTTTCCAAGGCAGAGGTCATGGAAATGGAAATGAGCACTTCCGGCGGACTTGCTGGAATGATTCAGAGAATCGTGGCTGCACAGGATGCCCCCGCTATCATCAAGATCTTTAAGGATCTCATTCTCAAGGCTTATGGTGTTAAGAGCCCTGACGGTAAGCGCTTTATTAAGTCTGAGGAACTTGCTACAGAGTTCTCACAGACAGAAGCTTACTCTATCCTGTTTATGGAGTTATCGACGGATGCTGATGCCGCTTCCGAATTCGTAACCGGTATCGTTCCTGTCGATAAGGATCAGATAGAAGCGGCTAAGGCACAGGCTAAGAATATGTTACCCGCGAACAACTAATCTAAAGAACAACGGAGGGTGGGAGAATGCTTCGAATTACAATACCTGAAGGCGAACAATATGATGAGCTTAAACAGGAATTCATCAAGACAAAAGAATGCACGTTGCAATTAGAACATTCTCTCGTTTCTCTTTCAAAATGGGAATCGAAATGGTGCAAGCCATTCTTTGTCAAAGATGCAAAATCTATAGAAGAAACCATAGATTACATAAGGTGTATGACAATAACACAAAACGTTGACCCGAATGTCTATGCCTTTATAACCAATAAAAACATTGAGCAGGTAAACCGGTATATAGAAGCTCCTATGACAGCAACAACTTTTTCTTCTATGAAGAAGGGGGCTCCCAATAGGGAAATCATAACATCTGAGCTTATATATTATTGGATGATCTCTCTGAATATACCGTTTGAATGCCAGAAATGGCATCTAAACCGTCTTCTTACTTTGATTAGGGTTTGCGATGTAAAAAATCAGCCCGAAAAGAAGATGGGAAAAAGAAACGTCATGAGTCGTAATTCAGCTTTGAATGCAGCTCGTAGACAACGATTACATACGAAAGGATGATCAATATGAGTAATAGTCCGCTCGTTAGCTATACAAAAATCAGTCCGCATAGAAACAGCCCTCGAAATCACAAGATCGACACCATCACAATTCATTGTGTTGTCGGTCAGTGCGCGGTTGAACCTTTAGGTGAACTGTTTCAGACAAAGGAAGCTTCGTCAAACTACGGAATAGGTTATGACGGACGAATTGGAATGTACGTGGAGGAGAAAGACCGTTCGTGGTGCTCATCAAGCGCTTCCAACGACAATCGTGCAATCACGATCGAGTGCGCAAGCGATGCGTTCGAGCCGTACGCTATAAACGATAAAGTATACGCCGCGCTTATCGATTTATGTACAGACATTTGCCGTAGGAACGACATAAAGGAACTCAAATGGAAGGCTGACAAGTCTTTAATCGGACAGGTTGATAAACAGAACATGACAGTCCATCGTTGGTTCCATTCCGGTAAGTCGTGCCCTGGCGAATACATATACAGCCGTCTCGGAAAGATCGCAGCAGAGGTTAACGCTCGACTTGGCGTAAAACCTATTGCCCCGTCTAAGAAGAGCAACACCGAAATTGCTAAAGAAGTAATCCGTGGCGATTGGGGAAATGGTATGGAGCGTAAGAAGAGGCTCACAGAGGCTGGCTACGATTACGATGCTGTACAGAAGGAAGTATCTAAACTTCTTAACAAGCCTACAAAGAAAAGCAACACTGAAATTGCCAAGGAAGTAATCCGTGGCGACTGGGGTAACGGCGTTGAGCGTAAAAACAAACTTACCGCTGCTGGCTATGATTACGACGCTGTACAGAAGGAAGTATCCAACCTCATGAATGCGATTAACAAACCCGCTAAGAAATCCGTAAACGAAATCGCCAACGAAGTAATACGCGGCGATTGGGGTAACGGCGAAGAACGAAAGAAAGCTTTAACTAATGCCGGTTATGACTACGACGCCGTTCAGAAAAGAGTAAATGAGATTCTTTCATAAGGAGGCTTCTTAATGATAAGTTTCAGGCAAAAGGGTGACTTCTCTAAGCTGACTCGTTTCTTGGAAAAAGCAAAAAATGTGGTCCGTATCGGAGACCTTGACAAGTATGGTCGAGAAGGTGTAGCCGCCCTTGCGTCTGCAACACCAGTCGACTCTGGTTTAACAGCCTCTTCGTGGTATTACGAAATCGAAAACAAAAATGGATCAGCAAAGATTCTATTCAACAACTCAAATATTCAAAATGGGGTTCCAATAGCCATCATTTTACAGTATGGTCACGGAACCGGCTCAGGTGGTTGGGTGCAGGGGAGAGATTATATCAATCCTGCTATCCGACCTATTTTTGATAAGATTGCAGAAAATGCCTGGAGGGAGGTCACTAAATTATGAGCAAAACTATCGATGAACGAGTAGTGTCCATGCGGTTTGACAATAAAAATTTCGAGAGCAATGTCCAAACTAGCTTGAGCACACTTGATAAATTAAAGCGAAGTTTAAATCTAACAGGTGCTTCCAAAGGGTTAGAAAATATTAATTCCGCAGCTAAGAATGTGAACATGTCATCGCTCGGCAGTGCTGTGGAAACAGTCCGAGCAAAATTCTCAGCTCTCGAAGTAATGGGCGTAACAGCTCTTGCTAATATCACAAATTCGGCAGTAAATGCTGGTAAGAGGATGATATCAGCATTAACAATCGACCCTGTTAAAACCGGTTTTAATGAGTACGAGCTTAAAATGGACTCGATTAAAACAATCATGGCTTCAACTGGTGAAAGTGTTGAAACAGTCAATAAATATTTGGACGAGTTAAACGAATATTCAGACAGAACTATTTATTCGTTTTCTGATATGACTCAGAACATCGGTAAGTTCACAAATGCCGGTGTTAAACTGGAAGATGCTGTGTTAGCTATGAAAGGTATCAGTAACGAAGCAGCAGTATCAGGCGCAAATGCGAACGAAGCTTCAAGAGCCATGTACAATTTAGCTCAATCTATGTCTATGGGTTTCGTTCAGTATATTGACTGGAAATCTATCGAGAACGCCAATATGGCTACTGTTGAATTCAAAAAGAACTTAGCGGATATGGCTGTAAAGCTAGGCGTAGTATCGGAAGCAAATGGTGAATATACTACCTCGGCCGGAGAAGCATACTCTCTTCAAGCTTTATTTAAAGATGGTATGAAGGACCAATGGCTAACTACCGATGTCTTAGTTAAGACATTACGTGATTATGCTGATGAAACGACTGATATAGGTAAGAAAGCATACGCTGCAGCTCAAGATGTAACGAAATTATCTCAGGTGTTTGACATAGCAAAAGAAAGGGCACAATCCGGTTGGGCCAGAACATGGGAGATACTGTTTGGTGATATTGAGAAAGCCAAAGCTTTATTTACGCCATTATCAGATTTCCTTAATAAAGTAATAGACGGAATGTCTGACTTTAGGAATAACTTGCTGGAATGGGGTTTAACCAAATCTCCTTGGGCTGTGCTATCTGAAAAGATAGATGCATCAGGTTTAGGCACCATTAAAAAGTACGCCGATTCAATTACCAACATATCTGACAAACTCGGAACATTCCAATCAGTAGTTAGCAATGTATGGCGCGGCGATTATGGCAACATGTGGCCTAGATGGAATAAACTTGATGCAGAAGGTTACAACAGTGATGTAATTCAGGATCTTGTTAACTTAGGTTACGATCATAAAATTACTGTGGAAGATGTAGAAGCGTCTTATAAAAAGTACGGTCTTACATTAGACAAATCTACAAAGAGCACTGAAAAGATGGCGGCTTCTATCGACAATCTAAGCGATGCTCAGTTAAAAGAAGCTGGATTCACGGATCAGGAAATCAAGATGTTCCATGAGCTTCAGAAAGAAGCGAAGCGCACAGGCAAGCCCATAAAAGAACTCATTGATGAAATGAGCGAAACCGATGGACGAACTTTACTGATCGATGCGCTTAAGAATGCCGGAAGCGGGCTTGTTGGAGTCTTTACTGCTTTGAAAAACGCATGGGTCGATGTTTTCCCACCGATGTCGGCTATTCAGTTATTCAACATTATCAAAGGAATTAATGAGCTTTCTGAAAAGTTAAGACTCACAGATAAAGATACTGGAGAATTAACCGACACAGCTAAGAAGCTTCAGCGTACATTTAAAGGTGTCTTTGCACTGCTTGATATTGTGACTACACTGATCGGCGGTCCGTTAAAGATAGCTTTTAAAGTCGTCATGCAAATTCTCAAGATGTTCGATCTCAATATATTGGACGTGACAGCTGGTATAGGTGATGTCATTGTCGGATTCCGAGATTGGCTCGATTCGGTTCTTGATGTTTCAAAAGCATTCGAAGTCGTTTCTAAATTTGTTAACGATGCCAAAGATGCCGTAGCTGAATGGTTTTCGGGCTTTATGGCTGCAGAGGACAAACCTAAGTATATAATAGACAGTATTACAAACGCCTTAAAAACAGCTCTTGAGTATGTGAAAAATAATGCCGCTAATATTGGTCAGACCATTTGGGATGGCATTAACAATTGCTTAAAAGGGATGGGCATTGACACTTCGGGATTCGTCGCATTCTTTGTCAACATAAAAAATGAGATCCAGAAATTTCTTACTTCGTTTAAAGATACTGGAAACATATCTGGAGATATCATTACTGGTCTTGTAAACGGTATCAAAAATGGAATCGGCACAGTAGTCGGCTTTATTGTGGAACTTGGAAAGAGTATTATCCAAACAATTAAAGATGTTCTCGGAATTCATTCACCATCGACCGAGATGGCCGAAGTCGGCGAGTTTACCATGGAAGGATTCTTGCAGGGAATTCAAAATGGTTTCGGAGCTGTCTTAAATACTTTGAAAGATATCGTTTCGAAGTGCGTCGAAGTCTTTAAAGGTGTTGATTTCGGTTCTTTATTAGCAAGTGCCATGAACATAGGCGGATTGCTTGTGTTTAATAAAATCGGTACAGCGCTCCAGAATTTCTCTGAGCCATTTGCTGAGATAGGATCCGTTTTAAAGAGCGCTTCAGGAGCTATTGCTACATTCTCGCAGTGCATGAAGAAATTCACAAGCGCTTTATCTTTCAATATTAAAATCCAAGCCATAAAGAGCCTGGCAATTGCTATAGCTCTTATAGTCGGTTCTATCTGGATTCTGACTCTTCTTGATTGGGGAAAGGTCTGGATGGCCATTTTACAGTTAACAGCTGTATTGGGTCTTATGGTAGCAGCCACTATTCTCATAGGCAAATTCGGCTCTGGAAGCGCTAAAGATTTTGCTGCTTTCTCATTAGTATGTATATCGCTTTCCGTATCCATGTTACTGATGGCAGCCGCTATGAAAATCATAGAGAGTATCGACCCAGATAAAGCCGGCCAAGTAATCACCGGAATGGCAGCTTTGTTTATCGGAATAGCCCTTGTTATTGCTGTGCTTACAAAGACATTTGACGGGCAAGCAAGTAAAACAGTAGCCGCCGTCGGTACAACGATTTTAAAGCTAGCCGTTTCTTTGCTGATATTAGGCTTGCTTGTAAAATTACTTGGCAGTATGGACCCGGATGCGTTTAAGCAGGGCTTGACTTGTTTAGCATTGTTATCCGCTATTATTATCGTGTTAATATACGTTTCTAAGGCGGCAGGTAAAAGCGTAGCTGGAATCGGAAAAGCCATTTCACAAATTGCAGTGGCTATATTGCTCATGGGTTTAACTGTTAAGCTGTTAGCTGGACTTAAAGAGGAAGACATAATTAAGGGCACGCTAGCGATACTCGCTTTCAGTGGAATAATTGTCGGTCTTATGGCCGCTACAAGATTAGTCGGCGGAAACAACATCGACGCTCTTGGAAAGACAATATTAAGCATAGCTGCTTCTATATTAATAATGGCTATTGTCGTTAAGTTATTAGCTGGAATGAAACCCAGCGAAATACTTAAAGGCATGGCAGCGATAACTGCTTTTAGCCTTATAATTGTTGGCCTCATTGCTGCTACAAATCTTGTAACAACTAAAGACTTAGAAAAAGTCGGAACGACTCTTTTGATGATGTCAATTTCGATAGCAATATTGGCTGCGGTTGCGATTATATTAGGTCAAGTTGAAACAGGAAAACTGATTAAAGGTATTGCCGCAGTAGCAGCGCTAGGAGTTATCATGGCTCTCATGATTGCTTCAACCGTCTTTGCGAAAGATTGTATGGGAAATCTAATCGTTATGACAGTTGCAATTGCATTAATGACTGGATGCGTGATTGCATTATCTATGATAGACCCGTCCAAACTATGGCCTGCCGTTGCTGCACTTGGAATTCTCATGGCTTTGTTTGCCGGTTTGATAGCTGTAACGGCATTGGCAAAAGGATCGATTGGAACACTCATAGTTCTAACAGCAGCGTTTGCTTTACTCGCTGCTGCTTTATATTTACTCGCAGGATTGCCAGTAGATAAGGTATTCGGAGCCGCTGCATCTTTATCGATGTTGCTTATTTCGTTAACTGCTTCTCTTACTATATTGAGTATGGCTGGCGGCATATCGCTTAAAGCCGTAGTCTCATTAGGCATAATGATGATTGTTGTCGGTTTACTTGCAGGCGTTTTATATTTACTTAGCGGATTACCGATAGGGTCTACTATTACGACTGCCACTGCATTATCAACAATGTTGATATCAATCGCTGCGGTTTGCACTATAATGTCGCTGTTAGGGGTTAATGTCGTATCTGCAGCTAGCGCGGCATTAGGTCTTGGCGCGTTTATAGGAATACTTGCCGGAGTTTTACTTGCTTTAGGAGCATTGACTCAAATACCAGGTGTAAATGAGCTGATATCAAGTGGCGGTGAAACATTAGCAGCGATCGGATACGCAATAGGTAATTTTATCGGTAGCATCATTGGAGGTTTGGGAGCTGGACTCACATCCGGTTTACCTGAAATGGCTACAAACCTGTCTAGTTTCATGATTCTGTTAACTCCGTTTATCATGGGCGCTAAAATGTTAGACGCTTCGGCAATGGACGGTGTTAGAGCGCTTGCAGAAACGATCCTTATCATAACAGCTGCTAATCTGTTAAAAGGAATAACATCCTTCCTTACAGGTGGTTCTTCCATGACTAAGTTTGCTGAGGAGTTAATACCGTTCGGTGAAGCCATGGTGAAATTCTCAAAAGTTGTATCCGGCAACATCGACAGCGAAGCCGTTAACGCCGCAGCTAACGCTGGTAAAGTAATGGTTGAATTGCAGAATACGCTTCCTGGTACTGGTGGTGTATTCCAGATGCTCGCTGGTGAAAAGAGTTTAGAGGACTTCGGAAATCAGCTTGTCCCGTTTGGCACAGCCATGGTTCGTTTCTCTTCAGTTGTTGCTGGCAATATCGATGCAGAAGCAGTTACCGCTGCAGCTAATGCCGGCAAGACGATGGTCGAATTACAAAAAACACTTCCGAACACTGGCGGTGTGTTTCAGATGCTTACTGGCGAACAAGACATGGAAACTTTCGGTGATCAGCTCGTTCCGTTCGGTACAGCTATGGTACGATTCTCATCGATCGTAGCTGGCAATATTGATGGAGAAGCTGTTACGGCTGCCGCCAACGCTGGCAAGACAATGGCTGAATTACAAAAAACACTCCCAGAAACGGGAGGGGTAGTGCAGTTTCTTGACGGTACAAAAGACATGGGTATGTTTACGCAGCAGCTCGTTCCATTCGGTACTGCTATCGTACGTTTCTCAAAAGTTGTAACTGGTAATATCGATAACGAAGCTGTTACGGCTGCCGCTAACGCTGGTAAGACGATGGCTGAAATGCAGAAAACGCTTCCTGAAACTGGAGGTGTATTTGAGATCTTTACTGGTTCGCAAGACATGAGCAAGTTTGGCGAGCAGCTTGTAAAGTTTGGTGAAGGAATGGTTAAATTCTCAGATACCGTAACCGGAGGAATAAACCAAGAAGCAATCACAACTGCGTCTTCTGTCGGAATGTCAGTTTTAGAGATATTAAACACGTTCCCGGATGAGGTTAATTTTGATAGGATTACCAATGGCCTCACAAATTTCGGGGATTCAGTAGTGTCTTTTTCAGAGACCGTAGCTGGAAATATTGATAGCGAAGCTATAACGTCCGTAGCGAACGTCGGAAAGACTCTAGCAGAAACTGCTGCCACTATGCCGGATGAAGTTAACCTGGCTTCACTTACAAATGGTCTTAAATCGTTCGGCGATGGAATCATAAAATTCTCAGATCAAGTTTCAGATAGCATCAACCAAGAAGCTATAACTGCCGCTACGACGGCTGGTAAGAAAATCGTGGAAATGATTGCCGGAATACCGATAGACTTGGATTTAAGTAGTTTTTCAACTGGTATGTTTACTCTTGGCAATTCTATGAAAACGTTTTCTGCCGATTTATCCGAGGTTGACAAGGATACGGTGAATAAAGCTGTTGAAATCGGTAGCAGTGTTGGAGACATGGTGGCTAATCATATTCCGAGTTATATAGACATCGGAGATTTTGTGAATAACTTACCTGGTTTGGGAAGAGCTCTAGCTGCATTCTCGAATAGCGTTTCTGGTGATAATACATTTGATCCAGATACATTAAAAAAGGCAACAGACGCCGGAAGCTCCATCGGCGATATGGTCCGTGATCATATTCCACAGTATATTAATATAGACGATTTCATAGATAAGGCCCCCAAGGTTGCTAGTGCAATACGTGATTTTTATAAGAAAATCAGTTCGAGAAACGAGATCAGCAAAACAACCATACAGGAAGCAACCGATGCTGGAAGTTCCATCGGTGATATGGTCCGTGATCACATTCCTCAATACATTGATATAGATGATTTCATAGCAAATTTGCCAAAGCTCGGATCAGTTTTATCGACATTTTCAGAAGAGATGTCGAATGTAAGTGGATCAGATTTGCTTGAAACTATTGATTCTTTAAAGAAGATGATGTCGTCTTTAGAAGATATAGGAACCACCGGTGTTGAGAAATTTATCAAACCGTTCTCCGATTCCAAAAAGAAAGTGACGGGCGCTATAGACACGATGGCAAATGCCGCGATAGACGCTCTAGATAAGAATGGAAACCACGACAAATTTTATTCAATCGGTAAGAATTTGGTTCAAGGTTTTGCTGATGGTATCTCCGTAAATACTTACATAGCTACTGCTAAGGCTAAAGCCATGGCAAACGCAGCCGAAAAGGCAGCAAAAGACGCTCTTGACATAAACTCGCCTTCTAAAGTCTTTAGGAAAATCGGTAAATCGGTTCCTGAGGGATTTGCGCAAGGTATAGATCGTCTATCAGGTCTCGCTAGTAAGTCTTCTGAGGAAATGGCGAAGAATTCTGTTAACAGTACGTTAAGCGCAGTTTCTTATATCGCAGATGTTATCAACAGCGATATAGACGCTCAGCCCACTATAAGACCGGTTCTTGATTTAACAAATGTTAGATCTGGAGCAAACGCTATAGGTGGAATGCTGTCTGGAAGAACGCTGTCCATAAACACAGATCGTGTAGGTGCCGTTTCGGCATCTATGTCAAATCGTAAAAATGGAAACGACGAGATCGTATCAGCTATAAAAGCACTGAGAAGAGATATAGCAAATACACCTCGAAATAGTTACAACATCAATGGAATCAGTTACGATGACGGAAGCAACATATCAACCGCTGTTCGAGATCTTGTAAGAGCAGCTAAAATCGAAAGGAGGATATAGAATGGCTAAGGTTTCAAATTTGCAAATAAAGTTGCAGACTGGTAGTGATAATACCTACTTTGCATCTTGGACATTTGCGACAAACAAAGCTGTGTCTACATCTGTAAAAGTCGGCTCTTGGGTTACCATTAAATCCGGAGCCAAGTATTACAATGGTGTTTCTATACCCTCCTGGGTGTTTAATGAAACATGGTATGTAACCGAAGTAGTCAGAGACCGAGCGGTTCTTGGAAAAAGCAAAAGCGGAACGTATAACATCCAAAGTCCGATAAATACTAAGTATTTATCTGGCGGATCGTCTTCTAGTTCTGGAGTTGGTTCTGGAACTCTTGATCATTATGATGTTAAGTGGTCTTACGACACTGGTAACGGAGTGTGGTTTGAAGGAAGTAGCTCGTCGAGCGGCACAGCGACGAATGCCACATACAGCCCTCCAAGCAACGCTTTGAGAATCCGTGTTACTGTTAAACCAGTCGCTGGTAAATATACAGTAACGAGGAACGGCACTAAGACAGAAATGCCTTATTGGACTGGCCTACAATCAGGAAAAATATACACCATTCCAAAAGAGGCGTCTAAGCCTCCTGAAAAACCTTCTACACCGTCTGTCGAAATCGATAATCAGAAACTTACGGCGACTTTGGAAGGTATTACAGATGCTAGAGCTGACGAGATATACTTCTTTGTTTATAAACAAAACAATACGAAAGTATACAAAAGGGCTAGGGTGACTGTAAAGCAGCAAAGAGCCTCATATTCAGTAACAGTTGAGGCTGGTTACAACTATGTGGTTCGTTGCGTAGCTTTAAACCGTTATAGCACCAAACTTTTGAAAAGCGAATGGTCTGATTATTCGAGTCCTGTCGGAACGAGACCTAAAGCTATAAAGGTAATAAAGACGCTTAAAGCTTTGTCCGAAACCGAAGTCCAGCTTTCTTGGGATGGCATAAGTACAGCAACCAAATATGAAATCCAATACACGACTGAAAAAAGATATTTCGATAGCTCTGATCAGGTGACATCGAAGTCAATAGATGCTCCTACAACTCATGCCGAGATAACGGGTTTGGCTAGTGGAGATGAGTATTTCTTCAGACTAAGAGCTGTCAATGATAAAGGAGAGACGGCGTGGACGCCTATAAAGTCAATCAAAATAGGTGAAGCGCCATCCGCTCCTACAACATGGTCATCGTCAACAACTGTAACTGTTGGAACCAATGTGACATTATATTGGGTTCACAACACAGAGGATGGATCCGCAGAAACCGGCGCACAAGTTGAAACCATTATAAATGGACGAACAGCAACGATAAACGTTTCACCGCCTCCGAATACCGATTCCGAAAACCAAACATACAGCTACACAATAAGTACATCTGGTTATACAGAAGGTGCAAAGATATTGTGGCGTGTAAGAACAAAAGGAATTACAAATGTATACGGTGCTTGGTCGATTCAGAGAACCGTTGATATGTATGCTAAGCCTACCTTAGAACTTAACGTTACTGATTCATCAGGTTCAGTTATCGAAACTTTGAATTCTTTTCCGTTTTATATTTCGGCTTTACCAGGACCAAACACGCAGGCTCCTATCGGTTATCATGTCGAGATAACAGCAAATGAAAGCTATAAAACTGTTGACGCTATAGGTAATAAAAAGATAGTTAGTAATGGCGACTCGTTATACTCCAACTATTTCGAAATTACCGATTCGTTGTTAATACAGTTATCTGCTGGAAATATTGATCTTGAGAACGACATTAGCTATACAGTTACTTGTGCCGTTTCGATGAATTCTGGATTAACTGCAACATCGGAATCGGAATTCACTGTATCTTGGTCCGAAACAAGCTATGAACCGGATGCGGGAATCACAATTGACGAAGACACACTCTCTGCATATGTGCGTCCATACTGTGCTGATGCAGATGGAAATCTTATCAAAGGTATAGTGTTGTCTGTGTACCGAAGAGAATTTGATGGCAGCTTTGTCGAAATAGCTACTGGTCTCGATAACTCAAGGAACACAGTGGTAACAGATCCTCATCCCGCTCTCGATTATGCGAGATATCGAATCGTTTCAACCGTAACTTCTACCGGAGCTGTTGATTTTTATGATGCCCCTGCTTATCCAGTTAAGGAAATTTCAGTTGTTATTCAATGGGACGAAGAATGGTCGGATTTCGATCATGTAACTGGCGATGCTATGGATCAGCCGCCTTGGACGGGTTCGATGCTTAAGCTTCCTTATAACATAGATGTTTCTGATAAGAACTCTATGGACGTATCGCTAATTTCGTATATCGGAAGAAAACGTCCGGTTAGTTATTACGGAACACAGCTAGGTGAATCGTCTACCTGGAACGTCGAAATCGAAAAAACTGATAAAGAAACTTTATATGCGCTTCGTCGGTTAGCTATATACACAGGAGATGTGTACGTTAGGGAACCGTCAGGAAGCGGTTATTGGGCAAATGTTAAAGTGTCGTTTAATCAAACTCACTGCAGTTTAACAATCCCAGTGACACTTGAATTAACGAGGGTTGAAGGAGGTATTTAGTATGCCCGATTGGACAAAGTCAATGCAACAGACTTTCGAGTATTACACGGTTGATCCTGGTACTTGGAAAGATGTTAAACGTTTAGACAACGTTAAATCGAGCTCTATCAATTATGATTCAGAAGCTGAAACATTAGGATCGGCATCGTTTGATGTGACAGATTCTGTTGGAGAAAGCTACATACGAACATACCTCGTAACAATTCAAAATGGAGTAACAGAAAAGCATCCTTTAGGAACACATTTGGTTCAGACACCGTCGTCGAGTTTTGATGGAAAAGTCCGATCCGTTTCTATGGATGCTTACACTCCGTTGATAGAGCTTAAAGAAAATCAGCCACCTATCGGCTATTTTATAGCTAAAAATCAGAACATCATGAGTATGGCTTACCAGTTAGCTTCGGAAAACATGAGAGCTCCAGTCGCAATGGCAACTAGCTCTGACAAATTGCACTACGATTTCGTATCAGATACGAGCGATACTTGGCTGGCATATTTAACGGATTTGATAGCGAACGCTAAATATACATTTACGCTGGATGAAATGGGTCGTGTTCTTTTTGCGCCGGTGCAAGACACGGCTTCTTTACAGCCGGTCTGGACTTTCGATGACGGAAATAGCTCAATTCTATATCCAGAATTAACAATGGACCACGATCTATACGGCATACCAAATGTCGTTGAGGTTATATATTCGAACGGTAACGACAACTACTATTCTAAGGTTGTAAACGACGATGTGAATAGTCCGATATCTACCGTTAATAGAGGACGAGAAATCGTTCACCGAGTGATAAACCCCGAATTCGTAGGCGATCCAACAAAATATCAGATAAAGGAATATGCGGAGCAATTGTTACGTAACTTATCAACTTTGGAATACACGATATCCTATACACATGGGTATTGCCCAGTTAGAGTTGGTGATTGCGTCCGTCTCAACTATTCCAAGGCTGGAATAACAGATATCAAGGCTAAGATCATAAGCCAATCTATCAAATGTGAACCCGGATGTCCGGTAACAGAAAAGGCTGTGTTTACAACTAAATTATGGGGGTGATTTCACATGGGTCTATCAAACGATTTATTATCTCAGTTTGCTAAGGTGACGAACGACAAATCTAAGAAAAAAGAGGAAACAGTTGTTTATGGCACGGTTGTTGAATACAGCGGCTCGATGTATGTCAAACTCGACGGTTCTGATCTAGTTACTCCTATGAAGTCCACAACCCATGCCAAGCCCGGCGATAGAGTACGAGTTACGATAAAAAACCATGCTGCCACAGCCACTGGAAATTTGTCTTCCCCATCGGCTCTAAATGATGATCTTAATAATGTATCCAACGAAGTTACTAAAGTAAATACGTTGGTAGCAAATAAGGTAGATACCCACGTTCTTAAAGCCGATCTTGCAACTATTGAAAGTCTCATTGCAGATGAGGCTACGATAGCAGATCTAAAAGCAAATAATGCCAATATTAATGACCTCGTTGCGAATAATATAGAAGCAAAAGTGGCAGAAGTAGAAGCTCTGCAGGCGCAATATGCGAAGATCACAGATTTAAATGCCGAGACATTAAACGCAACCAACGCTACTATTTATAATCTGAGGGCTACATATGCTGACTTTGAAGAGACGACAACAAAAAAGTTATCAGCAGTAGATGCCTCAATTAATAATCTGGAGACTGAAAAATTGTCGGCAACCGATGCGGATATTAAATATGCCAACATTGATTTTACTAATATTGGTAAAGCTGCAATGGAATATTTCTACGCAAATTCCGGTCTTATTAAAAACGTAATAGTTGGCGATCAGACCATAACCGGTAATTTAATCGGCGTAACTATCAGTGGCGATTTGATCGAGGGTAATACAATTGTAGCAGAAAAGTTAGTAATCAAAGGCGAAGATGGTCTTTATTACAAACTCAACACAGATGGTATAAAAACCGAAGCGGAACAAACTGACTACAACAGTATTAACGGCACCATAATCAAGGCTAAATCGATAACCGCGACCAAAATAGCTGTTGAGGATTTAGTAGCATTCGGTGCAACAATCGGCGGATTTGTCATCACTGACGATTCTATACACTCCGGTGTTAAAGATTCTGCAGATAACACAACCAGAGGCATATATCTCGATAATCAGGGACAAATCGCTTTTGGTGACGGTACTAATTTCATAAAGTACTACAAAGATGCGGAAGGCAACTACAGACTTGCTATTTCAGCGGAAAGTATCACTTTTGGAATATCTAGCAAAACAAATGTTAGTACAGCAATCGATGATATTCAGCAGAAAGCTAACGCCGCTATCATATCGAGTATAGAGCAGTTCTATCAGTCAGATAGTCCTACCAGTCTGTCCGGTGGCGAATGGTCTATCGTCGAACCTGTTTGGGAAGACGGTAAGTATCTTTGGAGACGAACTAAAAATACATATGGAGACACTCATTTCGATTATACTCCATCTGAAAACGGTGTTTGCATAACTGGCAACACTGGAGCGAGAGGATTACAAGGTTTGCAGGGTGAAAAAGGCGAACAGGGCATACCTGGTGCAGCTGGCGAAACTGGACCTCAGGGTCCTCAAGGCGAAAAAGGCGATACCGGAGAAGCAGGTCAAAATGGAAAAACATCGTATTTCCATATCAAATATTCATCCGTTTCAAGCCCAACAACTGCTTCACAGATGACCGAAACGCCATCTACATATATTGGTACGTATGTAGATTTTACAGAAGCAGATTCTACGGATCCTTCTAAATATACTTGGTCTAGGTTTGAGGGTATTCAAGGTGAAACTGGCGAACAGGGCATTCCAGGTACAAACGGTGCAAATGGTAAAACTTCATATTTGCATATTAAATATTCAAATGATGGCGGTAGTACTTTTACGGCTAACAATGGTGAAACGCCTGGCGATTATATAGGTCAATGTACAGATTTCAATGCTTCGGATCCAACGACCGTTTCATCATACACTTGGTCTAAGATAAAGGGTGAAAAAGGCGATCAAGGCATCCAAGGTTTGCAGGGTGAAAAAGGTGAGCAGGGTATACCCGGTACGAACGGAACTAACGGAACAAATGGCAAGACATCATATTTCCATATCAAATACAGTTCTGTAGCTAGTCCTACATCCTCTAGTCAAATGACTGAGACTCCGTCCACTTATATAGGCACTTATGTGGATTACACGGAAACGGATAGTACCGATCCTTCTAAATATACATGGTCTAGATTCCAAGGTGCTCAGGGTGCTAAAGGAGATCAAGGTATAGCAGGTACAAATGGCTCCGATGGTAAGACTTCATATTTACACATCGCCTATGCTAATAGCGCAGATGGAAAAACGGGGTTTGATGTTTCCACGTCTAGCAATAAGTTATACATTGGTCAGTATACGGATTTCACGTCTGCGGATAGCACCGATCCAACCAAATATTCTTGGACAAAGATTAAAGGTGACACTGGCGCAAGTGGCAAGAGTATAGGCACAATAACTAACTATTATCTGGCTACAAGCTCTAGTTCGGGGGTTACTACTTCTACATCTGGTTGGACAACGACGGTTCAAAGCGTATCTGCAAGTAAAAAGTATTTGTGGAACTATGAGGTGATTAAATATACCGATAATACCGTAGCGTCAACTTCAACTCCTTGCATCATCGGCGCGTATGGTAACACTGGCGCTACTGGAGCTAAGGGCGATACCGGTGCCACCGGAGATACGGGCGCAACCGGTAAAGGTATTAGCTCGATAACCGAATATTATCAGGTGTCATCTTCTAATTCTTCAGCCCCGACATCGTGGGTTACTACGGTACCTACCTTAACCACTACCAATAAATATCTGTGGAACTATGAGGTGATTAAATATACCGATAATGCAACTTCCGAAACGAAAAAAAGAGTTATAGGCGTATATGGTGACAAAGGAGCCACTGGAGCTAAGGGTGATACTGGCGCGGCCGGCGAAGATGCAATTACACTGACCATAACAGCCTCGAACGGAACAGTATTTAAAAACAATACCGGTTCAACAATTCTTACAGCGCATGTTTATAAAGGAGGAGTCGAACAGTCTATCACAGCCGCTGGCGTGTGCGGAACGCTTGGATCTATTAAATGGTATAAGGGCACATCCACGACAGCTATCAAGACTGCTAAGACATTAACCGTATCAGCTTCAGACGTAACAAACTACGAAGCTTATACATGTCAATTGGAGAGTTGATATGAGTAACATTAAAGCTAGTGCTCAGATAACGATACATTATATTATCGATATCAAAGCAATATACAGATACTATTTATTGCAAGAGTCCACACTAGCTAAGCCATCAAAACCGACGACATATCCACCGGCTTCCGCTTGGACGACTACAGAACCTACGTACACAAGCGGAAGTAATAATAGTTTATATTTTGTAGATTGCACCGTTTTTAACGATAATGCGTTTGTATACTCCGATGTGTCATTGTCGAGCAGCTATGAAGCAGCAAAAGCGGCATATAACAAAGCTGTCTCGGCAGATAGTCGAGTTGCGGATGCCGAAACTCAAATCGAACAAAATAAGAACGCGATAGCTTTAAGAGCCACAAAAACAGAACTTAATTCGATTATGGAGGGAAACCTTGTAATAAACGGATTCGGTTCAAATCGTGATAATTATAATTTCAACCAGTGGGTATACGACGGAGCGGATAAATGCGATGGTTTTCCTAGTTTTAAATTTACAGGAACACCAAAAGAATTATATATTCCATACTATATGATCCCTATTGATATATCTAAAATATACGAGTTTAGTATGTGCTTAAAAGGTGACTCTACTAAAAAGATGTATCTTGGACGGGACGAATTTGACATTGATGGCAAGTATATTTCGCCTACATATTGTATGGGATATTCCGCATCTACAACAACCTTAGCACAGGAGTTAAAAGACGGAGACACAGTCGTTTATTTGACTTCTGCTAACGGTTGGACGTCAACAAGCGCTGCACATCAATTAGGTTTGATATTTTGGAATTACAAGGATAGTACCGGATATCAATATCCAGTTGGTGTGTATTCAAGAAATGCCTGGACGAATTTATATACGTATAGCAACGTGAACAAAACGGACAATACGATAACACTTAATTCGGCTTGGACTCACGGTACGTTTCCAGCTGGTACTAAGGTGTCTCAGTCGAATTCTTCTGGGCATAAATATTTCAATTACACCAACGCAGCTCCACCTGCGACATGGACCGAAACAAAATATACTATGAGTGGTAATCAAGATTTGTATACGTTTGCATCGAGCAAATTCAATCAAGCCGCTAAGTATGTTAGGTTCGTTATTTTGCATAATTATAGTGGCGGTACTACATCGTCGACCACAAAGATTAGTAAAATAAGTCTAGCAGACGTTACGTTGAAAAAGAATTTAACCGATAATTACTATACGAAAACTCAAACAGACGCAAAGATAAAAGTCGAAGCTGACAAAATCACTTCTGCTGTTTCGAGGATCGGAGCTAACGAGACTGCTATATCAACATTAGAGCAGACCGCAGACGGTTTTACAGCTCAGCTAAGTACGACCAATAGCAATGTTAGTAAAGCCCAATCGACCGCAGACACAGCTAAGACCAATGCAGCTACGGCTCAATCAACTGCGAACACAGCAAAAACAAACGCTGCTACCGCTCAAACTACAGCTAATACGGCCAGGACAGAGGCGGCGAACGCTGCTAAGGTTGCTACAAATTATTTGAATTTTAGCACAAACGGCTTGGTTGTAGGCGACATGACTTCAAGTTCGTTGGGTAAGAACGTCCTTATCGATAGCGATAGTGTTGATATTCGAAGTGGCACGACAACTCTTGCATCATTCGGAGCAAATAAAGTTATTCTTGGTCAAAATGCTGCTAATTCGGAAATCGATCTATGCAATGGAGCCGGTGTAATAAAGGCTATCACATCCGGAGCAAGCACTAGTTATCCCCACTACGATTCAATAGCAATCGGGTCGCAGGAAATTGAGTTTAACGCTCAACGTTTTGTAGCAAACATTACGAACGTTGGCGGTAGCACAACACCTGCATACCAGAATACAGCTGAGATCTACACCCTTTCATATGCCAGTTCTGCTGGATCATATGCGAGAATAGGATCCGAATGCAAAATAACATCTTCTGGTGATCTAGTGCACGTTGGATTTTCAACAGCGGCTGCTGAAACCGTTAGTAGCTCAAGAGCATTCATATATGCCGAATCTTGGGATCAATCAGCTAACACTTGGAATAACAGTAATCAGGTCAGCGTCTATCCGACTCAAACAGTATTCTCGAAACCGATTAAACTGGGTGGAGTCGTACATACTGGCGCTAATAAGATTTTATGGTCCGGTGGATATTACATGTCAGATACTCAAACCGCAACACTTAATGCGGCTATAAGCGCACAGCCTCATGGTATTGTGCTTTTATGGTCATATTATGTCAGCGGTGCGTCTGACAACTCGAATTTCATACCATTCTTCGTTCCAAAACAGTTCGTTAGCTCGCACAATGGCAAAGGTATATCAATGTTTATGACAAACGGTACCATGAGTGTTGCAGCTAGCAAATATGTGTATGTATCAGACACTAAGCTGACAGGCCATGCGAATAACGATGATGCAGCAACTGCCAAGGGATGTGGTATAACCTCAACGCCGAAGCAGTGGGTTCTCAGATATGTAATAGGAGTGTGACATATGGCTATTAAGAAACTAGTAACGGCCGATAACGGAATAGTTACGGAGTACCATCGAATCGCTCTTGTGACGATTGATGTTAACCAGAAAAATACCATTCTCGTTCATTCGTATCTTTCTGAAGCTGGAAGACAAATCGAAAAAGATTATGCGGCTGGTAAATATAATGATGTAGAAGAAGGAATGATGAAATTCCCTTACGTGGATGCAGCGTATGTAAACACAGATTATGACGGAAACATGACGGTTGCCTCTGCGTATGACTTTATTAAAACTCTACCCCAATTTGTGGGCGCAGAAGATATTTAAAGCATAGCAATTTCAAAGGAGACAGAAAATTCAATGGCAATCAAAGCATCTTCACAAATATCAATTGTAGACGTATCAGATGGAGTAGACGGGGATACAGGTAAGGGCGTTGCCTCTGTGAAACCGGAATATTACTTGAGCTCATCGAAAACAACACAAACTGGTGGATCATGGAGCACAATGCCCCCAACTTGGTCTAGTGGGAAATATTTATGGGTCAGACAGATAGTCACATACACCGATTTTTCAGTTTCGCAAACACAGCCGTATTGTGATACTTCATGGGAAGCGGTTAATGATGTTCAAGTTGGAGGAACCAATATCGCAACTGGAACAGCGACGATGACTATTGGCACTGGTGGCCATAGTGTAGGGCATTGGAGAAAATCCGGAACGGGAACGATCGAAACTATAGATATTAGTGACGCGCCTGTGGCTTCTATAAATAAGGGCATCCGAATTACTATAACAAATGCCAGCAGCCAAATAGGAATCGCCCAAGACAATATTCCGCTTAATAACAGTGATATCTACACATTATCATGTTGGGTACGTAGCAACTCTTCATCTGGTGTTCCTTGTAGATTACAGCCATTTTATAAATCGTCTACGGATAATAGCGGAGTTACTCCGGATATTACGATTACGGATTCGTGGAAAAGGATCAGTTTTGTGTCCGTACGATCACCGCAAACAACCGGCGCATATTCCGGCTCCTATATCTATCTCCGTCCTACAGAAGTAGGAAATTATATAGATGTGTGCGGAATCAAACTTGAAAAAGGCAATAAAGTAACTGACTGGTCTCCAGCTCCGGAAGACGTTGATACTGATATAAATGAAGCTGTAAATGGGATCCAAGTTGGAGGAAGAAATCTGGTTACTGGATCGAGGTTGCTTAAGATCGGAAGCGGCGGTCGCAGTAAAGGCGAGTGGAGAGCAGCTGGAACTGGTTCATTAGCAACTGCCCCGGCAACAGGTATTACTTTTACAGACAACGATATGCAAGCGGCAGCATGCATAGTCACAACCACGACTGCTCTTAGCGGAATCGCCCAAGATAATATAACCATGAGTAAGGATGATTATTACACGTTATCGTGTTGGGTAAAATCTACGGGCGATTATACAATGACATGCAGATTGATGCCCTTTTTTATCACCAACAGCACGGATTATGGGACGTTTACAACAACATCAACATGGACTAGAATATCGTATACGAGTAAGAACAAACCGAGCACCACTAAGTATTATACAACAGTAATCTATGCTCTTTCTGATACCGTCGGAAGGAGCATACAGATATGCGGAATCAAACTTGAAAAAGGCAATAAAGCAACTGATTGGTCTCCCGCCCCAGAAGATGTTGATAATGATGTAAATGAAGCTGCTAAAACCGCGACTAACTATATGAACTTTGATGATAACGGCTTAGTCATTGGCGATATGACCGCTGGTACTCTTGGTAAGAATGTCTTGATTGATGCTGATAGTGTGGATATCCGACAGGGGGATACCGTTTTGGCAAGTTATGGAGAAGATGTTATATATTTAGGCAAGAATAATAGAAACGCTACTATAGATTTCTGTAATGGTCTTGGAAAAATATACAATTACAATGGGCATCTAGCTCTTGAGTCTGATTATGTCTATATTGAAAGTTCGACATATCCTCATTCTGCTAATATTTCTCTCAATGCGACAAGCACGGGTGAAAAAATTGCCATATCTGCGGAACGCATGGATGGGTCCGCTAACGTATACGGAAGTATTATCGACATGAGTTCCGAAAAAATAGATATAGGAACGTACTGGATTTCTCCGTCAGAGCCTGGTGGAAAAAATTTCTACTCTCGAATTTATTCAAAATATGGAGAAGGAACAACTATTACTGGAAAAACCACTATATCCGGTACCCTAGTCCTCTCAAAAACTACCGACGCGTCTGGAAAAGCGAATAACTCACCAGCCTTAATAGTTGGCGGAACAGCTACGACTGCGCATATCGAAATTGATAGTAATGAGATAATGGCTAAGTCAAACGGTACTACGCCAACGACTTTATATTTGAATGCGGACGGTGGTTTAGTTAGTGTTGGTTCGGGTGGAATAAAGACTTCTGGAGTTCTGGTATCTGACGGAGCGCAATTCGGTAAAGATATAACAGATGGCTATGGCTACGTAAGTTTCTTCTATAATGGAAAAACCACTGGTGGAGCTTTCGGAGATTCAAAAGGTCTTATATTCCGTCCGTCAACGACTAATACCGGAAGCATCGGTCTTACTGGCAATAGATTTGCAAATGGTTATATAAACAACTTATATGGATCCAACGTATATTCCGCATGCCAGATTGTCAAAATGGGATCGTCCGCAGCGACAATACCGTATCAGTCAAACAGAACCAAAGCTCTAATAGAATTTTGGAAAACTGTTACCTCTGGAAGCGACATTGGAGATCCTAGCCGCACCGTATACGATAGTGCATATGTAACCGGTTTATCGAGCAGCATGACGGCTGTATACGGTGTGAATATAAGCGTGGGTCCGGACTTTGCATTCACATATAGTATTTCCGCAGCCGGAGCAATTACTGTAAGCGGTAATTTCAGTAAATACAGGGTCACATACTTCAATTAAAGAAAGGATATTCTTATGGAAAACAACCTGAGAAAACTTTACAATACCATGCTCCTTATCGAAACAAAAGGAGAAAACACAAAAATCATGGCGGAGTGCATTAAGTTCTTAGAGCAGCTTATCGCAGAAGAGTCCAAGAGAACAGTAGCACCTGTTGAAGAAATTAAGGAGGTATAACTATGGATTTCACAATGTTAACTGAATATTTCGTACTCGTAGTATTAGTCGCTTGTCTGGTGGTAGGTTATATCATCAAGCATGCGACTTTTTTAAAGTGGATTCCCAATGACGATATTCCCCCGATCCTTGCTGCGCTTGGAGCGGTGCTCAACTTATTCGTCAGTGGCTTATCCATCGAGTCTGCCGTATACGGCGCGCTGATGGGTCTCGCATCGACCGGTATGCACCAGGCGTTTAAGAAGTTCGTTGAAAATAATAAAGAATAGTAGGTGATGCTAGTGGATTTTGAGCACGAAGAACGTTTATCAAAAGTTGAAGAGCGATCAAAATCTAACACGCACCGCATTAACGACTTGGAAAAACGACAGGACAATCTTGATGAGCTTGTCGGAACAGTTAAAGTTTTAGCTGTACGAGAAGAAAACGTTGAGATAGACGTAAAAGAGATAAAGAATGACGTTAAGAGTCTCACCGGAAAGTCAGGAAAAAGATGGGATGGGCTTGTTGATAAGATCATCATGGTAGTAGCCGCTGCGGTGGTAGGATTTATTTTAGCTAAGATAGGTTTGTAAATCAAAAAAGGGCTCAGTCAACACGACAGGCCCTTTTCTTTTTCCGCGAAATCTTCAACTCCTATTATGAGAAAGAGGCGTTATGGAGATGACCATTATAAATGTGCAACCGGCGACGTTGAGAAAGGTGCTGCCCTTGAAAGTTTAGCTGACGGCTATCGGGGTACGGAGCAGCTTAAAGGTTAACAGGTGAGCCGCCTCTCTTTCTTTTATTTTTGTTCGCGAAATTTACATTCTCCTTTATGAAAAGAAGTTATACATGCTTCAGAATTTAAGGAGGATATTACAATGAAAAAAGCTATGTTTAAATTTGAAGAAATGGTTGAACTTATACAGGATTATGTACTTACAGTATCATGCACATTATTCGTTATCGGAGCTGTAGAGCTGTTTACATCAAATGATTTAACAGCCACAATGGCTACCGGACTCGTAATGGGTGGTATATTGGCAGGATTAATAAGTATACTTTTACCGATTTCGATGATATTTGAAATGCGTAGATTTTCAAAAGAATCAAAAGCAGAAGATGATAACTAAAGAAAAAAGAGGATTCGTCAAAAACGACAAGTCCTCTTTCTTTTTTTTCGCGATAAAAACACTCTGTATTATGAGAGAAAGACAATTATTAGATGACTAATGGATATGGGCAGGTAGCGCCTATCCAGGTGGGGAGCATGAAATAGGGCTTAGCAGTTTAATAATGAGCTACACTTTCTCTTCTTTTTGACAGCGCCTTGACAGCGGATGACAGAAAACGAATGGTGTTAGATAGTTAAACCTCGTCATTGAGTATGGCAAAACCTTTAAACTACAACACTCCTAGTTGCACCTAGTTATAGATTTAGCAAATGGGGTGTTTGTTATATTTTTGATTACAAATCCTTTAGTATCAATGTTTCTGTCAACTACCAGCTACCAACTGACAGCAATTTGACAGCGGATTTTATTTTTCTGTCAAACGCTCGAAGATATCTACGGTTTTTAAAGACATCTCATTAGTCTTGTGAGTGTATATTTGCAAGGTGGTTTCTATATTGGCATGACCCAATCTTAAAGATACATCTTTTATATTTGCGCCGGCCTCAATTAGCATTGTAGCATGAGTATGTCTCAAACTGTGAAAATCAAAATCGTGAATTCCAAGTTCTTTCTTAATAACTCGACTTGCGTATGAAAAGCTGTTCGGTGAATAGAAACCACCGCCTCGTTTAGCATTTACAAGATTCCAAGTGTCCGCATAATCTTTTCCTAAAAGTTCCCGCTCTAATTGCTGTATTTCATATTCTTCTTTCAAAGCAGATATTAATTTCTTAGTAACGATTACATCTCGTTCAGATGACGTATTCTTTAAGTCAGAGAAATAAAACTCTTTCTTGTATTGCTTAAGTTGCTTTCTGACATAAATCGTATTTGTTTCAAAATCGATATTATCCCATGTGAGTCCATACACTTCTCCAATACGAAGACCGGAATGATAAGCGATCATAATCGGAAGATAAAAACCTGTACCTTTGAAACGGGTTAGCAATTTGTCAATCGTCGCTTTACTTACAATGACTCTTTGTTTTGGCTTAGGGCTTCCTTTAGGCGTTTTAGCACGAACGACCGGATTTACCTTCAAATACATCATTGGTTGAATTGCATATTCAAAAGCTGCTCGCATTACTACTCGGGTGAGAGTTATATACGAAGCACTCTTACCCTCTTTAAACAATTCATTAAGAAGGCCCTGCACGATAGCCGGTGTTATACTTGCTAATTTATAGTTTCCGATTCTCGGTCTTATCTGTTTGTTGATCAAATTGACATAGCTTTTCTTTGTAGATTTCTTTAAATTCACATCAACGTACAGTCTAATCCATTCGTCGAAGTAGTCGTTTACGCTTATGTTTTTAGGATCTACGGACGAACCGCCATTCTCATATTCAAGCATGGCTTCGATACCAGCTGCATATGCTTTCTTTTGAGAGTCGAATCCAGACTTAACGATCTGCTTACGCTTGCCATTAACTGGGGCGCCCTCAAAATAGTATTGCCATTTATCTCCTCTTTTTCTAGTACCGACTTTAGCCATGAAGCACCATCCCCTGTTGTTAGTTTGTGGAAAATAACGAATCGTGACAGAATAATGTCGCTTTATGCGACTCTTAGGTATAGCTGGTTTCTGTCATCTTGAACAAATCATAATGTTTTCCATACCTGAATTGCAAGCGGTAAGCTCTGGCAAAAATTATATTGCAAGGACGAACTTTCGCACTGTAAATTATATACAACAAAGACAAGCGAGGTGAAAGGTAGTGCTCTACACAGTTAAAGAAGTGGCTGGCATCATTAAGACTAATCCATCGTATGTATATAAACTTATAAACTGTGGCAAGCTTCCAGCAATTAAGTTGGGTGCATATAAAGTTAGGCAAGAAGCTCTTGAGGAGTTTTTAAAAACATATGAGGGTATGGATGTAACTAATCCAGAAAACATAAAACCTTTGAAATAGATTCGCGATTTTAACATGCTCCTTTATGAAAGGAGTGATTTATATGAGTAAAATTTACATTAAAACATGCGATATTTTCGACAATAAAGATGCGAATGTGAGGTGGAAATACTTTATGTCCTGTCATGAAAAAGCGCTAAAATGCGGACTTCTATGTGTGTGCCACATTGAAGATAAGATTATGACGCTAAGAATGTCGGGAAGTAAATGGCAATTCATCAAATATTATTCAGTAACTTTATTAAAAACTGAAAACAAACTAAATGGTATTAAACGACTGATATCAATCATTCGCACTTAAAGACGGAGCCCCGTAACAAGGGCTCTTTCTTTTTATTTTTCTTCTCCATATCTTTGATTGGCTAATTTCATCAGCAACTCGAACATTGCAATCATTGATTTACGATCTCCCTCAGACATTGTTTTTCCATGTAAAGTGAGATCGGTTCTGTAACTCAGATATATCATTAAGTCTTGCAGAACGTTCGTTAATTCTTTATATCGGTCGGCAAGTTCTTGACTTTCATGTCTCTGCTTGTGATCTGTTTTACCAAGCAGCCAAGCGGCGCTGACTTTTAATTCATGAGCTATGGCCATAGCTACTGGCACTTTTATATTTTTGATTTCTCCATTTTCGTATCTATGTATTGTTGCTTTGCTCATGCCTAGGCGTTCTGCCAAATCACTCACTGGCAAATTTAATTCTTCTCGTCTTTCTTTGATGCGTTTACCTACGTTTCCATCTTGCAAAATGCGACACCTCCTACACGAGAAATATACACTATTTTAGCCTAGAATAAAACTCGCTATCTTAGATTAGCTTCCATCATTTTACTATTGTAAGTCTTTTACAATTCCACATATAATGAGCGTGTCGCAAAATGAGACAACAAACATTTACGAAAGGAGACGACGCTCATTGAAACTTCGTCCGGAATTATCATCAAAGAATAAATATTGGATAGACAAGCACCGATATTATGAACTAAAGCATTTTTGTCTACAATATCCAGAATGGAAGAAGACCTATTCATACATCGACGATGCAGCAGTTCCTTTATCAATGATTGAGCACGTACCTACAAGTAATATACCCAGTGATCCAACAACTAAAAGAGCGTTACTAAAGTTTTATTATTCTGAGCGAATAAAGTTAATTGAAAAAACAGCTATGGACACGGATCCATATTTATATAGCTATATTATAAAAGGTATCACAGAGGGATTATCATACACATATTTAAAATCAAAGTTAGGCATACCCTGTGGAAGAGATATGTATTACGACAGATACAGACGCTTCTTTTGGCTGCTTAACGGATCACGAGAATAATATCGAGGAGACCGTTTGGTCTCTTCTTTTTTCGCGATTTGTACATTTCCTTTTATGAAAACAATTAGCCCACGACTAAAAGGAGGATAAAATGGGTGTACATATTTATGACAACATTGAAGGTTATGAAGATCTCGCCAACGCGATAGTTAAACGCGCAGCGATTGATTATCAGAAGGCTTTGTGTGAGGATGATAAAAAAGCTATTAAAGAATGTTTGAAGTTCTTTAAAAGCAAATGGTATCGCAACCTCACAAGCCTTAATGGTAACGCGCTTGTGCGAATGCTTGAAATCGAGGCAAAAGAGATGAACTATGACTGGGACGCAATCAGCAAGTCACATCGGTTAAATAATTCTAAAGACGATGAACTAATTGATTAAAGAGGATGAGAGCTTTAGTGAAAATCTAGGGCTCTTTTCTTTTTCGCGTAATTAACACCCTCCCTTATGAAAACTAAAGCATTTATGTTTTAAGGAGGAATTCACTATGTATAAAAACATTAACTCAATAGTTTTAGAAAGCGACTACGATGTCGACAGGATTAGTAGCGTTGCTGCTAAATATGATCTAGTATGCACTTATAAGATTGGTGTATACGGACAGTATAGGCAGCATGAGCTACAAATTGTTGGACCACACCATCGTTACAGAAAATTTATTAATGAGTTAAAAACATGGGAATCTAATAAAAAAGATACTTAGTTTTAAAGCGGGAGCCCCGTAACAAGGGCTCTTTTCTTTTCGCGATAATTACAACCTGTTTTATGGAAACTTAAGTCTACATATCAAGGAGGTTTAAATTATGGGACTTTTTAAAAGAAAAACAAACTGTAAGGTTGTCGTTGACAACGTAAGCAATCTGAGAGTACGCAAATTTGCTAGGGCTCATAAAGCGAATAAGACAGATATTCGCATTCGTGAGTTCGGTGGATTTTCTACTATCGAATTCAAAACGCTTAAGACAGCAGCCGAAATATTTGAAAGACTAAAAAAGGAGTTAGACATATTTTATGATGTTGAAATGAAGGAAGGACTTATGTTCGTAACTGAGAAGGATCAGGCCCGTTAAGGGCCTTTTCTTTTTCTTTTAATCTAGCTTAAAACGGATGTTCAATCTAGATTAGTCGCGTTTATATTTTCCGTACTCAGGAATCTGAAAACAATGCTACTTTTGTATTGCGAAAAAATCCCGGGTTGGAAATTTGAAAAAATCATTTTAGAAAGGAGGGTGTATCGTGGAGATTTTTATGTTTGTCCTCATAGGTACTGTGTTTGGTTCGTTGGTAACGAACTTTATATTTTACCTTCGCTCGGGATTTGGCGTACTTAGAATAGACCATTCTAACCCTGATAAGGACGTTTACAGACTCGAAATCGATAAGATTGATGATATTTCTAAGAAAAAGCGAGTTGTGTTAAAAGTCGACAACCATGCGGATCTTTCGCAAAAATAACAAGTGCTGTTATGGAACATATTAGTTCAAAAATTATTTAAAGGAGGAATCAACTATGAGCATCAAAAATGATCTGGTTGAAGAGTTCAGCGACGAACTCAAAGAATTAGGAAAAATGGGAGTTGGAACCGATACGTACAAGTCTACGGTTGATGGTGTAACAAAACTCGCAGACAGAATTATCGAGATTGAAAAGAACGAAAAGGAGCATGCTGCTCAGATCGACGCTCAGGAACGTGAGTATGAGATTAAAGCACAGCAACTTAGAGATGAAAAGAAAGATCGATTCATAAAAAACTGTATTGCGGTAGGTACATTCGTCGGCGGTATTGCCGTATACGGCCTGGCTTTCATCGCATCCACAAATTTTGAAAGAGAAGGAACTTTTACAACAGAAGGCGGAAGAAGCTCGCTTAGACAACTTCTTAAGTTGAAGATCTAATGTGATTTAAGACGAAAGGTTATGAAAACATAGCCTTTTCGTTTTCGCGATTTGTACACGCCTTTTTATGAAAGGAGTTGATTGAATATGACATATAAGCAAATCGAAGCAAGCCGAGAAGCTAGACTTTGGATTTGCCAGATCGTAGTTCCAGCTGTAACAATAATCGGAACTATGGCGGCAATACCAGAAGTTCGCAAAAAGGTTAGCGATACTTATAACAATGTTAAGAATTCTATCAAAAACAAATTCAAAAAAGATTAAGAAAGACTGGAGTCTGGGGGAACTCAGACTCTTTCTTTTATTTTTCAAATACGAGGTTCATATGAGATACCATTACGAAAAGCCGGATATATACTTGTCACTGTATGGGCACACATATTATTGTGAGCATCCTGTCTATGATCGATGCACGTTATATCAAATAAATGATAAGGGTTTAGCTGTAATTCAGCAAAGATTTGATATGGAAACTAAGAAGACCTGGTGGGACGAGATAGATCCTTGGCTCACTGATGTTTTATATTTGCATCCTGAATTTAAAAAGTTTTTCAACGATCGTGCCGGTGAATGTACGGACGGATTGTATCCCACAGTCACAATTAGACAAATCATGTGGGCTTTAAAGATGAAGCCTATAAAAAGAGAACGATGGGAAACATGTTTTGACAGAAGGAACATCTGATTCGCGACGATAACAGACTCCTTTATGAAGAAATCAACAATTTTAGGAGGATAAAAATATGGAAGAAAGAACCAAGCAGATTAATGAATTCTTAAAGGCATGGAATTGTATGCTGGACAAGGCAAATGAAATCGAAGGATTTAAATGGAGATTTGAAGTGTCGATTACCAGTGACAACTCACTTGTTCCTGACAGGGTTCGAACGATCAATGGGATCAATGATTCATTTACAAAACATGAAATGAGTTGGTCTTCATCAAACAACTAGGATTTAGGGCATTTATGCCCTTTTCCTTTTTTTTCTTGATTATTCGCGACGATAACAGACTCCTTTATGAAAGGAGTGATCAATGTGATATTATTTACCATTTTACTATTGGTAGCCATCATACTTGTGGTGACTATCGTACTTGTTGTTAGTGCAGGAGGTGCGGTATTCATTACGATATTTGGTGACGTCATAGTATGCGTAGTATTTATCGTATTAATTATGAGATTCATAATTAGAAGAAAACGTAAAAACAATAGGAAGGGTCTTTAATCGGACCCTTTTTATTTTCAATCTTCGCGAGATTAACAGACTGTATTATGAGAGATATTACTTAAAAGGAGGAGTTAAAAATGGCAGTTTGGGAATTAGCGGTCATTATCTTTGCATTAACTTACTCATTTGTCAACGTGATCTATATGGTGATCATGATTAAATTCATGTCAAAATATAAAGGGTTGGTCGACAAATGGATTAAGGTATCAGAGAAAATGATTGACGAAGCAGACGAAGATTATTAAATCTAAAGTCGTATTTCTAGAAGGATGGGGTCCTAACAAGGACTCTATCTTTTTTTTCTTTCGCGAAACTTACAGGCTGTATTATGAGAAACAATGGATAAATGCTGGTGGAAATCCAGCGGTAAGACGCGAAGGCGGTGCGCCAAGTAATAACTTAATAAAAGATGCACCCTACCGGGCAACGGTTTTTGTTCGGGCCGACCCTGAAGTCATTGTTTCTTTTTATTTTTTTCTTTCGCGAAACTTACAGGCTGTATTATGAGAAACAGTTGGCGCAATTGGGAGCGCGCACAGATTTGTAATCTGGGAGGTTGTGAGTTCGAGTCTCATGCTGTTTCTTTTGATTTTAATAAAAATGAAAGGTTGTGCAAAGGTATGAATGCATCATCGTTTTTCAAAAAGAACTCGTCAACCATCTTAACTTGTATAGGAGGCATTGGTGTAGTAGCAACATCGGTAATGGCTGTAAAAGCAACGCCGAAAGCTTTAAAGCTTATCGAAAAGTCAAAAGAAGAAAAAGGAGAAGACTTAACCAAGTTTGAAATGGTTAAAATAGCAGGTCCTGTTTATATTCCTTCTATTATAACTGGTGCTGCTACAATCGCCTGTATATTTGGAGCGAATATACTTAATAAGCGTGCTCAGGCGTCTATAATAAGCGCTTACGCCTTAGCGGACAACTCTTATAAAGAGTATAAAAAGAAAGTAGAAGAGTTATATGGAGAAGGAGCTGATCGCCGAGTAACACAAGAAATAGCAAAAGATAAGTACGATGAAACTGATATTTTGGTTGATGGAGAGAAAGAACTTTTCTATGACAACTTTTCTATGCGATATTTCGAGTCCACTATGGAGAATGTCATTCGAGCAGAATACGATTTGAATCGCGCATTATCAGTTGATAACTATGCTTGTGTAAACGAGTTTTACGATTTCTTGGGTATCGAGAAAATCGAAGGTGGCAGTAGCTTAGGCTGGTCCGAAGCCGAATTATTTGAAAACACTTGGTGTTCTTGGCTTGATTTCAGACATGAAAAAGTTGTTATGGATGATGGCTTAGAATGCTATATCGTGTATATGTCCGAAGAACCAAGTCTCAGATATCTAGATTATTAATTGCCGTACGCAGGTGCCAATAATTGATGATAAATTGTTATCTGTGGTCGCGAGATTAACAAGTCCTATTATGGAAAGGAGGTAATGCTTTATGAAAACAAAATTAAATGTAATCAAAGTAGCTGGCGTAGCCGCATCAATCGCTGGTGTGGTTGCCACACTCGTTGGCAACTGGGCTGGAGAAAAGCAGCGCGACGCTAAAATTGCAGAGAAAGTGGCAGAAGCCCTTTCTGAGTCTAAGAAGGAGTCCTGAAAAGGACTCTTTTGTTTTTGTTCAAATAATGAAAGGAGTAAAATCATATGAACAAATTAAATGCTATGAGTATAGCAAAAAACGCGAGGATGTTTATATCTAAGCATAGCCCTGAGATTCTTGTTGGCGTGGGAATAGCTGGAATGATCACAACGACTGTATTAGCCGTTAAAGCAACGCCGAAGGCTTTAAAGCTTCTCGAAGAAGCCGAACATAAGAACATCGATAAGCAGCTTGATGACGGTATCGACGAGGCTGACGTAAAAAACGGATTGCCTCCGCTTGAAGTCATTAAAGTCGCATGGAAACCTTACATTCCGGCAGCTATCACTTGTGCCGCTTCAATCGCTTGTATTGTAGGGGCGAGCTCAGTACATGTAAGACGCAATGCAGCTCTGGCCACAGCGTATAAGTTATCTGAAACCGCTCTTAGCGAGTATAAAGAGAAGGTCGTAGAAACTATCGGTGAGCACAAAGAAAAAATCGTCAAGGATAAAGTGGCTGAAAAACGTGTTTCTGAAAATCCGGTCAGTGAGAACAAAGTTATTGTAACCGATAGAGGTGGAACATTGTGCTTTGACCCGTTATCGGGACGATATTTCAAATCAGACATTGAGCAGATACGAAAAGCTGTCAATAATCTCAACGAACAGATGCTGCATGATATTTTCGGCTACGTTTCGTTAAACGATTTTTATGATGAACTTGGATTGGATCATAACGATGTCGGCGACGAATTAGGCTGGAACATCAGCAAAGGACAGATAAAGATTGACTTCAGCTCTCAGATTGCCAGCAACGGCGAACCGAGTATCGTGCTTGACTATCTTGTAGCTCCGAAATACGACTTTTCAAGATAGTGTACGTACGCGAAAAAAACAGACAATTTTATGGGAGAACACCCGAAATTTAATTTACGAAAGGAAAAAAATCATGGAAAACGAAATCATGGAGAATGGAATCGTAGAAAACGAAGAGACAGAAAACGAGGTTGTCACTTATGACGAACCTTGTGACTCAGAAAGAAAAGGAGGAATCGCACCTCTTATAGGTGTTGCTCTTCTTGCAGCTGGAGGTATAGTAGGTACCCTCATCTACAAGAACAGAGCAAAGTTTGAGGAGAGACAAATCGAAAAGCTGAGAAAGAAGGGTTATCTGATAACCAAAGTCGACGTTATCGGCGAAGGAGATTCCGTTTCCGAAGAGGACGAAGATTGATTAAATCTAAACGTTCGGAGTTCTAACGAAGGAGAGTATCTTTAACAGGGTACTTTCCTTTTATTTTTTCAAAAAGGAGAATTTATAATGGACGATTACAAGCCCAATTCTTACAAGTTCAAAGAAAACCAGAAGGCTTTAACTTCCTCGGATGATAAGAAAATTGAAAAGGTTGTAAAAGGTACCGTAAGAACGAAAAAACGAAGCGGCCTAACCAAGATCACTGACCAGCTTGTATCCGAAGATGTGAATAACGTTAAAAGTTATATTTTAACAGACGTTTTCATTCCGGCTGTTAAAAAGCTGGTTTACGATATCATTACCGATGGCTTCAGCATGGTCCTTTACGGAAGCACAGGAGCCGGTAAGAAGAAAACAATCGGATCAAACGTGTCATACAGACAATTCTATGACCGTAGAGATGACGACCGCAGAACGCTATCGTCAAGTTCTAGATTCGAGTATGATGATTTGATATTTGATAGCCGTGGCGAAGCGGAAGCGGTTCTTAACCAAATGGATGTGATCATTGATACGTACGGAGTCGTGTCTGTTGCTGATTTATACGATTTGGCAGATCTTTCAGCACCATACACAAGCAACAAGTATGGCTGGACCAATGTTAGTACGGCAGACGTTGCGAGATTAAGAGACGGCGGCTATGTTATAAAGCTACCTAGAGCAATGCCTATTAAATAAGGAGGTTTCATGGATTCAATAGAAACAATTCACACAGGAAACAACCCTGTCAATCACCCTTCGCATTATCAGTCTGATAAAGGTATTGAAGTTATCGACATGATGGAGGCTTTCACAGAGAACCTTGAAGGAATTGAAGCGGTTGATACGGCGCAGATAATAAAATACATCTGCCGTTGGAAGAAGAAAAACGGAAAAGAAGACCTGAAGAAAGCCGAATGGTATCTTCAGCACTTAATAAATCACATTGAAAAAGGAGAATAATCATGAATAAAACAGAAATATTCCAGACTTTTAGCAGAAACTTTCACAAAGCTGGTCTGTCGCTGAGAAAGCACAGTCCGGAAATCCTTGTAGTTGCAGGCGTTGCTGGCGCTGTTACAAGTGCAGTGATGGCTTGCAAAGCTACAACTAAGTTAAGCGGCATCTTAGAGGAATCTAAGAAAGAAATAAATCAGATTCACGAGTATGTGGATGAGCACGGATTCTCTGAAGAATACACAGAGGATGATAGCAAGAAGGATCTCACGATCGTTTACGCGCACACAGGATTGAATCTTGTTAAGCTTTATGCACCGTCCGTAATTCTCGGTGCATTATCAATTGCATCTATCCTTGCGTCCAACAACATAATCCGTAAGAGAAATATGGCGTTAGCTGCTGCTTATGCTGCTGTAGATTCCAACTTTAAGGATTACAGAAAGCGTGTCATTGAGCGTTTCGGCAAAGAGCTTGACAGAGAGCTCAAGTATAACATCAAGGCAAAAGAAATCGAAGAAACGGTTATTGATGAAAACGGAGAAGAGACTGTCGTTAAAAAGACGGTAAATACTGCAACCATCGAAGGCCATAGTGAATTCGCTAAATTCTTCGACGAACAGAGTTCTTGCTGGTCTAAAGATGCCGATTACAACTTAATGTTCTTGAAAAGGGCTCAGGATCAGGCAAACGATAAACTTAAAGCCAGAGGCCATCTGTTCTTAAACGAGGTGTACGACATGCTCGACATACCTAGAACAAGAGCTGGCGCAATTGTCGGTTGGATTTACGATAAAAATCGTGAGAATTCTGATGGATTTGTAGACTTTGGTCTGTACGATAACGCAATAAATGACGAAGCAAAGCGCTTATTTATCAACGGCAACGAAAGAAGCGTTCTGCTTGATTTCAATGTGGATGGTGTAATCTACGACCTTATTAAATGAAGGGATGGGCTCGATTTTAAAGGGTCTGGCTATTTTTGGCAGGATATTTTAGACTATCCAGATTTATATACTTACGGATACGAAGAACTAACAGAAGGGTTTGGTTTACATGACTGGTAAAGACTTGATTATTTATATTTTGGAAAACAACCTCGAAAATGAACCAATTTTTAAAAACGGAAAGCTTGTTGGTTTTTTGACTGCCGTAGAAGCTGCTGAGAAACTAAACGTAGGTATCGCTACTATTTACGCTCTGGTTGATCTGCGATTACTGAACGGAATATTCATAGGCGATGCTGTTTATATTCCAGTCTCAGAAATAAAAGAGTCTCGTGACTAAAATGCATAGGCTAGAGGAGATTCTATCCATGCTGGAATATGCGTTAAACACGAAGAAAAAGCAACACATTGCTGGAGGTATTCTTATGAGTATCTCTTTGCTATTTGGCGGTTTGGCAATAACCGTCATTACGATTAAAACGGAGGACGATGAGTATGAAAGACTTATTGACTAGCGCCGTTATATTTACCGTTGGAGCCATTATTGGCTCTGCGGTAACATATAAGCTACTCAAGACTAAGTACGAGCATATTGCTCAGGAAGAAATAGACTCAGTTAAAGAGGTGTTCGCTAGAATACATTCAGAGTCTGCAAATGGAGAAGAGGAAACCGAAGAGGCGGAACCTGCGCAACCTAAAGTCGCAAATGGAAAGCCTAGCGTAAAAGAGTATGCGGCCATGGTTAAAGATTCTGGCTATGTCAATTACTCAGATTCAAATAATGTTAAAAAGGAGGAATCTAATGTGAATAAGCCTCGTGTAATCCCTCCAGAAGAGTTCGGCGAGGAAGACTATACAGTAATCAGTCTCAATTATTATGCCGACGGAGTTCTAGCAGATGATTGGGACAAGGTTATCAAGGATGTGGAGAATACGGTCGGAGAAGATTTCGCAAATCATTTCGGTGAATACGAAGATGATTCGGTATTTGTCAGAAACGACGAACTTGAAACAGACTATGAGATCCTACGCGACACACGAAACTTCTCTGACGTCGTAAATAAGAACGCACATCCTGAGGAGGATGAATGACGAGAGATGATATAAGAAATGAATACTTTGAGTGGATTTATGACATCATTTGCGGACGGCGATATCAGCATGTGATTTCTTTTAGAAAATTGCTGATGTATCTGCATGATACGGAATTCACTTATTTAATACCGAGAGACGAAAACAGAGCAAAGGATGGAGAGAACTTACGATATCGGTTTTCACTCGCATGTGGTTATGAGCACTCGTATCTAGCAATTACGAATATGTTAAGCGGCCCCTGCAGTGTACTGGAGATGATGGTTGCTTTAGCTATTCGATGCGAAGAGGAAATAATGGATGATCCTAGTTTAGGAGATAGAACAGCTCAATGGTTCTGGCGAATGATTACTAGCCTTGGATTAGGATCGATGGTCGATGAGCGCTTCGATCGCCACTTAGTCCATGATGTCGTCGAAAGGTTTCTCAGCAGAGAGTACGAGCCAAACGGAAAAGGTGGTCTATTCACAATTAGAAACTGCGAATATGACTTGCGAGATGTTGAGATTTGGTATCAACAGTGTTGGTACTTAGACAGCATCGCGTAATTCTTGGAGGTTAGTAATGTTACAAAGAGAAGTGTTCGATAAATTCAAATTCTATTGTCCAAAGTTTGCTGAGGTATCAGAAATGTGGTTTCCGAATGGCAAGAACAGTATTCGAGTGCGATTAAATAATCGAAAAGAAGTCGTTTTTACATTCAATAGCGAACTGGATTGGAGATTGGAGACGGTTGAGTCATTTATGAAAAGTATGGTGAAAGGAGGAATTAAAAAATGAGTACATGCGATATGATATTTCGCTTAGGCCGTGTTTACGAGAAGTTAAACAAGAACGTTGTACTTATTTCTGCAGGAACGATTGCATGTATGGTAAGTACGATCATCATGAATAAGAATCTCAAGGCCCAGGATGAAAAAATTAAAAAGCTTAGTGATGAAATAAAGGAGCTGAAGAACTCGAAGGGAGAATAAGAATGCAATGCTTGACTTTTTCATGATTTCAACGCGCAGCGGAAAACGCGGCGTGATAGAGATCTATCCTAAATTTATTGTTAAGAGAAGCTCCGATCTTATGATTCGAGGTGGCGATTTCTATGCAGTATGGGTCGAAGAACGCGGGTTATGGTCCACGGATGAAAACGACGCTATTGATATGATAGATAAGGCTCTTGATGACTATGCCGAAGAACATAAGAATCAATTCGAGGACAAAGTTCGAGTTTTGCATTTGTGGGACGCCGAGTCTGGAATGATCGATTGCTGGCACAAGTATTGTCAGAAACAAATGAGAGATGCATTCAATACGCTGGATGAAAAACTTATATTCTCTAACACAGAGACTAATAAGAAAGACTACGCTAGCAAAAAGCTTAGCTACCCTCTCGAATCTGGCGAGACTCCGGCATATGAAAAGCTTATATCGACTTTATATTCTGAAGAAGAGCGGCATAAAATTGAATGGGCTATTGGCTCTATAGTATCTGGAGATTCTAAAAAGATACAGAAGTTTATGGTGCTATATGGTGCTGCAGGAACTGGTAAATCTACCATACTGAACATCATACAGCAGCTCTTTGAGGGATATTATTCGGTATTCGACGCAAAAGCGCTAGGGTCGACCAGCAATTCGTTTGCATTAGAGGCTTTTAAATCCAATCCTCTCGTTGCTATCCAGCATGATGGCGACTTATCAAAAATAGAGGATAACACTAGATTGAACAGTCTTGTTTCACACGAGCTAATGACTGTAAACGAAAAGTTTAAGTCTACGTACGCTAGTCGTTTCAAGTGCTTTCTATTTATGGGTACTAATAAGCCGGTAAAGATCACCGATGCAAAGTCCGGTCTTATTCGAAGATTGATCGACGTGTCTCCATCAGGCAATAAACTGAACCCTAAAGAATACAAAACTGTCATTAAGCAGGTTGGTTTTGAATTGGGTTCTATCGCTTCGCATTGCCTAAACGTGTACACAAGCGATCCTGGCAGATATGACGATTACGTTCCATTCTCGATGCTTGGCGCATCTAACGATTTCTATAACTTTATTATAGATTCGTATCATGTGTTCAAGAAAGAAGACGGAACAACGTTGAAAGCAGCTTGGGCAATGTATCAGGAGTATTGCGACGAGGCTAAAGTACCATATCCATTCTCGCAGAGAGCGTTTAAAGAGGAGCTTAAAAACTATTTCTGGGATTTCAGTGATAAATTCGATCTTGATGATGGTTCTAAGGTTCGTAGTTATTACAGCGGATTCAGAACTGATAAATTTGAAACGGGCGATAACAGTAAAAAAGAAACGCATAAACCTAAACTCATAGAATTCGATAAGACGGAATCTATATTCGATAAGGCATGCGCCGATTGCCCTGCTCAATACGCAACTTCAAAAGAAACCCCATCTAAAAAATGGAGTGATGTCACAACCAAATTATCTGATTTGGATACTTCCCAGATACACTATGTGAAAGTTCCTGAAAATCACATAGTGATTGATTTTGATATTCCCAATGAACAGGGCGAAAAGTGCTTTGAGAGGAATGTAGAAGAGGCTAGTAAATGGCCAGCTACATATGCTGAACTTAGCAAAAGTGGGCAGGGAATTCATCTTCATTATATTTATACCGGCGATATATCAAGGCTTAGCCGGGTCTACGACGACCACATAGAAGTTAAAGTGTTTAACGGAAACAGTTCACTTCGAAGAAAATTAACGAAGTGCAACGGATTACCCATAGCCACGATAAGTTCTGGTCTTCCGCTGAAAGGAGAAGAAAAATTGATAAATTTTGACGGGGTGAAGAACGAAAAAGCGCTCAGGACATCGATAAAGCGCAACCTCAATAAGGAGATTCATCCTGCTACTAAACCGAGCATCGACTTTATCTATAAGATATTAGAAGATGCGTATAACAGCAACCTTAATTACGATGTCAGCGATATGTACAATGCGGTGCTGGCGTTTGCCTTAAATAGCACGAATCAGTCCGACTATTGCATTAAACTCGTAAAAAAGATGCACTTCAAATCAGAAGAGCCATCTATTTCCGTCAATAACGACAACTCAGAGCTTATATTTTATGATGTTGAGGTCTTCCCGAATCTGTTTCTCGTAAACTGGAAGGCCGAAGGAGAAGAAAAACCGGTTATCAGAATGATAAACCCAAGTCCCTCAGATATCGAGGAGCTCATGCGGTTCAGACTCGTAGGCTTTAACTGCCGCAGATACGATAATCATATTTTGTATGCTCGACTGATGGGTTACACAAATGAGCAGCTGTACAATCTATCACAGAAAATTGTAAGCGGTGGTAAAAATGCTTTCTTCGGGGAAGCGTATAACGTTTCATATACGGATGTTTACGACTTTGCCGCAAAGAAACAATCTCTTAAGAAATGGGAGATTGAGCTTGGTATACACCATCAGGAGCTTGGTTTGCCTTGGGATCAGCCTGTACCTGAAGAAATGTGGAATAAAGTTGCAGAATATTGTGACAACGATGTTATTGCGACGGAGGCAGTGTTCCATCACTTAAAGGGCGACTGGACAGCGAGACAGATTCTGGCTGAGGTTGCTGGCATGACGGTTAACGATACCACAAACTCGTTATCTACGAGAATTATATTCGGTAACAACCGTAAACCGCAAGACAAATTCAACTATCGAGATCTGTCAAAGCCGGTTCCCCCAGAACAGTACGATGAGATGGTCATGCTTTATGACAAAACGGACTTCCGTATATTCGATGCCGACGGTCAGCCTATATTTAAAACCTATGAGAAGGGTATGGAGCTCCCTGAAGGATACAGCATCATGCCGTTCTTCCCTGGCTATAAATTTGAAAATGGCAAATCGACTTACCGAGGAATCGAAGTTGGAGAAGGTGGATGTGTAATAGCCGAGCCTGGCATGTATGTGCTGCTTGCTTTGCTTGACGTTGCGTCGATGCATCCGTCCAGTGTAATTGCGGAAGTGTTATTCGGGCCCGAGTACACAAAGCGATTCAAAGAAATCAGAGATACTCGTGTGGCAATTAAACACAAAGACTTTGATAAAGCTAGGACGATGCTTAACGGTTCATTGTCTAAATATTTTGATGATGAAAATGTAGCTGCCGATTTAGCGCAGGCTCTGAAGATCGTCATTAATTCAGTTTACGGTCTTACGGCAGCAGCATTCGAAAACGCGTTTAGAGATCCTCGCAACAAAGATAATATTGTCGCTAAGCGTGGCGCTTTGTTCATGGTTAACCTTATGTACGAAGTGCAGAAGCGTGGCTTCACAGTTGCTCATATTAAGACGGATTCTATCAAGATACCTAATGCGACACCTGAGATCATTCAGTTTGTCATGGATTATGGTAAAGAGTTCGGTTATATATTTGAGCATGAGGCTACGTATGAACGTATGTGTCTTGTAAACGATGCGGTTTATATTGCCAAGTATAAGGATGGTAAGCACGCCGGAGAATGGACTGCGACAGGCACACAATTCCAGGTGCCATATGTATTCAAGAAGCTCTTTAGTAAAGAGAGCATCGAGTTTGCAGATATGTGCGAAACGAAGTCCGTAAGCTCGGCTTTATATTTGGATAGAAATGAGGGTCTGCCTGAGGGTGAACACAATTATATATTCATCGGTAAGGTTGGCTTATTCTGTCCGATAAAGCCTGGTTGCGGCGGAGGTGAGCTCCTTCGTGAAGGAAAAGATAAGGATGGCAACGTCAAATACTCATCCGCTACTGGTGCCAAAGGTTATCGCTGGCTCGAATCAGAGATGGTTAAGGAGCTTGATAAATTTAAGGATATTGACCGCTCCTATTACGACACTCTTGTCGATAAAGCGGTTGAAACGATTTCCAAGTATGGGGATTTCGAATGGTTCGTTTCGGACGATCCTGCAGAGAATTCCCCATATGTGGGAAACCCGCAGGCGTATATTGAAGCGGTAATGGCTCCGTTTGATATTTTGCCTTGCGGAAAGAAACACGGAGACTGTCGCACTTGCGATCAGTTTAACAACGATGCATATCACTTAGATTGCAGCAAGGGCTATGATATTCCTGACGAACTGCTATCACAGTATTGCAAACCATTTTAATTAAAAGGAGATAAAACTTATGGAAATCACATTTGCACCCAGAGGTATTTTACAGATCGATGATGCGAGAATTGTTTATCGCAATTTTTCTGGAGCACCTTCCAAATTCAATCGCGAGGGCGACCGTAATTTTGCGGTGGTAATCGAAACACAGGAGCAGGCGGATGCGCTTATCGCGGAGGGTTGGAATGTCAAGATTAAGCCTCCGCGCGAGGACGGCGACGATCCGTTTATGTATCTTCCTGTGAAGATGAAGTTCAATGAACGTGGACCGAGTGTATATCTCAGATCAGGCAAAGCGGCAAGACGTATCGATGAAAACACTGTTGATATTTTGGACAATGTTGACATCTTAAGCACCGATATGGACATTCGTCCTTATGACTGGACAATCCAGGAAGGAACACCTAACGAAAAGAGCGGACGTACGGCATATTTGCAGTCTCTCAACGTGGTTCAGAAAGTAGACCGCTTTGCTGAAATGTATGCTGAAGACGGACCTGCACCGTTCTAAATCGCGAAACGAACGACTCCTATAATGAAAGGAGTTGGTTCACTATGAAAAGACGAACACTCGACTGGTACAAAGAAGCAACTATCAAAAGTGATATTTGGAGCGCACGTATCAAAAGAGCTGAAGCTTTTGAAAAGAATCACAAATAAAGTTTAAGAGCCTTGACCAGTGAAATGGTTGGGCTCTTTTGCTTTTGTTCGCGCAGAAAACAAGCTCATTTATGAGGAGGCGATTAGGAATGAATGAAAAGGTTAAATACCATATCGCAATCGAAACTTCCACCAACGATGAAAAAATGGAAATCGGACAGTCCATACACAACCAGTTGGTTGGGAATCAGGACTATATCCATGATCGAATCATTTTGAACATTGATGGATACGAAAGAGTCGAATTGCTGATATTCGAAGACTGTGAAAACGTTCCGAAAATCACATTATTCTAAAGTTTAAGAGCCTTGACCAATAAAACGGTTGAGGCTCTTTTGCTTTTATATTTTCAAAGTCACTAAGCCATTGGAAAAACCAACTTAGGAGTGATTCATCATGGAAAGAACCATGAAATTGTACGGAAACAAAGTTTATGGAATAGAAGTGTCTGACTACGGATTAGAGAATGGATATTTGGATTATCTTGCTCTATCCAATATTGTTGGGCCTTGTATTTTAAACAATTATCTTCGTGCAGAAACTATGGAAGATTGGGAGATTGTGGCTGGTGATTTAGGCGAATCGGAGATTTATCAGGATTACGTTATCTCAGAGCAAGGATACGAATTCTTGGCAGAGAATACGGATGAGCTAGTGTTCTATAGTGAGAGACTTAACGTTTATATTTGGGGCATATCTCACTTTGGAACTAGCTGGGATTATGTATTGACTGATATTAAGCTAATTGAATGAAAGGAGCTTAAATGAAAGTTGAAAATTGGAATGGATATGACATTCGCTTTGTAGAGGTTAACGGAGAATGGTACGCAATCCTTAAGGATATTTGTGATGCTTTGGCATTGAGAACAGATAAGGTTGCTAGTCGCCTTGATCCGGATATGCTGAACAGAGTTTGTGTTGAAACCTCTGACTACAGGTTAAATGGTTTTGTATCTGACCACCCTTCAAAGGTGGATAGATCAAGAGGCGAAAATAAAACCCGTTGGATGCTCGCTGTAAACGAGATCGGTATTTATGAAGCATTGTTCGCTAGTAAACGATTGGAAGCTCGCAAATTCAGACGCTGGTCGGCTACTGTGATACAGAAACTCAGAACTCAGGTCGGACTTGAGCAGTATGAGGTCATGAGAATGACGGAACCAGAGATTCAGGAAGACATTGATCATCTACTGGACACTCTGTTTTATGACGAAGAAACTGGAAAGCTTATGCAGTCTGTAACTGTACAGGGCGGAGACGTTGAACAGGTTCCATTCGAATTATAAATAAAATAACAACTAAGGAGTTGTCACCTCGTGCAAAATTCTAAAATTTTGGAGATGCTTGGTAAAGGACAAACAGAAGAATTGAAATGTTTATTGCAAGATGAGATTTATGCAAATTCATTAAAGAGTAATCCAAATGCTAAGAAACGTTATGCTGCTATGAAAAGATATTTAAAGACCATTAGCGAGTCAAGACCGATTCTCACAAAACCTTGTGAAGTGGAATTTGAGGGCGAAAAGTATAACTCTTTCACTAACTCATATTCTCTTGTACTAACAAAAGAGTCGTGTGGAGAGATTCCGATGTGTGACGAACAGGATAGATATCCAGACGTTACAAGATTGGTTGCTCGTAATGGAGACCTTTATAAGGTTGACTTTAACAAAGTTCTGGCAGAAGCAAAGAGCAAAGGGTACAAGTACGCAAAGAACGCAATTCACAATAACAACTATCTTATGAATTACAATGATTCATATTTTAGAATCGCCTTGGTCGACATTACTTACGGTGTAATCGATGAGGGCAAAGAAATCGATGTGTATTTCAATGGTAAGAACAGACCAATCACTATCGAAAATGATTTAGGGATTGGTATTGTCTTGCCTATTCGTGCTGATGGCGAATATTTAGAAGGCTCTGTCATTATCGAAGTGAAAGGAGAATGACTTATGAAAAAGCGTAGCATGTTCGGATTGATACTGGACTTTGTCTTAGTGTTGGTAACAGGTGGCTTATGGTTAATCTGGCTGCTAATCAGGTATTTAAGGCAGAGTTAAAAGCTTAGAGCCTGTCTACGGATGGGCTCTTTTATATTTTAAGGAGAGTAAGATTATGGACGACACTTACAAAGAAGTTTATTTCGACCAGTATTGCAAGACTTGCAAATACTATAAAAAAGAGGAGTATAAAGACCCTTGCAATGAGTGTCTCGATACGCCTGTGAATTTATGTTCACACAAGCCCGTTAACTGGACAGACAAGAATGATTAAGGAGGTAAATACAAATGAGCACTTATGTTAACTATTCCAAATGGAAGACCGGTGCCATCAATTCGCGCGAGTTAGATGCACTTGATCGTTATTGCGAGAACGATATTGCCATAACTCGTGAAGCTGCAAGGAATTGCATAAACGCCATGTATGGATGCTCTAATACGTTGCTATTACCCGGCATCGTAAAGGTGATATTCAACGATCCGGCCACTATTGTTATTTGGGAGGATGGCTCTAAAACGGTTGTTAAATGCGATTGCGAGTCATTCGATCCAGAGAAGGGACTCGCTATGGCTATCGCTAAGAAGGCTTTGGGTAACAGAGGTAATTACTACGAAACCTTCAAGACCTGGCTCCCCGAGCAGCCAAAGGCTGTTGATATTTTAAAAGACATGTACCGCTCAAAACCAAAAAAGCGCCACAGGTGATATTTGAATGTCCACGAAATTACGAGATTACCAACTAGAAGCTGTTAAAAACATGAAAAATGGATGCATTCTTGTCGGCGGAGTTGGATCAGGTAAGTCTAGAACATCTCTAGCTTATTACTTCACTCAAGAAGGAGGCAGCCTCGACCCATATTCCCCGATGAGAGAGCACCCCAAAGATCTTTATATAATCACAACTGCTAGAAAGCGAGACACATTCGAATGGGAGGACGAACTAGTTCATTTTCTTCTTTCTACCGATCCAGAGAGAAACAAACTCAATGGAAATAAGATTATGATAGATAGTTGGAACAATATCCAAAAGTATAAAGACGTCACTGGAGCGTTTTTTATATTTGATGAGCAGCGTGTGGTCGGGTACGGAGCATGGACCAAGTCTTTCCTAAAGATAGCAAAGTCTAATAATTGGATTTTGTTATCTGCAACACCTGGAGACACCTGGCAGGATTATATTCCGGTGTTCATCGCTAATGGTTTTTACAAAAACAAAACCGAATTTGGAAGGGAGCATATCGTTTACTCATGGGTCAACAACAAATACCCAAAGATTGACCGATACTTGAACACGGGCCGTCTTATACGACTGCGAAATCAAATCCTAGTCGATATGGATTTCGAACGAAAAACTGTTGCGCACCATGAAGACGTGTATGTTACGTATGACATACCGAAATACAAAGATGTCGGAAGACTTAGATGGGATCCGTTTAAGGACGAGCCTATCACTAATGCTTCCGGCTTGTGTTATATTTGGCGCAAAATCGTGAATACGGACGAATCCAGGCAAGTTGCTCTATTGGAGTTATTTGAGAAGCATCCTAAGATGATTGTCTTCTATAACTTTGACTACGAGCTTGATATTTTGAAAGGACTTTATTATGGAGATAACGTCAAAGTGGCAGAATGGAACGGACATCGCCACGAACCGGTTCCTGATGGCGAGAAGTGGGTTTACCTTGTTCAATACACCGCTGGGGCCGAAGGTTGGAATTGTATCACGACTGACACCATTGTCTTCTATTCTCAAAATTATTCTTACAAAATCATGTGCCAGTCTGCAGGTCGTATCGACAGGCTCAACACACCATTCAAGGATCTATATTATTACCACTTGAAAAGTCGAAGCGGTATTGACCTTGCGATAAGTAACGCTTTAAAAGGTAAGCGGCAATTCCAAGAGTCAAGATTTGTTAAATGGTAAGGAGGATAAAATCAATGCAGATTTGGAGCATTGACAGAATTCTTGCACTTAGTGCGAAGTACGATTGCGATATCGCATATGTGTACAACTCATATTCGAATTCTTATTCAGTTATGGTTCGATTACCGAGAAAAAAGAGCATGGTTCATTTTACTGCGTTCCCAACAACGGTAGACGAGGTATACACAGATATCGTCAAATTACTGGAGGAAAGCAAATGATACAGTGCTGTAAAGATTGTGTTCCGCCTAAACGACGCCCAGGATGTCACGATCATTGTGATATTTATCAAACAGCGAAGGCTAAGCACGATAAAGAGAAAGCAGAAGCGTATAAGAAACGAAAAGCTGAGTATGATTACATGGCTCAAAAGATAGCTTCTGTAACTCGATATCACAAAGAACACGGTCTAAAGAAAAACTATTAAGGAGGTTTGATATTTATGATACCTGAAACATTTACACCAAACGAGTATCAGTCACTCGCTATGGTTTACAGAAGCATACGATATGCAGATAAGGAATCTATGAAGCAGCATGCCATATACGGTCTTTGCGCAGAAGCTGGAGAGGCTGCTGGTATAATGCAGAAAATGTTCAATGGTCATCCGTATGATCCGGAACATATGAAGAAAGAGCTTGGCGATGTTGCCTGGTTCCTTGCCGAGGCATGCGCTGCCTTTGGATTCGACTTAGAAGATGTTATGAGAGGCAATCTTCTAAAATTACATAAGAGATACCCGAACGGCATTTTTGAAGTCGACAGGTCTATTAACAGAGATCCTGAGGATATTTAAATGTCTTTTTTGAAAGGAGAAAAACGTGGATATTAATTTTGATGAGAACGAGCTTAAAAGGATTACGGACGCGTGTCTTAATCAGAAAGCCGTTAAGAAAGAGATGGAAGACCGCTCTTACGATTTTCTTGCAGGAATTGCTCTGATCTCTATGTCGGATAAGACAGGAGATGTAAATATGGTCATAGAGAACCTTGGCAAGCTTTCTCCAGAGGATCGCTTTGCCTTTGCTTCTTATCTTTTGGCGACGTGTGATATTTGCCATGAGATCGTCGAGAAGTATGGGTTCGGTAAGAAGGAGGAGAAAGAGAATGAATAAAGACATGGTTATTAAAGTCGAGCACGAACGAAGACTTTGTATGATAAACGAGCCTAACAGCCCTTATGACGGTATGATTGGCTTTTTTCATGAATGGGAACAGTATTCTACAAGCGGATTCAACCATATGTATGCTATTGTCGAGCTTGCCAATGAAGTTAGACGTTTCGAGGTCAGCGAAATCAGATTTGTTGATATGGAGCACGATTTTTTAACGAAATACGAAGAAGCATGGCAGGAACAGGAGGATTAACATGAGCATGTCAAAAATCAGAAAGAATCTTCAGGCTAAGCTTAGAAGAAAATTCAAGTGGTCTACCGACACTGATTTCGGTAGAGGAGCGTCTTATGAAAAGTTAGACGTTTTCGTTGACCGACGTGGAAGCGGTACATACGCCACTGATATTTGTGTTGGTGCTAACCGTAGAGACATCGGAACAGCTAAAGAAATTTCGGTTATGCTTACCCGATACAAAGAGATAGATACCGATAAGTATCGCCACGAGAGCGCTCTAATTGGTTTTATATCTTTCGAGGAACTTGAGCTTCTTTATAATTCTATAAAGGCTTTTCGTGAGGAGGAAACTTCTAACACTAATGACGCGAAATAAACACATTCCTTTATGAAAGGAAGTGATTTTATGTTTGAAATTATTGTTAAAAGACCAGGCGATGAGTCTCTATTCATCTTCGAAACTTTGGATGAGTTTTTCGAATGGTGGTCTAGAGAAAAAGAAATCTGGCCTGAGGCAGTGATAGCCAACATTAAAAAGGTATGAACTTTAAACAAGAGCCTTGTTATAAGCATGGGCTCTTACTTTTAAGGAGGAAACAAATGATTAGAATCAAACAGCAGACGGTCAATTCAGAAGATATTTGTGAAAAAGTATTAGCAGATGTTTTCGGTGAGGGTTATTGAGAAACCCTTGCGTCCGTCAGCGAGAACGAACAAGATTTAGGTTATTTTATAAAGGAGAACGAGTAATGAACATAAGATGCAAAGTATGCGCAAATCTCGATTACTGCCCAGCATCTGCTGAAGAGGCTACGTGTGGAAGATTTTGCATCGATATAGATAGACTTATCGAAACAGCAAAGGAACTGTCTGAGAAGCATAATGTCGAGTATAAGGTTTCTCTAGATACTATCGACATCGGTTTGAAATGGGGAGGGTATGTCGTTGATTAAAAACGCAATTATTGAATCGACCATGCTTGGCAGAGAGGACCACGGCATCATGACCTTTGTGTTATACATACGTTTTGATGATGGCCTTTGCTGTGGTGTTGGCGGGTACGCCTTAGACGAACATGATAAAGTGCACAACAAAAGAGTTTTCCGCGCTAAGTCTATGGAGGCGATATCTAAAGTCTTAGAAGTTGTTGGTGTTGAAAAATGGGAGGACCTTCCTGGCAAGTACATCAGATTTGAAGATAATGGATGGGGCTCCACTGTAACAAAGATAGGTAACATACTGTCTGGAAAGTGGTTTGATTTAAAAGAATTTTTTGGAGGATAAATCAAATGATTAAACTCGAAGTTGCCAAATATTGCCAAAACTGCCCTATGTTTGTTCCTGAGGTTGTATCAAGGCCTGAAATGGAAACAATGACTGGTTATGACGCGATATCTGGAAAAACGGTAAAAGATACAATATTTCATGGTGATACCTGTATTGCTTGTAAGGATCGTGATAAGTGTGCTGATATATACAAATGCATAAGCAAAACGATGGAGGAGGAAAAACAATGATAAAAATTGAAAACACTGAAGTGATGGGTTGGGAAGCTGCTATAAGAGGCATGAGAAACCCTATGAACTCTTGGGAGAAGAGTGATAGTGTCTTTGTTGAAGATGGTGAATACCATGATATTTGCGGCAATAGTGGTCCTTATAATGGAACTGTATCTGATACAGAAACATTTTTCGAAATGGGACCTAACGATTACGACCTCATGACTCGTCTTTGCAATGGCGGTCCTGTGCACGCTAAGTACAGACGTATGATAACTGTGTATGTTGATATCACTGCGCCTTTATATTGGTGGAAGGAATTCGATACGTACAAGGTCGGCACTGTTGCGAACTCTTGCTCAACGATGCATAAGATCACGGATAAAATGTTTACGATAGACGACTTTTCACATGAGCATTTGAAGCCTCGATCTATAAAACATTTACAAGGGACTATAAATGAACTTAACTTCTGGAGAGATATCTATATAAACGGATATCCTGCCGAAAGCGGCTGCCCTGCAATACCACCGAAAGATAAGGACTCTTGGTGGCAGATGATTCAGCTTCTTCCAAGCACATATAATCAAAGACGAACACTTATGCTTAACTACGAGGTCCTGTCAAATATTTACGAATGGCGTAAGGACCATAAGCTCGATGAGTGGCGGGAACTCTGTAAGTGGATTGAGACTTTGCCATATTCAGAGATTATTACTGGAAAGGTGAGCGACTCGAATGAAGATTGATATTTTCGACATACTGAAGATCGTTGGCCTGGCGCTAATTCCGCTGGGCCATTTTGTTTTGTATCTGACTAGCAGCATTGTGCTGTTTGCACTTGTGATGGCCGCGGCGTTAACGCTTATGGTTATAGACGAACGTCTTTTTAAGGACGATAAAGAGACCCTTGCAGAGGATGAAAATCACGACTTGGGAGACTGATATTTATGCATGTAAAGAAAAATCGTGGAAAGGTTTACGGAGCTTCGTTTTCGCTGAATGAAAAGAAAGCCATTGAAAGAGAGATCCAGAATCAACTTGCTGAGTATGACAAGAATCACGCTAAGGAATTGTCAGCTATGGTTCTGTGGGTTCTACATACTGAATTTGGATTTGGAAAAACGAGGCTCAAACGATTTTATGATATTTATGCGACTTCGATAGATGGTTTGATAAACCGATATGATCTTGATGATTCTGATCAGATATGGTTATGCACTAAGAAATTGAAGGATGCTGGTATCGACATTGAAGAATGGGCTACGAAGGAGTAATAGGACATGACCGATTATGAAATGAAGCGAAATGCTTCTGGCTACACTGATTTGACAGCTTACAACGGAATCAAGAATGCGGATTATGCAAAAGAGAAAGAGCGTCATCGCAAACTTATAGGCGCTTTACTTCGTATTTGCGAGCTTGCTGGCTACTCTTTGGAGAGCAAAATTGTCGTTAAAGACCTGCGTACAGGCAAGATTTGGGAGTGAGATTTATTCGTTTTGGAATATTCGTACACGAATACTAAATTTTTGGTGCAATTTTTGAGATGAAATTTTAATTGCTAAAAAATAGGTGTATTCCAATACGAATATTTTTTATTCCAATACGAATATTTTTGGCTAAAAAAGGCCGTTTTTGGGCTATTTTTGGCCATTTTTGAAGAAATTATTCTTACACGAATACACCCCTATTATTATAAAGAAAAATTAAAAAATATATATAACTAATTGGGGTATATTCGTCTGCGAATATTTTATGCAGAAAGGAGTTTAACCATGTCCGAAATGGAATGGATCAGTATCTTCGGAGATAACCTGATCGATATTATGGACGAGAAAGGCTACACACAGGAGCAACTTGCAAATGAAACTGGTTTGACTCAGTCCACCATAAGCAAGTATATCAACAAGAAGCAGATGCCAAGTATAAAGGCTGTTGTAAATTTGGCGTACGCATTAGACTGCACAACTGACGAGCTTATAGAGTTCGGAGACACTATCGAATAAATTTATATTTTACAAATGAGGAGGGCTGGTTAACAACCGGTCCTCTTCTGTTTGTCTTAAAACATATTTTTGGCTCTTTTAAAAATTCGCGAAAAAAACAGCCCCTTTTATGAGAAGAAGAGTAATTTTCACTAAAAATTTTAGTGTTTGTTACTCTTTTAATTTTAGAAAAAGAAAGGAGGCCGCTTATGGCTAGAAGTTCAAGATTGGAAAGTGGGTTTCAGGATGGTCTTATAAAAGATTTAAAGAAACTGTTTCCAGGCTGTATGACATTCAAGATGGACCAGGTTCAGGGCATACCTGATCTTTTAGTTTTGTACGAAGATAAGTGGGCCTCTTTAGAATGCAAAAAGAACGCGAGAGCTAAAAGACAGCCAAATCAAGAATACTATGTCGGACGTATGGATGAGATGTCATTCTCTAGATTCATTTGTCCGGAGAATAAGGAGGAAGTATTACGTGATCTTCAATCGACATTTAAATCTTGAGGGGCTGCATGCTCCGTTTAGTCCCAGCCAGGCAAGTTGGCTCAGGTACGATGATGAAAAGGCGCTTGACGTTTATACAAACAAGAAAGCGTCCGAAATGGGAACGCGTCTTCACGAGTGGGCAAAGAAGACAATCGACTTAGGTCTTAAACAACCTCGATCCAAGAAAACTATTTATTCGTACGTAAACGATGCGATAGGTTTCAAGATGGATACTGAGGTTGTTTTATTTTATTCTGAAAGATTCTTCGGCACAGCTGATGCCATATCTTTTAGAAACGGGCTTTTAAGAATCCACGATTTAAAAACCGGAAAACTCCCAGCGCACATTGAGCAGCTTGAAGTATATGCTGCTCTTTTTTGTTTGGAGTACAAAGTTAAGCCTGGTGACATTGATATGGAATTAAGAATCTATCAGAACGATGAAATTCTGTATCACAATCCAACAGCGGAAGACATTCTTCCAATTATGGATAAAATAGTCCATTTAAACAAATTGTTAGAAAAGTTAGATGAGGAGGTCTGATACCATGAATCCCGTAGTGGAAGAGATGCTGTCATATTTAGGAACAGCAGAAGAAGGAGATGCGTTAGAACATTATGGCATGCCTAGGCGTTCCGGGCGCTACCCTTGGGGTTCTGGTGACGAACCTTATCAACGTGGAACAACCGATTTCTTAAGCAGAGTCGAAGAGTTAAAGAAAAATGGCTGGACCGAAACCGCTGAGAACATTAAAAAAGAGTTTGGCGAGACTGTTACTCTCGAAGATTATCGAAATGAAAAGTCTTGGTGTAACTATGAAAGACGTTTATACAACGTTGAGAAGGCCAAATCCATGGTCTCAGATGGCAAGAGTGTAAGCGAGATCGGTAGAGCGATGGGGGTTAATGAGTCAACGGTTCGTTCTTGGCTCAACCCCAATTCTGAAGCTCGTATGAAGCAGGCAGCAGAGACCGCCGATTTCCTTAAGTCTAAAGTAGATGAAAAAGGAATGATCGATATTGGTGCTGGCGTCGAAAGAGAGCTTAATATTTCTAGAACCAGACTCGACCAGGCTTTGTATAAGCTAAGAGGCGATGGTTATGAAGTATATGGCGGCCGAATGGACCAGGTAACAAACCCAAATCAAAAGACAACGCAGCTTGTTCTGTGCCCACCTGGCACAAAGCATAACGAGATATATGATCTCAGTAGAATTCACACCATTAACGATTATATTTCTCGTGACAATGGTAAAACTTACGAGAAAAAGTTCACATATCCCGAAAGCCTTGATTCTAAACGACTTATGATTCGCTACAAGGAAGATGGCGGTATCGAGAAAGATGGTATCGTCGAACTCAGAAGAGGCGTTCCTGATCTGTCATTGGGCGAGTCTAGGTATTCCCAGGTTCGTATAATGGTAGACGGCAAAAAGTACATAAAAGGAATGGCTGTTTATTCGGATGATATGCCGGATGGTGTTGACGTTGTGTTCAATACCAATAAAACCAAGTCGGTTGCAAAGTTGGACGTCCTTAAAGACATCAAGAAGGACCCGGATAATCCGTTTGGCTCGTTGATAAAAGACGCTGATCAAGGTGGACAGTATTGGTATGACGATCCTAAGACCGGTAAAAAGAAGCTTGGCCTTATAAACAAAAGAGCTGATGAAGGAGATTGGAACGATTGGCAGGATGCATTGCCTGCTCAGTTCTTAGCGAAGCAGTCGTTGTCTATGGCTAAGAAACAGCTCGGAATCGCCAAAGCAGACAGACTTGCTGAATATGACGAAATATGTTCTCTTAACAATCCCACTATCAAAAAGCATTTATTGCAAAAGTTTGCTGATACTTGCGATGCAGCAGCTGTAAGTTTAAAAGCAGCGGCCTTACCAGGACAGAAATATCATGTAATCATTCCTGTGAACTCACTTAAAGATAACGAAGTGTATGCTCCCGGATATGAGCCCGGAACCAAACTGGCACTTATTCGTTATCCTCATGGCGGAACTTTCGAAATACCAATATTGACAGTTAACAACAAGCATCAGGCTGCTAGAAAACTTTTAGGAACCGATGTGGTTGACGCTATTGGTATAAACAGTAAGGTTGCTGAAAGACTGTCTGGTGCTGACTTTGATGGCGACACAGTCATGTGTATACCGACTCACGATTCTAAAGGCAGAGTGAAGATCACAAGCAAGCCCCCTTTAAAAGGTTTGGAAGGCTTTGATCCTAAAATGGAATATCCAGAAGTTCCTGGAATGAAGTATATGAAAGACCCCAAAACAGGCAAAGACAATACTCAGAAACAGATGGGCGTCATTTCAAACCTTATTACAGATATGACTTTGGCTGGTGCCGATGATAATGAGTTAGCCGCCGCAGTTAGACACAGTATGGTCGTAATTGATGCTGGCAAACACAAGCTGGATTATAAGCGAAGCGAAATCGAGAATAATATAGCTGCTCTTAAAAAGAAATACCAACCCAAATATGATGAGGATGGAAATGTTATTGGCTATGGCGGAGCCTCAACTCTTATATCAAGAAGTAAGGGTGAATATACAGTCGACAAAAGACAGGGTAGCCCAAAGATAAATATAAAGGGCAAAAGCTATTATGATCCTAGTAAACCTGAAGGTGCATATCTCTATAAGACAGCCGACGATTTATACTACCCCGAGCGTAAATATGATAAGTCTACCGGTGAGGTTACTATAAAGACCGTGGATGGTAAGAAAGTGACCTATAACGTGGCTGATAAGGCGGCCAGTGAACGCTATACGCCTGTCAAAGGGGTTGATTCTAAGACTGGCGACGTCGTTTACACCAGCAAAGATGGAAGCATAACCTATAAGCTAGGAAAAAGGGGCCAAAAGAGTACCCGTATGGGAGAAACTGATGACCCGTACACCCTGGTATCAAAAGCTAAGCACCCCATGGAGCTATTATATGCGGACTACGCCAGTAGCATGAAATCGCTTGCTAATGAGGCCCGTAAAGAGATGATGACCACTGGCAAAATAAAATATGATTCAAATGCTAAGCATACCTATCAGAAAGAGGTCGATTCTCTTATGAGTAAGCTCAATACAGCGGAATTGAACACCACACGTGAAAGAGAAGCTCAGAGAAGGGCCAATGTGGAAATAAACGCTAAAAAACAGGCTGATCCTACTATGAAATCTGACGACATAAAGAAGATAAGTCAAAGAGCATTGACTAAATACAGACAAGAAGTAGGTTCTGTTTCAAGAAGAGATAGGTCTATAAAGATAACAGACAAAGAATGGGAAGCTATTCAAGCTGGTGCTATTAGCGAAACTCAACTTAAGAAGATTCTCAATAACACAGACATTGACAATCTTAGAGAAAGAGCAACTCCTCGCTCTACAACATCATTAAGTAAAGCACAAGTTAATAGAATCAAATCAATGAGTGCAACTTACACATTGTCTGAAATCGCTAGCAAACTTAACATTTCATCATCAACAGTTTCTAAGTATTTGAAAGGAGTGAATTAACAATGTCAAATGAAGCTGTTACAGCATCAAACAACGATGTTTCAGTAAAGAATCAAGTTATGGATTACGAATGCATGTTAACAACTGTCGACAATCCTTATGATCCATTTGAACAGTTCACTTCTTGGTTTCTGTTTGACACTGAAAAAGGTTACAACTCTTGTGGAAAATTAATGAGAATTGCAAAACTTTCTGATGATTTAACAGAAAAAGAAGAAGATGTAGAGATTGAAAGGGCAATTGATGAGATTATCAAGTATGATCCGCTTGACATATACATGAAAGTGACAAGAAAACTCACACCGTAGACCTAAAAGGCATAGGGAGGGGGTCTCAAAAATCACACCCCCTCCATGGAT
>ERZ808258.55-NODE-55-length-63144-cov-9.054748_pt1 | contig 63144 bp, 87 predicted proteins | sample MGYA00521280_ERZ808258 | MGnify/ENA primary metagenome ERZ808258 (study PRJEB31516, sample SAMN03275585) | gut metagenome | biome: mammalia-associated habitat; material: feces | host: Papio cynocephalus | place: Kenya | collected 2012-07-19 ...
ATGTGGGTAGGGGGTGTAATTTTTAAGACCCCCTCCCTATGCCTTTTTCCGGTCCATGGCACTTATTCACTGCCTGTTGGCAGAGTTTTCTTAACTTTTTTGTAGATGTTTAGGAAATCAAACTTAATAATTTCATCAATTGCTCGTTCGATCTCTTCATCTTCTTCTTTTTGTGTCATATCATCAGCAAGTTTAGCGATTCGCATCAAACGTTCTGCTGAATCATAACCTTTTTCTTTATCGAACAACATCCAAGAAGTGTAATCTTCGAATGGATCAAAAGGATTATCGAATGTTGTCAATGCACAGTTTGCCATTCTTAACTCACTCCTTTCAAGTACTTAGAAACTGTAGACGTTGAGACACCAAGAGATGAAGCGATCTCAGCAAGAGTAAAGTTAGACTTACTCATTTGTTTAATCTTGTTCACTTTAGCACTACTTAAGGTGTTAGTTGTCTTCGGTGTAGCTCTTTGTCTAAGTTCAGCAATATCTGTGTTGTCTAATATAGATTTGAGTTTGTTCTCACTAATAGCGCCAGCTTGAATAGCTTCCCATTCACGATCGGTTATCTTAATGTTTCGCTCTCTTCTATTAACAGAACTGACTTCTTGTCTATATTTTGTTAATGCTCGTTGTCCTACTTTACGAATATCGCCTGGTTTCATGGTAGGATCGGCCTCTTGTTTGGCTTGTATTTCTACATTAGCCATACGTTGAGCCGCTCTTTCACGAACAGCATTCTTCTTAGCCTCATTAAGTTTAGCATTAAGTGAAGATACTTCAGGTTTATAAATATCGTTAGCTGTTTTAGAATATTCTATCTTGCCTGTGGATATCATCTCCTTACGAGCCTGGTTGGCTAGGGACTTCATGCTATTAGCATAGTCAGCATAAAGTACTTCCATGGGATGCTTGGATTGTGACACCAGAGTATAGGCATCATCAGTCTCTGCCATACGGGTACTAGGTTGTGTTCTAGTCTTGGTAGTGGTAGTGATCTCGCCAGTGCGTTTATTAACCTTCGTTACTTCATAAGTTAAATTATCGGCAGTAGTATATACCAGCGCACCCTCCGGTCTATCCGGATCGTACCAAGGTTTACCCTTTGTATTTACTTTAGGGGAACCCTGACGTTTAGGTACCGATACCTCACCTTTACTACGGGATATGATAGTAGATGCTCCACCATAATGAATAGAACCATCAGGATTTACAGTACGCTGATACTTCTTCTTCAAAGCAGATATATTATTATCTACCTCACTTTGTTTATAGTCCAGCTTATGTTTGCCAGCATCAATTACAACCATGCTATGTCTTACTGCAGCAGCTAATTCATCTTCATTAGCTCCACCTAAAGTCATATCAGTAATAAGATTAGATATCTTACCCATCTCATTCTGTGTATTATCTTTGCCAGTCTTAGGATCTTTCATATACTTCATACCTTCACGCTCAGGATATTCAAGCTTAGGATCAAATCCCTCAAGACCTTTAAGAGCAGGAGTAGAAGTAATCTTTACTTTGCCTGTTCTGTCATGAGTTGGAATACACATAACTGTATCGCCATCAAAATCAGCGCCTGATAATCTTTCGGCTACCTTACTTGTAATACCAACAGCATCAATAGAATTCTTGCCGATGATTTCGTCACCAACTTTATTTTTATTGTTGACTGTTAATATAGGTATCTCGAATGTTCCGCCATGAGGATATCGAATAAGTGCAAGCTTAGTTCCGTTCTCATAGTTTGGAGCATATACTTCATTCTCTTTAAGCGAGTTAACTGGTATAATTACATGATATTTTTGACCAGGTAAAGCAGCAGCCTTTAAATGAACAGCAGCAGAGTCGCACTCGTCTGCAAATTTATTAAGTAAATGTTTCTTAATAGTTGGATTAGTGAGCGACATAATATCATCATATTCTGCACGCTTGTCTGCTTTAGCTAAATCTAGCTGTTTCTTAGCCATAGATAAAGATTGTTTAGATAAGAATTGTGAAGGGAGTGTGTCTTGCCACTCTGTCCAATCGCCTTGATCTGCTCGCTTATTAATAAGACCAAGCTTCTTCTCGCCAGTCTTCTTATCTGTGTACCAATATTGTCCACCTTGATCGGCATCTTTAATAGCTGAACCGAATGGATTATCTGGATCATCTTTAATCTCTTTAAGTACTTTAGTTGTAGGTGTACCTTTAGTTTTATTGGTGTTAAATATAACGTCAACACCGTCTGGCATATTGTCAGAATATACGGCCATGCCTTTTATGTAGTGTGTTCCGTCTACAAGAATACGAACCTGTGAATATTTAGATTCACCTAAAGATAAATCGTCGACACCTCTTCTAAGTTCGACAATACCATCTTTTTCTATTCCTCCATCTTCAGCATAACGAATCTTGAGCCTCTTTGAATTCATGCTCGCAGGATATGTAAACTTCTTTTCGTAGGTATCGCCACCGTCTCTTGAAATATAATCATTAAGAGTATTAACTCTAGCATAATCATATATCTCGGCATGTTTAGTGCCAGGAGGACAAATAACTTTTTGAGTTGTCTGCTGTCCTGGATTAGTAGCTTGTGGAATACCACCACTGTAGACTGGATAACCTTCTCTTTCCAAAATATAAAGTGCTTGATTAAGCCTTTCTTTAGAAATATTAAGTTCTCGTTCTACACCAGTACCTACATCGATCATTCCCTTTGAATCGATCTGTTTCTTAATAAAGTCAGCTGTAGTCTGTGCTTCCATCATTCTAGATTCAGATTTAGAATTTAATAGAGAACGAACTGTAGATTCAGGTAATCCCATTTCTCTACCAATTTCAGTAGGACCTAAACCATCTTCGGATAAAGATTTAGCCCTAGCTGTTTGAAGCATTCTTCTTTCATTTTTTGCGAGACCTATCTCAGTTCTGAAATCAGAAGTACTTAAGCCAAGAGACTTAGCAATTGCTGTGTCGCCTGTCCATTTTTTACCTTGTTCGTCAGTATAGGTAAAGTCTTGTTTTCTGAGTTCTTCGACTCTGCCTAGAAAATCCCCATTGTGCTGATAAGGATTATCTCCCGACCCATAAGGATATCGTCCAGATCGACGCGGCATTCCGTAATGTTCGAGGTGTTCGCCATCATATATAGCCATCATCTCTTCAACTACTTTATTCATGATTTTAAACCTCCTCGGTCTCTAACTGTTGTAATACTTTGTCTAAATGGATTATCTTGTCCATGATCTTGAAAATATGATCTGGCTCAGGAATATGGTATAGAACCTCATCATTCTGATAGATCCTCAATTCCATCTCAATTTCATTAGGTTTGATCTTATACTCCAAACAAAATAAAGCAGCATATATTTCAAGTTGCTCGATGTGGACTTTGGTCTTGCCTGTTTTGAGATCATGGATTCGAAGCATGTTGTTCCTGAAAGATATAGCATCGGCAGTACCGAAGAATCTCTCGGAATAAAATAAAACAACCTCAGTATCCATCTTGAAACCAATAGCATCGTTTACATACGAATAAATGGTTTTCTTGGATCTGGGTTGTTTAAGTCCTAAGTCTATAGTTTCTTTTGCCCATGCATGAAGTCGTGTCCCATATTCTGCAGCTTTCATGTTAGAATATACTTCGACTAATTTCTCGTCGTCATATCTAAGCCAACTAGATTTACTTGGGCTAAAAGGGGCATGAAAGCCCTCTAAATTTCGATGATCATTAAAGTTCATATTCGTGACTCCTTACTTGAATATCTTCTTTAATTCGTCTAATACTTCATCCTTGTTCTCAGGATATATAAATCTTGAGAAGGACATCTTGTTAAGCAGTTCGACATAATAGTCTTGATTAGGTCGATGCTTAGCATTAGCGCTCCTTTTGTTTTCCAGGCAGGCCCACTTATCTTTGTACAAAATAAGTAAGTCAGGTATACCTTGAATTTGATCCATCTTAAATATCATGCATCCTGGAAATAACTTTTGTAGTTCGGCTTTTAGTTTGTCTTGGAAACCACTTTCCAGTTTTGAACTTCTCGCCATAAGTGAACCTCCTTTCTTTTCAAATCAAAGAGAAAGAGTGTGGTTAACACACAATACGATTTTTAACTCATATTTTTATCTTTCTCTCATAAAAGGCCATGTTTTTCTCGCGAATCTTATTTTTTCTCAAAATTAAATTTGACTGATCTGTCTTTCTCTTGCGCCTCTTCAAATATGAGTAGCAAGATAGTCACAAACCAGAACCAGCCGTTCAATGGATATATAGTGTCAAAGACTTCCATGAATGGTAAGTTCATAATATCCATGACCCAAAAGATCTCGATTAATAATTTGATTGCTCTAAACATTGTTAGCTCCTTTCTAATCAATGTGATTTGTAAAACCGATAAGATCTTTAATAGGAACACCAAGCACTAATGACATATTTATGATTGCTTTTGGTTTTGGCGCTTGTTTCTTGTTTATGTATTTAGATATAGTTGCTGGCGACATATAAGTCTTTGTGGCCAGTTCTTTTCCACTCATACCTCTTTCGTCCATTAATTTCTTAAGATTGTCTCCGAAGAGTTCCATCCATTCTTGTTTTGTCATCCTATGTATCTCCTTTCTATATGACGAAGTCCTCAAAATATAATAGGTCATCATACGACTCACCAAGTACATCTGCAATATTAATAATAGCTTCGATAGTCGGCATTTGTTTTTTGTTGAGATATCTAGATATAGTTGACTCATCTATACCTGTCCATTTAGCCAACTCTTCTTTTGACGTGTTTGTATATTCCATCAAATATTTTAAGTTATCTCCAAAAATATTCATCCACTCTAGCTCAGTCATACCTATAAATGTTCTCCTTTCAAGATTTCGTTTTCGTTTTTGCATCTGCCCTTATTTATTATTAATAATAAAATTGAACATATGTTCTATTATTTCTCTTAAATAAATAAGTGTAAATGCAAAAAGTAAATCTAAAAAATAATCCCTCTCAAAATTTACCCTTCAAAACCCCCGCAAACGTTGAAATTTCAACGTCCGTAGCCTACCTATACTCCCTTTGCTAAAATACCTCAAAAATCGTCGAAATTTACTTTTTGCATCCGACCCTCAAAAATAGCCTATTTTTAGCCCCTTTTTGCCGTACATTTTTTCGGTCCGTACCACCAATTTTTTGTACGGCAAACGCCCTTTTTTGTACGGCAAACGCCCCTTTTTTGCCGTACATTTTTTCATCTTTTTAGTGTTTTATAGTTATTTTCTGCCTGTTTTACGAACGTAAAGTATTGATTTCGAATCGCATTCATCACAATATCGTACGTACCCAGACCTAGATTCTTTCTCAAAAACTTCAAAATGTACTTATCTTCATCAGTGATTCTGATCTCAACTCTCTTAGTTTTTCTCTCTTTCATATAATCTCCTTTCGAATAGATTCTCAGTTCCTTCGAACATGCCATCGTCAAATTCTTTGACTCTCATGTCATTGCTACGCTCTCATACCATCGTCAAATTCTTTGACTCTCACATAAAAATAAGAGAGGCTGTGTCTCCACAACCCCTCAAATTCCGATCCTATCACTATTTTTTAGTGAATAACATTACACCTGTAAGGTTACGATCTTTTAATTCGTTTTGCATAACATAATTGCAAAAGCTTTCTGCTGTGCCGGTTCCAGTTTTACTTTCCGGTATTACCGGTATAATACTCGTACACTTATTCAACATCTCATCAATACCTAATGCCAGTGATTTGCCATTCCTGTCTCTATCCGCTGTCCTCAAGGTTTTAATCAGATGTCTTTCGTCATCCGTGAATTTACCTTTACCAATCTTCACTCCAACAAGCACACATACTGCTCCAATAACAATTTCTTTCTTATGCTTCTTCAAATATCTTTTAACCTCTTCCTTATTCATAATATATTCTCCTTTCTATGAATAGTTAATAGTTTCTCATAATAGGATCTGCTTCTCTCGCGATATCACCACTCCATAACAGCTCTCAGAACACAGTCATTTCTACTGTTCTGATTATTACCGTCATGACCAGTAATCTTATCGTCGTAAATATAAAGCCACTTCATACGTCTGACTTCATTTGTATATGGCGAAGCCTGCTGCATTCCCATAGGAATATCACAAAGCCAAGAATGACCTTGCCATTTCTCACCACTAGGTCTGATCTTCGGAATAACTGTGCAACTCCAATCGTAGTCATTAGCTTTCGAGGTATCCGAATCGTAATCAGACCACAATAAAAGCCATCCGTTACGACACTCGGACAGCTTCTTCGTAGGAGTAACAGTGTGACCGGCAGTCATGTAATAACCACCGGTACCGTTACTAGGAGCCCAGAGAGGAGTCGGATTAGCATCGTAAATAGCCTTCCAGCCTTTCCAGGTTCCATTATCAAGATAATTGGTATAAATACTGCCGTTGCTACCGAATGCTAAAACCCATCCGAATAACGCGCCAGTCTTATGGACGAGACATCTCCAGCTCTCTTTAGTGTTAGGAATATTAGTGCAGCCACTAGTTCCACCCATAGCGTAATATGTGTGTATGCCTACTGCTTTGGATTTGATATTAGCGAGAATATCCCCAGTCTGCATACTCTCTTTCACATTACCGTCTTCAGCCGTCAGTAATAAGTCAAGCAAACCGGTAATAGCAGAAATGCTGTGGTTGTGATCCGCAGAAGCTTTACTATTAGTAGCCTCCTGCATCTCCTCTAACTTCACAGTTAGACACTTCGTCCTATCAAGGTCGTAATAAGTTTCATTAGTTGACATCAATGCGCTAAATGTACCGTCCATGTTAATACCTCATATCTTTCTCATAGACAATAAATATAACTTATAAACCACTAACATTAGCAGTGATTTTCTTACTATACGCCAGACTCTTAAGATATGGATTAGATCCACCCACGTTAATAGCACTGGTAAGATACCACGTATTTGGATCTTCAACCAGGCGTACGTACGCGGCACCTTTAAGATCCGGAACAGTGTTGTTGGCGTTAGTGAGTGTTACCGTCGTAGCATTTTCCATATCCCAAGTCCTAGTGTCTGGGTTGAATGACATACCCGCTTCCAATACTTCCATGTAATATAAACCCTTACTACCACCAACCCATAAGCCGTTAGCGTAGTATACTGAGTTAAAATATCCACTCGTAACGTTACTCTGAGTCCATGTCTTACCGTCAACTGAGTAATATAAACCCTTATTATTACCACTACCACCAACCCATACACCATTACCGTAATCCACGATATTAAACGTACCACTCGTAATATTACTCTGAGTCCATGTCTTACCGTCAGTAGAGTAATATAAACCAGTATTACTACCACCAGCAACCCACAGACCATTAGCGTAATATACTGAGTAGAAATAACTACTCGTAACGTTACTCTGAGTCCATGTCTTACCGTCAACTGAGTAATATAAACCATTACCACTACTACCAACCCACAGACCATTAGCGTAATATACTGAGCTAAACGCATTGCTCCTAACATTACTCTGAGTCCATGTCTTACCGTCAGTAGAGTAATATAAACTATTACCACCAGCAACCCACAGACCATTAGCGTAATATACTGAGTAGAAATAACTACTCGTAACGTTACTCTGAGTCCATGTCTTACCGTCAACTGAGTAATATAAACCATTACCACTACTACCACCAACCCATAAGCCGTTAGCGGAATAGATTGTCCCGAATTCTCCACTCGTAACATTACTCTGAGTCCATGTCTTACCGTCAACTGAGTAATATAAACCACTATTACTACTACCAGCAACCCATAAACCGTTAGCGTAGTATAGTGACGTAAATAAATCACTCATCATATTACTCTGAGACCATGTCTTACCGTCGGTAGAGTAATATAAGCCGCCGGTACTACGATTACCACCAACCCATAAGCCGTTAGCGGAATAGATTGTCCCGAATTCTCCACTCGTAACATTACTCTGAGTCCATGTCCCATTCACTGGCACATATTCGATCTCAGCACTCGGTCTTGTAGTGTTAGCGGTAGTCAGAGTGTAAGTCCCGCCGGTGTTGTCTTCCGCGAATGCGTTAACCATTCCACTGAGATTAAATATACTCGATCCGCCAATCTCTAAACCCTCAATAGCTCCCGCCATCGCGATAGGCAGCATAGCCGCCGTTCCGCCAGTCTTTGCTCTGATCGCATTAGCTATAGCCATCAGAGTCGACTCTTTAATAAATGCATTTCCCATTAGTATTCAACCTCCTCTGCGTTAGTTACGGCGACCATCGCCCATTCTCCATTTACGACTTGTAAGATAGAACCATTGTCTGGAGATTCAAGTTGGTTTGTTTCTGGTTCAGAATAACATAACACGTCACTGTTTAAGGCTATCAAAATATTTTTATAAGAAGTTATATTCTTGAAGCTTTTGCTCGTAATATTGCTCTGAGTCCACATTTTACCGTCTGTGGAGTAGTAAGCACCGTTATTATTGCTACCAGCTACCCATAAGCCATTAGCGTAATATAAAGACTCAAACGTGCCACTCGTAACATTACTTACAGTCCATGTTTTACCATCAGCAGAATACCACAACCCCCTACCAGAGGAACCAGCTACCCATAAGCCATTAGCATTGTAAATTGAGTAGAAGCTATCACGTGTATTGCTACTCTGAGTCCATGTCTTCCCGTCGGTAGAGTAATATAAACCAGTACTATTGCCACCAGTAACCAATAAACCGTCGGCATTGCATACTGATAGGAATGTTCCACTTGTTATGTTGCTTTGAGTCCAAGTTGTTAAGTCTGTGGAATATTTAATGCCGAGACCAGATGCGATACCTATATATAAACCATCGATGTAGCCTCTGGGTTCCAAATCCCTCTCTCCAAGTTCTGCCCATGTCAGCCCATCGTCTGAATACGCAGTCCTTTGTTCATATGCGAACCATTTGTTATTAAGAATCCAAGGTCCACTACCGTATGTAACAATATCTTGATCAATATATTCCCAAGTAGCTCCTTCGTCGGTTGAACGATACATTCCTGACCCATCTGTAGTGCATATCAATACGCCATTATGATAACATAAACCATTGATTGCAGAAGAAGCAACCGCAATGGGTGAACCAAGTGTTTTACCATCAGTGGATTTATACACTTTTCCATCTGAGTCCCCAAATACTACGCTATTTGCACATGCCGCAAGACAGTTTAGATACAGGCTCGATGTTTCGCCAACGATAGTCCATAATTTCCCAGCAGTTCCAGCTATAGGAACAACTCCGCCCTTACTCACCACAGGCAACGGGTGATATACATCTCCGCCAGTTTCAAACTGTATTGTTTTCATATATTTTTCAGCCATAAATATGACCTCCTTATTAATATTCTGTTGTTTCGGCATCGGGAATCGGTGTCTTTACCCACTCTCCATTAGTTACAGATAACACGCTATTATTGTCTTCCTCTGTAACCAACGGCAGTGGATATAGCCGATCTCCATTTTCGCCAAATTTAAATGATTTCGCATAAACGTCTGACATTGAGATCACCGTCCTTTTAAATAATTACATACTCGCCGCCAGAAACAATAACGTCTGACGGAGTTATTAGTTGTTGATTTGGAAGTCCATATAAATGGCCAGAGTTTTCGAAGTAATTAGCATCTAAAACAGTATTATAATCACTTTGTAACCACTCGCCCCAAGTCATACCATACGTAGCTTGATATTGGCTTCCGTTAATAAGAAAACTAATTAATTCGCCAATTGTTTTGAAGTAATATGTTGTGCCTTCTATCGGAGTACCACCGTTAGGAAAATTAACTCCATCGAGTTGCGCCCAAGTGCTTTCTCCATCATCTGAGCCAAACATACCCGAAGTATAAGTGTCTGCAGGCGCAGTCCAACCATACGTATGACCTTCTCCCGATGTGCTATATACATTAAGCTGCTTACAATCGTCGAACATCCCTTTAAAACAATCTGTAGCACCTGATGTCGCCATAATCTTAGGAATACTATCGATTGCTGTGAATTCGAACATGAATCGATAACAGCTATCAGGCAATGTAGTAGCGGGCAATATACTTGGCGGTACCGTTAATCCGGAACGATTGAACATGTTGTAATAACAACTTGTTGCTAACGTAGTAGCTGGTAGTTCAGGAGCGGTTGTTAAGTTGGTACAATTATAGAACATAGCCTGATAACACTGAGTAGCCAACGTAGTAGCTGGTAGTTCAGGAGCGGTTGTTAAGTTGGTACAATTATAGAACATAGCCCTATAACACTGAGCAGCCAACGTAGTAGCCGGTAATTCAGGAGCTGAGACTAAGCTGGTACAGCCTTGGAACATGCTCCTATAACACTGAGTAGCCAACGTAGTAGCCGGTAATTCAGGAGCGGTTGTTAAGCTGGTACAATTATAGAACATACTGTAATAACATTGGGTAGCCAACGTAGTAGCCGGTAATTCAGGAGCAGTTGTTAAGCTGGTACAATTAGCTAACATAGCCTGATAACACTGAGTAGCCAACGTAGTAGCCGGTAATTCTGGAGCTGAGACTAAGCCGGTACAATCTTGGAACATACTCCAATAACATTGGGTAGCCAACGTAGTAGCCGGTAATTCAGGAGCAGTTGTTAAGCTGGTACAATTAGCTAACATAGCCTGATAACACTGAGCAGCCAACGTAGTAGCTGGTAGCTCCGGAGCAGTTGTTAAGTTGGTACAACCTTGGAACATAGCCCGATAACACTGAGAAGCCAACGTAGTAGCTGGTAGTTCAGGAGCTGTTGTTAAGCTGGTACAATTATAAAACATATTCTGATAACAACTTGCTGCCAACGTAGTAGCTAGTAGTTCAGGAGCTGAGACTAAGCTGGTACAACCGTTAAACATACCCCCATAACATAGGGTAGCCAACGTAGTAGCCGGTAATTCAGGAGCAGTTGTTAAGCTGGTACAATTAGCTAACATAGCCTGATAACACTGAGCAGCCAACGTAGTAGCCGGTAATTCTGGAGCTGAGACTAAGCCGGTACAACCTTGGAACATACCCAAATAACATTGAGTAGCCAACGTAGTAGCTGGTAGTTCAGGAGCGGTTGTTAAGTTGGTACAATTAGCTAACATAGCCTGATAACACTGAGTAGCCAACGTAGTAGCTGGTAGTTCAGGAGCTGAGACTAAGCTGGTACAGCCTTGGAACATGCCCCTATAACACTGAGTAGCCAACGTAGTAGCCGGTAATTCTGGAGCTGAGACTAAGCCGGTACAACCTTGGAACATACCCAAATAACATTGAGTAGCCAACGTAGTAGCTGGTAGTTCAGGAGCGGTTGTTAAGTTGGTACAATTATAGAACATACTGTAATAACAACCAGAACTCATGCTCGGTTCGTCGCCATTTTTAACCGTTTCAAAATCTAAAAGATTATCTATTCTACCTTCACACTCGACCTTTAATTCAGCAGTTCCGGCGAAAGCAAACCGTTCATCCAAACCGCCGGTTATCTTCGTATTTCCACTACCTCTCAAATATAAAGCTTTGTTAGCAGAAGAAATCTCAGTGCCGTCCCATTCAGTCCACGTGTCCCCATCAGTAGAATATGTCAGAACACCGTCCCAGTTTTTAGATGTGTTATTGGTTTTCAGAGTGAATTCCTCATTACCTAAGAAACTCAGACATGTGTTAGTGAACGGTTCGACGATATAATCTGCTCCCCACTCACCATTCGTAACTATAAGTACCTTACCTTCGTCCTCACTCGTTACATTCGGCAACATTCTATACTTGTTTCCGTCTCCGATATCGAGCGTTTTCATAAATATATCAGCCATTTGTAGCACCCCCTAATAATATAGTGATGTTGCCATTACCGTCGTTCGTAGCCGTCATTGTTACCGCACCAGGAATATCCGTTTTCAAAGCGTACTGATCAGCAGCTACACCACCTAATGCCGCAGCGTCGTCCACAACACCGTCATTATCAGCATCATACGTAGCTTTAACCATATCTCCGGTACCAGTGCCATCGGCACCGTCATTAATTGTGAAAACATGTTCGCCGGTAGCGTCCGTAATTGTAACGGTAGTAATCTTGCCGGTCTTAGACGTACTTACACTAGGCGAGACACCATCCGTGCCATCAGTTCCTGGATCACCCTTAGGACCGGTAGCTCCGGTATCACCTTTATCACCAGTATCGCCTTTAGCTCCGGTATCACCAGTATCGCCTTTAGGGCCCTGAATTCGGCCTACGTTTTTCCATGTGTTATTAGTCACATCCCAAATATAAAGATCGCCGTTAACAATATAACCATCACCTTTAGTACCGGTAGGATGGGCCGCTTCTAATTCGGCTTCGGTAGAATATGAACCTAAGATGGTTACACTTGTTCCGTCCTTACCCGGTTCTCCGGTGTCCCCTTTATCGCCTTTATCACCCTTAAACTCATCAGGATGCTCGGTAATATAAGTATTGATTTGAGTTGGAAGTGTCTCCTCAAGGGTATTAAGTACTTCGCTACCTTTCTGGATAATGGCAGTTCTCTGAGTTTCACCAGCCGTATTTACAGCATTGATCTGAGTAGTAGCATCAGTATCGAATTCAGTCTTTTTTTCAGCGATAGTATCAGTTACTTCTTTGCCTTTCTGAATAATAGCAGTTCTCTGTTCCTCACCTGCAGTATTTACGGCAGTAGTTACCTCACTACCCTTTTGAATAATAGCAGTTCTCTGAGCTTCGCCTTCGGTAGTAACCTTAGCCACTTCACCGGAAACTTCTGATAAGACTTCACTGCCCTTAAGGACAATTTGCTTTCTCTGCTCTTCTCCGGCAGCGTTAACAGCCTCGACTACTTCGCTTCCTTTGAGAATAATGTTCTTCTTGGCGGAGTCTTCGATTCCGAATAACATTTCTTCCCACTGGACGAGAATATCAGCATATTCTTGCACAACGGCCTCGCCTGTTTCCAGACCTTCGAGAACCGGGAGTTTTGCAATTGTAGTGTTGAATTCTTGTACGACAACTGGATTTCCCTCCTCGTCTGTTTCTGTGTCTGACACTTTCTTCATGCAGACATTAAAAATAGCTGTGCCTTTGTAAGCAACAGCCTGTCTCCCTACGATCCAATCAAATATGAGATTGTCGTTTTCGTCGGTAGTGACTTTCTCAGGCAGAACCTTAAATAAGTCACCCTCTTTTTTCGCGTTCATATAGTTTATGTAGATATTGAATGTACTCAAATCCGTACCTAAATATAAACGCGGCACACTGAATGTTAATTTATTGACATCGTCATCAGATTCTACACCAAGCTGTAATATAGTCTTAGGAATCTTAATCTCACGCGAGTCAAAATCAATATACAGTGTGTTGTCCACCTCCCCGCTATCATTAGCAAAAGTGGTAGTGTTGGTTGCACCTAGCAACAATTCTTCTGCGGTAGCCATTAAACCACCTCCTGTCTTACTTCTATTTTGTTAGTCTTGATAATATAACCATCTTTAAGGCCCGTGAGAGACACTTCGAATCTATCTCCGACAAGAGCCTCTTTTGGAATGACACAAGAGTCATATTTATCCAGCAATATACCATACTCTTGTTCGTCTACCCAGAAGCTAGCTGCTTTTTTACATCCAGCCCAGGCATTACCATAGAACATGAATTTAGCACCAAGATAGCCAGCAGAGCCAGCCACGATTCCATTGAAACTGGTCTTTTTACTTTTGTCTAAAGTCTGTTCTTTGACATTAAATATCAGTTGTCGCATTTTTTACCTCCTTTCTTTATTTATAGATACGGCCACTCCGATGGTGTTTCAGAGTGACCTTACCTACTACTTCAAAACCGGCAAGCCGGCAAATATAACGGATGGTGCGGATTAGTTCTTTGAAGTGTTTTTCCTCCGCTTCGAGTCGAGTGATAGCTTCGTATGCAGTCAGATCCATACAACCTGATGCATTGCGCTTGTCATCATTCATTTTTGTGTTCCTCGTTTTCTTTCTTGTATTCTTGAATATATTGTTTTAAAACAGTATTGACTTTATCTGAATCATACTGCTTATATAACGATTGAACCCATTCTTTTAAATCGTTCAAAACGTCCTGAAGTGAATTAAATGACTTTTCTTCTCGAACACTCTGATCGACCATCTTAGACTCCATGAATCGCTGAGCATTGGTTGTCGATCCAAATATCTTTTTGGTTACAGCGGCGCAGAAACCGGAGTAATAGTCAAAATTCTCATCGTCGGCACATTTAACTATAGTCTTCGTGCCACTGGACCAAATGATAATGGTTCTGTCGCCGTTAAATATGACTTTCTCAATACCATCTTTTATTGTTTTCATTTCAGCCCTCCTGTACATTTGATTGTAATCGATAGCTGAGGATATCGCATTGACATAACGACTGTCGAACGAAAGATGTTTTTTATCCCCATCGAGATGCACGTCATATACGATCTGTTCAATATTCCCACCGAAATCATTAGTCCTGAAACCAATTACTGTGCCTATTCTGTTTTGGCATTCGTTCATGAGTAATGGGCTATCTGACATTTGTATTCTATCTCCTGTTTTGAACTTTCTGAAAAGCTGAAGCTTGTCTCCGTGAATATAAAGTTTCGGATCATTTAATGATGCGTCGTCAAAACAGATACGATAATATACACCGTCTAGTTCATTCTTGATTGCGGTTACTCGGCCAACTTTATGTGTTAAATTTTGCATCATAAAGTCGTTTTTCTTAACCATCACGTAATGGCCAATACTGAATTTATTGTTCATCTCTTACCTCCTTGAATAGTTGCCCGCATCCCGGACAAACCTGAAAATCATCTGCTGTGTAATCTAGCTCTGTTTCAAATCTCGTATGACATGTCGGACATTCAAACCATCTACCTTCGTTTTCTATGTTGATTGGCTCCACTGGAATTCGGTAACCAATGACTTTCTTAAGCTCCTTAAATAAGGTTATGGTTTGATACTTCGTCTTTACATCACCGCTCCTTGTACGAGATATCTGCTTTTCTAAAGCGTCTACTCGCTCTAATAATCGCTGCATGTCCATGACCAATCACCAGACGTCCCCGTGATATCCATTGTGTACTCCAAACAGCGCTCGAGTTGTATCGTTGTATAATTCATCTTTAAACCTCCCTATTAATGCTCCGTTCCGAATCAAATCCATTTGGATATCGTCTTTTAAGTTTCTCGATATTTATTTCCATGATATAGTCGAGATCACAACCAATAGCTGTGGCAGCTTCGGCAATATACCAAAGAACGTCTCCTAATTCTTCGATTAAATGTTCGGCATCTAGAATATGGTTTTGGAATTGTACCTTTTTAACAATATCTACACATTCTCCGCTTTCGCCGGCCAAACCCATTGCTGCTTCCGTTAACATATCAGTTCTATTAGATATATTAATCGTTCTAGCAGCTAATATCTGATAATCACTTCCTGTCATTTTGTCTCCTCTCCTGTAATCAGCTCCGAATATGGCAGTGTCTCGACCCACTTACAGAACTCAACCCACTCATCCAGCTTATGGTTTTTGCGAGATTTGTAGATGTTTGCCAGAACTTCATAGTTCATCATAACTGTCCGTCTTTGGTTATAAGAAGTGGGGAGAAGCTGAATCATCTGCCACCAGTATTTTTTAAGTAATTCAGCTCGTGCATTTTCGTCTTTCATCGGTTTACTTTTGGTTTCGAGATATAAATTTCTTGCTTCATTTAGCACGTCGACCAAGAGTTTCAAGACATCTTTAGGATTGTTCGGGCCGTCATAATCATCAGTACAAATATCACAAACATTGTACTCATCGATCAAATGCTCGCACGAGAAATCTTCAATCGTAAACTCCTTCGCTGCAATCTTGTGCATAGTTGAGCAAGAGTTCGCAACAGTTCCAACTTTGTAAGTATCGAATTCTTTCCACCAATATAACGGGGCGGTGACTCGTACGTACACCGGCATCTGACGCATAAATTTGCGATGATCTGTGCCTGCCTTGGACAAACGCTGCATTAAATCGTGGTCGTTGTCTCCCATTTCGAAGAATGTCTCGGAACCAGTAATTGCTCCATTGTATGGACCGCTGTTGCCACAGATATCGTGATACTCACCATCTTCGGCACAAATACTATCACTCTTATCCCATGAATTCATAGGATTCCGCATCCCCTCTATGACAAACATCAGCTGTTCCGGGCTAGCTGCGACTACGTGTTCTAATTTAATCATTTGTTTACCTCCTTTACCAAAAACTTTAAAATATCCATGGCCAAGTTTTCATCCAATTCAAGCTCTTCTCGTCGAATAATTTGATTTGCATTCCAGCCATTGTCCCAGTTATGCACCGTGATCCTAATCGTTTGATTTATAAAAGCTTTGCGTGGAAGAAACTCTATACATACTTGAGTGTCAGACAAGCCTTGTTTGTCTAGTTCGTCCATGATCGTTTTATATAGATACAAAATATGATTATTCATTTTCGCTCCTTTCAAATATTCATTTACCATTTCGTGAATTTCATTTCGTTAAAGTTCTTCTTTTGACTTAATGCTCGACTGATAGCCAGATCAATACCAGATCTCGATTTGAGATGGTAGTAATATAAATCGGTGTATGGTGTTGTCAAACGATCGATTCGACCAGCAGCCTGAACCATAGTTTTATAACTATAATTCTGTGAAAAGAACACAATACAGTTCGTTCTGATTGTATTCCAAGCCTCGCAAGCATTGTAGTTAACTAAATATACCCATTTATTACCTAACGGTATCGGTTCATGTTTATGACCGTTGTATTGAGCAACTTCTGTTCCTTCCGGATACACCAGATTTAGCAAAATATCTAATTCGTCGTCAAAGTTATAGAATATGATAACTCTCGGATGACGCTCCATCAATTCAAGCAATGCCACCTGTCTCGACTCGTCCTCATTCACTATTTTTCTAAGAACATAGCAAAGACCGGATGCTTGTTTAATCGGCTCATTCTTAAACGGGTCCCATCTGGTTCTGAATACTTCTTTGTACTTAGTTGTGTCGTATCTGACATATACGTCTTCATGGTGTGGGATTGTATGCCGTTTGAAATCCATATCAATAAGAACTTTGTCTCTAAGTCTAAGAAGCCGTTGTTCGTTCCGATAACCGGTAACTTTTGGATACTTTGTCCAGTTAGAATACACAAGATGTTCTCTCCTGAATTCGGTTCTATTCTTAAAGAAACCCTCGGCAACGAATAAGGTTTCATAATCTTCCCATCGATCGCCATTACTAGCAGATAATATAATCCACTCGTTATTCTTGGTTATCTTAAGGAAAGATTTAGCCCACGCACCTTTACCGTTGATTTTATTCTCGTCAAATATAAAGAATGCATTGGTTACCTGGTCGTACTTTTTTATGTTTTGCCAACTATCGATAACGATTTTATTACCGTAAAAATAGTTTTGTTCCGGTTTAGTAGACAAACGATACGGTATTAACTCCTGCTCCCATTCAAGATCGTTTCTCTTTTTTGCGGTTGTTAAAATATAAAGATCTGGAGGTTTCGGAACATGACGCATTGGTTTGTAATCAGGATCGATACTTCCACCATACCTAGAGAAATAGTAATATAATCCGGTTCTACTCTTACCACTACCTACTGTCCCGTTCAAAACACAACCATTAAACATCTTAGCGACCGCGTCTTTTTGATGAGGATATAAGAAAGGCGGACGCTTTAGTTTTCTACTCGCTTCGAGCTCATCAATAGATATATTTTCAAAATGTAGTCCTCGAACATTATCTTTACGCCCAGCGAGACAGTTACTAATATCAGGAGCATAATAATTAATAGCATCAGCACATTCTTTTATGCTTCTAAAGCATTCTCCAGTCTCTATTATTCTAATCGGTTTGGTTTTGTAAAGGCCAGATTCTGCTGCTAAAGTACTATTTTGCTTAGCTGTTACGATTTCAAGATTACTTAATTGGTTATCCGTTTTTATTCCATTAATATGATTGACTACTAGACCTGGATGCTTACCCAAAAATGTTTCTGCTATTAATTTATGGACTCTTTTTGTTACTTTCTTATGATCAGATGTATACAAAGTAAGTTCTAGGTAGCCGTCTTTATTTACCGATGCTTTTAATACCCTAGGCGTATTAGTAATATTTCCATGATAATCTCTAAAGCCTCGTACATTTCCTAAATTACTGGCCTGATAACCGGGAAAACCTTCGATGTCTTTCCAAACCTCTTCCATCTTATCCCTCCTTTCTTCAAATATAAAAGAGCCCATCATAGACAGGCTCTTGGAATATTCTTTTATTCAGCCTTGATTCTCTCTTCGGCTTTCTTTTTTCTTCTATTGTAAGTAGTTCTTGAGATTTCAACCCAACCTGGATAGGTTTCTTTTTCTCCTTTTTCCGGTTCTCTGAAATATCTGTTAATCTTAACTACTTCGTCAGTACCCGGACCTGAAATCCTAACTTCAAAAATACCAACGGTATCGAAGTCGCCATTAACCGGATCTACAAGACAGTCTTCGCAAATAACTTTATATTTTGTTTCTCCCGAATAAGGCATTTCAATTGGAAACATCTCGTCAATGATTCTTTTAGTTAAACCAGAAGAATATGAGACGTCTGGGTTACTTCTGTCCATACACCATACTCGTTCAGTGTCAGAGTATTTGACGTTTCCTATTTTATCAACATACTTAAAGAGCGAACTCATTCGTTTACATTGATAACGCTTAACTTTATTTTTTCTATCAAAGTAAACCTCGTTCCAAACCTCCGGAATATCTTCAATCGGAGTAAGTGGTCTACCGTCGATAAGTCTGTCAAGGATAGCCCTAGTGAGTCTAATGCTATAGCCAGAATGTTCGTCCTTACACAGACTGTTAAACGCTCTTAACGCACTCTTATAACATGCTACACCATACTCGGACGCTGTCGCATCTCCTTCGGTCTCGATCGCTGCTTTCTTCTCTCTTTCACAAGCTAATTTCACCTCATTTTTAGCCCATTCTTTCATGCTCATAATTACTCTCCTTTCAAATATAAAGGACCCGATCACTTAGACCGAGTCCCTTTCTTTGTTTCTTGTTCTTCATACTTAACCGGTTCAGATGTATACTGGTTAACAGGAATATCCAAACACTCTAAGCATGGGAATTCATTTTCTGGTAAGTCCTTGTGCTTACATTTTTCACAATGCTTCCAATACTCCACTTCTCTTAAGTCTTCGTCCATATTATTCCTCCGGGAATTCCTCAGAAGCGAATCTGTCCGCGAATCTGTCCGCATCTTGTACGACAAACATCGATTGTAAATATGCAGTCCTACCCGTCTTATCTTGAACTTCCCAATCATACGGACGAATGTCCATATCGACACTGAGAATATCCATGTGGTCAAGACAATCGATGGTGTCTTCTTTAAGAAGCATCTGCTTTCTGCCAGACTTCAAATATACTCTCGGTCCTCTCTCATTGAACTTAACCTTTACTGGCAAGTACATGAATGGAGAGTCGTCTTCGTCGCGAGGCGGTTTGATCTTAACGTTCCAGCCTTCCGCAACGAGAGCATCTTTAACCTCTTCGTCATCAATAACTACTGCGAAATTACGATCGCCTTCTCTATTGAACTTAGATCCTTCTCCTGAGAAATTACGATAGATAATTCTCGCATCATTGACCTGAACTACTCCTCTTTCTACAAATGCAATATTCATACTTTTAATCTCCTTTTCTTAAAACTTTGAATTAAAATGGTATAGTGTTTTCTATTTGAAGTAGGGAACCCTCGTATGGTTCGTCTGAAACAAACCAATTATAATCCCCAAACTTACCAATAGTCTCGATGGCATCGTCAGCAAGCTTCTGATAATATGACATATCGATGTCTTTTCTCTTTCCAAGAGAATATACCATATCGGCTTCAAGCCAACGATATCCTTTTGATCCGGTTGCCGCTGAGTATTTGTCATTGCCCTCTTTATCTTTGCCGATCCGTAATAACTCTGCTCCATTACAACCTGGTTTGATTGGACAGAATGAACCGACCTTACCAACGAAGTGATACATATGCTCGTCTTCAGGAAGACCTTCGTTCCTATCCAAATATAATGCTGTACTTACAGACATCGTTTCACACAAGTCATCGAACTTAATATCTTCCTTGCTAAATAATGTCTTGAATACGTATGAGACCGCGAACTGCTTACCGGTGGCTGTCCACTCGCCAGCGTGTTTACCGTCCTTATACTTGGCAATATAAACCGCATCATTAACAAGACACATTCTTTCGTACGTAGCCTCATGCTCAAAAGAATATCCATAACGTTCGCCGAAGTCCATAACAAACTGTATAATCTCTGGGGTAGCGTCCGGAATCTTGATCGAGTCTGTCTTAATATGAGCGACTTTGAATCCTTTCTCTTGAACCGCATATTTAAGGTCGAGCATAAATAACGCTCCACGCTTAGCTACGATATTGTCGATATTCCTGTTATCATGGAATGGGTTGTCGAAGTTAGCAGCGGTTAAACCATAAACCGAGTTGATAGCCGTCTTCAATGCGTTCGCCAGTTGGCTAGATGACATCTCACCATTCTTGACCTTCTGAATATAAGGTCTGAGTTTACCATCAAGCATATGATCGACTTCGTCCCAAGCTTCGTGTTTAATACTTACACGACCCTCGACAATATCCCTGAACGCTCTTGTGTACCTCGGACCAAATAAGCATTCAGCAATTAAGCTATGCGGGTGCATTGAGCTTACGTCGAGCAATGCAACGTTGCCATACATACCTGGCTCCGCATAAACATAACCGCCTTCTCCGACTTCTTCCCCACGATATGTGGAAACACCAGCTTCATACTTGTATCCTGGAAAATATGGCAAGAGACTAGACTCGTCACCCATTGATCCTTGAATCATTTTCGGACAAGCTTCAGTTATGAAGTTCATTACTTCGGTACTAATGTCCTTAACCGGTTCGCCTAAGTTACGATAACAGAATTCAGACTGTGGTGTTTTGTTGTTGCCAAATATAATCTTAGTTGTTAGCGAGTTAGTGGTGTCATTGACTGTCATACCGGCTAAATCAGCTAGAATTTGTCTCGCTGTCCAGTCCGCGGATAAGTGATTGAACACTGCCTCTGTCGCGATTACGTCATTATCACAATACTCAGCTACTTCAACCCATCTTTCTTCTGGAACTGGCTGATCCCAAGGAAGACCTAATTCCTGGTGATGAATGCCTAACTCAATCTCGAATTTCTTAAGAGATTTCTTATTACCTGCCGATGCAAAGTCATACACATCAGTATAGGAAATATTGTAGGCTTCTCCAAAGAAACAGTTTTTGTTTTCGCCTTTCTTCGAGTTAACGATCTTTTGCGATAGCTCGTACAATCTCTGATTGTCATAACCAAGAAGTCGAGCATAGAGAATATGATTGTCGTACCGTCTGCAGTTAAATCCAACTAACTTCAAATGAAGTAGTTCTTCGATTTCTTTTGGTCCTGGATTGATCATTCTGACAACAGGTTTACCCTCTCCCTCTGCTTTCCAGTTGACTAGAAATAAGTTAGGGAACACCTCAATATCATAGAATACGAGATGCCCATCCTTATCTGGACCCCCAGAAGACCGATCCTCAGATTTAAACTGCATTCGGTTAACTAGCTTGATGCAATATTCTGCTTGATTGGTGCTCTGCGCTGCAAATGCCAGTACTGCGTTACGCATATCACTCACGTCGTAACACAGATCACTACCATAAGCATCTTCGAGTATCTTATAAATAAAGTCGATACTCGGTTTCGTTGCCGCATGCACCTCCTTATTCAGGTTCTTTTTAATCATGCTTCGTAGCACCTGCTCACTCTTGATAGCTTCCCAATCTATCATGTTTTTTTCTCCTTTCAGTGGTAAGCCAGAGCTAATCGTAGCGATAGGCAAGTCATTACACTTCGTTAATTTTCTTCGAAGCGAACTCTTACCAGTAAACACTTTGATTTCAATATGGTCGGCGTATACCTTACTTAATTTAGAGACATCGCCAGTGTAAATATAATGTAAATGTACACCAGCGCCACTCTTACTGAGTTCTGCATACGTAGCTGGCCATTTACTAGCTTCTTCGATATTCTTTTCCAAACATTTGTTGCCTTTTTCATCTGGAATATCAAAATCGATAACAATATGGTTTTCAGGTATCTTCACGTAATGTAACTTTGACGTGTCAATATCCGATAGTTTAGTTTTGACCTTTTCCCATTTCATGGATGGAGTCTCTTTCTCTGTGGCGTATTGAGCCGGACAGTCCACGCATTCCGTGTCAAATATAGACTTCGTCGCATTAAGTTCTAAGGTTCTTGGTTTTTCTTTTTTCTTAGATTTCTTGTTTCGATCTTCAAATTTGTCAGTTCTAAAACCAGTATATATCTTCATGGTCTTTGAACTGTTTTCAGTATCGATATCCTCTCTATAGTCCCAGAAGTAGTTCTTCAACTCTTCTTTGAACGCTCGTTGAGACATCATATAAGCAACCTTTGCATCTTCGCAATATGTCTTATACATTTCCCAAGCAGCTTTTAAAGTAGTTCCGTCTTCTCGTTTGAAAATATGATACGAGTCGGTCACAAAGTTGTAGAAGTCATTAGACGCGCCTAACATCGATACTGGAATATAATCGTCGTATGCGCCAGGATCTTCTAAATATACTTCTTTACAATGCCAAGCTATTGCTCCAAGCTCGAATCCTACTTCTTTAACTGCTTGCTTGTACTCCTTAGGACTCAACTTATTACCAGATGGAGTTACATCGATAAGTCGTCTGATCAGTCCCGACTTAGCGTCTGTAATCTTAACTGGTTTGTTTGTGCCCATAAACAGAAAACACTTGAAACGATTCGTATATGTCGACTTGAATTTCTCGTTAATCGTCATATACTCGTGTGAAACCAAACTGTTCAATCGAGTATTATCTTCGATTTTCGATAAGTCGCCATCATGTTGAATCGCAACAAGTGGGTTACTTTTAAATGCTTCTAATGCAAATGAGTTACTTGACGATCCCAGCGCTTTTGCGTCGAATACAGAATAATACCCTTCAAATAACTGCTGGATAATGTTAAGTATTGTTGATTTGCCTGTTCCGGCAGCACCATACAATACCATGAACTTCTGTATCTTCTTAGAATCACCGGTTACTATTGATCCAATAGCCCATTCGATTTTATGTCTCTCCTCTGGAGAATATAAAGTTGATATGAGTTTGTCGTATGCAGAGATGTCACCTGGTTCGAGTGCGTAATCTAATGATCTGCTCGCATAATCGTCCCTAGATGTCTTATGGTTTGCAAATATAAGATTCTCGTCAAGCATATGATAGGAATCCCGCGACTGTTTTTGACAATACTTATGCCATTTATCTATCATTCCTGTATCGCTGTCCCACATGTGCATGACTCGTACATTCTCACCATGCTTGTCTGCATTCTCTCTCTTAAAATTATCAAGTGCTTCGTCTATTAGTCGTAAGGCATCGCCTTCGTCCGTAGACCAACGTCCGAGTTTTTCTATCCACACAGCATAGAAATCCCCGCCTCGAATCATAAGATCATTCGACTTTTTACCAACTACGAATTTAGGATAAATCTCTACTGATTGCTTTGCGTTACGAGTCGTAACCATTAAAAAATCTAGCATCTCATTTCGATTGTCCTTTCCTTATCTGATAAAGGCATCGAGATACCAGAGCATCTGAATCCATATTTCTACGTCACGCATATCGGTCTCGCAATTCTTGATAGTAAATAACCCGCCTTTGCCGTTTGGTTCGTACTCTCGATCGAGGAACTTGTCCAAAATATAATCGACACGATCTTCATCATATCTACTATCGTCCATAGCACCTAATCCGAGACTAACGATCATTCCCCAAAACCATTGTCCAGTTCTATCACCGTAACTAGGGTCGTCCATAATCGTCTCTTCACAACGTACAGCCAATGCGATCATCATCTCAAGAACGCTACATGGCCCCTGTAGATTTCTCTCTGCGCCTACGATTTGAACTGCGAATCCAAAACGACGTCTTAAATCTTTACCATCTTCTGCTCTGTTCTCGTCCTTTGGTATGGAATATACAAAATCAGTATCGTGCAAACGTCTGAATAGTTTCTTATATGAAAACTGTTCCGAGAATTGTTCGTCTGATACTATCTTGTACATCCAATCAAAATATAAATCGCGTATATAGTCTCTCGTATGCATAGTTAGCCCTCCGTATTAGGAGAGACAGTATCCATGTATTTTCCTTCTACGGCGAGAATTTCGAAATCGGTTTTGAGTCGTTCATTCCTGATAAATACAGAATCATCTTCGAATTCACCGAAGTGTTCTGCGTAATCTTCTCCGACCATTCCAGCAATATCCTCGATCAGGTTATCGTCCTCGTCAGTCAAATATCCATCAGACCAATAAGTAAGACTTTCTGTTTCATAGTCGTCATACTCATCGAAGTGTTCCGGCGCGATTACGTAAGGTTCCTCGTCATAAGCGAAGTCATCCATATCTCTAGTATATGGTTCTTTCTTCTCCTCTTTTTTCTCAGATTTGCCCTGATTCGAATAATCCATGTAGCCTTCCTCTCTGATTTTAGCGGCGTATTCCATAAGGTCAGGCTTGTCAGGGATTACACGTTTTGGCTCTTCCGAAATATCATTCGTATCCGAGTCATTTTCATTCACAGTCTTTTTCTCCCTTTTCGCAAACGTCTCTTTGACAGATGCGATCTCTTCATTTGCAATACGCTCATATTTTGTTTTTACGAGTTTCCATGTTACTGCAGAACCAATAGCGGCTCCGGCAGTAAACATGAGAACATTAATCAATGTATTTTTCATTACGCTTCTCCTTTCAAATCGCCAGGCTCTAAATTACCAAGTGCAACGAACGCAGTAATCCCGGTGACTGTTATAATCACAGCTATACATTTGCATGCTATTATTCTATTACTAGTTTTGGTCGCTTCATCGAACGATGCCCAAATATCAAGTTTCTTCATTTAAGGCACCATCCCTTCATTACTTTTGCTAAAGCAAGACCAATGCATACACCTCCAATAGTAGCACCGGCATATGCCAATATTTTTTTATTCATTATGCTTCTCCTTTCGAATCATCGAGTTTATCGCATTCGTTTATGCCAAAAGCGATCATAATAAACAAAAATGCCATTCCATATGACATATATTTGCACATCTTTCTTCGATAAGCAGTGCTAGTGGGGAAATCAATCAGATTTTCGATGATTTTATCTTTCTTCATGATGTTACCCCCTACATTTCCATAAACCGACGATACCAGCAATGATTAACACACCACTTGCCACTGCGATTGTTGCGCATGCTGTCTTCGCAATTTTATCGATAGTTTTAAGTGATTTAATAGTTTTATTATTCATTATGCTTCTCCTTTCGTATTGTCAATACTGTTACGGCTAATCCACCGAATAGCATTGATACGCTTAATAGAACTCCCCCTGCGATGTGACGTTTTTTCTTTGTATCGAATGAATTATCTAATGTGTTTAATATCCATTCTAATCTCTCCACATTTTCGTCCCCTTTAGTTGGATAAAATAACTATTCCGCTTACGAAACAGATTCCAGCCATTGTTGCCAGTCCGTATGAAACCACAGTTAATTTTTTATCCATTATTTGTGCACCTCACATTAATTGTGTTACTATGTTTACCCAATGATCGTAATTCACTGGACAATATTTTTTACCAATTGCTTCAGGAGTAGTTAAACCTTTAGCAAAATAGTTCTTCGCTAGGTTTCCGACAAATGCCTCGACTCCTTCTTCAATTGTATCGTACTTAATCGGAACTTCACGAATTGACATACCACCTGGATTGTTGTATTCGGTGAATGCTCTTGATTTGAAGTGCCCGGTTTCCAATCTTGCGATGGCTAACACAATATCAGATGGAATTCCGTATTTATCACAGGTCACAGCTATTTTTTCGTCAATAGGTAGAGCCTTGAATGCTTCCTCTTGTCGTTCCTTGACAAACTCTTTGAACGATTCAAAGTTGCTTTCAACATCTGGATACTCTAACTCTCGAACTTCTTGAACCGGTTCTGTGTAAGTTAATGCCTCTGCTTCTGAAATAATACTTCCGCCTTCAAGAATATTGGTTCCTGTAGCAGAAGTAAATATAACAAATGCAGCTAAGAGCATCGTAAGTACACGACTTTTAACGTTTTTTTTCTGTTTCTTCATATCTTGTCCTCCATCGGCGATTTGAAATTAGCCGGGACGTATAAGGTGTCGTTAACCCTGATACCACCGACAAGTCCTTGACTAATCCAAACCCTAACTGTTCCTTCGCCCACACCACAATTTTGTGCAGCCTCTGCAGCGGTTATAAATCCGAGAAATTCTCCATTCTCAAACACGAGATGATCTTCCAAATGGTTATTCAGAATATAAGTGATCAGATCTCTACCGGTCATGTTCATATTAGTTCTCCTTTCTTTACCTAATAGAAACTATACTCGAGTACATCTTGCATCCAGTTTCCAGACCCTATGCTATCGAGTCCTGTCATTCAGAAGTTGCTAAGAATATTTCCGTCAACGTTGAAGTCTAAGAGAATAGCTCTTTCGTATCCGTTTACGAAATCTCTGTTCGCTTCGATGCTTGCATTATAAATACCGAAATCTACGAAATTATCTCCGATCGCATCTTTTTCGTCATAAATCCAACCTACAATTTGACCAGCCTGAGATCTAGGAATACCTAACATGTCATAGACTTCATTAAGGAACAAATATCCTTTGGTTTTGAGTTTTTCATTTGCGAAATCCTGCTGACGTCTCAAGAATATAAGATTTGCTTCCGGATCTTTTTCCCAACCTTTGCACCCGTCATCAAAGAAACGTGCATATTCGCTTGTTACAGCTAATGGATCTAACACATTAAGAGTTTTCTTAACTGTCTTTTTCTTACCATCTTCATCTACAACCTGCTCTTTGATTTCCTTTGTTTTAACATTGTACTTGAGTTCTTTATCAAGCTCTTCTCCGAAACGTTCTACCACACGACCTCTATATTCTTTGAAACTTCTGTCTACAGTTGCGTACGCTGCAGCTAATGCTACGTTTCTCTTACGAGAGATATTGTTAGAAGCCAAGATTGCTCCGATCGACAATGTTCCCAGAATTACTGCCGGTGCGTAAAGTTTAGCGACCTGTACACACGTCTGAGAATATACGATGAGTTTGTCTTTCTTAGCATCTTCTTCTGTATATGGTTCGGATACTAATTCTGGATTAGCAGCGACTTCTTCGATCTTGGACACGGTTTCTTTTGTCTCTTCCAAGATTCCACTCAACTTAGTTGTAGCTTTACAAGCCATTACTGCACTTGTCACTACACCAATTACTCCGCCTACCACTAAGATTTCCGGCGCATGTTTTTTAGCTTTAAAGCTTACTTTATTAAGCTTTCTAGTCATATTGTTCATGAGTTCTTTCTTATTCATTTTTAGTTCTCCTTTTCTTCGAAAATTTTGTCCATTGTAGTCAACGACACTACAAGACCGATACCTGTGCATACTGCGCAACAGCCTAAAACATACATAGTTTTCTTTACACCAATGGTGTCAACCATTTTGTTTAAAATATCATTTCTTCTCATGTTGACACCTCACATTACTTAGTGCTATAAGCAATACCGGCAAAACCTACTGCTATTAAACTGATGGCAAATATAAACAGACTTTTTTCAGTCTTGTTAAAGTTCTTAAATTTCTTATTCATTTTTCATTCTCCTTTTCTTCATTATCGACAACTTCCCAATCTTTACCGTTCTTACAAATCCATTCGGTTCCATCTGAAGCTGTACAGAACCAAGCGTGCACCTCTGCGTCGAATCTGGCAGATTTAAGACTTGGATAATCAGATTTGGCTGTTTCATTTCCAATCAACCATAAGAAACGAATATAATTGATAGAATCCTGACATTTCTCCAAGAAATCCTCTCTGTCACTGAAGTCGTTTCTATCGACCATGTCTCTCAGCGCTACGAGATGCTTAGACAAATATCCCCAACATGTTTGTGCTGGAGTTTGACCTGAAATATCCGCCCCTGCATTGAAATTATGCAATCTGTCATCACTTGACGAATACTTGGCATTCTTAGCGATAAGTGTCTCTACGCTGTTGTTGTCCAACTCTTTTAACAACCCTTCAAATTTAACTCCGTTCATTTTGTCTCCTTTCAATTAATCAATAGGTAAAGCCTTAGGCAATCTAAGCTTGTATCCATCTCTAACTCTGACCGGTTCTGCGTTGCGAATATTTGTCCATCCATATTTATTGTCAGTGTAGTTACACGATACACCAACAAGATCGTACAGATCTGCTACGCTTACGATCTGATATGTGTCTATGATTTCCTGCATACGAGACAGGACTTCTTCCGCCTCGCCTCTGCTGTCCAGTACGATATCATCGATTCCGTAACTAGATCTAATGTTATCGCGTATACCGTATCTGCGTCTGTCATCTCTCTTATCGTAATAGTTTCGATAAGAAATCTTCTCTGAAGTAGACTTCTTTTTGCCTCTTCCGGACCCGCCAAATAAGACCATATCGAGAATGTTCGTAAACGCATCCCAAATAGTGTCTTTAATAGTAGGAATAATGATATCGTCTACCAAATATGTTTTGATGTTACTTACGTCATCGGTGGAGATAATCTTTTCAGCAAACTTAGCAGTTTCGCTTTTCTTTTTTACTTTAACTTTGCCAGTGGTTACCTTCTCGATCTTCTTTCGTTCAGCAGGTACATTATTTTTCTCTTCTCTAGATTTATAAGAATTAGATTTGTAATCTTCCATTCTAGTTCTCCTCCTTTGCTTCTAATACTAGTTTTATCTCGCCAGGAAGAGTAACTTTTGTTCCTGACGCCAAGCCCTCCTGATGCTTAAATTGAAATGTAAGATTTGATCTGGCCTGTTTCTCCGATGTGGCATAGGTATACGCTCTCCATTTTGGCGTATATATCCGTTCGAATCTGTAAACCGGACCATCATACAAATATAAATTCGATTTCATTTCAGCTCCTTTCAAACAAAAAGAAAAAGGGAAATACCTTGTTACAGGTACTCCCCTTTTTAGAGATACTTTACTCTTCTTCGTTGTTTTCAACTTCACAGATGCCTTCTTCACAATTTTCATCATCTTCGATTTTGTAAACTACATAACCCCTCTTTTGAAGTTTGGCAATCTTACGCTCTTCAAGCTTTGCCTTGATTTTGTCTCTGTTCTTGATAACCAAAGTTGTTACTACTCCAGTTGCCACAACACCGACTCCAACCAGGATTTTGCCTCCGATTCCGTTAGATTCTTCACAATCTTCTTCAGGTTCGTACATTGTTTCCTCAACCTCTAATAATTCATCGTTTCTGATTTCGTTTTCCATGATAATTCTCCTTTCAATTTATAAAAAAGTTTTAATTTATCTCTCATAATATGCTGTGTAAATTTCGCGTCTAACCGAAGTAATTAAACTTGTAAGTAGGCATAGTTTCGTAATCGACTACGATACATGGTGTTCCGTCGTCTGATAATTGAGAACTGAAATATAACTCAATTAATCCTTTGTCAATATTCCAGCCTAATTCGTCGCTGATAGTCGTAGACGTTAAACCAATTTCGTTAAAGAACTCCGTCAAAGAAATGCAACCTTCTCGTAGCATTCGTCTATTAAGTTCATTTTCGGCTTTCTTAATCTTATCGATGTCGGATTTGAAATATCGTCCAGACACCGACTCATAACAAAGCGTATTTCCAGTATTAGTCACTATGACTTGACTCTTACTTACCGGTTTATCCTCAACTTTTTTCTTAGCGACCTTATCCCTTACTGCTTTCTCTTTTTTCTCGCCAAGTGTCTCTACTACTTTTTCACGATATTCAGTTAAAGCTGTTTCAGAAATTTTGTAAGCCGCTGCTAATGCTGCATTACGTTTTGAGTTGACCGAATTAGCCCCAATGATACAAGCAATTGATACTGACCCTGAAATAAGTACAGGAATATATGGTCTCCAACTAACTTTAATAGTCTCAATCGCAGTAAGATTCCCGCCTTTTTCTTCTTTTGCTTGATCTAGCAAATATAAAGCTTTAGGTGTAGCTTTTACTGCCAGAGCAGTAGTCGTTACCATTCCAGCAACACCGAATCCTGTCAAAATGGCAGGACTATGCTTGTTTGTCCATAGTTTTGCATTCTTAATGATTTTGGACGTGTTTGTTTTACTCATTTGTTGTCTCCTTTCATTTATAAAAATAAAAGAGCCCTTTTGGACTCCTTTACTTGTCAGAATTAATTTCTTTCATGACCTCTTCTAATACTTCAGCTTTTAAACTCTCTTTAGCCAAAGCCTCTTTTTTATTACCGAGCAATGCTGATGCAATACCCAATACCCCAAGACCTAAACCTACAATCGTTTCAGTTTTCATATTAATTTTTTTCATGATTTAATCATCTCCCTTCATAATATACCTTGTAAATATCGCGGTTTAATAATAGTCAAAATCTACAACCGGCTCGTAACGTGTTGAAATAATGTAACATTCAAGCCCGTCGTCCATAGTTACTTTCGTATGATCGAATTCGATCCAGTACGCCCAATACATTTCGGATAATATAGCGGAAGACCAACCTAGCGTTTTGCCAGCTTCGGTCCCATCAATACCTAATAGCTCGTAGAACCGGTTTAAATATACTCCACCGTGCGAAGCTAGTTCTCTATTAAGATCGTATTCTGCTCGAATTACATCTTCGGTAGTAGATTCGAAATATCTTCCTGAGAACTCGTCATAAAATAGACGCATACCATCATCTACTACAATATCTTCTCGTTCGTACTTGTCTTTGGCTATACTATTTTTGACCATTATATCGGCATCTTGTCCATATAGCTCTTGTACCTTCTTTTTGTATTCTTTATAAGAATTATCAAGCATCGCATAAGCACTCATTAAAGCCGCTTGTTGACGTTTGTTAAGCATGTTTGCTCCAAATATACAAGCGATCGTAGATACACCCATTATAATAGAAGGAATATAAACAGAACCTGCAACCTGTACAGCCTCCATCTTTGTCAAATCCTCTCCTTTTTCTTCTTTAGCTTGCTCTAACAAATATAAGGCTTTCGGTGTAGCTTTTACTGCCATAACCGAAGTCGCCACTACTCCCACTCCCCCTGCATACGTGAGTATAGTCGATCCATTTCGTTTTAAGAACAACCTCGATTTCCCAAGCCATTTGTTCATTTTCATCTTCTCCTTTCGAATATAAAAGCAAAAGAGCTAGTTCCGCTTTGGTTCGCGGTGCTCTTTTATGAGCTAACTATCTCTCTCATAATACCCCTTGTAATTTTCGCGAATTACTAAAAACAGCTCGAAAACCATAGGTATAAAGTATTGACCACCTCAAATAAAATCGCTTAAAACGCAAAATAGAGCCTCGTTTTTTCGGCACTTTTACGAAATTTTGAGCAAAATAAAAGGAAAAGCCCTTTTGGGCCAATCCTTAGCTGTTTCTTAAATATCTGATAAGTATCCAGATAAGTCATAAACCTCCTGTTGCTATTACTAACACAAAGTCTAATAATAACCCTAAAGTACTACGCTTTTTCATTTAAATAACCTCCTTAGATATTCTTTCATAATAAGAGATGTATATCATGCGAAAAGAAAGAGCCCTTGCTAGGACTCTACTTCTTGAGTTTGCTCATTTTTTCGTTCTATGTAAGCAAGTCGACCTCCGTATCGATTTTCATCAGAACAAGTTACTATTCGCATGTTTTCATCTTCAAATATCGTTTCACCTTTAGTTGAATTGAACACAATGCAAGTAGATATGCCTAATGCTCCCGCTAATACTCCTAATCCGAATATCGTACCTTTCTTCATTTTGTTTACCTCCTAAATAAGTTTCCTCATAATAGGAGATGTTAGAATCGCGAAAAACAAAAGGACAAGGCTATGCCTCCTCCTTTTCATTAATACTTAATGCGATGTATAATAATACTAATACTGCGATTCCCAAAATGCTCATTTTGTTACCTCCGTAATTTTTATATACTATTTCTCATAATATGATTGTAATTTTCGCGTCTAAATTATACGTCTATCAAAGCAAGTCTCCCAACGTTCTCTAGGTATAGGTTTAATCTTGAGCGCCCACATAATTTGTCGAATTGTAACTGTAGGATATAAACCGTCCGTACATTCACTAGAACGATCATCAAAGAACATCTCAAAACCTGGATGTAAATATAACATATCGGTAAGCCAGGGATCTATCTCGCCCCACCAAGTTTGTTTAGTTTCCGAATCATACCGTTGTTGAATCACCGCTAAACCTTTGTTGCCTATTTCGAATAAAGTACAACTTGTGTAAACGAGGTGATTGCATACGTACGTCTTACCATACTTTGAAAAATATATAGTAGGTTTCTTGTAATGGTATCGCATAAAAATAGAAGCCCATGCGGGACCTCTATACATATCTCCTTTCTGCTTTGATTTGATCCAGTGCAAATATCTTTTGTATCATATTAAGTACTTCAAATTTGGATAAGTACGGAAACTGATTTATAATAGTATTGTTGTCATACCCTTTCCGATATAACGCTTCTACTTTTCTGTAAACTTTGTCGTATTTATCCTTCTCGTTTTCCTTTTCAAATTTCATAATATTACCCCCTTTAATCAAAACATAAGTTTCTCATAATAGAAGGTGTACAATATGCGAAAAAAAAAGAAAAGAGCGTGTAGTATGCGTTCCCTCTCCGTTGCCGAAGCATAGTCGTCTACATCTTATGATTTAACGTTCTAATGTTCGCTTATTCACTCTTCTCATAATATAACTTGTACAGCATGCGAAAAAACGAAGAGGCTATGTTTCCATAACCTCTAAGTATGATTTTGTACTACTTCTTGAAGAAGTAATCAAATGCTCTGTCTGTAAATCTTTTACCTGCTTTACTCGTAATTGTTCCACGTTCTTCATATACATATGCAAGTAATCCCATTCCGATAGTAATTCCTGCTCCAGCGGCTGCTGTTCCGATAGTGATTTTGTTCTTGATACTTCGATCTCGTTTCTCGTTTTCGACTCTTTCTCTCTCGATTTCCATCTTTTCGTTTTCCATCTCAAGTTTTTGTCTCTCGATTTCGAGTTTCTCAATATCGTTAACCTTATCGACTAACATTCCAACTCCGTTGATAGCGACCTTACTATTGTCTGATCCTACCTCCATCTTATGAATTTCGCTTAACTGATCACAAATCTCTTCAGTTAATAAATTTTTAACACTCATTTTAATTCTCCTTTCTTAAGTTGATACTTACTCATAATAGGGATTGTTCGTCTTGCGAAAGATCAGCATTAGGATCGACTTTCAAGATTACTTCTTTTTTCTTAGCGAGATCGTCCAGACTGTCGAGACAAATTCGATATGTATCTTTTCCTGGATCAGATCTGTCGATTAAGAGTGTTCCGCGTGCCTGTTTAAAAGCAGCAAGAATGCAAGTAATAATAGAGCCTGCGAAAACCCCGATTAGAAATAAGATGTACGGATTCATAATAAACCTCCTTTAAAATGTTTTATCAAATTTTCCACCCGGGGATTTTTCACAATAACAATTTAACATCATTTATCGTCACCCGTGTCCGGAAAATATAAACGTACTTATCCTAGGTTAGAAAGTTCTATTCTAGATTAAAAAGAAAGAGCCTGTGTTAGGCTCTTTCTTTCTGTTTTCTATCTGTGATAGATTTCTTAATGCTTTTGGCTTTATTGGCTACAGCTTGTCTTGCTTCTGGAAAAGCCATAGTAAATGCCACTGCTGGCACTATAACCTGACCAATCCATAATCTAATTTCTCTGCTTGCCTCAATTTGTTTATAAGTCATTTTTAAATCCTCCTTTAGATATGTTCTCATAATAGTCACTGCAAAACTAACGAAAATAAAAGAGAAAGTCCTAGTTTGGACCTCCTCTCTACTGTTAAAACAAACCCTCCAATTCTTCAGAAATTTCGGTTACCAACTTTGTATACTTTTTTGTAAACCATTTAAGTACTCTTTGATTCATGAATACCGCCATTGCGATACACCCTGCAATCAATTGAGCAATAACCAATGCTAATACTAATGTAATAAAGTTCATAATATATAATCTCCTTTCAATTTTTGAATTTAGTTCATTCCTCATAATATAGTATGTAAATATTGCGAACAAAAAAGAAGAGACCCTGTATAGGATCTCCTACTTCTTTTTCTTTCCGAATAAGAACTTGATCAACAATATGATCAAAAACACGCATATTATTAAATCACCAAATACGACAATAAACGCTGTACCTCCTACTATCATCAGGATTAATGCGATAATTGCCGTTATAATAGCGATTAAACACAATGCTGTAAATGTAATCATTCAATCATCTCCTTTCCTCATAATATAAGTTGTATCAATCGCGAATAAAAAGAAAAGACTCTGTTATAAGTCTTTTCTCCTTTTAAACTTCTGGTACAATCCACATGTCAAAATCGTTATCGTAACCACAAGAAAGCATATAATTATACTCTTTGCGCATTTTCTAATAAGTTCTTTCATGGAATCCCTCCTTTCCATAAAAGAGGCTGTTTTTACCGCGTAAACCGTAGGTATAAAGTATCGACCACCTCAAATAAAATCGCTTAAAACGCAAAATAGAGCCTCGTTTTTTCGGCGGTTTGGTGAAAAAATAGGAGAATCTGCACGATTCCCCAATCTTTCTAAGAATACGCCATTTGTCTCTTTCCGAGATCATAAATGGTTCTAGTTTGCTCTTCTACCTTACGAACATACTCAAAGTCTCTTTCTATAATATCCTCTTTGTCTCTTCTACCTCTGAATTCGATGAGAACTGTACCGTCAATCGGATCTCCGGTTTCTGTCACTTTAACCTTTGACCACCATACGGTATGTTTCTCAGCTACCCTTCTTGCTTCAAGATAAGCTAATTTAGAAACAACCATTTGATACATTCTTGTTTTAGTTTCCCTATTTCTATTTTCCATTTTATATACCTCCTAAAATTATGTTTGTATTCCTCTCATAATATAGGTTGTATTAGTCGCGACAAAAATAAAAGGAATAGTCCTTGTGGACTAAACCTCTTCGATTACTTTAGTTCTGTTAATTAATCTAAGTACAATTCCTAAAAGACCGGATACGCCCCCAATAATCATACTACAACCGATAACTTTCATGCAGTAATTTAATACCCAATTGTAATTCGCAAAACCAACGAATAATTCGACTATAGTCACACCGTTTTCACCAGTAAACCATGTCAAATGATTCTGTACTACGAAATATGCAATAGTAAAAAATACACTTACTCCAAAGCCAACAAATGTAATATCGTCTAAAACGTTAATCATCTTTTTCATAATATGTCTCCTTTTTTAATTAGTTTAACTATTAATTTCTCATAATATAATATGTAAAATTCGCGACCAAAATAAAAAAAAGAAGAGCCCTTGTTAGGACTCCGCTTTTTTCGCATCTTTAATAGGTTCGCCTATCGATGCTGATAATATTTCGTAACATTCTTGATAAGCAGCTTGCTTAGTTTGCGCAATACCAATTGTTTTTCCTAACTTGTATCCACCTGCTACACAAGCTCCAATAATCATCCAACCTACTACGTAATCCTTCATGATAATAAACCTCCTTTAAATATGTTTCTCATAAAGGAACGTGTTATTTTCGCGAATTATCTAGCAGCCAGAAGAATCGTCTGTACCTGTCATAATATTTAATATTCTTGAAAACCATCATTATATCGGTTGTACTCGTTGGAACTGGAGGAAGACCGTAACGATAATCGAAGATCAAGAGATCAAGAAATTACGTCCAAAAGCAAAAGTAGACGAGTTTTTAATATTCGAGGGTAAGCATGACGGAATTATTTCAGAAGAGCAATTTTATAAGGCTCGTGAAATAAGAGGTAAACGTCATAGAACTCGTATGGATCTCACCCTTAAAAACCCGTTTAGTGGGCTTATGTTTTGTAAGAAATGTGGTTCTAAGATAGGTTATAACACTTATACGAGAAATGGAGAAGAATACGCTCCGCCTAAACTCGTATGTAATAACCAAGTTCATTGTAAGACTGGATCTGTATCTTATCGAGAAGTGTTCGATTACGTATGTAAAGTTCTTAGAGATTGTATAGACGACTTCGAAATACGTATTGAGAATAACCAAGATGATTCTGTGAAGCTTCATCGAGATCTAATAAATAGACTTACAAAACAACTCGCAGACCTCGAGCAAAAAGAGATGGATCAATGGGATGCTCAATATGATCCCGACCCAAATAAGAGACTTCCACAACATATCTTTGCTAAACTGAACGAAAAGGTATTAAAAGAAAAAGAGGAAGTAAATAAAGCATTAGTCAAAGCAAAAGACTCTGCGCCTAAATATATCGATTACCAAGACGAAATGATAAAAACAATAGCAGCATTAAAAGTTTTAAAAGACCCAATGTTAGATGCTAAAATAAAGAACCAATATCTTAAAACAATAATTGACAAGATTGAATATGAACGACCATCAACAGTTAGAGTAACGAAAGAAAACATCGAGAAATATAACATCGATAATTACAAAGGTATGATGTGGTACAATCCCCCATACAAAATAAGGATTAAGCTTAAGTGTGACTAATTTAGGGATCATTTAAGCCCTTACTCATAGGGCAGTAAATGATACCGATAATATTGTATCAAGAAAAAAAACAAAAGGACCTGTAACGATGACGGGTCCTTTTATAATGAGAGAGGAAAAATGATTATTTCACATCTACGTGAACTGCGTTACCCATGTTCGGGTGGTTATTGCCGATATTGCAATATGTGTAATTAGCTTTAGGAAGCTTCTTCCAGTAAGCCATTACCGTTTTTCTACCAGCTTCTGTTCTGGTTTTAGTATTGTAAATATCGGCAGCTTTGCCGTGCATGTGTCTAGATGTACGAGAACTTCCTTTAAGGCTATTGTTGTAAGTCTTGCATCTCATACCGCTTGTGATCGTGATCGGTCCGAACTTAGTACGAACCTTCTGGAGGTTCTTAAGAAGTTGAGTATCAAGAAGAACCGGATAACCAGTACAATATTGACCGCCGCAACCGCAGCGAAATTCTCTTAACTCGAAACTCTTTGTGTAAAGATGAACATTGTAAGCGTTTACAAGGAGAATATCAGTATTCTTACCATAGACTCCATCTCTATCCTTTTTATTTCTAAAATAGTCGTCCTGGAGATCTTTGTAAGCGGCTTTCAATTCAGCGTCTTCAATACTATTGATCTTACCGTCGTAATATCCGAGTTTCTTTAAATATGTCTTTCTCTGTCTGATAGTTAACATACTTATTCCTCCTTTAAGTCCGGAAGTTCCATTTTCATTCTTCTGTACGCGTCTTCAATAAGCATCTGAATCTCAAGTTCAGTCGCAGCGATACCTTTTTCGTTGAGCATTTCCGTAATACTCTCGACAGCTTTCTCGTACTTAGCATTACCGTCAAGATCCGAGTAAATCTGCTGGACGGCGCTGATAACTGTCTTTACAACATCTTTCTTTTTCTTGTCAGTAGCCCAGTCCTTTAGAACAGCTCTTACTGCCAGACCGAGCATGCTTCCAATGAATGTAAGTACGGCAGCAATAAGTTCCATACCGTAATTAGATACGAAATTTCCAAACATAGTGTTTCTCCTTTCTAAAGAAAATCATTATTAACGTTGCGTTTATGATAGAGTTCTCTCAAATATCGTGTGTCCTCTTCTATTACACCGTTTGTAATGCCTTTTCTTTCAGTGTAATCTTCGTATTTTGCAACTTGGTCCATAACATGGCGCCATTCGTCTTTACTGTGTTCGACACCTTGCCGACATGTATTTGCGAAATGTAAGATTCCCCACCGCATGTCATTAGTAACTTTTTGCTCATAATCGCGCTTGATTTCTTTTACTTCAGTGCCAATATTAGCGATTTGCACTTGCATTTCGCCATTAACATTTTTTCCAATCCACTTTAACAAAGCTTTCCATGGATTAATCTTAATAGGTGCTATATCTATAACTGTGATAGCGCCTATAAGAACGACCGAAGGATCGGTCATGATATCTTTGATATAGTCTATTAGTCCCATTTCACCCACCTAATCTTTCTTTTCCGGTGTTTGGTCAGGATTGTATTTTCCATTTTGAACATCTGCGATTATCTGCTCAATGTAGAACATACAATTCGACAAGACTTTTACACTCTCACCTCTAACTTCGATGAGGTTCAATGTGTTTTTTAATTTTGTCAAGTCTTCTGTCAACATCACGTTACCTCCTTTACTCATTTAAACATTTAGCTAATTTATTGATCATATCTGCGGTTACCGCATCTCCGGCACTGACGTAACTCATTCTCGTTAGACAATCTCCGCAATCTCCGTCTACCAATTTATTTATAGTCGCTACTATATTGTTGAATTTTTCAGCAGTCAGTTTATCGCCTTTACTTACCGTTGCCGGATTGTAAGTTATACCGTAGTAACTTGCTTTGCTCGATAATTGACTTGTAAAATCATTCCAATCGGAAGCTTTGATATTAAAAGGCCCACCGCTTACTATATTAGTACTCCAGGAAAAGTTATTTTTAGTTCTTCGGACAGACGAAAATGTTAAACCGCGTAACTGATCAACTAACGTTATTGTATAACGCGTCCCAGGAGTAATACCTGTTGTCCAGGTTCTAGTTCTGGACAAATTATAAGCAGATATTGTCGCGTCTAACTCTCTAGCCCCATCTAATCTAAACACACATTTAATGTCATAGCTTTGATAGTTATCTACCATAACCATAGCGCTTATAGAATCGCTTGTAGCCGAGGTGCTTAATGATAAAGTATAATCGTAAGATATATCTTCATCGGTTGTGAAACTAGTAGAGCCGCCCGAATATGTTCCAGAAGTAGATCCGCCATCGGCCCATGTTCTTAATTTATCAAGATCGGGACCATATCTACATTCTGCATAATATGTGGTCCCGGGCTCTAACCCTGTAAACGTTATAGAATGATACGTGCTTTGATTATAGCCATATTGTTTTCTATCTGAAGCAGTATAAGACGTTAATACGTAGTACCAATAACGCGTTTTACTAGGTGTTCCAGCTCCACTACAGATTAAGTTTACGCTGGTTTTCGTAATCCCGTTTGCACTTAATGTCGCCATTGTCGATCACCTACCCAAACGTAGCCGTTACTTTCATCGAACCATCTGTTAAATCTTTCAAGCTAGTATTTGATCGATGTAGTATACCAGACGTACCGACTACTACTAATTTATAGCTGCTATAAAGCGGATTATCAGCTTCGCTAGATAATTGATCGAATTTAGGCTCGCCAGTAACTCTAAGAGTACTCGCATTAATCATCCAGTTACCTTTTAACTGTCCACCGTTCGAATTCAGATATAGCGTATTCGAAGTACCTCCATACAAACCAACGCCATTGGTGCCAACGGAGAGCCATGGATCGGTGTTAGCATCAGCGTTAGGCGCATGAATACGTATGAAGTTAGATTGAAACGCTAATTCTCCGCTTATCGATTGTATAGTTCCAAGACCGCCGCACAATTCTATAACCGAATTTGTACTGTTGGTACCGAGAGATATAAGATCGTCAGTATACCTAGCCAATACTGTATCTCCATCTCGAATATCCATTCCGCCGGAATAAATAAGAACATTATTAGAAATGCTGGTAGATCCAACAATCAAACCAGTGCCTGGTACAAAATTAATATAGTCAGTAGCTTTGCGTTTGGCTTCGGCTATTGCATTGCTATACTCTTGTAGCGTGATTTCTTGATTTTTAAATTGTCGTTTTAAATCTTCAATATCAAGAGCGCTTTGACCCATCGTCTTCTTAACCTCTTTTACCTCTTCCGAACTAGCTGAAGGATCTTCTAAGTTACCAGTAACAATTGCTCTGTGGTCCTTGATCAAGACCGTTACACGATCGCCGCTTTTAGCTGTGACAGTAGAAGCGACAGGCGTTCTGGTGTCTGAACCATCGATTTGTACAAAGGTTTCTCCGTCTTGAACTCTGAATGTACCATAAACAGTAGTCCCTTGATTTACGGTAGGTTCATCTTTAGTGTTCTTGGCGAATTCACGTATTAAATCGCTAGATAACTCCATAAAACATCACCCCCATAACTTATTAGTAAATACCGCTTTCTCTGTAACTGGACAACCAGGAGTACACTTGATTGTCTGGCTTATGACTTTGGCTTTAACGTTGTCAATACCTGCTCTACGATAATCGAGTCTGACACAATCACCGATACGAACTGGACAATAACCGTGTGTGTAAGTAACGGTATACTCGAGAGTTGACAAATCTCGTAAAGTCTGTGTAGCATACTGGTCGATTTGTTCCTGCGTGGGTATCCCACTTAAGTCCGGATTAGTTACTCTATGAGTAATCTCTCGTCCACGATTGACCGTCGAGATAGGACTATTAGAATCGTCATTAACAACCCTAGAATAGTACTTAGCTTCGTCGGTAGAGTAAACAACCTCAACGACATTCGGTATACCATAAAGATCATGGCTTGTGCTGAAATCCGGATATAAGATCGAACTGTTACCGTCATCGAATGTCCAAACTGGCTGTAATGAAGCCGTATCCTGCTTCGGTAAGAATAGAATACGACCCAACTCGTCTAATCCGAACTGATATTTAGCATTGGCTATAAGATCAGTTAGGAAGGTCAACCATGTATCATCGGTATTTGCTACGAAATCAGAATATAAAGTCTCAGTACAATCCGGTTCTACTACCGGAGCACGAGCTTTCTCTCTAACCAGACGATATGTCCAATCCATAATATTCTGATTCTTGAGAATCGAATACCCGATAGTAGGAGGATTCTCTTTCAACTCAAGTAACGGAGTATAAGCATCTAGAGAAATATCAGTAATCTTACCATCAAAGCTTTGTGACGGAGTTTGAACAAGAAATGTTCCTAGAGGGTGTCTCTCTCTAACTCCATTTTGAATTGTTACGAGGTATACTCGCATATAACATTCGCCAGTCGATTCGGTTACAGCTATTTCGGCGGAACCCAAAGTAGATACCTCTGAGTCCCGCTCGATAGTGCATGATTTCACATTCTCCACCAGTTTGGTGTCTTTCCAAGTAAGCGGATCGACGATATAATACTCAAATGTTTGCTGCATCGACTGCAACCAATCTACCATATTAAACGCCTCCTTCCACTCTAGTAATTTCCATCGTTACAGGTATGATCACATCACAATGTTTCTGTGAGAACGATACTTGGACATGGGCCCAATAACCAGACCCTGACGGTTCTCTGACATAGCAATCACCCATCCATATAGCAAGTCTACGTAAAGCATATAGTGTCTCCTCATCGTCTTTAGGAAATTCCATACTCCAACTAGACGTAACCCCAAGTTGAGTACCGTAGTAACTAACAGGATGCTTACGACCAATGTATTCGATGAGTGAGACATCAGTTTGATGCTTATCGGACACATCGATGTTGCCTTTGATCTTCAACATAGAACCGGAGAACAAAGGCTCGGCCACATTCATATCGTCGTCTTCAGCCGCATTGAAATCGCTCCAATTTTCGTCCCATTGGATAATAACGTACGGACAATCAATTTCATAACCAGCAATATCAGAATAAACGATAGCTCCAGTTGTAATATCTGTAGCTATAACTCTGTATCTAGCATAATTTAACGCTGGATGCGGATCGGCCACATATGTCGATTTATCGTTCACAATTCCTTTTCCAAGCTCGACAAACGTTCCATCGAATTCTCTTCTATAAACTGACAAGGTAACTCCTTCTACTAAAATGCCTTCTGAATCAGAAATTATAGTAAAGTAGAGTTCTTCACCCTGATCGTCGGTTGTTTTGAAAATTTGATCGCCTTCTGTGGTTTCCTTACCTTCCACAAGCTCGCCTGTCATTTCTGGGAGTTCTTCATCAGTGGTCATGTAGACATTTCTAATTTTTTTTACTTTCCAGTAGTGATCAGGATACTGCGCGCAATATGGAAGAATCGTCATGGAGTATTCATCTTCATTGAATGTTAATTCTAACTCTGGCTCATAGCCATCATAGTCACCCCAACCGACACTGAAAATATGAGTATCCTCCGCAGTTAGACCAGAGTCCATTGCAGCTATACATTTGATGGTATATGAGATCCCATTTTCGAGATCGATATTATTTGCTGACAGTTCGTATTCAAGATCCGTCGAAATATCAAAGAATCCTCTATAAACTTCGCTGTCTTTTGAAACCATTTTGAAATTTCCGACTTCGTCTTCCGTTTCATAGGCTTCGTTAGCAATAACCGTCAAATGATAGCTCAATGGTTTCTGTGTTTTAGGAGAAGTTGTAGCTTTAATACAAATAGGAAAAGCTGTTAATGTCTCAATACCGACTCCACTTTTATCAGTAACAGATAAAGCAAGAGTAGGCTTAGCATAAACGTCAACAGTTCTAAGTACAGACCAGTCGCTGTAGTCAGGCATAATACCTTTTGTCTTAACTCGCCATTTGATTTGCGTTCCTTCTGGATAAGCAGAAGTATCAATCTCATATGTACTTGTCTTGTCTTTGTCTTCTTCTGGTCTCGTGTTAGCTATCGTCTTTGTGGTTGTTACTCCGCCGATAGTCAACTCAAGTATTGCTGATTCCTGACTCGAATTATCTTCTGAATTATGAACCCAATACAGAATTAATGGTTCTCCAACAATAACCGTGGTCGTAGATGACCAGGTAGTAGGCGGAGATGGTTTCTCACCAATCTTTATAGATTTGATGGCAGTCCATGCAGATTCGCCATTGTCATTGGTAGCTCTTACTCTAAAGAACCATTCTTTACCAGACTCCAATCCACTTATAATAGCGTAATTGTTAGTTACTTTTTGAGAACTTACATCGCTAGAGCTATCGAAATTTACTTTATCGGTTGTATACTGGACTTCATACTCTTTAGCACTAGATATAGCTGACCATTCGACTCTGACCGATGTTTCCGATAATGTTTTTAAAGTAGTAATTCCGGTTACATCGCCTGGAATAGTCCCAATACTTCCAGAATAATCACCGGGATCACTCTTTTCACCATCGGCATTGTAAGTGAACGCTCTAGCTTTGTACTCGTAACCTCTTGTAACCGAGGTCGTCCAGCGAACATACATGTTCTTAATTTCCAACTTCGGACTGGACTTTACAAAAGTTCCGTCGGCTCTAAAGATTGAAAACGTAATGTACTTACAATTGAGTTCGTATGGATCGATGTTGAGTTCAACTAACAAAGTGCCATCGTCCTGCATCTTTGTAGTAGGGGTACCAGGTTCTTTTGGCGCGTCATGTTTCATGTAGTAAGTGACCGCAGTAGTCCAATTAGTTTTCCACTTAGGAGTACTTGTACCGCTATGATTTGGCCCAAATGCTCTTACTTCCAAGCTTATACTTTTCGCATTGCTTGGTGGACTATAAGTTGAAACACGACGGGTAACAGTTGATGTTCCGTCATAGAACTTAACCCCGTCACCCGTATAATAAGCCCATCGTACTTCGTAATGGTCGGTATCGCTTCTCGACCATTGCCAAGTACCGTAATAGGTATTATCACTATCATTTTGCTGATTGATCCTGACAGTTTTAGGTCTTACAGACAAAGTAGTAGTTTTTTTAGTTTCTTTTTTTGTTGCCATTGGTTACACCCTCCTTTCGACTTTAGCAGCTCGAATAAGAGTTCTAACCGCATCAGAAACATTAGATCCGTCGTCGTAAGTAACACCATCGATGTGGTAAGTGTCACCACCAAGATTACCGAGACTTGCGCCAAGTTTGTTAATGGCAGAAACGACATCGTCGTTAACTCCATTTTGATTTCTTGAATTCATCATGGTGCTGATAGAACCTACATTAGCGGACATACCAATGGTAGACCCCATATCAAGCATGCCGTTCATAGCTCTAATACCGTCGGAGACATTGCTTAAATCGAGAACTGGCGCAATCGTAGGGGTCGAATCAATGCCATTATCAATGAAGTTTTTAACTTTACTAATGGCGTTGCTAAGACCGGCTTTTGCTGATTCTCCTATGGAATGCGTAATATCATATGCTTTTTCGACATAACCGTCTAAACCATTGACGAAACCAACACCTGCGTAATCACCAATCTTGTAGAATACTTTAGAAGGTGAGTGTTCTCCTAGAGCATCTTTAGCTGCTTGTTCGGCTTTTTCAGCCATAGCTTTAGCTTTAGCAGCAGCTTTAAAGTCATTTGCGCTGATACCTTTACAGAAGCCTTCTACTAAGTAAGAACCGGCCTTATAAAATCCGTCGTACTTCTCTCGCATTCCTTCGACGCCAGAACCAGCTATTGTTTTCGCTGCTGATTTAAACTTTTCTTTCTTAGTTTTCAAACCTTCGGCTGCTTTATTAACAAATGAAGTAACTACGTTCTGTACGTTAGTCTTTGTTTCAGCGCTTGTAAAAGTTTTAGTGAAAGAAGTTACTCCAGATTTACCCATGGAAGATAGAGCGTCAGTGAATGATTTTATCGTAGCAGGTTTAGCATTAGCTACATCGTTGACCATCTTAACGATCTTCTTAATATTCTTAACCGCTGCATTTATGCTATCGGTCGATGGTAAACTTCCACAGAACGATGCTAAATTCACACCGAATCCCGGGAGAACCGCGCCGAAACCTGGAATATTGATCTTGGCGTTTGATAAGTCAGCATTAGCTAATTTAGCAAACGCTTTGACAGCATTAACAGCGCTCTTGACTGTCGACACTTGAGCTTCGCTAAAGGTACCTAATTTAGCAACAAAATTCTTTAAGTGACTTCCTAGTGTTACCATCTCGCTACCGAATGCACCAAGACCATTATCTCCGAATAGTTTCTTACTCCACTCGGCTTGTCCGTCGATGTTAGAGCCAGCTTCGGCCATAGCTTTAATAGCGTTGGCCGCGCATTTAACTGTCTGAACTTTGGCGTCATCAAATGTGCCAAGATTGGTAGCGAATGAATTGAGATTGGTAGCCAGGCCAGGAAGTTGACCACTAAACGCACCAAGACCATTATCTCCGAATAGTTTCTTACTCCACTCGGCTTGTCCATCAACCTGAGAACCAGCTTCGGCCATAGCTTTAATAGCATTAACAGCACATTTGATGGTTGCAGTTTTGGTATCATCAAATGTGCCAAGATTGGTAGCGAACGCGCTAAGATTGGAAGCTACACTTGGGAGTTGATCGCTAAATGCGCCTAAACTGTTATCGCCGAAAAGTGCTTTACTCCATCCGGCTTGACCATTGAGTTCACTTCCGGCTTGAGCCATAGCTTTAATAGCTTCCGCTGCAAATTTAATAGAAGTGACCTTAGTCTCGTCAAATGTACCAAGGTTAGTAGCAAATGTACTAAGACTTGTTCCTAAACTTTCTAATTGTGATCCGAATGTTGCGAGATCAATTTCCCCAACGACTTCACTCCATAACCCACCCATAGTAGGTAAATGTTCGGCCATTTGAGCAAGTGCTTTGACGACTTTAACAGACATTTCAACGCCCTCAGCGTTTTCAATACCTGATACAGAATTCGCATAATTCTTTATGTTTTCACCAAACGAAGCAAGACTTTCGCCGAATGTCCCTAAATCATTATCGCCTGTGATAAACGAAATGAGCCCACCGGTATTTGGAATAATATCGGCCAATTCGATAAGTGATCTAGCTGCGTCAACTGCACCCTTTAAGCTTTCTCCATCTACTCCTTCAGTTTCAGTAGCGAAATCTTTAAGTCCAGCACCGAAAGCCTTTAGTTGATCGCCGAATACACCGAATGATCCACCGCCAGTGACAAGACCAGTCAAGATTTCTAGAATACCAGCACTAGTAAGAATCAGAATAGCTTCTGCCAGATTTTTCATGCCGACAGCAACATCACCATCTATTGTTTTGACACCATTTATAAAATCAGCAGCATTATTCCAGAAATCGGACAGCTGTTGACCGATTGTCGGTAATACTGAAGTCGCACCGACCGCGATTCCACCAATAATACCGCCAACAAATTGCCCGAGGGCAGTTCCTATAGCTTGTAGTGCTTTTCCGCCGTCGGCTATTAGTTCTTGAGCTCCTGGTATCCTATATAATGCACCTATACCTGCAATTACTCCGCCTAATGCTGCTATAATAACACCGAAACCGAGAACGCCTTTCAAAGCTAGCCCGGCAACAGCGCTTAGTCCGCTCATAAGATAGCAAACTCCAGCTAAACCGGCTAATAAAATCACCAAAGCTGCAGATTGTTCGATTGTCGGCTGAACATTAAGTTTCGCCATAATCCAAAGAACTCCGGCCAATTCCGCTATGACCAAACCCATAAGAGCAGCGACCAGAACAGTTTTTGGCGTTACAGTTGTTTTACTTAATACCAACATCGCTCCCGATAAAGATAGCAACAATGTCGATAATCCATTAGCAGAAGCACTTACCGATTGCGGGTCCATCTGCGATAGCAATGCAATAATTCCAGCAAGGGCAGCTACTACAATGGTTAATGTTATGATATTTTTCTGTAGTCCATTGGTATATTCGGCTATCTTGGAAGCAACAATTAATGCAGCAAAACAAAGCATAATTGATGCAATTGCCGCGGTAGCCATTTTGACCCGTTCAGGCTTAATCAAACTTAATAATGCTATTGCGCCTACAAGAATGAGAATTGAAACCGACATTTTACGAAGCATGTCCCCGGCTTTGTCTGCGTTTTCGCCTGCAAATTTGGTCACCCAGATAAGCGCCATAAACATCGCTTCGAAACCTGCTATAACAAGCATACCTTTAACTATCTCACCAGTGGATATGGTGTTAATTAACTTGATAGCGATTACAAGTATTCCAATAGCGACAGCCATTCCCATAAGCATACGTCCAGCTTTTCCAGCATTCTCTCCGACGAAGTTTGACATTATCATAAAAGCAGCAAACATTTCTGCCGCTAACGTGATAACGATCATTCCTTTATGGATTTCACCAGCAGAAAGACCAGCTATTAATTTAACACTAACAGCTAGAATACCTATTGCTACAGACATTCCAAGAAGCATTAAACCAGCCTTCGCTCCATTCTTTCCCGCATACTTGGACACAGCGATTATGCCCGCAAAGAGCACTTCGATACCGGCAATAGTGATTAAACCTTTTGCAATATCGCTCCAGGACATTGTCGCGATGAGTTTCATGGCTAGTGCCATAACAGCAATAGCAACGCCCATCTTGCCTATTAATTTAGCAGCTTTATCTGCGTTTCGTCCTGCGTACTTTGATACTACTATGATACCAGCGAAAAGCACTTCAACACCAGCTATAAATATTAAACCTTTTGCGATGTCTTTCCCAGACAGAGTCGCGATAAGTTTCATAACTAATGCCATTGTACCTATAGCGAGACCCATCTTCATTATCATAATGGCCGCTTTGTCCATATTCATAGCAGCTTTACCTTTAACAAACGTACCATAAACATACATTAAACCAGCTATCATACCAATAAGTATACCAAACTGAAGAATCGCACCCATTCCTTGTTTAAAATCGATAGACGCCATTCTCTTTATAGCTATTGACATGATTAACAATGACGCAGAGAAAGACAGTACAAGAATAGCTAATTTTCCAGATTCAAGCGGATCCATCTTAGATGCAGCGAACATTATAATTGCCATCTCAGCTATAATTGCGCTCAGAATACCAAGAGCTGGCCAAATTTTCTTAGTGTCAACTTTAGTTAACAACATAAACGAGCCAACCAATATAGCAATAGATATAGCAACCGTTTTCAGCGCATCCGCATACATCAGCATTCTTTTAGCTTTGACATTCTTTTGAAACTCGCCTAGAAGTTTAGTAACGCCGTCGAACATATTAGCTATTGCTTTTAATGGCGAAGTGACACCAGTGAGTTTCTCCAGAACATTGAGTATCTTTTTCATAAAATACGCCGCAACGATCATAGAACCTACTACAAACAATGCGCCTAAATCTATTTCGCTGTCTTTTAAACCTGCAAGTAGTTTAGATGCTAATGTTTTGACCAGATCCACAATGTACGGTATTCCATTTTGAATTGCATCACCAGCTATCGTAAACATATTAGTTACGATGTCTTTGATAGTCGACCCGAGGAAATTTGCGCTGTTCTTAATACCGTAGATCAAGCCCGCGATGATAAATCCACCTATAGCGATGAATACGGTAGATGGGGAATGAATACCGAGAAGTTTACAGAACGCATCTATTATTTTCTGACCAAGACTTTTGATAGCATCGATTGCTATATGGAAACCCGATTTTATCCCTTCGGCTAAACCAAGAACAATGTCTTTTCCTATGTTATCAGAACTGGACAGACCACTAAGCCAATTGAAAAATCTCGACATAATGGACTGTAGTTTTGTCAAGGCTTTCTTAACATCATCAATACTAGGTAGCAAATCAGTTAGATAGGCTATGAAATCTTTGAATGACTCCCAACTAATATTGATTTTAAGGTCATCAAGTTTCTTTATCTTTTTTACGAGATTATCGAAGAACTTGTTGATAATATTGACAATATTATCTATATTATTAGATACAGCTTTAAAATCAACTATACCAAATAACTTAGCAATCCATTTCCAAACTCGACCAGCGATTTCACCAATTACATCTAAACCTGCAAACGCTTTAACACATTCGTACACACCTTCAACTAAAGCATGTATAATCTTAGCTAGGTTATTTATATAACCCCACCAAATTGTATTTTTTTGCGCCCATTCGTTGAATTTGGTTATAAGATCGCCGATATACGCAGCTACGCTTATCAAATCAGTACCAAATAGACCAAGAACTGCACTAATTAGTTTAAGTGTGGTTCTGATACCCCAACCGGTCACATTCCACGTAAATTCGAGAGCCGAGAACAAACCTTGGAATATCCGCTTAAAATTTTCGGCTTGTTTGGTTGTAACTTCGAAATTTTGAACTATGTCGTGTAAGCCCTTAATAATAGAGTATAGTCCTTCGGAACCATCGTTATCACCGAATATATTATTCCATGCTTCAGCCGCAACTTTGGTTATTTTAGAGAATTCTTTCAACAGTTTATTAACTGTTTCAATGATTAACTCTCTACCGCTAGGTCTAGATAAACTCTCAATTAACTTATTGAAATCCGTACCTGATGTTTCGGCTTCTTTGGCTAATTTCCGAATAGCTTTGACTTGTTCATCTGTATAACCAATGTTCTTTAACTGAGTATCGTTTAAATCTGACAGTTTTAATTTATATCCGCCAACACATTTATTAACTAGACTTTGAACTTCAGAATACTTATAGCCAGCTTTAGTGAGAGCCTCAACTCTCTTCTGTCCATTACCAAAATCACCATGCCAAACCTGATCGACGATCTTTTGGAATTTCTTAAGTTTGGCCGTGAGATCTTCTGTAGATTTCCCGCCATCTTTAGTGGCTCCTGTATATTTTTTAAGGGTTTTAATAACTACTTCTCTAGTTATTTTGCCTTCCTTCAATGCTTTGTTGAAAGCGGTAACACTCTTACCCGCTTCATAGCTAACCCCTGCAGTTTCAAGCAAATCTTTTCTAAATTTCGTTATTGAAATACCGGCTTCTTCTACTTTTTCAGCAGCTATTTTCCAAGGATCCCAAAAAACACCCTTAAGAAATTCATTTCTGGCATCCGACATTTTATCAATAACAGCACCAATTGAGTTAGCCATCGATGTCCATAATTTCTTACCTTCGTTAAAGTCACCGAACACGATTTCCCAGGACATAGCCCAACCCGATTGCGCTGCCTCTTTTAATGTGTCCCACATCATACTGAAAGTCTTTACTTCAGTAGCTGCTTTAGTTGCTTTTTTACCAACTTCAGTAGTAGTATCAGCATATTTCTTAAGAGTTTCAATAAGAACTTCGGACGTCATCCATTGATGCGATAAAGAATCATTGAAATTTTTGGTCGCATCGAAAGCATCCGATACTTTTCCTTGCATATCGCGAGTCGTAGATTTATATTTATCTCCGCTTTTAACAACCGTACCTAATGCTAAAGCGGTCTTAATCAATTCTTCTTTGAATGATACAGTCGCCATGTTGGCATTTTCGATTGATTTCCAGTCGATTAATTTAACAGAACCTGTCGATAATGCTTGGGCAAAGTTATACATTGCTCTCGATGCTTCGTTGGCATTAGCGCCAGAAAGAGCTGCTTCATTACTTACACCCTTAATAGCAGCGACTGCGTCTTCAAGTTTAACACCGGCATTTGTGAACTTACCAATATTACTTGTCATGTCTTGAAATGAGTAAATAGTCTGATCTGAATACTTATTCAACTCATTCAAATATTTGTTTACAGTTTCCAAACTTTCGCCAGTACCAGCCATAATAGTCTGAATAGACCCCATCTTGAGTTCGTATTCTTGGAAACCAGAGGTTATTGGATCGATCATTAAAGCTTTTGTGATCCGTTTACCTGTGTTAATAGCGGAATTCGTGAGATTAACTAAAGCGGTAATACCTACCACTTCCATAGCAGAAAATCTTTTTCCAACCGCATCAGCTGCACTACCGAGAATACCAATATTGTTATTCTTAGCTGCTGCATTTAAATTATCTAATCCTTTGGAAGCACCAGTTAGATTTAAACTTTGTTTAAGCTTGTCGAGTGTGGATAGAGTAGTATTCACATTCTTTTCGAAATGTTGATTATCAAACCGCATCTCGACAACGCGTTGATCAATGGTTTTACTCATAACTTAGTAACCTCCTTCCATGCGTGTTCCACAATTTCATCAAAAATAGGCTGGATAGCAGGATTAATGTAATCTCTCCCTTCTACCCAACCGCCGTTTCGGGTTCCATGACCATACTGTAATATGATTGCGATCGGAACGCCGTTGTTAACATGAGAATTATTGAAGACGATAGCCGCCGATCCTCTTCGGTTCTCAATAGTGTAATACCACGAACTAGCAGTTTCGCCAGAATCAAGAGGCGTTGCAGATGATAATGCTGCGACTCCCTTCTCGCCGTATTTGTTCAGTATCCCAAGATCGACTACTTCACGAACGCGTTCGAGAAAATCTGTAAGTTTATGGAAATCACCCTTTTGTCTAAAAGTTATCATGTCCATATCATTAACCTCTACTATTTAATGCTTTTCTGCGAGCTTCGTTTAAAGATGCATTACGTCTCATCAATTCCCCTCTACTCATCTTCTTAGCTGGGGTTTCCTTAATCTCGCAAACTCGAATAAGGGTCAATAGTCTATTAATATGCCACTTCTGAAACTCTACCGGAATGTTAAGTTTGATCATCCAATAGTATATGAGTTCAGATGTAATTATTTCACGACTTCGTCCGCCATTATTCGAATTTGAAAAAGTTGTGGCAGTCATTGGCGCATTAATATACTTGTTTATTTCTGTGACGTTTGTATCATTAAGATAATCGTACACTTCTTCCTTTACATTCTGAGTAAGGGTCATGCATTTTATATAATCCAAGACTTCCTCATATGTTTTTTCATCATTTGAGAAGAATGGTTTACACCACTTGGACTCCCATTTTGAAAGAGAGACGAGAGAATGCTCCAATTGTAATACTTGAGTCCGAGGAATAACAAACTCCTGTTTCTTCTCATCCCAACCTTCAGGACTAATCGGTATTTCTATTCGAAGCATCCTTCACCCTCCATGTTTACTATTTTAAAACTGCCATTGTTCCTTCTTTTCTTTCCATTTCGGCGAGCTCTTTAGCTGCATCTGCCGGGATAACACCATTGATGAACTTAGCAGCGGCGTCGGCATCAGTAGCCAACTCCATGAAAATCTGAGAATATGCCTCTGTTTGAGAAAAAGCTTGAGACAGTTCTTTAGATTTAACGAATCTCTTACCATCTAGGCTCTTTTCACCATAAGCTGTAAGAATAAGTTCTTTGAAGACTTTAATAATGGCGGGGGCATCTTGAGCAGCTACGATTTGTTTGATCATTTCGGTTAAACCACCATTGATACTCATTTCCATTTCCATAATTTCAGCTTTTGTAAGATTAAAATAGCAGTCTTCAGTTCTTTCTACTCCATTATAATCGGTGTAGGTTATAGTTTTCTTTAACATTTTGTTTTCTCCTTTCGTCTTAGAAAAAATAAAAGACCCCGTAATTAAACGGGGTCAATTTCTTATATAATTACTTAACCTTCAGTGTTAAATAATTCAGCAATTTCGTTCGGTAACGGGAGTCTAGCTTCTGCTTCATCGCTACCGTACAGAATGGCTTCGAGAGCCGCCAATTTGGTAGGATCCGCTTTGGTAGAGTCGATAGTAAGCGAAGCGGTAGGATTGTGTCCTTCTACTTCTACCGGAACTGTTGATAATTCCCAAGAGAACGTGATAGCTTCTGGAGAATCGTTGATCGTAGCATATGCTTTTTCTGACGGCGCAGCAGTTGCGCCATATACAAGATGCAGCTTATATCCATGATCTTCGTTTTCAGTATCGTTACCTAATACAGTACGGTAACAAAGACCGAAAGTTTTACGAGGCTGCTGGCCAATGACGACACCGGCAACAAGAGAAGCAGAGCCATCACATTCTGCAAATTCGTCAGGATATGTGTATGCTTCGACAGTAGCTCCAAATTCCTCTTTAGATCTAAGATTTAAGTACTTAATATCATCCGCATACAAAGCAGTAGCCTCTGCTCCGGATGGCGATTCAGTAACGGCAGTCAAACCGTTCCAAACGACACCCTTAGGGTACGCACCGCTTACCATAGGATACAGTACACCCATTTTAACTCCGGTTTCATAAAGACGCTCGCCAGTTTGGTCCCATGCAAGTTTAGGCATAATTATATTCCTCCTTGTTAATAATACAAAGTAAGCACATCATGATAGAGATTATCACTTTTATACTCTCGGTCAAAAGAACAATACGGCAACGCCAGTAATGTTTCAATAACCAAATTGTCTGGATCGTTATCCATCACGATAAGCTCATAGCAATTCCGTTTCTTATACATTGAGTTATTGGCATGATTTACTTGAATATTTTTTCGAGAGTAAACAATAGCCGGATATCTCATCACTGTTCCTTTTGGAGATTGATAGTACACGTTCCTACTTCCGAGTAATTCTTCCAATTTACTCTGCAGTTCAAGCCTGCTTGCCATTGTATATCCCTCCTATACTAAGAACAAGTCTAGGGTACTGAACGTCAATGTTTGAAACCTTCCATTTAGTACCCATAAACTCAATGTAACGAATAGTATGAAAATTCTCTCTGGCATATGGATCGGCTACGAAACTGATTTCATTTGAAATGTTAACACTATCGTTAATAACCCCGGAAGATTCCAATCTACGAGCGTTCCGAATCACGTCACCATAATATGGCTTTTCGATGATCTTCTCTTTCCATATACCAGGCTCAGTTTCGAGAGTAGTTTCAAAGCCTACTTTTCCACTCCATTTCGCCATTTTGAATTTTCCTCCTATTCAGATTCTAATGCGAGACCTGTCAGATCATAGGTCTTAGTCACGCTCTTACCGTTAGCCTTAGTTACGACTTTAATCTTCTGGTTCGTATTAGCGATACGCCCTACGAACATTAAATCGTCATCTAACTGAACCGGACCTTTCTTTCCGCCTACGATCTCAACTGTAGTTACAGCATTTGTAGGTTTCGGAGACATCTTCAGAGCAAGGTAGTTACCACTCTGTTCCTCAACGACAGATTCGTTAAAGCCTGTGTAACCGGTTACATAATTAAGCGTACCAGTGATCGCATCTTTTCCCACTACGATCCCTGTCTGTAAATCTTCACTGTTTTTACCAAGAAGATCGACGCCTTCGTCAACAGGGGATACGGAGACGTCTACTAAAAATTTGCAGGTTCTTCCAGTGCAATAGCAGAGTAAACCTTAGTTAAAGCACCAGAGAGTCTAGTTTCCAGTAAATATTTCTCTTTATTAAAGTCGATATCAAACTGGTTAAATCTAGTGATTTCTCCGCCCTTAGTTGAACCAACCTGATAATCGGAAAGATTAACAAAGAGACCAAGAAGTTTCTTCTTATCGCCATCTTTAGTTTCTCTTTCTCTACCTTCGAATTGTTCAACTGTATGAATACCCACAACGTTAAGAGCAGCAGCCAAATCAGTCTTCGAATCATAGATTCTTCTACCATTGAAATCGCGAGCAAGCAACATAACATTCAGTAAGTGCGGTGTGCAGAAGAACGTAAGGTTTCCAGAACCTTTATACTTTTCTCTAGCATACAGAGCAGCTGTTACGATGGCTTCAGCATATACATAGTTATCGCCGAAATGCTTCGAAGTATCGGTACCCTGAAGTTCTGCTCTAGCTGCTTCAATATCAACGTCAGCATGAATTGTATACAGCTCGTCATCATTCCAAATGGATCTGATGTGATCTTCGGAAATCTTGTCTGGATCAACGTCTTCTCTTCCATCACCGATAAGAATAGCCATAGCAATATCTTCTTCAAGATTTCTACGCATAATACCATACTGGTATTCAACTACATCAAATTCAGTGATGTCGATGATGTCATCTCTATGTAACTCATCTTTTCTGTACACAGTCTGAGGGTCCGTAGTTCTGCTGATCAATTTCAGGTTAGCGGAGAGCGTCTTCTGATTGCCCTTCTTGTAACCTTTGGCTCTAATTTCAGCAGCTCTAGCGTCAGCCTGTCTTGTTCTGATTCTGCTGATTGGCGACTTATGAATGCCGTTCATTACTGTGCCAACCCAAGTCTGGTCTCTTTCGAGAAGTTCCGGAGCGCCAGGATTAGTAAGTTGGTATTCCGGAAACAGAGATTCAATATCGTCGATACCATGCTGAAGAGTATCGGATTCTTCAGCAAAAATCTCCATAGCGTGTTTCAAAGAACCCACATTAGGTTGTTTAGCCATTGCAATGATGTCTCTCTGAGCATCAACGATGTCAGAATGACTAAGCGTATTCCCCTGTCTTTCATCATTGTCAAATACGTTATGTTTCATGTTTTCATTTCCTCCTTCTTCGCTTTCCTGATCACCGTCTTCAAGCGCGGTGCCTACCATAGCGAATAATACAGTTTTTTGTTCTTCAGTCATACTTTCGATGACGTCAGCGACGGTCTTGTCATTTGAAGATTCGTCTGTTTTGTCGTCTTCGCCATCTGCGTGAGCAATTTCCGTGCCCTCTTCCTTAACTTCTTCTTTAGTTTCTTCCTTGGAATCTTCTTTAAGATCCTCTTCGGAATGCGCTAAATTAATAGGCTCTCCGGTGTAGATAACACCAGCTTCTTCTGAGCCATCGCCATGCTTGATAGAATCAGAATCGATAAAAGCACCGGGATTAGCTCCAGCTAATACCAAACTTACTTCACGAATATTACCATGAATCACATTTGGTCCTTGCTGTTTAAGCTGGTTCGCGTAGATAGATAATGATTCTACATCCCCATGCTGAACAAGAAGTTTGGCCGTCTTTCCAGATTCTGTTTCATTAAATGTACAATAGGCATAAACACCATCTTCCCCTCTGTTTTCTAACAAAGCATGTCCAAGAACCTGATTAGGGTCTCCATGTTTGTGATTCCACACTAGAGGAACCTTCTGACCGTCATTACCTTTGAAGGCGTCAGGTCGGATAATTCGCCCATCGGAACATTGCAAATTGGCTCGTGTGGCCCATCCGCTAAAATCAAACTCCATTTTGATTTCCTCCTCCTTCTTCAATTTCTTCGGCCGACGTATCGCTCATTGGTATTTCCTCTACTCCGTTTTCCGTCGGTTGACTAATGTTACTATTCCTAAGTTCGTCAGCTTTCGGATCGGTTGATGGTCTCATACCTATCGACTGCCTGATTTCATTCGACGTCATGATCTCATTTCTCGTAAACTTATCCGCGATTTCAGCCATATCATTGACTGGAACAAGTTTAAATGGATCTCTAAAGAACATGATCGACTGCGATCGTGACCGAGCAGTCTTTGAAAGGAATTTCCTTTTCATTTCGTCAACAATAGCTGCAATAATAGGCTCAATCGAACGAGTATAATAATTTAACATCGTCTTTTCATCCGCGGTACCATCTAATATACTCTGAGTAATACCAAGCTGGCTGTATAGCATACTCGTCAGGTATTCAATCTGTTTCATTAGATTGTTATCAACGGAACGATTCAATTGAGTTATTTTTTCAGTGGCATCTGCGTAAGCAATACCATACTTTGAACCGGCTAACTGCATTTCTATGCTCTTTCGCCGATCCTCAGCCTGTTGACGTCTTGCATTTGATTTAATAGTGTAAGGTAACTGGATAATCAAATCTAACTTTCCAGCACCACTTTGTTCATCTATGGCGTCGAGAAGATTTAATTTTCTTATAAGACGCTGCATAGTTGAATTAGGTTCATTAATTACCGCATATAACGGATTTTCAATAATAGCGACCATTTTCTTAGGAAGAATAAGTTCCTCCTTATGACCAGTCTGCTCGTTATAAATTTTTACTCGCACATGGGCCGGAAACCATTCAAGAATTTTAGCGGTACGCAATGATAAAATATCATACGCATCAGTTGTCTTAGGATCGAGTGTCGTATCAGTTGGAACAATAGCCACACACCCTTCATCCAACATAGAAAGAACCGCATCTTGAATAAATCCACGACCAGTCTGATCGAGATTGGCTTCTACATTCAAACAATCATTAAGTTTGGTATCTAAGACTTCTATTAATCTACCATTCTCGTCTATTTTACAATGTTTGATATTTATAGCTGCCGCATCTAACGCAATTCTGTTGTATACAGATGTTGCAATAGACCTCTCATTACCTCGACTAAGTCTTGGACGGTCTGGTCGATTCGAATAAGAGGCTCCAAGATCGCGATAATAACGTGTTGGATCTTTATTCGTAAAGGCATCCCACGCATGTTTGAGTCTAGAACCAAATGTAAACTCCATGAGTCACCGCCTATCTAAAGCTTTTTAGCTTTCGTTTTCCAGCTCTACGTTCTAAAGATGTCTTAGTAATAACTGATCCATCTTTTTGTTTGTAAAGTTTTGTAGTCTGTATAGTTTTATAATTAAGATCATACAGATTAACTTTACTAGCTTTTTTGTTAACAAATTCTTTCCCTTTATTAACAGCAGTATCTGTTAACTGAGACAGCCGTCCTCTAGTTTTAATAGTTTTAGTCTCGTGACTCGTATATCCTTCGCCAAGTTTTGACGACGTAGTTTCGACAGTGGAATCGAGTAAATCTTTACCGTTTTTATACTCAGTCACTTTTCGTTTTTCGCCAACTTGTTTAAGTGGTTCTTTATAGATATACCGCATGCGTCCGCCACTAAAAAATTTTCTAATATATTTCGGCATACAAACCACCTCCTATTCAAAAGCATCTTTATTCAATTTATAAGCGACATAACCGTCCATCATAGCTGCGACAGCATCGATCTTCTGGTCATAACGCTTCTTAAGTAATTTCCTATTTCCGTTTGTATCTTCCATTGCGATACAGTTGCCCATGGCAAATGTCATAAGATCCTCGTCGAACAAAAGCATTCGCTCTTCCGCAAGTTTCTTCAATTCACCCAATGGGACTGACTCGGTTTTAGCACCCTGAATTACTTTCTCAATTCCGAATGGGCCGTTCTCTCGTTCCCATCTCTCTACAAACTCTCTTGCATTGTATGGGTCGAACCCGAATGATCGAACATCATAATTACAATTGATGATGTGTTCGTCGAGATCATCATAGACTTCCATCATATCGAGTACGGTACCTTCTAAAACTACTAAACTACCTTCTTCCATAAACTCGTCATACTTGAGCCTCATTGCAGACGGTAATTTCATTAACGTTGTAGAAGTTATGTAATTTCGGGTCTTAATTCCAAAACAACCATTAGTCAAAGGAAACAGAAATGTAAATGCACAGAAGTCATCTCCCTGTGAAAGGTCCGCGCCTAATGAACATGGCATGCCAAAATACTCTCTTCGCCTATGCGGAAGAGTTTCTTCATATGTGAAATAGTATGTATAGCCTTCCATAGGAATCCCGAATCGTTTAGCCAAAATATCATTCCTAGCAGCAGGAGCTTTCTCGGCTCTATCTACATCTAGTTGGTATGTTTCATAGCTTACGGTCTTTCCGAGATTTGGGTTAGCCTTCTTCCACATATCCGGATCGGCTACTTCATCAATGGAGTCCAACTTGTACCACCAAATAGATACATGTGGATTAATGTATTCTCCTTTTAGAATGTCCATCAACTCCATTTTGATTGTATCGCCACTTCCATTACGAACCGTACCTTCTGAACTGATTGCTACGATCAGGTAATCGTCATTCTTAGACGCGCCCTGTTCGATAGCACCGATTACATCTTCTCTGATGTCGCCAGAAAGCCATTCGTCGACTGTGGCCACCTTCACACGAAGACCCTGAAGTTTATCGATACTCATAGGTCTGATTTCCAAAAGAGATCCAGTTAAGAAGTTTTCGATACCCTTCTTAGTAGAGGCTAACTTCTGTCTATTAGCTTTTGAACCTGTGGTGTTTTGTATAGAACCTTCGGTAAGAAATTGGAATAGAGGCCCTCTAGCTCTGGTAATCGCAGTACGAATCGGAGACATTACCTCTTCAGCTTGTTTCATAGTAGGAGCAGTGGTGATCTGATGCGTAGTCGAAGTATCCACATTCAAGAAGTAGTTCTGAATACAAGAACCATACATTGATTTAGCAGCACCTCTGGCCACTATCAAGTATTGTTTATTAATCAACCTTTTCTTGATAGTCTTCTTAACATAATGACCACCGTGACCATCTTCCGATGGCTCGTAAACGCTTCGTTCAACAAAGTAATACCAGCCAAAGATCTGCTCGGCCCACAACATGAAAGAATCCAAGAGGTGTAAATCTTCGCCATCGGTCAATGTGAGTTCATTTTCACAATAATTGACAAAACCTTGAATAGCTTGATCATCATACCAAACCCCAGGATTAGCAATCAGATCATCTATCCGATTCATCTCCATAGAGATTTCTTTATTTACTGGTATTTCACCTCGAATTACAGCATCTCGAAACATGCCATAATACTTCGGGGTGGCTGTATTCGATAATGCCATATGACCTCCTAAGATTTACGCTTATTGTTGGTAAAGACGACCTCACTATCGAATCCATGTTTCTTAAATTCTTCATTGATTTTCTTTGCGCCAACAACTTTTAATGATTGTGCCGCCAAATCTACAGCTCCATTCCAGACAACTTTGTTAACCGCTTCGGCAGCATATTTTTTAACGAAATTCTTTCCGTTTTCAGTTCTACCCGTTTGAGCCTTGAGGTCGATATACCTTTTTTCAAGTTCCATCCGAGAAATTTCTTTCTTAAGCTCGGCCTCGGTCATCTTACTAGGTTTAAGTTTTCCTTTTGTCAGTGCTTCTTTTCTTTCTGCTCTGACTTTTCTAGCCTTTGCGAGATTTTCGTTTCTCTTCTTTTGTAACTTGCGTTGCCTAATCCTATGACCTAACTGAGCAGGAGTTCGTCGTATACCCCATTTCATACCGAGGACGCCATGATGGTAAAGTTCAGTTTTATCCATTTTGAATTCCTCCTCTTAAAACAAAAAGGGACTCCGTGAGGAGCCCCTTAATTTACGATGACGGCTACACCGCTGATAGAAACATTACCGTTGCCGTCATCAGTAACGGTCATCTTCTTCATAGTTCCGGTAATCTTTTCACCATTAGCTCCATGAGCAGTGCAGCCTTCTAAAAGCTTATCGGAGGTTACTGTATCTTTGGACAAATCCATAAGAACTCTACCGGCATACTTTACGATGTTAACGCCCATCTTTAGTCACCTCATCTTAACCAATAGTTACAGTTAACCCACCTGCAGGATTATCTGCTTCTACGTACGGGATAGCCTTAACGGTGACCTGGGAAATGTAGTTGTAACCAGCTTCTGTATCCGGGAGGATAACCTGTTCAGTAGTGGACGGTGTAACTTCCTTAGCTTCCGGATTAGCGTCCTCTGTACCAGACATAGTACCCGTGACGCCAAGAACCGTGATTCCTTCACGAATGTTATCAGCAATTAACTTAGCCTTCTCGTTAGCGTCGATAGTTACTTTACCGGAACCATCATGGTAACCCTGTGGAACTGTGTACTCACCATCGACGGTGCTAATAACTCCAGCGACAGCTTCGTTGTTCGGCATTGTACCTTCTACTTTCTGTCCCTTAGCATATGCAGTTTTGCCAGTCAGAATCTCAGCAGCAGCTACAGTCGCGTCCTTTGTGTCGGAGTCAAATGTACAAGTACCTGTAATCAGATTACCAGCAGCGTCATGAGCAGTGAAGCCCTCAAGCATCTTGTCTGCCACTACAGTATCTTGGGTAAGGTCCATAAGTACTTTACCGCCGTAAATAATTTTACTAATCATTTTGTCAGCCATAATTTTCGTACCTCATTTCTTTCTTAAAAATTTAATTATCCTATCGTAACGGTTTTACCGTTGGAGGCGTTATCAACCTCCGCATAAGGAATAGCTTCAACGACAATGTCTTGTTTGACGTATTTCTTTGCGGTTAGTATGTATTGTTTCTCCCCAACTTTAGGAACAAATTCGAAAGGTTCTCCGGACTCGCCGTATTCACCTTCGTAGTCGTCCGGGAATCCCCCGGCGTCGATGATATAAATCTCTCCGAATTCCACATCAAACTGACAGCAAGATGCAATTGCGATACCATCTTTTCCGATGATTGAAGTAGGTTTTCGTTTCGGATCAATTCCCAGAATATCGTCATCTAAAACTCTATCTACGTCAACCTCAGTTATAGTCCCAGCTAATGCTGTGTCTGATGTGGTAAGCACCCTTAATTGGATTTCCACAGGTCTTCGGTCTGAGAACCTTGCTGTATCTCTTTGCGTGAGTGTTACAGCAATTGTCTTCCCGTCTAAAACACAATCTTCTAATTGCTTATCGATAACCGGAGTCTTACGCTGCGAATATGTAATAAGCAACTCTTTGATCAAGCTTGTTTCGATTGGAAGATTGAAAATGTGAGTCGGGGTTGTCGCTCGAATCATGTGTCTCACCACCTTTCTAATCTATTAGTTTTAAATTGATTCGGCCGCCACATTTAAACGCCATTCAAGTTCACTAATAGTGCGGTTAAAAGATTCTACTACCGCGGAACTGGAAGGTGGATCGAATATTAATCGGACTCGTAACCCAACGTAAGTTTTAACAGCCTCAAGTTGTTCGATATCGTCGAGGAAGTCGTCCCAGTAATCTTGACTATCTTCGATGAAGAAACCTTCTGATAGACCTACTCCTAATTGAGTGAGGGTCATAAGCACACTATTGATATGCATAATGATTTCTGGATCGAAGTCGGTACAGTCCTCTGTGATACCAACCATCTTCTTAACAGATGTTAAAATACTATCTGTGGTTCGCATTATTGTTTTGTTATCCATGAGTTTACTCCTTACTATTTAAGTCTAATAAACTCTTTTAAACAGAACCCCTCGATACCAGATGCTAAAACGACTCTATAGAATTTATGAGTTGACTTTTCTTTAATGATCTCGACTTCGTCTCCTTCGTCCAGAAGACAAGTGATTTCGGCTTCCTTGTTCGCTTGTTTACGAACTCGAAGTTTCTTAGCGCCAACTACAAAACCCATCATCGCTTCTCTAGTGGGTTCCTCTTTGTCATCCATCTCAATTTCTGGAGTTGGATATAAATCATCTCTCATGTTCTTCCTCCTCTGATTAGCGTCTCCAAGGACATGTATCATTTTTACTTCGCTCGACAGGAGCAGTTACAAGTAATTTTTCGTCGCCATAATGAATAGCGTTATGAGTATTATGAGATGTACAAATTAGAAATTCTGGATCGAGTAAGAAGTCAGTTTCTTTCTCTATATCATCGATAGAGATCGGATTCATATGATGAATAATAATTCTCCTATTAATCTCAAAACCTTCAACTCCTAAATCACATCCATTATCTCGAATGATTATTTCATCTCGTAAACGTTTCCATTGATGGGATCTGTAAAACACTTGATTAAGCCATCTATCGAAACCAAATGTCTCGCCACCAACCTCGCCATTCAATTGTAAATATTGAAAGCGTTCCTCGAAAGTTGGAAAAGTAATCAGTTCCGAATATGTTCTAATACTCATCTGGGTCACCATTACCGCTATAGTTCTTCATAGCGTTAAGAGCATTGAGATATAATTCTTCTACTCTCTTTTGCGACTGAAGTGCTTCCGTCTTTGCTTTTATCAACTCGTTCTCCATCGCAAGTTTCTCTCTTTCTAACTCTGCTTTGGAGGAACCTAGCTTCAAAAAATGTGTAATCACTTGAGAAGAAGCAGTCCCTTCTTGTAACTGTTTCTCGGCAAGGTCGACAGCTAAAGATATCATCTGATTCTCTCTAGCTTCAGGAGTTAAGCCAGGTCTCCTCTTTCTAGAAATGTTAGAAGAGCTTGCGGCCTTAACTTTTGCCACACTTGTCGCCTCCTCTCATTTAGTTTTCTGTTAGTTCATGCATGGTTACATGTTACTTTTCATAGTGTTTATACGGGGTCTAGGTGAACTTTCTTGTTGCCTTGAAAGGAGCAAAAGGCAATAACGTGCGGCGAATCCGCAACAATAATGATCAAATTTACGGAGGTAATCTGAAACCCTAGACCCCCTATAAGCACTATGAAAAGTAGAGGGGTAAATATAAAATCTACCCCCGGAGAAAAAATAAAG
>ERZ808258.56-NODE-56-length-63055-cov-7.539794_pt1 | contig 63055 bp, 52 predicted proteins | sample MGYA00521280_ERZ808258 | MGnify/ENA primary metagenome ERZ808258 (study PRJEB31516, sample SAMN03275585) | gut metagenome | biome: mammalia-associated habitat; material: feces | host: Papio cynocephalus | place: Kenya | collected 2012-07-19 ...
TCCATCGCCTCGCCCAAGCGCTTGTATATCTCTTGCTCGCCTGCCGTGCCCTTGCCTGCCTCGACATTGGCCACTGCATTGCGCACCGCCTCCGCGGTCGTACCATACTCCCCGGCAACATCTTCCGCCGCCGCCTCATACGCTCTGCCCTCGGCATAGCGCTCACCGACCTCCACGCTCATCATTACCGTCACCAAGATACGCTACCCGCTCAACTATGTGCGCGCCCGCAAAGACAGCCACATGCAAACACAATCAAGCCGATAGTAAATACTGACAAATCCCCGAAAAATGTGTACCTTTGCACCCGATGAAGGCTCGGCAGGGCAACATTTCGTCACCCCATCCGAAGATCCGGCATCACGATTTCCGAGAGTAAAATCCTCAAGAAACGATGCGTCTTCGTTGCGTGCCCGTCTCCTCACCGCCACCAAAGCGCTACACCCCAGCCCAATACGAGCGCTGCCACCATTTTTAATCCGAAATTATAGCTCGAAAAAGACTACACTACCACATAAAACGTATCCAACCAACTATTAGACTATATTATACCTATCTTAAAATATTCACTTTATGACCAAACCGATTATACTCGTAGCCGGAGGTATGGGCTACATCGGATCACATACAGTGGTCGAACTTATCAATGCCGGGTATGAAGCTCTTATAGTAGACAATCTATCCAACAGCAATCTCGGTGTCTTGGACGGCATTGAGGCTATCACCGGCACACGTCCCGAATTCATTGAGGCCGACTGCGCCGACCTTGATGCAATGTGTTCAATCTTTGCATCGCACCCCGCCATCGCCGGCGTAATCGATTTTGCAGCAAGCAAAGCCGTCAACGAGTCCGTACACAAGCCATTATTATATTACCGAAACAACATCGTTTCGCTGCTCAATCTTCTGGAATGCATCAACGACGCCCCCGAGTGCAGTGGCATCGTCTTCTCTTCATCGTGCACCGTATACGGCGAACCGGACACAAACCCCGTAACGGAGAAGTCGCCTATTAAGCCGGCGACTTCGCCATACGGCAACACCAAGCAAATCAGCGAAGACATCATACGCGACACTGTGGCCGCCGGTACGGGATTCAACGCAATACTTTTACGCTATTTTAACCCCGTAGGCGCCCATCCGTCCGCTCTTATCGGCGAATTGCCCAACGGAGTACCCCAAAATCTCATTCCCTATCTGACGCAGACAGCGATCGGTATACGCAAGCAGTTGAGCGTCTTCGGAAATGACTACCCCACCCCTGACGGGTCGTGCATCCGCGATTTCATCGACATCACAGACCTCGCCCGCGCACATGTCACGGCTGTCGAACGTATTGTGAACAAGGGTATGGACGAGAGAGTTGAGGTCTTCAATCTCGGTACCGGCCATGGCGTTTCGGTACTCGAGCTCATCAATACTTTCGAGAAGGCCACCGGCGTCAAAGTTCCCTACACTATTGCTCCTCGGCGCGAAGGCGATATCATCCAAGTGTGGGCCGACCCATCCAAGGCGAATAAGGTTCTGGGCTGGAAAGCCGAAACGCCTTTGGAACAGACTATGCTTAATGCCTGGCACTGGCAGCAGCACCTGCGCAAAACAGGTGTAATGTAACGCGCGCTCCCATGTGTGCCTTTTGTGCCGATAGGCATACAATATGAGACCAATACTATACGTTAACATATTACGTACGTAATACGATAACTTCATGAATATTATGCTCCGGACGGCAATATACGCCGCCATACTTGCAAGCACCTTTGTCCTGACCGCCTGCGGTGGGCCAAAGCTCTCCGAGGCCAAGGCTCAATATGATCGTGGCGAGTTCTTCGATGCGGCAAAGACTTATCGAAAGATATACAATAAGCTCACAAAAAAGGAGGAACGCAAACAGCGCGGCGAAGTTGCCTATCAATTGGGCCTATGTCACAGTCGCTTGCGCCAGAATGCACGCGCTGCAGCGGCGTTCCAAAACGCCATACGCTATGGATGGGAAGACTCGACGGTGTATTTGAAATTGGCACGCGAATTGCACGCCGACGGCAAGTACGCTCAGGCCGTGACAGCCTACGAAACTTACCTTCAATGGAAACCCGGAGACAAACTTGCCGCCGACGGCCTTGCCGGAGCCAAAATGGGGCAAAGCAAGGCTCTGCAAACGCGTTATGTAGTCAAAGCCGCCAAACTTTTCAATTCGCGCCGCAGTGATTACGCCCCTATGTATGACAGCCCCGAGTTGGACCGATTGTACTTTACCTCCACAAACGAAAAAGCATCCGGAAGCAAACGCAGCGAAATTACAGGGATGAAAAACGGTGATATCTTTGTAGCGACAAAGAATGAGCGCGGCGAATGGAACAGACCCGAAGCCGTCGAAGGCGAGCTGAATTCCGAATTGGATGAAGGCATAGTCTCATTTTCGCCGGACGGACAGACAATGTACCTTACCAAGGCTCGCCGCGAGCCTTCTGCAAATACCGGAGTGGAAATATACACTTCCCAGCGCAGCGATGCCAAATGGAGTGCGCCTGTCAAATACGAGATTACGGCTGATACCCTATCCTCTTATGGACACCCGGCTGTATCTCCGGACGGCGATTGGCTGTATTTCACCAGCGATATGCCGGGCGGTAGCGGTGGTAAGGATATTTGGCGCGTCAATATAAAAGAACGTGCCGGTTCGCTCGAAAACCTTGGCGAATGGATCAATACCCCCGGCGACGAGATGTTCCCGTATATGCGCACCGACTCGGTATTGTATTTTGCATCCGATGGCCACCCGGGATTTGGCGGTCTCGACATTTTCCGCGCCGAGATGACACCGTCAGGCGGCTGGAACGTAACCAATATGGGACGCCCGATCAACAGCGCCGGCGATGACTTCGGCATCACTTTCGGTAAAGGCGAAAGCGGATTCTACAGCAGCAACCGCGGTGATGCACGTGGATACGACCATATATACTCATTTGAGTTGCCCGAGCTGAAAATCACCATTTCCGGCTGGGTAATCGATAAAGATGACGAACCTGTACCTAACGCCGTAATCCGAATTGTCGGCAGTGACGGAAGCAACCAGAAGCAGGTAGCACGCAACGACGGGTCGTTCTCCTTCCCCTTGAACCGTGGAGTATCCTACGTTATGATGGCTGGCGCCAAAGGGTATTTGAACGCTCGTCAGGAATTCACCAGCGAGTACACCGAAGAAGATGCAGACTACGGTGTTGATTTCGTTTTGTCTTCTATCACCAAGCCGGTAGTTGTCGAAAATATATTCTACGACTATGACCGGGCCTCGTTGCGTCCCGAGTCAAAGAGGGCCTTGGACGAATTGGCTCAAGTGCTACGCGACAACCCCAACGTAACCATCGAGATGGCTTCGCATACCGACAGACATGGCTCCGAAAAATACAATCTCGACTTGTCCGCGCGCCGTGCCCGTTCAGTAATCGACTACCTTATCAGTGTGGGCATATCTCCCGACAGACTACAAAGCCAAGGCTACGGCAAATCTCGTCCGAAAACCGTCACTAAACGTATAGCCAAGGAATATCCCCAATTCAAAGAGGGCGATGTACTTACCGAGGACTTTATAAATGCGCTGAAAAAAGAGGAAGATCGCGAAGCGGCAGACCAGATTAATCGTCGCACCGAATTCCAAGTGCTTTCCATAGATTATCGAATGTACTAAGTAGGTCACAATAGCAAAATGTCTGATATTCGCCTATACTCACCGGTCGAGCCTATTCGTGGAGTGTGCGGCATCAGCCGCAACGACCGTATTACGATGCTCGGCTCATGCTTTACGGATAATATCGGCGAATGTCTGTGGCGTGACGGATTCGATATTCAGGCCAATCCTCTGGGCGTACTCTTCAATCCGGCATCTATAGCCACAATTATGCGCCGTGCTATTGCTTCGAAGTACTTCACACATGAAGACTTGGTACTATATGACGGTCGATGGCGTTGCTTGTATCTGAATACTCGATACTCGGACACCGATGCAGACGCGCTTCTTGAGCGGCTCAACGGAGACATTAAGGCGCTTGGCAAGCGACTTAGCTCTGATTCGGTATGGATAATCACCTTCGGCACCGCATGGGTATACACCTATAAGCCGGGCAACTATATCGTAGGAAACTGCCATAAGATCCCACAAAATGCCTTTGAACGCACACGCCTTGACATCGATACGATTGTCGAGCGATGGAAGGAACTATGCCAAAGCAAACGCATCATATTCACCGTCAGCCCGGTGCGACATCTTGCAGACGGCCTTCATGGAAACAATCTGAGCAAAGCCGTGCTCCATCTGGCCACCGAACGTATCATCTCCGAATGCCCGTCCGCCGAGTATTTTCCGGCGTTCGAAATCATTTGCGACCAATTGCGCGACTACCGTTTTTATGACCGCGATCTCAAGCATCCGTCGCCAATGGCAATAGACATCGTCTACGACTTTTTTGCCAATACATACTTTGACAAAGATACGCAACGGCAAGCGATACAATATCGTTCCGAAAAACTTAGGGCTTTGCATCGCCCCATCATTGAACAATAACTATACATGGACAAGAACCCATATTTTGACATACAATCGCTCTCAGCGGCAGTACACGCACTTGCCATCTCAGGCAATATCACATCGGCATCTTCGCCGTTACGCACTATTATTACCGACAGCCGCGCACTTCTGACCGACCCAAACGCAACAGTATTTGCGGCATTGTGCACACCCCAAGGCGATGGACACCGTTACATCCGGGACATGTATACCAAGGGTGTACGCGTATTCTTAGTCGAAAAGGACATTGCGGATTATGCGGCATACCCCGATGCGACATTTATCGCCGTAGACAATGTGCGCCAAGCCCTGTGGGACAGCGCAAAATCTATCCGCAACGCCTTCCGGGGGCCGGTCATTGGTATCACCGGCAGCATCGGCAAGACCTTTACCAAGGAATTACTCAACTGCTGCAATATTTGGGAGCATTGCGCTCGCAGCCCACGCAGCTGGAACTCAAGCATCGGTGTACCCGAGTCGCTATGGCTCGCGGCAGGCGCCGATGCTGCGATCATCGAAGCCGGCATATCTCACAAAGGTGAGATGAAAATACTTGCAGACATCATACGTCCTACCATAGGCATATTTACGGCCATCACCGAAGAACATAGCGAGGGCTTCGATTCCATCGAAAGCAAATGTCGTGAAAAGTCCTTACTCTTTGCTTCGGCTACGGACATCTTCTACAACAGCTCGTACCCATTGATTGCCTCGGTACTCAAAGAGATGTACCCCAAAAAGAACTTGCATCCATGTTCCGATATCTGGGATATATGCGCCCGGATTGCCAATATGTTTGGCAAGAAAATCAGCTTCAGCTCGTCCGAAATCGGGCGATACGACATTTCCGGTCGTATTGACATAACGGATATGAGCGGCAATAGCGCCCTTGCACTGGACTATTACACCGGGGATATGGATGGTATTGCCACCGCCCTTGACTATGTACGTCGCCGTATCTCTCCCGAACATGACCTGCGAATATGTGTCAGCGCTCCCGTGTCCGAGGCCTGGGGTTATTCCTCATCCGCTAAAATACTCAAAGCGGCAGGCGTCACCAAGGCATACGTCATCGGCGGTAGCCCTGAATACTGGGCTGATGTAGCGGACTCGGGCGTGGAAATTGCTCATTTCGAAGACACAGACGCATTCGAACGCCATATTACGCTTAACACTCGCGATATGCAACGTACAATGCTGTATGTAAACATATCGGATAAGGAACAAGGACGGCTGATGCGTGACCGATTGTGCTCACTACGCCATATTACACACCTGAATATTGACCTTGAAGCACTTGTGCATAATGTACGACATTACCGCTCGTTACTTTCCAATGGCGTTGGTATGATTGCTATGATCAAGGCCGATGCTTACGGTTGCGGTGACATTGAAGTCGCTCGCACACTCCAGTCTTGCGGGCTCAGCTATCTTGCCGTGGCCGTTGTCGATGAGGGCGTACGTCTGAGACGTGCCGGGGTTACTATGCCTATAATTGTACTTGATCCTTGGTGTCTCAATCCTCACGCCATTGTTGCTTATCGACTGGAACCGACACTAATAGACTTGGATAAGGACATCATGTCCAACCTCGAACGCGAAGTCGCAGCCGCCGGACTTTCCGATTATCCGATACACGTCAAAATCGATTCTGGTATGCACCGCGTCGGGCTGAAAAACGAGGACGAAATCAGCGCCTTTGTCTCGATGCTTGCGCAATGCCCGCACCTGCACATTGCCACAACGTTCTCGCACTTGGCTACGGCCGACTGCTTGGATATGGACGATTACACCACGCTCCAACTTGATACATTCGACAGACTTAGCAACTTCTTGCGCAACAGCGTCCCATACGGCAAAGACATACGACGCCATATACTCAACACCGCAGGCATAATACGCTACGGGCGCACATGCTATGCATACGACCTGGTACGTCTCGGTATAGGAATGTACGGAATTTCGCCACTACCGGGCGAAACCGACCAATCGGCCTTGAAGACCGTGGCAACACTGCGTACTTCCATCATCGCTATGCACCAATATCCGGCCGGTGCAACCATCGGTTACGGCCGCCGCGGAATCACCCTGCGCGATAGCGTTATTGCAACCATACCAATAGGCTATGCCGACGGCGTCAATCGGCATCTCGGATGCGGGCATGCCTCGTTCGTTGTCGAAGGAGTACCCTGCCCAACCATCGGCAACATCTGTATGGACCTTTGCATGATTGATGTCACGGACTGTCCGAAGGCGCGTATCGGATCTTCCGTCGAAATTTTCGGCAAAAATGCGTCCATCCAATACCTGGCTGAAACACTTGACACTATACCGTACGAAGTGCTCACCTCAGTATCTTCACGCGTCAAGCGACTTTACTTCCGCGAGTGATGCACCAAAACCACGCGACTATATCTCTTCACTTATGCGCCAAACATCCTAATATCACCCGGCATATCGCACTTCACTTGTGAATATTAGTAACACTATGACGCGAATATACTAAAAAAGGTTAAGGTTTTTATGAGTTAAACGTTTAGTAAAATCTTTTAACACATTGCATCTCGGCAGAAAAGCCGTTATACGTAATTTTGTAGTAGCCAAATCCCTCAAACGGATTTGGCTACTGCAATTATCGAACATATAGACCAAACTTATAAATACCAGTTTTATGAGCGACACCGTAAACATCCGCGAACTCAACGACATGGTCGCGGGCAAAAGCGATTTCATCAACCTCATCACCGAGGGAATGAACCAAACAATCGTTGGACAGAAACACCTCATCGAATCACTTATCATTGCCTTACTCTCCAATGGGCACGTATTGCTCGAAGGTGTACCCGGCCTTGCCAAAACACTCGCTATTAAGACATTGTCACAACTCATCAACGCAAAATATAGCCGCATACAGTTCACTCCCGACCTGCTCCCCGCCGATGTAATAGGTACTATGGTGTACAGCGTCAAGAACGAACAGTTCCAAGTAAAGAAAGGTCCTGTATTTGCCAACTTCGTACTCGCTGATGAAATCAACCGCGCCCCGGCCAAGGTACAGAGCGCATTACTTGAAGCCATGCAGGAGCGTCAAGTCACCATCGGTGACAACACTTTCCGCCTCGACCAACCCTTCTTGGTAATGGCTACACAAAACCCCATTGAGCAAGAAGGTACATACCCGCTGCCCGAAGCTCAGGTTGACCGTTTCTTGATGAAAGTCGTCATAAGCTATCCTTCCAAAGAGGAAGAACGCATAATCATTCGCCAGAATATCGCCAACGAGAGCCGCGAAATACATCCCATCATCAAACCCTCCGAAATTATTGATGCGCAAAAGCTTGTTGAACAAATATACTTGGACGAAAAAATCGAGCGCTATATCGTAGATATCGTTTACGCCACCCGTACACCGGCCGAATACGGCCTTAACGACCTGACGGACATTATCGCCTTCGGAGCATCACCTCGTGCCTCCATATCGCTGGCACGCGCCGCTCGAGCCTACGCATTCATCCACCAGCGCGGCTATGTTATTCCCGAAGATGTCATAGCCGTATGCCACGACATACTCCGACACCGCATCGGTGTGACATACGAAGCCGAAGCAAACAACATTTCCACGGACGAAATCATCACCGAAATACTAGACAAGATTCTTGTTCCCTAACCCATACCGACCAATCGCTCAATGCGCTGAATTATGGACTCGAAAGAACTTCTAAAAAAAGTCCGCAAAATCGAAATCAAGACTCGCGGACTGTCGCAAAACATCTTTGCAGGCGAATATCATTCGGCCTTCAAAGGCCGCGGCATGATGTTCAGCGAAGTGCGCGAGTACCAGTACGGCGATGACATTCGAGACATTGACTGGAACGTCACCGCACGTCACAACAAGCCTTACATCAAGGTTTATCAGGAAGAACGAGAGCTGACAGTGATGCTGCTTATCGATATGTCGGGTAGCGGCGTTTTCGGCGCCGTAGGTTCGCAAAAGCGCGACATCATTGCCGAAATAGCTGCCACTTTGGCATTCTCGGCCACTCAAAACAACGATAAAATAGGCGCGATATTCTTCACAGATCGCATCGAGAAGTATATTCCGCCCGCAAAAGGCAAGAAGCAAATCCTGCTGATTATACGCGAACTTATTGACTTCTGTCCAAAACACAATAAGACGGACATCGAAGGCGCGGTAAAGTATTTTGCCAATGCCTCAAAACGCGCTTGCACAGCATTCCTCATCTCAGACTTCATAGACAGCACGGACTATAAACAAGCCTTACAAATAGCTCGCAATCGCCATGACCTTATGGCAATACAAGTATACGACAAGCGTGACGCACAAATGCCCGATGTAGGACTTATACGTCTGGCCGACCTCGAAACAGGGCAGACCCGCTGGGTGGACACGTCCAGCCGTCACGCGCGTCAAATCTATGACAAGCATTGGTACACCAACCAGCAACGTATGGCCGAGACATTACGCTCGGCACGCGTAGACTTCATTTCCGTAGCCACGGATGAAGACTATGTACGCGCACTTATGGGCTTGTTCAAAAACCGCGGACGGGGCTAACGGCCTATAATAAACTATCCGACACATTGTATACAATATGAATATACATACACCAAAAACTTCGCTCAAACTGTCGGCACGAAACACTGCCGCTGCTCTTGCCCTGGTACTTTGTGTCTCCGGGGCTTCTGCACAACAGCCGAGCGAAGCAGTCGCACCTGTATCCATTTCGGCGAAAATCGACTCGACAACATTGACTATGGGCGACCGCACCAACATCCGCGTTGAAGTGCTCAAAAACGGGCATTACGGCTTGATGATGGATCAGATGCAACGCGATGACCAAGGCGTATACACTCTCAATAAAGTGGAAGTTCGCGAAACATCCGTTGATTCGACAGAAGTAGGCAACGGTCGCATTCAGGTGATATATACATACCTTATCCAACCATTCGAACCGGGGACGCAGAGCATAGGCCCATTCAGATTTGTCAACGGCGCCGACACCATTGATTCGGACATAGTGACGCTCAAAGTCCTCGAACCGGATATGCCGAAGGTGATGAAAGACTCTCTTCTTATCAACCCCTTTGAAGGCACCGTATCTATTCCCGGCAGATGGTATGACTTTATACCCGAATGGTGGTATTGGCCGCTATTGGCATTACTTGTCATAGCCCTCGGTGCCGTCATATTCTTCTTATATAAGAAAAACGGTCCCACCCTGCTGCCGCACAAGAAAATAATTCCACCCTACGAATTGGCCATCAAGCGCCTCTCGTCCCTTAAGGCACGTCGCCTCGCCGAAAGCGGGCATGACAAAGAATACTACACCGAACTTACGGACATCTTGCGTCAATACATTGACGGACGATTCGGCGTCAATGCACGCGAAATGACCACGACGCAAATACTTGAGGCTATGTCGGCCGAAGATACGCTTAAGCATTTCATAGACGCTCTCGGGCCGGTACTTCGTACTGCCGACTTCGTGAAATTTGCTTGCCAACGTCCGGATATATCCGAAAACATCCGCTCGTTCAACGCCGTCAACGACTTTGTATCTACGACACGTCCCCAGCCCGAGGTTGACGAAAACGCCAAAGGGAAACAAGCCGCGGACGCTAAGGGGAAACAAGACGTCAACGGCAGCGAGAGCCCCAAGACTACGAACACAAAACAAAAAAGCTAAAATACCGTCATGCAGTTTGCTCATCCGCATTTACTTTGGCTGATACCCATTGTCTTAGCCTTGCTTATTGCAAGATACGTGTATACGGCACGAAACGCCCGCCCAACCATGGGCGTATCCACCACTGCCCCTTATGCTAATACGCCTACACCATGGCGTGCACGCCTGCGACACCTATTGTTTGCCCTGAGGCTTGGGGCAATATCTTTTCTGATAGTCATCCTCGCCCGACCTCAGCTAAGCGATAGCTGGCGCACCACCGATACCGAAGGTACCGACATCGTCATCGCTCTTGATGTCTCCTCCAGTATGCTTGCTCAGGATCTCAAGCCCAATCGTATGGAAGCCGCCAAGAAGATGGCCCAAAAATTCATTACAGGGCGTCCCAACGACAACATCGGAGTGGTTGTATTTGCCGGCGAGAGCTTGACAGGACTGCCCTTGACAATGGACCATTCGGCACTCATAAATTATATCGAAGGCATCAAGCCCGAAATGCTTGAAGACGGTACCGCTATCGGAGACGGTCTTGCAACTTCAATATCCAGGCTTATAGACGGAAAGGCCAAGAGCAAAAGCGTAATACTGCTCACCGACGGATCAAACAACACCGGAGTTGTAACGCCATCGGACGCAGCCTCCGTAGCGCAAGAGCGCAAAATCAAAGTATACCCCATAGCTGTGGGAACACGCGGTCGAGCGCTTACGCCCGTAAGCATTGATGCGTTAGGCCGAATGCAATACGAGATGCAACAAGTGGTTATCGATGAGGCTACGCTTCAGTCCATAGCTACACATACCAATGGGAAGTATTTCCGTGCAACCGACAATAAAACGCTGTCAAATATCTTCAACGAAATCGACCGCTTGGAAAAGACCCACATGAGCATCCAGCAATTCAGCCACACCGAAGACGACTTTGCACTGTGGGGTTGGCTGCTATTCGGACTTCTGGCTCTTGAGCTTGTCTTGAGATACACCATATTCCGCACAGTGCCTTAGTAAGTATGAATTTCAGACTGACGACAAAAACCGTATTCTCCTCGAATATCATATAGACAATGTTAGACTTTGCCAATCCTATATTACTGATATTGCTGGTGTCGCTACCGGTAGTGTACTTCTTGTACTGGCTTGCCAAGCTGTCTCGTCGGCGCAAGATTGCTCGCTTCGGAAACCCAACGACACTGGCTCCCCTGATGCCGGACGCATCGCATTACAAGACCGGAATAAAAATCACCCTTCAACTGATAGCACTCGCTGCTGTCGTCATCATCTTGGCACGCCCACGCTTTGGCGAAACCGAACAAACGGACAGCAAACGCGGTATCGAAGTGATGATAGCTTTTGACGCTTCGCGCTCGATGCTTGCCGCATCCACCGATGACCCCAAAAGCATTTCGCGACTGAAACGTGCCAAACTACTCTTGGAAAAACTTACCGACCGACTCGGAAACGATAAAGTCGGACTCGTAGTATTTGCCGGTGATGCAAAAGTAAAACTGCCATTGACAACCGATTATTATTCGGCCAAACTCATACTCAACGACCTTGACCCTTCGCTAATGCCCTATCAAGGAACTTCCATCAGCGAGGCCATCAACCTGAGCAAAAAATGCTTCAGCGACAAAACGGATGTCAAGAAATGTATAATCCTACTTACCGATGCCGAAGACCATGACGGAAATGCCATAGATGCGACCAAAGCCGTAGTAGACAGTGGAATACAAGTCAACGTAATAGGCGTCGGAACATCAAAAGGCGCACGTATCCCAATTGGTAGCGGATACCTGACGGACAACGATGGCAAGGAAGTCATCACGGCAGTCAACGAAAACGCAGCCAAAGAAATAGCCAAAGCAGGAAAAGGCATATACGTCAACGGTTCGAATACAGACGCATTGGACAAACTCGTACAACAACTCGACAATCTCCAGAAGTCAGACTTCGGTGCCGTAAAGTACAAAAATAGCGCCGAGCAATTTCCTCTGTTTGCATGGCTGGCACTCGCGCTCTTGGTATGTGACATACTATTGCTCGAACGAAAGACTTCTTGGCTAAAACATGTACACTTCTTTGCCGAGCTAAACAAAAAGAACGGTACAGGAAGTAAAAAAGAATAGACACAACTTATGATTCTGATAAAACACGCTCATATAATCACGCTGGCATCCACATTGGCGCTTGCCACGGCACTTTTGACCTCCTGCTCGTCTGATATGTCTAATAAAGCCGAAAGAAACGCTATAAAATCCGGCAACGAAAAATATAAGAAAGAGCATTATGCCGATGCCGTCAAAGACTACGATAACGCCCTTAAAGCTAACCCGTCCTCCGAAGCGGCAAAGTACGACAAGGCGATGGCAACAATAATGGGCGCTACTACCGCCGATACAACCAAGCTACGCGAAGCTCGCCTGACCCTTGCCAATTTGGGCAAAACCGCATCCGACCCAAACATCAGCGAAAAAGCCATATACAATCTGGGTAACGATGCTGTTTTGATAGGCGATTACCTCAAGGACCTGGCAGACTCGTTGCGCCGTGCAGACATCAATATGGGAGCGCCCTCGGATGGCAGAACATCTAACCAATTGGCCGATTCGCTCTCACAAGTTTCGACACAAAGCTACAAGCAAGCAATATCAAATTACAAAGCAATACTTCGACGCAACCCCACAAATATCAAGGCTTTGCAAAATCTGCGTATAGCTCAGCTCAAGCTTCCCCCGGAAAGCCAAGGCGGCGGTGCAGGCAACGACAACAAGGATAAAAATAAGGACAAGCAGCAGCAAAATCAAAAGCAACAACAACAACAGCAACAGCAACAACAACAAAAACCGAGTCAGTCCTCACAACAGATACTCAACGCCGTACAAAACAAAGAGAACAAAACTCGCAAAAATCAGGAGCAACGCCAAGGCTACGGCCGACGCACCACCGACAAGCCCTGGTAAGAGCATATCCAATAATCGAGTACACACCATGTCCGCATTAAGATATTACATAACCCTTGTGATAATGGCCGTAGTGTCACTTATCGCGACCGCCCAATCGGTCACGATAGAGGCTCCGGCCACCGTCATTCAAGGCAATCGTTTCAGCGTCACAATCTCTGTAAACAACAGCGATGCCGTGGTACGAAACGCGCCCGAAATACCTAATTGTAAGATTTTCAATGCCTCGCGTCCCGGAGTCTCGACCATGCAAAGCACGACCATCATTAACGGCCGCGTCGAGTCTTCCATACAGCGCCAATACACCTATTTATATAAGGCCGAAAAAGCATCTACCGTAACCATCCCGGCTGTCAGCGTAGGCAATATGCGCACCCACGCCAAAAGGCTAACCATACTTCCGCCGGATCGCAGCTCACAGCAAAGCCAATCAGGCTCGTCCTCGATGCCGGCTCCCGCAGCATCTGCCCCTCGTGCCGGCAAGGTATCACCCGGCGACCTCATCGTCACGGTCAATATGTCCAAAAAACATCTATGGAAAGGAGAAGCCGTCATCGCGACCATTAAAGTGTATACCAAGCACAATATCACCTCTTTCCGCGCCACAACACTGCCCCAATTCGACGGCTTTATTTCCGAAGAATTACCCGTAGGCAGCAACGAGGCTCAGTTGGAACACTTCCGCGGCGAAAACTATTACTCCGCAGTACTGAAAAAATGCCTACTCTACCCGCAAAAAGCAGGGACACTGACCATCAACTCGGGCCGATATGACGTGACACTCGAGACATACGAACCAATCTCCAACGGCTTCTTTGTAACCTATCGCCCCATCGAACAAAAAATCACAACGACATCCAACCGAATCTCGGTAAGTGTCGAAGATCTTCCGCAACCGGCTCCCGACGGCTTTGAAGGCGCGGTAGGACACTTCACCGCCACTACGGACATCGCTCCGGCGCATCCGCGTACCAATGAAGCTCTTACTTATACCCTCAACATCAACGGCACCGGCAACATCAAAGCATTGTCCGCCCCCACCCTGTCGTTCCCGGCAAACGTCGAAGAGTACACCCCCGAAGTGGTAAGCGATGCCAACTTCAACGGCTCGGATATGCGCGGCACCTGCGCCGTGACCTATACCATCGTGCCCAAAGAAGTAGGTACGCTCAATATCCCTTCATGGAATTTTGTATACTTTGATCCAACGGCCGGACGATATATGACCATCAAGCAAAAAGGATACAATCTCAACGTGATACGCGGCTCGGCGTCATCGGCCGAACAAAAGGAAATCGGCGAAGGGCTCAAAGACATACGCTATATACACCGCATTGACACCGCATCACTTGCGAAGAAACCGGAACGAACCTTCTACGGAACAACCTACATGCTGTTGTATATACTTGTATTAGTGGCATTTGTATCTACCATCATCGTATACCGCAAGCATATCCGCGCCGCCGATGACCTGGCGGCACGCCGTACAGCTCGCGCCAATAAGGTGGCCACCAAGCGTCTACGTTTGGCCGCAAAAGCCCTGACCGCAAATGACGCCGATGCCTTCCACGAAAGCCTTGCACATGCCCTCTGGGGATATATCAGCGACAAACTTCGTATTCCGTCATCGGCGCTCACTCGCGACAACATCCGCGAAAAACTGCTTGAAAGCGGCATAAGCGAGGAACTTACCGACCGAACAATCAACATCTTGGATCAATGTGAAATGGCTCGTTTCACTCCCGACAGCTCTTCACCCGAACATCTCAAAGGGCTGTTTGACGAATCCTCGGCCGTCATCAAAGCCATCGAAAGCACCAAGAAACAATCCACCAAAGCATCCGCAAAAGCATAATGAGGACCTCACACAATATATTGCAATACGTGGTTTTTGCCATTACTGCAGCCTTCTGCATAAGCACAGCCACAGCCCAAGCCACGGTCAAAACCGAAACTGCCGCCACCCTCTCGGCCAAAGCCGATTCGGCATACAATTCAAAAGACTATACAGAGGCTGCAGACCTATACAAAACAATCATAAAAGAATACGGAGTATCGTCCGACTTATACTACAATCTGGGCAACACATATTTCCGTATGGGTAAGATCTCTCAAAGCATACTAGCATACGAGCGCGCACTCAAAATTGATCCGTCAAACAAGGATGCACGCGCCAACCTCGATTTTGTCAATACGACACTCGAGGACAAACCCGAAGACAACTCGTCCATACTTGGCAGAATTCATTCGGGCGTCATTGCTATGATGTCACCTAATGCCTGGGCATGGACAACCTTCATCCTATTTGTCATAATTATCGGACTAATTGCCACATACCTTTTCTTGACAAATGTCACGGTACGCAAAGTCGGTTTCTTTGGCGCTTTGGTACTATTCATTATACTTGTATACACCACAATAGTCGCATACCAAAGTGCAGCCGCCGCCGACAATAATGACGTTGCCATAGTCACCGCACCTTCGGCCAACCTCACCCCCGCTCCAACGGCCAAAACAGACAAGGCGGACAAAATCGTCCCCGTACACGAGGGCACACGTCTCGTAATTATCGACTCGGTAAACGCCGCAAGCAGCGATGGAGCCCAATTGTGGTATCATGTGAAGGTTAACAACACCACAGCCGCTTGGATAGATGCCTCAAATGTCGAACGTATCTGACAATAACGCATAAATCAACACGTTACGCGTCATACCGAACCGAACGGGCAAAATAAGTGTCGTAAAACATAAAAAAAAAACATAAATATTTTTGGTCAACTCACAAAAGACCACTAAATTTATACCCACAATAACGACAACATACCTCCCTGTCGTATCAACAACCATATAATAATCATCCACACTAACCGATACCATCATGACTAAGACTATCAGCTTCAACGATTTGCGCAAACTCAAAGACAGTCTGCCCGACGGTTCGATGCATCGCATCGCCGACAAACTCAACATCACAGTTCAGACCGTACGCAACTACTTCGGCGGCAGCAACTACGATTTCGGCAAAAACTGCGGCGTACACATCGAACCCGGCCCCAACGGTGGTATCGTTGTCCTTGACGACTCCACAATCTACGATATGGCCGTCGAAATCCTCCAAGAACAAGAAAACAAGGACTGAGAAAGCCACAGCCTTCTCTCACACAAAAAACAGCATCCTATGGATGCCTTGCACCGGCGAGGCATCCATAGGCTGTATCAAGAACCCTAATCGGCTTATACAATTATGCGTCTTATCACCGTTGCCATACACACATACGACCGCGCCATCGAACTGAAGAACATCCTCGAAAAAGAAGGCATCGAGGTGTTGCTGCAAAATGTCAACCTCGAACACCCGACAGTATCTTCCGGCGTACGCGTTCGCATACACGAAAAAGATCTGCCTTTGGCGTTGCGCATCATCGAACACCGCGAGATATTCACACCTATGCCCTCGCCTTTCAACGAGAAATCGCATTGTATACTTGTACCGGTTGATTTCAGCGAACATTCGGTCAATGCACTTGAAGTGGCCTTCGCTCTGGCTCAAAAGCACAACGCGCAGATACGATTGCTATACTCATTCATAGATCCGTATGTCGCAGGAAATATGCAACTCAGCGATCAGCTCACCTACGAAATAGCCGACAATGATGCCCGCCGTAAAATCGAGGAGGATGCACACAAACGCATGGACGAATTTACCGGCAAGGTGCGTTCCAAAATCAAGTACGGCGAACTTCCTCCGGTAGTATTTGATACGATTGTTATGGAAGGCGTTCCCGAAGACGCAATCATCGAATATGCCAAGGCCAACCCGCCCTACCTCGTGGTCATGGGCACTCGAAGCTACGCCAAGAAGCAGGAACAAATGATAGGAAGCGTATCGGCCGAAGTTCTTGACAAATGCCTGTTCTCGGTGCTGACAATTCCACAAGGCATAAGGGTAAACATCGAAGCCGAAAACATCCGTATACATTTCTTTACCAATCTCGAGCAGCAAGACCTCCTGGCCTTGGATACAATGTCGCGCATCTTCAATAACATTTCAGCCAAAGTCACTCTTGTGCACCTTCCGGCCAAAAGGCGACCTTTCGAACGCTCCAATACAGAATCGTTGCTCAACGTCATGTCTTTCTGCAAGAAAAATTTCCCGAATTTCGAATTTGACACAATGAGCATAGACGCAGATTGTGCTGCCGAGCAATTCAGATGCTTGGTCAAAGACAACCCCGCAGACATCCTCGTCATCCCCAACAAAAGGCAAAACGCCTTTGCCCGACTATTCAACCCCGGATTGGCGCACAAGATGATATTGAACGCGGACATTCCGATGCTGGCCATCCCGGTTTAACCGGAGTACACCGATTGCGGCTAATCCGCAAACGTAAGGCCGGACACCGCATCCAAGCGTCCGCGAAGCCGCTCGGCATTATCTTCGCGAATCTCCACCACCATCAAGCAACTATTGTCAAACGATTGTTCCACAACCGTGCATTCCTCGCTTTTGACCACCTTCATAACATCATTCATAGCCAAATACGGGAAAGTGAATACAAACCGACATTGACTATGACATTCGACCGCAGGCACGGACTGCAACGCCAAGCGTGCGGCCTCGCGATAAGCTGCTATCAGGCCCGACGGCCCGAGTTTTATGCCGCCGAAATAGCGAACGACACCCACAACGACATCCGTCAATCCAAGCGAGTCTATTTGGCCCAATATCGGACGACCGGCAGTGCCGGAAGGCTCGCCGTCATCCTGAGCCAAACGCCGTCCGTCTCGCGTTGCAAAAGCCCAGCACACGTGCCGTGCATCGTGATAACGATTGCGCAGCAATTGCACGAAAGTGCGTGCATCTTCCTCGCTGTCAACGTGATGGGCATACGCTATAAAACGGCTCAGCTTTTCTCTCAACCGGCCTTCGCCTTCTTCTTGTATCGTGTAATATGTGTCGGACATAAATAGATTTTTACGGCCGTGATGCGCCTTCGCGCCTAATTCACGTCCGTTTTCACTGCACAAAGTTAGTGTATTTTTGCTTTAACGCATACATCCGACCGCAGACCGAGCACATAATTCTTTTCCCAAAAGCGGTCAGAGCGCCCCATCGTATATATGACTTAGTCCCGACAGCCTTAAACATTCGGGCTAACTCATAAGACAATATGCTTTCGGTTAAAAAGTGTTGCAAAACCGCATTTACAGATAATTATTCGTACATTTACACCGCAAAGTGCGCCGCCTCTACGGTGGACGTTCTTTGACACTATATCATACTTTTATCCATACACGAATAACAACAGCCACAATACACCAGACCATGAAGATTGTATTCAGCGTCAATTACCGCACCAATTGGGGCGAAAACCTCGTACTTACGGGCAATATCGCGCACTTGGGATCTAACAACATAGACACAGCCGTACCGATGAAGCTCTTAGGCACGGACAAATGGACTGCCGAGATTGACATCCCGGCCAACACCCCTGACTTCGAATACTCCTATGTAGTACGCCGCGATGACGGCAGCTGCAAACGTGAATGGGGACATCCGCACCATTTTTATATGCCCACAGATGCAGGTCATGCCGTATACGTCAACGACCGCTGGCAGGATCAGCCGTGGGACAAACCATACTATTCGTCTGCAATCGCCGAATGCATCAACCGCCGCGATGATGCAGCCTCAACGGCTCGCATACTGCCTTGTGCCGGAATGGTTACCATTCAAGTACTGGCACCAATGATACGCCCCGAACAGGTTCTCGCCGTCTGTGGCGAGACACCGTCATTAGGCAAATGGGATACGGCACAAGCAGTAGCTATGTCCGCACACGACTTCCCGATGTGGAGCGTCAATATACCGGCAGCCGGACTCAGCGTTGCCACCGAATACAAGTTCGTGATTCTCGACAAAAATTCCGGCAAACTCGTGGCTTGGGAACTGGGCAACAACCGCACCCTCGGGACACAGCCCACACGCGACACCGCCACAGTGCTTACCGGAATGCGACTGCGCAATCCTCTGACTCCCTGGCGCGGCGCCGGCGTTGCCATACCGGTATTCTCGATACGCACACGCAACGACTTCGGCGTAGGCGACTTCTACGATCTCACACTGATGGTCGATTGGGCTGCAATGACGCATCAAAACTTTATACAAATCCTGCCTATCAACGATACCACGATGACAGGCACATGGACTGATTCGTATCCCTATAACGCCAATTCGACATTCGCGCTCCATCCTATGTACCTGCGTCTTGAGGCCGTAGGCGAACTGCGCGACCCGGCACGTCGCAAATACTACCGAGATTTGGCCGCCGAGCTCAACGGATTGGCAACCGTCGACTACGAACGCGTCACCCATGCCAAGACAGAGTACGTACGCGAGATATTCGCCCAGGACGGCGCCAAGACCATAGCCTCGTCCGACTTCAAAGCCTTCGTAAAACGAAACGCCGGATGGTTACCCAATTACGCGGCATTCTGCGTCCTACGCGACCGCTTCGGTACTGCCGACTTCTCGCAATGGGGCAAATACGCCAAATACACCAAAGAATTGGTCAAAGAATTGGCCAAAGAAGCTGCCGATGAGACAAATATTGTATACTTCACTCAATACCACCTTGACAAACAGCTGAAAACCGTACGCGACTATGCACACGGCAAAGGCGTGGCCATCAAGGGCGACATTCCTATCGGCATATCGCGCACAAGCGTGGACGCATGGACCGATGCACGCCTGTTCAATATGGACTGCCAAGCCGGTGCGCCGCCGGACGACTTCTCCGTTTTGGGTCAAAACTGGGGATTCCCCACCTACAACTGGGAAGAAATGAACCGTGACGGATTTGCATGGTGGAAAGCACGCTTCCGCAAAATGTCCGAATACTTCGATGCATACCGCATAGACCACGTCTTGGGCTTCTTCCGCATTTGGGAAATACCCATGGACGCCGTACACGGCCTGCTGGGCACCTTCAATCCCGCCCTGCCCTTCACCCCGGACGAACTGCGATACAACTACGACTTCTGGATAGACGTAGACCTGCACACCACGCCGTTCATCATGGATTACTTCCTGGGCGACTTCTTCGGCGAATACACCGACGAAGCACGCAAGACCTTCCTCGTCGATGTCGGATACGGACGCTACAAACTGCGCCCCGAATTCGACACACAACGCAAGGTCGCCGACCACTTCGGCTCACTGCCCCAAGACGACAAAAACACCCGGATGTACAATGCTCTGCTGGGCCTTATAGACAACGTACTATTCATCGAAGACAGCCGCGAAAAAGGCAAGTATCACCCGCGCATATCGGCTCAATACACATATATATATCGCTCACTCAACGACTACGAACGCTGGTGCTTCGACCGATTATACAACGACTTCTTCTATCACCGTCACAACGACTTCTGGTATGGTAAAGCCATGTGGAAACTGCCACCGCTCATCGAAGCCACGGACATGCTCACCTGCGCCGAAGACCTCGGTATGATTCCGGATTGCGTACCCGCCGTGATGCAGCACCTCGAGATACTGGCTCTTGAAATACAGCGTATGCCCAAGGACCCCAATCTCACCTTCGGCGATACACACAACTACCCGTATTACTCGGTATGCACCACATCGACACACGACATGGGCGGTATACGCGTATGGTGGGAAGAAAACCGCGAAAAGACACAGCGTTACTTCAACGAAGTGCTGCAACAAAACGGTACAGCGCCTTATTTTGCCGAGCCGTGGATATGCGATGCAATCGTAAATTTGCACCTCAAGTCACCATCAATGCTGTGCATTCTGCCGCTGCAGGACTACCTGGCTATGGACGGCAAACTGCGACGCGAGAACCCCAAGGACGAAATCATCAACGTCCCGGCCAATCCGCGCCACTACTGGCGCTACCGTATGCACCTGAATATGGAGAACCTCATAAAAGCCAACGACTTCAACGACAAGTTGCGCAGTATGATAGACAACGCCGGACGCTGACACCGGTATAGGCACTCCTTTACGCACAACACAACACAACACAACACAACACAGCACAACACAACACAGCACAGCATAACAAGCACATCACGCCATGACCATAGACGCCGAAGACCTGCGGGCCCAGTGCCTGAAAATGCGGTACAGCCGACGCCTTGTCGAACCCGAAGTATTCCCCTCCGAACAGGAGTGGGAATACATCACCGGGCGCGCCATGACCGGCATAGGCTCGAGCCTCTATCGCAAGTATCTGGTATCTTGGAGTCTGCCCGAAGACGAGCGTACGGACATACACTGCAGCGCGCTCCAATGGTTTCCGCAATATATTGCAGCCGTGCCGCGCGACTACGCCTTAGGCGTTGTCTACGGCGACATTTCATCCTGTCCACAAGCGACACTTGCCGTGATATACAAGGCACGCCTATTTGACGCCGATATGCTGCGCGATGTGCTGCACTCCACCGAACCCCTGTCGCCTCCGTTTCCGCAAGGATACTACCCGTTGACATTCGTCGTCGAATGTCTGGACGCATACCAGCCGGAGTACACAGACGACACCCTTGAATCGATGCGCGAATTATATCGCGACATCACCGACCCGGAGCCGCTGGGACGCATCACCGACAGCCGCGCAATCTTCGGCGGCGGCACCAAGTACGAGTGTCCGCAAGGACACATCAACGATGCCGGCCAAGAATACTGCACCCAACCCGGCTGCGGCCTCAACATCTACGGGTTGCGCCAACGCCACGAGGCCCTCATCGCCGCCTTCGCCGAGCGCATAGACGCCCTTGCCGCCCTCCTTGCCCGCTGACAGCAGCGCATTTGCGCCCTGCCAAGGACTTGACCGAAGGGCGTTAAGGTAATAAGGGGCTTTAAGGGCTTTAGGAACATTAAAGTCTTTAGAGTCCCATACATGAATCCCCCATTGCCTTTTCATCGGCCTTTGCGGGCACCTCGAAAAAGTATTTTTGCGTGTCCGAAAAATCTTACCTAACTTTGCAATAAGTCTTGGCACGCGCGTAAGGTGACGCAGAGCCGTCCCGCACAAGTGTTTGTGCCTTAGACCTTACATTTTGATAAAGAAGCGATATCTACGCTTGTTCTTGGCTACTTGGAACGTCGAACACTCCAAATACCCGTCACAGGACATAGCAACGATAGGCGCCACGGTATGTATTTACCAACCAAGGCACGCTCCGGGAGCACTTAGCTTCCGGGGCAGGTCTTGGGTTATGTACATATATACAGCGTGGAGTCGGCGTTGTTTGCTCTTGGCGGATTGGCAAGTTCGACGGCCACAAGTAGCGGAGCGAGCAACGACTCGGCTCCCGCTTTTTTTCACCTACCCTATACACAAACCACTTGTTGCCATACGGAGCCTACGGCACACACCGCAGACACTGTATGTCATCTTCGCCACTTATAGACATACTTGAGAATGACCTCGACCCGCAGGTCCTTGCGCTGTTGCTCAAGGATCATACGGCCAGTCGCGGCCTACCGGAGGGCGAACAACGTAATATCATCTGGGCTACAGATGATTACGCCGAATTAGGCGAGGGCTATGGCTACTATGACGAAATACGTCCCGAACTGGTTGTCGGCGTCCACGGACGCGTCATACAGCCGCGAGTGCTCAAGACCCGCGAATGTCAGCAAAGCCGCTCACGCGACAAGGCGGAAGTCTTCACCCCGGCGTGGATATGCAATGCACAGATCAATCTTGTGGACGGAGCCTGGTTTGGCCGCAACGGCGTGTTCAACAACGAAAATGACGACCGCACATGGACTGTTAACCCCGATAAGGTGGCGTTCCCGGCGGGTAAAACATGGATGGACTATGTGCGTGACGTTCGCCTCGAAATCACATGTGGCGAGGCGCCATACCTTGCAAGTCGCTATGATGCCGTATCGGGTCGATCCATACCTATCGGTCGACGCATAGGCATCCTTGACCGCAAACTGCGGGTCATCGGCGAGAATACGGAGACTTCGGGCGAATGGCTCAAAGCCGCCGCCATAGCCTTCCAAAGCGTCTACGGCTACGACTGGCAGGGCGATAACGTCGTCCTCGCTCGCGAGTCGCTGTTGTATTCCTTTATCGATTATTATCGCGACAAATTCGGCAAGGATCCTTTGAAGCGGTCTTTGCTGCAAATCGCATATATCGTTTCATGGAACGTCTGGCAGATGGACGGTCTCAAGTGCGTAATCCCAGACACCTGCGGACAACCTACGGTCGAGCACAGCCTTTTCGGCGACGAGGTTGTCCAACACCCGTGCGAAGGATGTCGTACGGGCGACATTCATCGGCACAACGGAATATACTGCCTGATACGCGACTGGCGCAAGAAACCGCGCGACCGCCAAGTCGAGCCTTTTGTGAACTCAATCCCTAAATAGCCACATATACCATGCTCTTCGATTCGACACTCAAGCCCAAACTAATTTACGTCTTCCGTATCAACGATAAAGACCATGCCGGATGCCTGAAAATCGGCGAAGCCACACTGCCCGACGGCAGCGATTTCGGCGGATTTACCCCTTGCTCGCACGCCTTAAATCAGGCGGCCAAGAAGCGTATCGACCAATACACTCGTACAGCCGGAATCAGCTATGAGTTATTGTATACCGAAGTGACATTATACTTCGGCGGAGGCACGGTCAAGTCTTTCAACGACAAGGCGGTACACGAAGTACTGCTGCGCAGCGGTATACGGCGACGGACTAATGCCGGATGGGGTAGTGAGTGGTTCGAGACCGATCTTGAGACAGTGAAGAACGCCATCAAGGCGGTCAAAGAGGGACGAAAATCACTTTCGTCCTCAGAAAAGACAGAGGGACAAAATCCCATCATCTTCCGACCCGAACAGAAGGATGCCATCGAAAAGACCGAGAAGCAATTTCGCCGAAGCAATCAAATGCTGTGGAATGCCAAGATGCGCTTTGGCAAGACATTGTCGGCGTTACAAGTGGTCAAGGATATGGGACTTAGCCGCACACTCATACTCACCCACCGCCCGGTGGTGGACGATGGATGGTACGAGGATTTCAATAAGATTTTCTATGACCGCAAGGATTACGCCTACGGCTCGCGCGACAAAGGGGAGTCTTTTGCCTCGCTCAAGGCACGTGCTCGAAGCGAGGCATTGCATTACGTGTACTTTGCCTCAATGCAGGACCTGCGCGGCTCGGAGCAAGTCGGCGGCAAGTTTGACAAGAATAACGAGATATTTTCCACATCTTGGGATTTGCTAATAGTGGACGAAGCTCACGAGGGTACGCAAACCGAGCTGGGACAGAGCGTAATACACGAGTTGGTCAAGGACGACACAAAGGTGCTGTCGCTGTCGGGCACGCCATTCAACCTCTTTGACGAATACAAGGAGAACGAGGTCTACACCTGGGACTACGTGATGGAACAAAAGGCCAAGGCCGAATGGGACCTGGAGCATTTCGGCGACCCGAATCCATACGCGGAGTTGCCTACTATGAACATATACACTTACGACCTCGGACGTCTGCTCAAGGAGTATATAGACGAGGATGTAGCCTTCAATTTCCGCGAATTTTTCCGCGTCAACGATTCGGGCGAATTTGTACACCACAAGGACGTGGCTGCATTCTTGGACCTGCTGTGCCGCAAAGACACAGACAGTGCCTACCCTTTCGCCACGGACGAGTATCGCAACAATTTCCGCCATACGCTATGGATGATTCCGGGCGTAAAGTCGGCACTTGCCTTGCAGCGAATGTTGGAACGTCATCCCGTCTTCCAGCATTTCCAAGTGGTGAACGTTGCCGGCGAGGGCGACCCTACGGAGGAGGAAAACGCGGAGGCGCTGGCTCTGCTGCGCTCCAAAATCGGCGACGACCCGGACGAGACGCGCACCATCACCTTGTCGTGCGGACGCCTGACCACCGGCGTCACCGTCCGCGAATGGACTGCCGTGCTTATGCTGTCTGGATCGCTGAACACGGCGGCGGCCGGATATATGCAGACAATCTTCCGAGTGCAGTCGCCGGCGACTATAAACGGACGTATCAAGGAGAATTGCTATGTCTTTGACTTCGCGCCCGACCGCACGCTCAAGGTGCTGGCCGAGACGGCTAAGATTTCGACCAAAGCGGGCAAGACATCCTCGGACGACCGCACGGCCATGGCCGAGTTCCTGAATTTCTGCCCGGTCATCGGTATGGAGGGGTCACGGATGCGCAAGTTCGATGTGGACACGATGCTGCGCCAGCTCAAGAAGGTGTATATCGAACGCGTGGTCGCCAACGGATTCGAGGACGGATACCTGTACAACGACGAGCTACTGAAATTAGGAAAGGTTGAGCTCGAAGAGTTCAAGGAACTCAAAGGAATCATAGGTTCCACCAAGGCCATGCCGCGTACCAAGTCGGTGGATATCAATAACCAGGGACTCACCAACGAGGAATACGACGAATTGGAAGACCTGGAGAAGCGCAACCGCTCCAAGAAGGGCAAGGACGAGATGTCGGAGGAGCAAAAGCGGCGCCTCGAGGAGCTGAAGAAGCGCCGGAAGAACCGCGAAAATGCCATATCTATCCTGCGTGGTATCTCGATACGTATGCCGCTGATGATATACGGCGCGGACATCGAGGACGATGAAGAAATCACCATCGACAATTTCGCCTCGAAGATTGACCCGCAGTCGTGGGAGGAGTTTATGCCGCGTGGCGTGTCCAAGCAACGGTTCAACGCCTTCCGCAAGTACTATGACCCGGACATATTTGCGGCAGCAGCCAAGCGCATACGCGAGATGGCACGCAACGCCGACCGGCTGTCCATAGAGCAGCGCATCGAGCGTATCACGCAGATATTCGCCACATTCCGTAACCCGGACAAGGAAACTGTTCTGACGCCGTGGCGCGTAGTCAATATGCACATGTCGGACACCTTGGGCGGATATGCCTTCTATGACGAGGATTTCAAGACGCCCCTGTCGGAGCCGCGCTTCGTGGACCGCGGCAAGGTGACGGCGGAGGTTTTCAACGAGCAGACGCACATCCTGGAAATCAATTCGAAGACAGGTCTATACCCGCTATATGTGGCTTACTCGGTATACCGCGCACGTTTGCGCGAGTTGCTCACCTCGCCCGAATCAATCGAGGACGAATGGGCAGTATGGGCCAAAGCCGTCAGCGAGAATGTCTTCGTCGTCTGCAAAACCAAGATGGCACGCAGCATCACGCGCCGCACCCTCGTCGGCTTCCACCCCATCCGCGTCAATACATACACCCCGGATGACCTTATCAACAAAATCAAAAACCAACCGGACCTATTCATCAAAAAGGTCCATGACTTAGTAGGACAAAACGTGAAAATCAACGCAATAGTCGGCAATCCCCCGTATCAAGTTACTCAAGCCAACAATGGCGATTCTGCCAACAGAGCAATGGCTGGAGCAATATATCCTAAATTTATAGAACTTGGTGATAAACTAAGGCCGAACTTTCTATCCTTGATAACACCAAGTAGATGGATGTCAAAGACTGGACGTGGCATTTCGTCAGAATGGGTTGATAAGATGATTAAATGTAATCATTTTATTAGCATCTATGATTATCCTTTTGCTCAAGAGTTATTCCTAAATGTTGAAATCAAAGGTGGTGTTAACTATTTCTTGTACAGTGCCGACTATTCTGATAAATGCACTTTTTATTCCATAAGAGAAGGCGAAAAGTCTTCTACACATAAATTCTTAGATAATTCCAATGTCGGATTTATTGTTCGTGATGCTAAATCCCAAAGCATTATCTCAAAAGTTGTGGATGATGACAATGAGAGTTTTATGGATTTGGTTGGTCCAAACACTTTGTTTTGCGATTGTGCTAAAGGCATTTTAAACACGAACTGGAATGGTTATACTTTATCTCCTGAATCAGATGATGCCATAAAGTATTACTTAAACAAAAAAACAATAGAAGTTGGATTTGCTTGGATTAAACCAACTGATATGATAAAATCCGTTGATGTTGTACCTCTACATAAGGTCTATATTCCAGAAGCTGCTGGCACAGGGAATGATTCGCAAATTCTTGGAAAACCTTTTTATGGTGAACCCAACTCAATCTGCTCACAAACATATATTTGCATTGGCTACAAGCCTGGACAGTTAAATTCAAAAACAGAATGTGACGCTGTTATGAAATACATTCAATCTAAGTTCCTGCGCTTCTTAGTATCTATAAAAAAGAATACTCAGCACTCCTTTGCACAAGTATATCAACTTGTTCCCTTACAGGACTTCACGGACAAATCGGACATAGACTGGACGCAGTCTGTAGCCGATATCGACCGGCAGTTGTACCGCAAATACGACCTCTCCGACGACGAAATCGCCTTCATCGAGTCAATGATCAAGCCGATGTAATCAGCGGCTACAACGACATATATGCCTAAATAGTTAAGGAGAAAGCAACGATTCTCTGTAGCATTTTTACATCTGCGGCGAAAAAACGGTGCAAATCACCTAAAGAACTCAGTACGCCAAATAGGACAATACCTACAAGGAAATTGAACATAACAAAAAAATCGAGTATATACTTGTTCAAAAGGAACTAATTAATTACCTTTGCAGTATCAGACCACTATTAAACTATGGAACGAGAGCTGATATTGACTGCCGAATACAGAGAATTTATGGATAAATCCTCTGCACGTGTGAAAGCCAAATTAGAATACCTGGCAAATTATCTGATGACAGAACCCGTATTTGCTCAAAAATTCGTCAAAAAGCTGATTAATACACCATTTTACGAATTACGAGTATCTGTAGAAAATGAAATCAGGATAATTCTCTTTTCCATAGGCCACGACAATATCAACCAAGCAGAACAGATTATTATGCTGAACGGATTTGTCAAGAAAGGGACCAAAGATTATACAAAAGAAATAAAAAAAGCATTGAACATATTAAGCTCTATGATATGAATACAGAAAGCATTAGATTAAGCAAAGAACAACTCCAAAAAATCCGAAACACAGATTTCACCAAAGTTCCCGGCGTCACTCTTGGCTCTGATTATTTAACTCAAGAGCACGGAGCACCCGGCACCCCCTCACGCGAGGAATTCGAGAACAAGGCTAAAGCGTGGTACTACGGCGAAATTCTCCGCGAAAGGCGTAAGGCCCTCGGTATGACCCAAAAGGAACTTGCCGAAAGTATCGGCCGCGAACGGACATACATCAACCGCATCGAAAAAGGCGAGACCGATATGCAGCTATCCTCGTTCCTGCGCATAGCCTCGGCTCTCGGCATCTCCGTCAACCTTACGGTAAACCTCTGAACCACACCTCTGCACATTAGTGGTTTCCCCTATGCCAAATATCAGCCTTTGAGATAGCATTATCGCGTAAAAAGGGGGTATGTCGTAATGGCGAAACCGTGTAGGGACGCAATAATTGCGCCCCTACAATAATACAGCATTAGGCACACCATGGCTTTTTTACGCCTGCGGCGAAAAGCGGCTGAAATCGCAGCAGATTTGCGGTGCAAATTTGGATTTTTCGCCGCAAAGGGATAAATTTGCAGTATGAAAATCAATCACATACCGACAAAACACATCCGGCAATTAGACGATTGGCCAACTTCCGGATGAAATTCTGACCGGCTGACAGAGGCTCTGAGCCGTCTAAGCATCCGCATGGCCGGTTGACCGGGCAAATGTCACGGCTCGACCAACACTCTGCATTTCGGCTGAAAACTTTGAATAAATCGAAAAATGTTCCGAACTTTACATTGAGAATTCGCATAGGTATGGTGAGGCTCAATCCAAGACTCGACTATATTCGAATTGCCGAATATGCGATATGAGCATTATACTTCATCCTATGCACTTGTCAGACTATTTTATAAGACCGAACATAAAGATATGAAGCGAACTATTGCATTGCTTGCACTGATACTGAGCTGCTGTGTCGCCTTGGGCCAGCGTATTTTCAGCGTCGAGACTTGTCCTGCCGAAAACGCCTCTACGGCTATGAACGTGAGCTGGGCCACAGCCCCCGATGTAAGATCCACCTACGTGGTATATACCGAGGCCTCCGATACACTGTGGCGACATGCGCGACGCGCCTCTGACATCAATATAAGTCTGTGCAACACCTTCGACAGTATTTACAGCAAAACGCCCTACAACAAAGACGTATACGAACGTTGGATCTTCAACAAATGCGGCGCTACGCTCCGAAAGCTCAAACGCGACACCGACTATATGTACCGCGTAGTGGCCGACAGCATCGAGACCTCGGAATATCACTTCCGTACAGCCGGCGCCAAGTGCTGGAGTGCGTGTGTGATCTCCGATTACCATCACTATACGCCGCTACCCAAGCGCCTTCAATCGGCTATGACGATGATAGACACCGTCTGTCGCAAAGATCCGTCACTTGACTGGATACTGCACCTCGGCGACGTAACGGCCTGGGGCGGCAGCTACTCGTTTTGGAAAACGATGTACGAATCGCCGATTTTCGGCAAGTATATGTGGGCCGGAGTGATTGGCAACCACGACTATATGAGCCGTAAATATGCCAAATGCACCAATCAATACTTCCGCGACGCCAACTACTATCCTCGCAACGGATACCAGGGCGAAGAAGGCGTATGCTACTACTTCCATTACGGCGATGCACTGTTTGTGATGCTTGACAACGAGGCCATGCGCAGTGACGAAGGTCTTGCACAGGCTCAAGAATGGTTTCGTAAGGTGATGCAAACAGAACGTTTCAAGGCTCGATATATCATTGTATGCGAACATTACCAATGGTTTATGGGCAATGACGGAAAGGCCTCGCAATATGACCGATGGTCAAAGCTGTTCGACGAATACGGTGTAGACCTTGCACTTGCAGGCAATAACCATATATATGTACGCACCGGGGCCCTTTACGACGGGCACGAAACCGATGGCACCAAAGGTACGGTATACATCCAATCAACGTCAAGCGACAACGAGCGCGGCCAAGCGGCGGCCGAATGGACACTCAACCGCAACATCATCAAGAAGATATGGACCGAAGGCGAGCATACCGTAAGCGCCATGCACCTTGAAGCCACACCTAAGACCCTAACCCTCACCCTGTACGACAGACACGGTACAGCCATCGACCGGGCAACTATACTCGCAAAAAAGCGGAAGTAGTTCCCCACCCGCCCCGCACGAAGGTTGCGCGCCTCAGCCCCGAATAGCGGACGGCATAAATAACCGCTACTGACACACCACAACACAGCACCACCCCCATTTTTAAGGCGTGTGATGATGGCCGTCTATAAAAAATTTGCAAAGAAAAATTTTTTATGTTAATTTTGGGGTCAAATGTTAAAATCGACAGCCGACATGAACAATAAACCAAATATACGTGTCGTTTGTTAAAAAAGTATGGGCCTTAGGGCTTGCGCGTTATCCGGCATATACTTCCGCTCGGTCGCACACCGTTGCGCCGTCAAGGAGTTGCCGTCAACCATAAACCGCATTGCCCGACCTATGCTCGACAGACATCACGACGCACGGCTTATTTTTTGGCACAGACACCGAAAGAGACTATGAAGAAGAAGACAATATGGCTTTTGACAATACTTATGGCACTGACATTCATGGGATTGCTGGTGATGCAGATAGTATATGTCCGCAATATGGCACGTATGCGCTTCGACCAATTCACCGAAGCGGCCAAGCAGAGCCTGCACGCCGTATCGGCACGCTTAGGTCATGACGAGACACGCCACTTCCTCGAAGAAGAAGTAGACTCGATAGAGTCGACATCCATATATGCACAATACCTCGGCGACCCCACTCCGCGTTTGGGAGGCATACGCTTTACCTTCTCGACCACCTCGGGTCTGCAGGCCGACTTGACCATCAAGGGCGATGCCAACGAAATCACCAACCTGCAGACCGACAACCGTCTCTTTGGCGGCAGCCACTATCAAGGCACACGAGCATCGTTCCATGACCAATATTTGATGCAGAAAAATATGATAGACGATGTCATCCTTGACATCATCTCTCAGGCATCAAACAAGCCCATAGAACAACGTGCCGACTCGACACGTGTGCGCCGTTATCTACGCGAGGAGCTGGATACCATGGGGTTGCACGATCTGCCTTTCTCCTTTGCCATAGTCAATAAGTCCGGCGTACCGGCTTACGCGACCGAAGGCTATGACAATTCGCGCGTCAACGACAACAATATGTTCACGCAAATCCTCTTTCCGCACGACCCGGCCGACAAGCACTACTTTCTACGGGTCTACTTCCCCACCAAAAAGGATTATGTGTATTCATCCATAGCCTTTATGGTGCCGACATTTGCACTGACATTGATACTATTGCTGATATTTGTCTTCACCATCATCACCGCCTTCCGCCAAAAGAAGCTCTCGGAGATGAAGAATGACTTTATCAACAATATGACGCATGAGTTTAAGACTCCCGTGTCATCCATATCACTGGCGGCGCAGATGCTCAACGACCAAAGCGTGCGCAAATCGCCGACGATGCTCCAACAAATTTCTACGGTAATATCCGATGAGACCAAACGACTACGCTTCCAGATCGAAAAGGTGCTGCAGATGTCTATGTTCGAAGGCACCAAGGCAACTCTAAAACTCAGCGAAGTGGATGCCAATCTGGTGCTGTATAACGTCATCAACACCTTCAAACTCAAAGCCGAGCGGCTGGGCGGCAGCATCGAATCGCATCTAGATGCTATGAATGCCCTTGTCGAAGTGGATGAGATGCACTTCACCAACGTCATCTTCAACCTGCTGGATAATGCCGTCAAATACTCACGCGAAGACACCCCGCTGCTGCTCAAAGTGGGCACTCGCGACCTGAGCGGCGAAAGGCTTGAAATCACCATAGCCGACAACGGCATCGGAATATCCAAAGAACACCAAAAGCGCATCTTCGAAAAATTCTATCGCGTGCCTACCGGCAACCTCCACAACGTCAAAGGCTTCGGCCTCGGCTTGGCATACGTAAAGAAGATGATTACGGAACTCGGAGGCGAAATTACCCTCGAGAGCCAACCCAATGTAGGAACAAAATTTATAATAATACTCCCATTAATCAAAAACTGACACAACTATGGACGAACGTACACGCATCCTTCTCTGCGAAGACGACGAAAGCCTCGGTATGCTTCTCAGAGAATACCTCCAACAAAAAGGCTTCAGCGCCGACCTCTTCGCCGACGGCGAAAGCGGATACAAAGCCTTCCTCAAAGGCAAATACGACATCTGCGTCCTTGACGTGATGATGCCCAAGAAAGACGGTTTCGCCCTCGCACAGGAAATCCGCAGCGTCAATTCCGAAGTACCTATCATATTCCTGACAGCCAAATCGCTTAAGGAAGACATCCTTGAGGGCTTCAAGATCGGCGCCGATGACTATATCACCAAGCCTTTCTCGATGGAAGAGCTCGTATTCCGTCTCGAAGCCATCCTGCGCCGCGTCAAGGGCAAAAAAGGCAAAGAAATCACCATGTACAAAATTGGCGACTTCACCTTTGATACTCAGAAACAGGTGCTTATGATTCGCGACAAGGTCACCAAGCTCACCACCAAGGAAAGCGAACTGCTGACCCTGCTGTGCGCACACGTCAACGAGATACTGGAACGCAATTACGCGCTCAAGACCATCTGGATAGACGACAACTACTTCAACGCACGCTCCATGGACGTCTATATCACCAAGCTGCGCAAGCACCTCAAAGACGACCCCTCCATCGAGATCATCAACATACACGGCAAAGGTTACAAGCTCATAGCCCCCGAATCGGGCGACGCCTCCAAGCAATAATGCCGTAAGGTAACGACTACGGCGCACGTACTATGGACACTGTCGGCAGCATCAACCGCCACAGTGCCATAGCGCGCGCATGCAGTTAAGCCTGCATCCACGGCTCGTCAAGGCCATATGCACAGACAATACGGCACACATTCTCAACAAGCGCATACGACAATGAAAGGCATAGTTCTGGCCGGAGGTTCCGGCACACGGCTGCACCCCATGACACGCGGCACATCCAAACAATTGCTGCCCATATACGACAAACCTATGGTGTACTACCCGGTGAGCGTGCTCATGCTGGCAGGCATACGAGACATCCTCGTCATATCCACTCCGGAAGACCTTGGCTCGTTTCGTCGTCTGCTCGGTACGGGCGAGGAATTGGGCGTACGCTTCAGTTACGCCGAACAACCCCGACCCGAAGGGTTGGCTCAAGCCCTGGTCATCGGTCGCGAGTTTTGCGCCGGCGAAGACGTATGCCTCGTCTTGGGCGACAACATATTCTACGGACAAGGGTTCAGCGGAATGATGCGCCGTGCCGTCGAAGACGCCGCGCGAGGATACGCCACCATATTCGGATATACCGTACCCGACCCACGTCGCTACGGTGTAGTCACGCTGGATACGCAAGGCAATCCGCTGCGTATCATCGAAAAGCCGACACAGCCCGAAAGCGACAAAGCAGTTGTCGGACTGTACTTCTATCCGGCAGACGCTCCCGAAATTGCAGCCCAAGTCAAACCCTCGGCACGCGGCGAGCTCGAAATCACGGCCGTCAATGAGGCTTATCTCAATGCCAAACGACTTCACGTCCAGTGCTTCGGCCGCGGGTTTGCATGGCTGGACACAGGTACGGTAGACTCACTATTAGATGCTTCCAACTTCGTAGCCGCCATCGAAAAACGTACCGACCTCAAGATTGCCGCCCTCGAAGAAGTCGCCTTCCGCCGAGGATTTATCGATGCCGAGCAACTGCGCAATTTGGCGCAAAAAATGTCGAATACAGACTATGGCCAATACCTGCGCCGAATAGCCGATAATGGCTGATACACAACTCGGCCACCGCAGCCCTTCACCACAAACGACCGCCCCTCCGCTCATGACCATAGAAGACAGCGCCAAGACACCTCACCTTATCGAGATTCCACGCATACCCGATGCACGCGGCAACCTTTCATTTATCCAACGCTGCGCCACCGGCGTCACCTTTGACATATCTCGTACATACTGGATATACGACGTGCCGGCCGATGCCGACAGACACGGACGCGCACTGCGAAACACCGCCGAGGTTATCGTACCTTTGGCCGGAGCCTTCGATGTAACCCTTGATGACGGGCTCGGCGGCGCCCGGCGCTACCACCTCGACCGCCCGTATCGCGGCCTATATGTACCGCCTATGCGATGGAGGGTAATCGACAACTTCACAACCAATTCGGTAGCCTTTGTATTGGCATCCACGATATACGACGAAGCTGATTACATCTCTGACTACCACGACTTTGTACACGAAGTCGCAAACAGCCGAGATAGCCTGAAAACACCAACGCCAAGCCCCGCCATACGAGAGCATAATGCCGAAAAGTGCGTACGAGAGGCCGATATTCACTGCATATCCTCGGTAGACAACTGCCGATTGATAGACTTGCCAAGACACGTGCACGCAAATGGGTCGCTTACCGTGGCACAGAATGACAGCATCAGCCCCATGAAGATACGTCGCGCCTTCTACATCTATGATGTGCCGGCAGACACTGCCCGCGGCGGACACTCCCATCACAATTCACAGCAAATGATTATTGCTGTAGGCGGTAGCTTCGATGTCACACTGGACGATGGCGTACAGCGGCGCACTTATACGCTCAACCGTCCCTATCGAGCGCTCTACGTTACCCCGGGTATTTGGCGCACTATGGACAACTTCTCCAGCGGCAGCGTGTGCCTGGTGCTGACTGATACAGAATACGCCGAAAGCGACTATGTACGCCACTACAACGATTTTCAACGCCTTACACAGTCCAAGAAACAATCGTAAACGACGACAATTCAAACGACTAAACTTCGGTCTCAATCAAACGCGCATCCACTAACGATGAATACGAAGCCACACATTCCGTTTCTCGACCTCAAAGCGCTCGATACTCCATACCGCGATGAACTCAAAGCCGCCGTATGTGCAGTCATAGACAGTGGCCGGTACATCGGCGGAGTCGAAGTGGAAAACTTCGAACACACATTGGCAACAGCCATAGGCACACAATATGCCGTAGGCGTCTCCAACGGCTTGGACGCGCTACGTCTATCGCTTCGTGCAGCCATCGAGTTGGGATACATTAGTCACGGAGACGGCGTCATTGTAGCTGCAAACACCTATATTGCATCCATATTGGCCATCACCGATAACGATTTACGGCCGGTGTTGGTCGAGCCATCGCCGAATACATACAATTTGGATACAGCTCTCATTGATAAAGCCATCACCAAAGCCGCCACTTGCGGTATCACCGTTTCGGCAATCATGCCCGTACATCTATACGGCCGAACGTGCTGGGACACGGCTCTTGCCGAGGTTGTTGACCGCCACCACCTATTTGTCATCGAGGACAACGCCCAAGCCATAGGCGCACAATCCGAGACGCCGGGAATATCCGGGACATATTTCACCGGGGGTCTGGGACACGTCGGCGCCTTCAGTTTCTACCCGACCAAGAACATCGGCGCCATAGGAGACGCCGGAGCAATAACCACCAATGACGAGCGTCTGGCGCAAACCATAAGAGCTTTAGCCAATTACGGCAGCGACCGACGCTACCACAACATCGTCTGCGGCTACAATTGCCGTCTGGACACGATGCAGGCAGCCATCCTGTCGGTACGGATGAAACATCTCGCCGAAATCACCGAACGACACCAAGCCAACGCCCGTGCACTGGACAATGCGTTGCGTAGCTGCGATACAATCATACGTCCCGAAGTGCCGACATACGAGCCCTCGCACGTATGGCACCAATACGTGGTGCGCGTAAAGCCCCGTCCCGGAGACAGCAATGCAGCACTGGACAAGCGGCGTACACAGATGCGCCACGCACTCGAAACCATAGCCGGAATATCCACCGATATACATTACGAGACCCCACCCCACCTTCAGCCCTGCTACGCCTCAACATTGAGCCACGACCCACTACCACAAACCGAAAGACTGGCAGCCGCTGTATTCTCGTTGCCAATAGCGGCCGCCATTCCGGCAGGCAGCCTTAAAACCCTCGCCGAAGTGTTGTCGCAGTGCTGATCACCCGAAGAAAACCTTAGAGATAGCGCCTGAAGGCAGACATTGTCCGACAATGTACCCCTTCCGAGTCACACCAAGTAGCAAAATACATCCAAGGCTGCACTCCCGACTAATAGCCATACGCCTATTCGCGTGCATTATATAATAGAATGAGCGTTTTGTCGTTAAAGGGAAAATGCTTAACTTTGCAGTCTTGAAAACAATGAACAAATCATTTAACGGACAAAGTAACATGAGCTTAAACATCATCGTGCTTGCCAAGCAGGTGCCCGACACCCGCAACGTAGGCAAAGATGCCATGAAGGCTGACGGCACCATCAACCGTGCCGCACTGCCGGCCATCTTCAATCCCGAAGACCTCAATGCCCTCGAGCAAGCATTGCGACTCAAAGAGACACACCCCGGGTCGACCATCACCGTCCTAACCATGGGTCTGCCCCGTGCAGCCGAAGTGGTTCGCGAAGCGATATATCGCGGCGCCGATGGCGGTATAGTACTCACCGACCGAGCCCTCGGCGGTGCTGACACATTGGCGACATCATACTCGCTGGCACAAGCCGTCAAGAAAATCGGCAAATATGACATCATCCTTGGCGGACGCCAAGCCATCGATGGCGATACCGCACAAGTAGGCCCGCAGATTGCCGAAAAACTCGGACTACCACAAGTGACATACGCCGAGGAAATTATTGAAGTGGCTGACGGACACGCCGTCATCAAACGTCGCCTCGAAAACGGTGTCGAGACCGTCAAGGCTCCCCTACCCTGTGTAGTGACCGTCAACGGATCGGCAGCAGACTGCCGTCCCCGCAACGCACAACGCGTCATGCGCTACAAATACGCCGTATCACCCAGCGAAAAGACCGCTTTGACCCCCGAACGTCAGGCATTGGTAGACGCACGTCCGCACCTTGCCATCAAGGAATGGAGCGCCGCATACGTCGAAGCAGACCCCGAACAAATAGGTCTACCCGGCTCGCCTACAAAAGTGAAGAACGTAGAAAACGTAGTATTCACAGCCAAGGAAAGCCTCAGCATTGACGGCGCCGATGACACCGCCATCGAAAACCTCATCAAGGAACTCATTACTAACCACACCATCGGCTGACGCCAAACAATACACCTACGACTATGGCAGAAAAAGACCAAAACAACCTCATCGTCTACTGCGAATATGACGAAGGCCGCGTCGCCGACGTCTCCCTCGAACTGCTTACCAAAGGCCGCGTCCTTGCCGACCGCCTTGGTGTGAAACTCGAAGCGCTTGTTCTAGGCGACAAACTCGACGGAATCGAAAACCAACTCTACCCCTACGGCACTGACGTGGTATACAAAGTGCAGGACAAACGCCTATATCCCTACACCTCCAACCCCCACGCTGCAGTACTCATCAACCTCTTCCGCGAAATCGCTCCGCAGATTTGCCTTATGGGCGCCACCTGCATAGGTCGCGACCTCGGCCCCCGCGTTTCGTCCTGCCTGCACAGCGGCCTTACAGCCGACTGCACCGCACTCGAAATCGGCGACCACCACGATCCCAAGACCAATAAGGACTACACCGATTTGTTGTACCAAATCCGTCCCGCTTTCGGCGGCAACATCGTAGCCACCATCGTCAACCCAGAACACCGTCCCCAAATGGCGACAGTGCGTGAAGGCGTGATGAAAAAAGAAGTGCTCGACCCCAACTACAAAGGCGTGGCCATCGACCTTGACCCCAAGAAGTACTTCAGCGACACCGATTGCGTAGTCGAAATCATCGACCGCCACATCGAAAAATCCAAGATAAACATCAAGAACGCACCCATCATCGTTGCCGGCGGATACGGCGTAGGCTCAAAGGAGAATTTTGATATGCTCTTCGAATTGGCTCACGTCCTTGGTGCCGAAGTGGGTGCCAGCCGTGCCGCCGTTGATGCCGGATTTACCGACCACGCTCGCCAAATCGGCCAAACCGGTGTCACCGTTCGTCCCAAACTTTATATCGCCGTGGGTATCTCCGGCCAAATCCAGCACATCGCCGGTATGCAGGAAAGCTCGATAATCATCTCCATCAACCCCGATGCAGACGCGCCTATCAACACCATAGCCGACTACGTCATCACAGGCGACATGGAGACAGTCGTGCCCAAGCTAATCAAATACTATAAAAAGAACTCCAAGTAATCGGGTTACGCCCTGATACGCGGACAAAAATCTCAACTACACAGCAAACAACTAAGCCCCATGGCAAACTTCTATACAGACAATCCCGACCTGCGCCACCACCTGACGCATCCCATGATGCGCAAGATTGTCGCCCTCAAAGAGCGCGACTACTCGCAGGCACAGCAATATGACTACGCTCCCGTAGACTACGATGACGCCATCGACAACTACGACCGCGTACTGCAAATCGTAGGCGACCTCTGCGGCAACATCATCGCCGACAACGCCGCCGATGTAGACCACGACGGTCCCACCGTAAGCAACGGACGCGTGACCTACGCCCCCGGAACAATCCGCAACCTTGAGGCATGCCGTCAAGCCGGACTTATGGGTATGTCCATGCCCCGACGTCTTGGCGGACTCAACTTCCCCATCACTCCATACATTATGGCAGCCGACATCGTCAGCCGCGCCGATACCGGGTTCGAAAACCTCTGGGGACTGCAAGACTGCGCCGAAACCTTGTATGAATTCGGTAGCGAAGACCAAAAACAACGCTTCATTCCCCGCGTATGCGCCGGCGAAACCATGTCTATGGACCTTACCGAGCCCGATGCAGGCAGCGACCTCCAAGCCGTGATGCTCAAAGCAACCAAGAAAGAGGACGGAACTTGGGTTCTCAACGGAGTCAAGCGCTTTATCACCAACGGCGACAGCGATATCCACTTGGTGTTGGCACGCAGCGAAGAAGGCACAACCGACGGCCGCGGCCTGTCCATGTTCATCTACGACAAGCGCAACGGCGGAGTCAATGTACGCCGCATCGAAAACAAGATGGGTATCAAGGGATCGCCCACCTGCGAATTGACATACAAAAACGCTCCGGCCGAACTCTGCGGCGACACCCGTATGGGCCTTATCAAGTACGTGATGGCTCTGATGAATGGCGCCCGCCTCGGCATCGCAGCCCAAAGCGTCGGTGTCAGCGAACTCGCATACCGCGAAGCCTATAAATACGCTAACGAACGCCGTCAGTTCGGTCACGCCATCATCGAATTCCCCGCTGTCAGCGAAATCCTCTCAACAATGAAGGCAAAGTTGGACGCATCACGCAGCCTACTCTATGAAACGGCACGCTACGTCGACCTCTACAAAGCCCTCGAAGACATCGCAAAAGAACGCCAACTCACCCCCGACGAGCGCAAGGAGATGAAGCAGTACAAAAAATTTGCCGATGCACTCACACCTTTGGCCAAGGGACTTTCGAGCGAATACTGCAACCAGAACGCCTATGACTGCATCCAAGTGCATGGCGGCTCTGGATTTATGAAAGACTACGCTTGCGAACGGCTCTACCGCGATGCACGTATCACCTCCATATACGAAGGCACTACACAGCTCCAAGTTGTCGCAGCCATCCGCCACGTGACCACCGGCACATATCTCTCGCTCATCCAAGGATATGATGCAGTGGAAGTAGACGCACGCTTGAAACCGCTCAAGGACTCCTTGCGTGCCCTCACCGAGCAATACACCAAGGCTGTAGAAGCAGTCCTCGCCGTAGGACAGCAACCGTACACCGACTTTATGGCTCGTCGACTTGTAGAAATGGCCGGAAACATAGTTATGGGTTACCTGCTACTGCTGGACGCACAACGCAACGCCGACTTCGACCGTACAGCCACCATCTACAACAAAATGGCTCAAGCCGAAGTAGCTCGCCACGCTCAATTCATCAACAACTTCAGCGCCGACCAGCTCGACCTATACAAAGCCTGAGATCCAAGTTCAGACTGAGGACTTCAGACAAAACAGACTGAAGACAGCACAAATAAACCCGGAAGGACTACTACTACGTCCTTTCGGGCTGTTTTTTCACAAATCACCAATGTATTTTGCCCGACCCCGCTGACAAACAGACGAAAACGATGTCTACTATTTGTAAGAATGATATCTTTTGAGTAATTTTGTACGCTCTTAGGCTATGGACTTGACCATCGCCACCGCAACATTGGAAAAAACAACGAACAAGGGCACAGCCCGTCAATAACTTAAAACCCAAATATGTCTATAAACAGACTTGCAACCGCTGTATGCGTTTGCGCCATCCTCCTCACCGGATGTAGCGCCCCCAAGAAAGTACCTTATCTCGTTGATGCCGAAACAATTCCCAGTGAATCGCTCGCAGCCATATCGACCGTCAAGGATCCGACTTTTGTACAAGGAGACCTGCTCAACATCTGCATTTACGCCTCCGATCCTACAGCTGTGGCTCAGTTCAATAAAGGCCAGTATCTCACTCCTGAAGGAACAATCTCAAAAGCAAGCAATAGCACCAATATCACCGGCACAAACACTGCCTCGCTGACCGACTACTATCTCGTTGATGCCGAAGGCAATATCGATTACCCGGTCATCGGAAGCATACATGTCGCCGGCAAAACCAAAGAACAACTTGCTCGCGAAATCAAGAATGCCATCTATCCTCGCTATATAAAAATCGAGCCGACCGTAGATATTCGCCTGATGAACTTCCGTGTAACAGTTCTCGGTCAGGTCAAGAGTCCCGGCGTCTATCAGTCAGACAATGAGCGCATGAACATACTCGAAGCATTAGCCAAAGCCGGGGACTTGGATATACGCGGTGACCGCGAGAACGTCTTGCTATACCGCACCAATGCAGACGGAACTCGCGAAGTTCATCGCCTCAATCTTCACGACAAGAGCCTACTGCTGTCTCCATACTTTAACCTTCAGCAAAACGACTTCATCTACATCACACCCAACCGCTCGGCTGCAGCCGGCGCCTGGCAGATGCACCAAGGCTGGACCACTGCCATATCAGTCGTATCAGGCTTGGCATCCATAGCCGCACTTGTCATCGGAATTATCAATCTCAACAAGTAATTATTATCCTAAGCCCGTTACATTTACGACAAGGGCAACCATTCTTAGACATACACCTCATTATCAATAAGATATGTCACACACATCAGAGCCTAAAGACAACTTTGGCACCGGCACTAACAAAAGTGCCGACAGCAACACCCCTATTGTCAAGACCGAAGCGTTCGATCTTACAGGCTTGCTCTTAGACTACCTCAGCCACTGGGGTGTATTCCTGCTCAGCATCATTATTTGTGGTGCTGCAGCATATTACTACTGCAAGACACAAATCCCGACATACACGGTATCGGCTTCGATATATCTCAACGATGAGAATTCCTCGACCAAAAGCAACGCGGTCACCATGGGATCCGAAAATCCCATGGTCAACCTGAAGCAATACATCGATGAGACCGAAATAGAGATTCTCAAGTCTCGAAACAACCTGGTAAAAATCGTCGATTCGCTCAATCTCTCGTATTCGTACTACCGTGAGGGCAAATTGCGCGACATTCCCGTTTACCGTACCGCGCCCATCGAAGTTTCGTTAGATTCGGTAAGTCTCAAGCACTTAACGGCGCCCATCGAACTGACCATCAGTCCTGAAGACAAAGGTATATCTGTAAAGGCAACGACAAATGTCAACGGCGAGGAAGAATGCATCGAAAAACTATTTACCAAACTGCCCGGCAAAATACAGATGGGCGTCGGTACAGTCACCGTTTCGCGCTCGCCGCTTGTATCCCAACTTGACGATGTGTACAAAGTCAAAATAAACAGCCCCGCAAGTGTGGCCGCGACTATCGCCAAATCGCTGACCATCAATTTTGCCGAGAACTCGTACACAATTCTCCGCATACGCGTCAACACTCCTATTATTGAGCAAGGCGTAGACATCATCAATACCCTACTTGCACTATACAATCAGCGCATTATAGAGGACAAAAACCGATCTGCATTGCAGACCGAAGCGTTCATCATAGACCGCCTGGTCAATATAAACGACGAGCTGCATGATGTCGAAGAAAAGCTCAAGCGATACCGCGAGGAGCACAACATCGCCGACATTGAGGCCCAGACGACGATGAACCTGACACAGCGCAGTTCCAGCGAGCAACAAATCTCGCAAGTTGACGCCCAAATGTCTGTTCTCAATGATGTAGAACATCGCGTAAAGCGTCAGGACAACTTCGAGATGCTGCCCACAGTATCCGACGACCCGGCCGTATCAGCCGCAATACAGAACTACAACACCATGGTCAGCAACTACGACCATGCGCTGCAAACCCAGACACGCGAAACCGGATATGTCCGCGAGCTCGAAAACAAGCTCAACCAGCAAAAGTCTCAGATACTTGACAATATCGCCTCGGCTCGCGGATCGCTTCGCGCCACACGACGCTCAATTGCATCGCTTGACAGCCGCAGCGCCGGACAACTGGCCGCCCAACCATCCATAGACAAAGGACTGCAAGAAATCTTCCGCGAGCAGCAAGTTAAGGTGAACATATACACCTTCCTCCTGCAAAAGCGTGAAGAAATAGCACTGCAAAAGACACTGGCAACCCCGACAGCTCAACTTATTGATAACCCCTCCGGGTCGGGACCGGTGTCACCCAAACACTTCCTTATACTTGGCATCGGTCTGCTTATCGGCTTCTTAATCCCGGCACTCATCATCTTGGCACGCCGACTTATCAGCCCCAAATTCAAGGATCAAGTCGAGCTGGAACGTATGACCTCCGTACCGGTCATCGGCGAAATTTGCCATAGCGATGATAAAGAAAATATCGTCATCGGCAACCAAGTAGCCACGCCTATAGCCGAACTATTCAGGCTGTTACGCAACAACATCAGTTTCATACCCGGCGGAGCAGACAACAAGGTAATACTGCTCACCTCAGCCGTATCGGGCGAAGGCAAAACTTTTGTTTCGCTCAATTTGGCAATGACTTACGCACTTACCGGCAAACGTGTCGTAGTGCTCGGCCTTGATATCCGTCGTCCCGTATTGGCTCACCTCGTCGGTCTGCACAACAGCCGAGGTATCACCACCTATCTCTCCGAGCAAGAGAACGACATTGACTCGCTGATATTCCCCACAACGTACAGCGAAAACCTATTTGTGATGCCCGCAGGCCCGATACCACCCAACCCCAACGAACTGCTGCTAAGCAAACGTATGGACACGCTCATTGCTTACCTGCGCCAGCACTTCGACTACATCATTATGGATACGTCCCCCATCGGCATCATCTCCGATACATACATCCTGATACCGCAATCGGACATCCAGTTGTATGTAACGCGTGCATCCTATTCGACCAAACGCAGCCTAAGAGTGCTGCATAACGCCATCAACAACGGCCGCCTCAAGCATCCGTACATAGTGCTGAACAACGTCAATATGACATCAAGCGCTTACAGCTACCGCCACTACGGATACTACGGATACACATCTCGCCGCACATACGGATATGGATACGGGTACGGATACAGCCACGATACCGAAGGCAACGTCGTATCTTCACATCACCATCACAAGCACAGCAAAAAATGTCTGTTCAAGCGGTCAAAGGAATAACCGTCTAACAACGACAACCATCCGACAACGATAAACCGAGGGAGTTCGGACCGCAGGGTTCGAACTCCCTCATTTATTGTTATGGCATCAAGGACGGCTCAACAAAACGTTGATACGACTTGCACTCAATAGAAACGGCGGCGAAAATCCGAGAAAGCGACGCCTCGGAAATGCGTCAAACTCGGCTGACCACCCACCATATTGACCGCAACGATATCATACCGTATGCGATGATGTACAAGGCCGGACGCCTTCATAAAAACTCGCGATGCTACGATGAGATTATGCTGCTTGTCGGCATCCACAGCCATGACGGCTGCGTCCACATCACCCCCCTGACGGGTCTTGACCTCGACAAATACCACCTCATCGCCCTCCATACCGATAATATCGACCTCGAGATGCCCCATTCGCCAATTACGTGCAAGTATTGCATACCCCTTGGCAATGAGGTACTCGGCGGCATACTGCTCGCCCATACGGCCCAATTCGCTACGGCGTGACATTGTTTGTTCGCAATTTTTAGCAACGCAAATATAGCACAAATACGCCGAAAAACGCCTATCTTTGTACGACAATCCGGAACTTATGGCATGTAAAAACAACATAACAGCTCGCGATGGCAGCACCAAGACCGCCGTCATCATCGGCGGCGGACCGGCAGGACTGACCGCCGCCCGCGAGTTGGCTCTGTCCGGCACCGGCATCACGCCCATCGTAATTGAGGCCGAGAACTGCATCGGTGGTCTCTGCCGCACCATCATCCACAACGGACTGCGCATAGATATCGGAGGCCATCGCTTTTTCAGCAAATCCGACATCGTCAACGACCGATGGAAATCAATATTGGACTACGACGGCAACCCCGAGACCCAAGACAATGTCATGATGCTGCGCCCGCGCGTAAGCCATATATACTTCAATCGGCGCTTTATCGACTACCCCGTCACAGCATCATGGCGCACACTGCGTGACATCGGCTTATGCAACGCCCTGCGCTCGGCCTGTGGATACACGCGTGCTCGGATATGCCCGCGTCATCCCGAGAACTCACTCGAAGACTTCTATATCAATCGATTCGGTCGAACACTCTACCGAATGTTCTTCGAAGACTATACCACCAAAGTTTGGGGCATACACCCGTCCGAGATGAACGCCGATTGGGGAAGCCAACGCGTCAAAGGGCTATCCATAAGCGCCGTAATACGCAATATGATATCCCGCCGAATAGGCGACGGCACTCACGTCGAAACATCGCTTATTGACCATTTCAGATACCCCAAATACGGCCCCGGGCAACTATGGGACGCCGTTGCACAACAAGTGCTACGTCACGGCGGAACAATCCTCACCTCCCATCGCGTGACAGCCGTCAATATAGACGACTCACGCCACGTACGCTCGGTCTCCGCCATTGATCGAGACGGCAATAGACAAGACATCCCTTGCGACTACGTCCTATCCTCCATGCCGCTATGCAATCTCGTACCAAATCTACGAGACATCGACATCCCCGAAGAAATCCTCAAGGCCGCCACCGACCTACCCTATCGCGACTTCATTACCGTGGGACTGCTCGTGGACAGCCTGGCCATACGCGCACACGGCGGCAAAGCCATACCCGACACCTGGATATACATCCAAGACAAAGGCGTCCACCTCGGTCGTCTGCAAATATTCAACAACTGGTCGCAATACCTTGCCCCGACACATGGCGTATGGCTCGGATTGGAATACTTCTGCAACCAAGGTGATAAGCTATGGAACATGACAGACGAGGACTTCGTACGCATGGCCGTCAGCGAGCTATGCCGCATCGGCATCATCCACACCCACACCGACATCCGCGACAGCATACGCATACGTGTACCCAAGGCCTACCCCGCCTACCACGGCACCTACGCCGCAATGCCGCGCATACGCGCCTTCCTCGACAGCATCCAAGGCCTATACTGCATCGGACGCAACGGACAACACCGCTACAACAATATGGACCACTCAATGCTCACCGCCATAGCCGCCGTCAACGCCATCCAAGGTCTCGACTCAAAAAAAGACGTGTGGGACGTCAATACCGATGACACATACCACGAACAACGATAAACCGCACCAAATGAAAGCATTAACCGCAATACTTGCGACCATCGCCATACTCTGCGGCTGCACATCGCATAGGCAACAGCCGACCGCAGCCGTCACTACTGATGCCGAAACCATACCCGCCAACGACATCCCCGAAGACAGCACAATGTACAATCCCGGAGTGCTGATTATCAACTACACACGCACCGACAGCGTACGCGCCGCCCTATTCGCCCAAGTCAAGCGGATGAATGCCATCGTCATCTACGACTACAATATCATCAATGCCATCGCCGTGCGCCTGCCCGAGCCGCACACCCTATCAGCCACCAACCGCGCCATCCACGCCTTCAAAGCACTTCCCGGCATCCTCGCCGTCGAACGCGACCGCATAGCCCGACTCAACACCGACCGATAACCCGTCCACCCGACGACACACGACACGTCCTATCGCCCACAAAAAATACGCGATATAACGCCGCGCACGCACACTCCGCGCTATATTGCTGCATACCAACATATTACCCCCCCCCGAATTTCAAAGCGAAGACATCCTCCGGCCTCAGAAACATTTTTTGACGTTTTTTTGATAAAAATTTTGTCATATCAAAAAAAACGCCTTACTTTGCGAAAAAGTTACCCGTAACAAAGCAGAAGCCCCGTAGGGGGTCGAGCGGCGGGCAACATCGTATGAAGCGCAGCGCAATACGGCGCGACATACACGACATATTATCAAAAGCGTATACTTGGCGCTTATTCTTGACGTTCCGAAATCTGACAAATTTCCATCATCGCTGTCAAGGATATAGCAACAGTAGAACGCCTGTGGGTTTGTAATACCCCGTCACCGCCACAGACACCGCCTTGCCACGGTGCCGGCAGTGACGATATTGCAATAACTGCGTGGGCTTCTGCGTTGCTCCTTCCCCAGCGAGAAAGGCTTTGTCAGAGCCCCGGAACGACGGAACGAGCAACTCGTAAAGAGCCCTCGCTTTTTTGTATACCGACGCAGCTCCGGCCGCCACAATCCCACAGGATAGCAGACAATCATCATCACTTCCGGCCGTCCCCCCCCCTTCGGTATATATCCAGTATTAATTCCCTTGGCCTTTGGTCTCTTCGTCAAGCGCGTGAGGACGCCCATACCTACCTAAAAACAACATGGCAACAGAAAAAAACAAGAAACAAGCCAACATTCACAATTACTCAACTAAAGCGCAAACAAACCTAACACAACGAGTAATAGGTTTTATAATTCTGCTAACTATAGCCCTGCCCTCTCTAGCATACGATTTTAGCCAAGATGGGATATATTATAGTTTAAAAGGAACTAATCGCAAAGAGGTTTCAGTAACATACTCAAAGGATTATGCAGCTGACTATTCTGGCGACTTAGTGATTCCTGCTTATGTAACAAGTAGTAGCCTCCACTTCAGTGGCACCTATAAAGTGGTTGAGATCAGCCCAGATGCTCTAAAATACTGCACCAAGCTTAGATCCATCTCTCTACCCAGCACCATCGAGGGGGTTTATAGCAAACTACCTATAAATCTTGAAGGAATCAACGTAGACCCCAATAATCCAAATATAGACTCACGAGACAATAGTAATGCAATAATCAAAACATCAACAAATACGCTTGTAGCCGGCTGTAAAAACACAATCATCCCTAATTCCGTTACAAGCATTGACCACGATGCATTCTATGGTTGTATAAAACTATCAACTCTTGAGATTCCATCATCTGTTACAAGTATTGGCTACAACGCCTTTTATGGTTGCACCGGATTACAATCTATAAAAATTCCCGCTTCAGTTGCAAAGATTGGCTCAAGTGCATTCTATGGCTGTACCGGATTAGTATCTCTTGAACTGCCCAAATCAACTATAAATATATATCGCACAGCATTTGCGGCATGCAGGAGCCTCAAACACATTGTTATTCCAAACTCCGTATCCGGGCTTGATGAATGTTTCTATAGATGTAACAAGCTTCAATCTGTAAACATCAACTGCAAATCGACATCAAAAACTTTCAATGAGTGTCCGCATTTATCAGAAATTATTATCGGGCGTGACGTTGAAAGCATCGGGGATGAAACATTTAGCCCGGGGCTAAACTCTAACATCACGATCGAAGACGGGGAAACAGCCTTAACAATCGGGTGCAACCACATAGCAACCAGTTACTACCAACAATACCAACTCAACGATATTGGTATGTTCAGCGGAAACTACATTGAAAACTTTTACATTGGAAGGAAGTTAAATTTCACTACACCTCTTTTCGCTGAATATGGGCTAATAGAATCGAGTATTAGTGCAATTGGAACACTTACAATCGGGGAATATGTCAATGATTTAGGCCAGACAGTATTTCCCAGCATTTCCAATGCTGTTATTACTAAACGCGCTACACCACCCACTATCCAAGAAAACGCATTTACGTCAGAAGTATATTCGAGCATCCCATTAAAAGTTCCAATGGGAACTTTGGACCTCTATAAAGAAGCTCCCGGATGGAAAAGATTCTCGAACATCTCTGAATATGATGAGTCTCAAATCGAAGATCCTATTGACGGAATACCCGTGACTATCAAAGACTGCGAAGCCGGCCATACGACAATAAGTGTAAATACCGGCGAAACGGCAAGGCTTAAGTTTGAATCGGCCGAGAACTACGCCCTAAACAGTGTCACCATTAACGGTATAGACATCACTGATGATTTGGACAAAGATGGGTGGTATACGACTTCGTCAATTACTCAACCGACAACAGTTATAGTCTCTTACTCGGACACACCGCTGAGTATTTCACAACCAGAGAAGTCAAAAACAAAAATCCTTGGGACAAACGGATGCATCACTGTTTCAGGACTAAACATCGGCGACACAATAAATATATATGGTATAAATGGCGCCGTTGTTGGGACTGCCATAGCGACTGGAAATGTAATGTCATTCTCTCTGCAAAGCAACAATGTTTACATTGTAAAATGCAATGGCAGCACATTCAAAGTCGGAATATAAGATAAACTTAAAAATCAAAAACATGAATCGTAAAATTTCTTTAAGTTCAATTGCCATCATAGTTATGGCTTGTATCTTTATGTCTTGCAAAAAAGACCTTAAAAGTAGGGCTGAAGGAGGTGAACCTGATGCACAATTCGAGCTGGCTGAGATGCTTTATAATCGTGACAGCCTTGATTCTGATATCAACGATGCTGTAATGTGGTATCAAAAAGCAGCCGAACAAGGGATGGTTAAAGCCTCGCTTAGGCTTGCGCACCACTATGAGAAGAAAGATGTAGATAAAAGTGTAAAATGGTATAAGTATGCGGCACTACAAGGCGATGCTTTCGCTCAATATAAGATGGCTGCATACGAAACAGACATCCTTAAAAAGATCGGATGGCTGAAAAAAGCCGCCAAGCAAGGCCATAAGGAATCCATATATAGTTTGGCTTATTATCGTTTGAAGAACCTTTCAAACGAAAAAGTTACCATAGAAGATTTCGAAAAGGCTCTCAAACCACTCATTGACAAAAACGACTCTACCGCAATGGAGTGCATGGGATGGCTATACACTGGCAATACACATGGCATCGCAAAAAATGAACCTTTAGCAAAAATGTGGTTTGATAAAGCCGCTAATGCTGGGTCTACCGCCGGTATGCATCAACTAGCCCGTATGTATCGATATGGATATGGCACAGAGAAAAATTACGCAGAAGCGTTAAAATGGTATAAAAAGGCTGCATTAAAGGGAGATAGTGAGTCCCAATTCTTCGTAGGAGTATTTTATGACTTCGCTTACGGAGTGAAGAAAAATGATAAAGAAGCGAACAAATGGTATAGAATGGCTGCTGACAACGGTCACACCATTGCCTTATATAACTTAGGTCTCAATTATTTGTATGGCCGGGGCGTTAAACAAGACAGAAATGAAGCTGCCGTTTTATTAAAGAGGTCTGCCGATTATGGTTATGGACCGGCACAAGTCGCCTTTAATAAGATGTCTCAACCTACGCGCAGAGTAATTGTATGGGAGTAATTTTAATCCCATACATAACAATAGCTTAAGATTAAAATAGCGTTTCAAACGTCATAAGATATAAGACATTGGAGGTTGCCGAAAATCCATAACAGAGTAGGCATAAACATCTAAACTTTATAGACATGGTATCTTCACCAAAAACAAAAGCAGACTGCAAAAAGAAAATTGCCCTCATTCAACGTAAATCTTAAACAGGGACAAACCATGGCAACTTACGTACTAATCTCATGTGTGTCAAAGAAGCGAAAGCTGAAAAAAGGCGAAACAATCGAGGCACGACTATTATATGACAGCCCCTTGTTTCATAAGGCTTGGGCATACGCCGAGGCTTTGAGCCCAGATAGGATATTTATCCTGTCTGCAAAATACGGAATCATTGACCCCGACACAAAGATTCCATACTATAACGAAACACTCGTCGGCAAACCTGTTGCCGAGCGAAAAGCATGGGCGAAAAATGTCCTCGTTAAACTTCGGGACAAGTTTGGCTATAATAAAGACGAGGACGAAGTAATCATCCTCGCCGGTGAAGCATATTACAAATATCTCATCGGCGAAGGCCGTATCGAACGTTATACTTTGCCTTACATGGGTTGCAAAGGCATCGGATACATACTTTCGTTTCTCACCAAAGAAATCACACGTCTATCTGCGAACAAATAATCGCTATCGACAATGAACAACTTCGATAAAGTAAAACAGCTCCGTGCTGTGCTCAAAAGGAGGCATATACCCGGTTATTATTGTTGGTGGTTCCACGAGAACGCCGCAAAGGAAATCTGTCAATGTCTCGGTGTTAAAGACCTCAGCCACATTTTGCGAAACGACTTTGATGGTGAAACATATATGGCTCTATACTTCGGAATAAGCAAGGATATGGAAGACCGTCTGTATTGGCATATCTGCCAACATCAGCACAACTCATTTCTTTCCACACTACGGCTTTCGCTATGCGGAATTCTCACTGCTTTAGGAAAGATGTCACAAGGCAAGGCAGAAAGCTCTGTAAATAGCTTCATAGATGCCAACTGCATTCTCGAATGGGATTATACCACAACCGCGAAAGAAGCCGAAATTATTGAAAAAACAGAATTGTCTAAGCCGGACCAATGGTATCCTCTAAACATACACGGGAACAAGAGTCCGTATACAAATCGTGAAGCCATCAAAAAGTTGAGAGAACTTCGCAAGAATGCAATAAGTATCTAACATCATATCTTCCGTTGAGCTTATGCAGCATTTAGAATCGGTAAAGAAACTTCGAGCTGAACTACAAACGAGGCGTAAGCCGGGCGTCTATCGTTGGTGGTTTCGCGAGGATATTGCCGAAGATCTCTTAAATGGTTGCTTCGGATTAACCTCAAGCGATGGAATTTTCCAAAAAGAAATCGATGGAAAGTCATATCTCGCTCTTTATTTTGGCATAAGTCCGAGTTTAGATACAAGCTTAAATTGGCATATCTGTCAACATCAGCAGAGTGCTGCATTATCCACACTACGCGTCACATTATGCACACTATTGACCGAAAGCAAATTTGAGACATCTGCCGGAGTAATCGAGGATGGTATTGCGCGATATATAGTGGATGCCTTCATTGACAATTATTGCTATATAGAGTGGGAGCACACCGCTACTGAAGCTGAGGCAGAGGAAATTGAACAGCGAGAATTCGATATGTATTGGTATCCTCTCAATATACGGAAAAATAATAGAGCTGTAAATAATACGACTGAAAGCAATCAAAGAAAAGACGTAAAATTGCGTCTTATAAAACTACGCAAAAAAGCAATTATTCATTAAACAACTATATTCAATGGGATTATTCGGCAAAGGAAAATCCGGCGGAATGATGAATGTCATCCGCTGTGACGAGGAGGAATACCTCGTATGGAAATGGAGGCCTCTCGGCCAAGATGTTAATTCGACCAGTCGCGAGAATGCTATACGATATGGCAGCAGTCTACGAGTAAAAGACGGCGAATTGGCTGTATTTGTGTACAAGCAAAAAGACGGCACACTTCAGGACTTTATCGAAGGTCCGTATGATGACACTATCAAGACGGCCAACTTCCCCGTCCTATCAAGTATCGTTGGACTTGCATTCGGTGGAGAATCACCTTTTCAAGCTGAGATATACTTCATAAATCTCCAGGGCAACAACCAAGTACGGTTCTCAATACCCTACTTTGATGTAACCGATCCGCGACTGCCAGACCACCCCATCCCTGTCAGCGTCCAAGGCACCTTAACGTTCTATCTCGAAGACTACCGCGCATTTATCAAGTTGAACAGGCTGATAAATTTCGATTTAGACGCCTTCAAAAAGCAAATATCTGATGCTATGACTCGTAAGATCAAAGGCATCATCACCAATGTTCCGTCTGACCTTGGAATGCCGGCCGTCCAAATGGAACGCAAAATAGACGAGATAAGCGAGTTGCTCGAAACTCGTCTTAAAGACCGTCTGGACGAATTCGGTGTTAAAATGAAGCACATCGACATTGGAAGCATCAACATCGACAAAGACTCCGATGCTTATATTGAGATGAAGAGCCTTACCGGCGGACAGACAGCCAAAGTGATCCAAGCACAAACAGACCTTGGCATAAAGAACCTGCAAGAGACCCAACGCATCAGCCTTTCGAATATGGAGGATACAATGCGGATTCAGCGAGAAGAAGCCCAACGTGCCCAAAGGCTACAAACCGAATCCAACTTTATGGGAGCACATGCGCTTGACCAGCAGACAAGCGTACTGAAAACTGCCGCAGGAAGCCTTGGCCAAATGGGTAATGTCGGCGGCGGCAATGGAGGAATGAATCCGGCCGGAATGATGACAGGTATGATGATGGGGGGCGCTATGGGCTCTCAAATGGCAGGTATGATGAATGGCATGGGGCAACAAATGCAGAATGCAATGAATACGCCGCCACCAATACCCACTTCAGCATATTATATCGCTGTCAACGGACAGCAGTCCGGTCCGTTCAATACGGCTCAACTTCAACAGATGGCTCAAAGCGGGCAAATCACGCGTCAAACTCTTGTTTGGAAAAATGGTATGCCACAATGGGCCGAAGCCGGCAACGTTCCCGAACTTGCATCTTTATTCGCAGTGCAAACACCGCCCCCAGTCCCCGGAATGCCACCTGCACCGCCTACACCACCAACCATCTAAACAAACATAGCTATGGACAATAATAGTTTCTTCTCTATTGACCGATTAGTTGAATTTGGTCTCGGTATGACTATGGCAACACAAATGGTCGAAATGATGAACAAGTCAATGAAACAGATGTATATTCCCGGTAGTATTGACAGCATACAAGCTCGCCAATTCCCGACAATATATGTCGATATCGATGGTACAGCAACCGGGCCGCTATCCGAAAACGAGTTTTCAAAGCTCGTAACGACTAAGAGTATCAACAACAAAACTCTTGCATGGATGCCCGGCCTTCCCGGATGGGAACACATCGAAAAGATACCGCAACTACTCAAAATCATAGCTCTCACCCCTCCTCCACTACCAAACTAAAATACTAAAATGAAAGCCAATCCATTCATGACACTTATAAGTGTCCTATTATCCGCAATGTTCGGATATCTCGTGTACTACATTGCAGAGCCGGATCCAAATGCTATTATAGCCTTAATCGGAAGTTTTGTATGCTTTGCTTGTACACTCATTCCGTTGATGGGGCTAAAATACCAATCAGCTCGAATCGGCACAAACGCAAGAGTACTCGCAACGCTATTCTTCTTTGTTTTAGCGATAAGCAATATCTGCTTTTCACTAACGAGTGTTGCCATGCCCCTATACGCAATAATCAATGGCATCATAGTTATCATATACTTGGCCATCTTATATAAGATACAGAACATCAAAAGTGTTTAACCCATTAAATTGTACTATAATATGTTTTCAAAAGAATTAGAAGACCTGATTCAAGCAACACTTGAAGACGGCGTCTTGGAAGAAAATGAAAAAGCAGCACTCGTCAAACGAGCCACTGCAGAGGGTGTCGATATCGCAGAGTTGGAGATATATATCAACTCTATACTGCAACGCCGTCAACGCGAACTCAACAAAGAAGCTGATGCGCGCCGTGAAAAACGTGATCAAGAACGTAAAGAGGCTCTCGGACGTATCTGCCCCAACTGTGGCAAACAAATTCCGCCGATGACACTTAAATGCGAATGTGGATACGAAGTCCCGACCGAAAAAAGCACGTCATCTTCCGCAACCCTCCTATTCAACAAAATAGATGAAATCAACTCTAAATACTCTCGCGGTATCAGTGTTGACAGCGGTGTATGGGCCCGTAGACGTCGCGAGGCAGAAAAGACAAAAGAAATCATAGATGCTATCACCCTCTGCCCCGTACCCAACACAAAGGAGGATATCATCGAATTCCTATCACTCTCCTGCGTCAACGCAAGATACAAAGGAGGATTCTTCGGAACATTCCTCAACCGCCTGATAATCCTCTTAGGCGTATGCTTTGTTATAGCACTGATAGTCATCATCTCCGATGGTTTCAGTGGAGAAGCGGTCTCAAACGGCTTCTCGTTCTTCATCGTCTTCGGCATAATTGCGGCTGTATTCTCTTACATATTCAACCCGGAAGTAATCTTCTGGAACAAAAGAGCTGACGCTTGGCGTGCTAAGTTCGACCAAATAATCATGAAAGGTCGCAGCATGCGTGGCGATACCGAGTTCCAAAAACAACTGGATTACTACCAAAACGAGATAGGTAAAAAATAATCTCATAACCAGGCTAAATAACCTCACCCACATCGGAAAACGAAGTCGTAATATAATAATATTGCGGACGCCCACATCGTTTCCATATACATATATTAAATCAAAAGCACTAACAATATCCTATAAGGCGTCTATGGAATAATCCAATCAAAACACTATGCCATACTTAAATTCAGGAATTGTTCTCGATGAAGGCGAGAACTTGGTAATGGAATTAGAGGCCGAATTATGGGCTTCTTCTTCAAATCCTATTGCACGCTTTTTCGGTGCAATCCTTAAACTCGTCTACTTCATCCTTGGCATCCGCCTACACGGCTATCTGGTCATCACCGATCGTCGTGTCATCGAAGTGAAGGATGCAAAAGCATGCTGGGTATTTACGACAAACAAAGAAGTAAAGTACGTACTGCCTTCAAGCGTCAAAGAAGCAGGCTACACAAAAGAAGGCACATTCCTCGGTTGTTGCTGCCCCGCCTACCACTTCTATTATGAGTCGTGGACCCAAAGCACATCAATGATGCTTAAGGGCGCAGATGAAGCTGCTGCGAAGAAAGTGCTTGACGCCTTCTATAACGCAATTAGGTACGCACAGAAATAAATGAAGGGTACAATATCCACTTTTCAACGATACTTATACCTAAATACTTATGCCTTTTTACTTATTCTAATTGGCATAGGTACTTCGGCTTTTCCGCTATGGAGTTATAGCATTCTGTATACTATAGCACAAGGCATAATTTCGATTATCTGCATTAAGGGTGGTATTTCTATTTTTAAATCATGGGATGATAAAAAAAGAAAATACCAAATCCTTATGACCCGTAATAATGACGCTTTTCGTGAAGACACTTTTAGTGAATACATGAAAGCGCCTTGCGGACGTCTTTTAGTAAAAATCGTGTTAAAGGATTTAGGCATAAATCATCAGTATAGTGGATTATTAAAATATAAAACTTCATTTATAGCATACATAAGAGATAATCGCAAAACTCAAAAAGTTAAAATCGTTTTCCATAATCAATAACGTTGCGACTCCTATATAAGCTATTATGGGCTACGTCTATTAAGGCGTAGCCCTTTTTATTCAACGCACTTAACTCGGGTATTGCGTATCTCGCGGCGAAGTCGTAACTTTGTATGATGGGCAGAGACGGGAGGGCTCGGTAAGGGGACTATCCCGGCTGCCTATCGGACTTAGCGAGTTACGACAATGGAATTCAAGCTAAAATCAGCATATAAGCCGACGGGCGACCAGCCGCAGGCTATCGAGCAACTTGTGGCGGGGGTGCGCGAAGGTGTCCCGGCTCAGGTGTTGCTCGGCGTCACCGGCTCGGGCAAAACCTTTACTATGGCCAATGTCATCGAGCAGGTGCAGCGCCCCACCCTCATCTTGAGCCATAACAAAACCCTTGCGGCACAGCTTTATAGCGAGATGAAGGGGTTCTTCCCCGACAACTCGGTGCAGTATTTCATATCTTACTATGACTACTATCAGCCGGAGGCGTACATTCCTTCGGCGGACAAGTATATCGAGAAGGATATGATGATCAACGATGAGATTGAACGGCTGCGCCTGTCTACGGTATCGGCCCTGATGTCGGGACGTCGCGATGTGGTCGTCGTATCGTCTGTTTCGTGCCTCTACGGCATGGGCAATCCCGAAGACTTCCATGCCACGGCATTGAAGGTGTCGGTGGGTATGCACATCACGCGCAACGACCTGCTACGACGCTTGGTGGCGGCGCTGTACAGCCGCAACGAGACCGACTTGGCTCGCGGCACCTTCCGCGTGCGCGGCGATACGGTGGACGTGCGTCTGGCCTACGAAGAGATTGTAGTACGCATTGTCTTCTGGGGCGATGAAATCGAATCCATCACATCGATACATCCCGAAGACGGCGTAAATATGGGCAGTCACGATTGCTTCAATATCTATCCGGCCAACCTGTTTGTAACCACCCCGGAGCGTCAAGCTGCTGCAATTGCGCAAATCCAACTCGACCTCGGGCAACAAATTGATGAATTCAACCGCGAAGGCAAGCCGCTGGAAGCCGCACGCCTGCGCGAACGCGTGACCTATGACGTGGAGATGATTCAGGAGCTGGGCTACTGTTCCGGCATCGAAAACTATAGCCGCTACTTCGACGGACGTCAGCCGGGGGCACGGCCTTTCTGCCTGCTTGACTATCTACCCAAAGACTTCCTGACAATCATTGACGAAAGCCACGTCACAATACCGCAAATACGGGCCATGTACGGCGGCGACCTCTCGCGCAAAATGAACCTCGTGCAATACGGATTCCGCCTGCCTGCGGCATTGGACAACCGCCCGCTCAAATTCGAAGAATTCGAGGCGATGACACATCAGACACTGTATGTATCGGCCACACCCGCCGACTACGAACTGGCACGCAGCGAGGGCGTCATCGTCGAACAGGTGATACGTCCCACCGGGCTGCTCGACCCCGAAATCTCCGTCGTCCCGTCCACGCACCAAATTGACCACCTACTCGAAGAAATACGCCGACAGGTGGAGCGCGGCGAACGCACACTGGTGACCACGCTGACCAAACGCATGGCCGAGGAACTGAACGATTACCTGACCAAACTCGACATCAAGACCGCATACATACACAGCGATGTCGAGACTATGGATCGCATCAAGATCCTGGACGATCTACGTGCCGGCGTCTATGACGTACTTATCGGCGTCAATCTGCTCCGCGAAGGTCTCGACCTGCCCGAGGTGTCACTTGTGGCCATCCTCGATGCAGACAAGGAAGGCTTCCTGCGTAGCCATCGCTCGCTGACACAAACCGTAGGACGCGCCGCACGCAACCTCAACGGGCGCGTCATCATGTACGCCGACCATATCACCGAGTCGATGCAGCGCACAATTGACGAAACACACCGCCGCCGCGAAATCCAGCTGGCATACAACGCCGAGCACGGCATTACGCCCAAAGCCATCATAAAAGCCCGCAACGCCATTATCGGACACGAAGACCCCGACGAAGTGGCGACTCTGACAACCAAACGCGCATCGCGCCAAGGCCAAGCCAAGACACAGGCCGCAAAGCCCATTCCGTATATGAGCGAATACGCGCCGCAGACAGACATCGCCGCAGACCCCGTTATGGCATATATGAACGCCGAGGAATTGCAACGCCAGGCCACGGCTCTGCGTCGCGATATGCTCAAGGCCGCCAAGGACATGCAGTTTATGGAAGCCGCACGTCTGCGCGACCTCGTATTGAAAATAGAAGACCGCATACAGCGGCTCTCCGACAAGCCCGCCGACATAAACCATACGGGTAAATAGTTACAACTTATGGAGTACGCAGACGAATTGGCCTTAGGCTCGATGGACAAGCGGTTGTGGCTACCCACTACCGTCAAAGAAATCGAAGCGCTCGGATGGGATCGCCCGGACGTCATACTCTTCAGCGGCGACGCTTATGTCGACCATCCATCCTTCGGCGCCGCCGTAATCGGGCGTACGCTTCAAGCTGCCGGATACCGCGTGGCAATAGTGCCGCAGCCCAACTGGCAAGACGACCTGCGTGATTTCCGCAAATTGGGCGTTCCGCGCCTATTCTTCGGCATCAGCGCCGGAGCCATGGACTCTATGGTCAACCACTACACAGCCGCACGGCGGCGCCGTGCCGATGATGCATACACTCCGGGGGGACGTCACGGAGCACGGCCCGACTATCCCACCATTGTATACTCGGAGATACTCAAAAAGCTGTTCCCGAACGTACCTGTCGTGGTGGGAGGCATCGAAGCATCGCTTCGACGACTGTCACACTACGACTACTGGCAAGACCAACTGCGCCCATCCATATTGCCGGACAGCAAGGCCGATATACTGGTCTACGGAATGGGCGAGCGCACCATCACAGCCATAGCACAGGCCCTCGATGCCGGCACGCCGATAGGCGAAATCACAGACATTCGGCAGACGGTGGTACGCGTCCGTGCCACAGACATCCCGGCGGCAGATGAAGACAACATCATACTCAACTCGTGGGAACAGTGTCTGCGCGACCGCCGCTGTCAAAGCCTAAATTTCAAGCATATCGAGCAGCAGAGCAATCGCCGCAACGGCGGCGCTACCCTATGGCAGCAATACGGCAACGGCGGCGTCAAGGCCAACCCGATGTACCCGGCTATGGGCACCGGCGAAATAGACGCATCCTTCGACCTACCCTACACGCGTATGCCACACCCCCGCTACCGCGGCAAACGCATCCCGGCATACGAGATGATTAGACATTCGGTCAATATGCACCGCGGATGCTTCGGCGGTTGCGCATTCTGCACTATCTCGGCTCATCAAGGCAAATTCATCGCCTCTCGTTCGGCCGAATCAATTATGCGCGAGGTCAAGGTTGTCACCCAAATGCCCGATTTCAAGGGATATATCAGCGACCTCGGCGGCCCAAGTGCAAATATGTATGGTATGCATGGACGCGACACCGACATTTGCGACAAATGCCTGCGCCCCTCATGTCTGCACCCACGCGTATGTCCCAATCTCAACACCGACCACTCGGCGCTCCTTGATATATACCACCGAGTGGACACACTCAAGGCCGTCAAGAAATCATTTGTAGGCAGCGGCGTCCGTTACGACCTGTCGATGCACCGCACCGGCGATGCGCATATAGATGCCGTCAACCTCCGATACAACCGCGAACTCATCGAGCATCACGTCTCCGGCCGTCTCAAAGTCGCCCCGGAGCATACCGAAGACCGAGTCCTCGAGGTTATGCGCAAGCCTTCCTTTGACCTGTTTTACGACTTCAAAGAAATTTTTGATGACGTAAATCGCCGCTGTGGTATGCGCCAACAGTTGATACCATACTTCATCTCCAGTCATCCCGGATGTCACGAAGAAGATATGGCCATTCTGGCGGCGCGCACCAAGGACCTGGATATGCACCTCGAGCAGGTACAAGACTTCACGCCCACCCCTATGACATTGGCCACCGAAATATACTACTCGGGCATACACCCATACACCGGCGAAAAAGTGTTTTGCGCCACAGACGCACGCGAAAAGGAAGCTCAGAGGCAATATTTCTTCTGGTACGACCGTACACGCCGCGATGCCATTATTGCCTCGCTACGCCGACTGCACCGCCAAGACCTCGTAGGCAGGCTTTTCCCGGCATACCGTCCTTATGGAACCTCCGGCGGAAACAACCGCAACGGATACGGCCAAGGCACAGGATACTCCACTCAAAAGCGCAAGCCGGCATCACCGGACATACGCAAGACCAATTCAAAGAACTTCAAACACAAACCACATAAATAAGTAACGTTATGCACAAAGCACTAATTATGAGCGCAACAGCACTTATGCTCACCGCAATGACGCCTACAGCCGCATTGGCCGAAGATGCGGACATCATCGACCGTCCGGACTTCAAAAGCACCACAGGCATCTTCGATATTGATGCCCTCGAAGCCCTCGGACGCGTCTCCGAACCTCGCGTATCGCCCGATGGCAAACGCGTGCTCTTCGGCGTAAGCTACGAAAGCGTACCTCAAAACAAATCCAACCGCGACCTCTATGTCATGAACATTGACGGCACAGGTATGACGCGCATCACCAAGACAGCACAAAGCGAAAACTCGGCCGTATGGATTGACAACGGCGCTCGCATTGCCTTTGTACATGCCGAGAAAGACGCTACTCCACAGCTGTGGGTGATGAACGCCGATGGAACAGAACGCCACGCCGTCACCAACGTCGACGGAGGCATCGAAGGCTTCCTGTTCTCACCGGACCAGTCCAAAGTTGTCCTTATCGGCACGGTCAAGTACAATCGCACAGCCGCCGACATCTACCCGGACCTGCCCAAAGCTACCGGACGCGTCATCGACGACATCATGTACAAGCACTGGGACACCTGGGTCACCGAAATACCTCACCCCTTTGTAGGCTCGTTTGACGGCAAGACCGTTACAGGCCTCAAAGACATCATGGAAGGCGAACCCTACGAAGCCCCTATGCGCCCCTTTGGTGGAGTCGAGTCATTCGCATGGAGCCCGGACAGCAAGACACTGGTATATACTTCGCGCAAAAAGACCGGGTTGGAATATGCCATATCCACCAACAGCGACCTATACGCTTACGACCTGACCACCGGCACCACCACCAACCTCACCGAAGGAATGATGGGCTACGACACCAATCCCGCATTCTCGCCTGACGGACGCTACTTGGCATGGCTGTCTATGGAACGCGACGGCTACGAGGCCGACAAGAACCGCCTGTTTATACGCGACAACGTCACCGGACAAAAAACCGACCTTACAGCCGATTGGGATTACACCATCGAAGAATTTGCATGGAATCCCGACGGCAAAAACATCTGGTTCATAGCCTATCACCAGGGTGTAGCACCCATATTTAATATGGAAGTGGCTACACACAAGGTGAGCACCGTTGCCGAAGGGCTCTACGACTACACCACCCTTGCACCGGTAGACCGAAAAACCGTAGTCACCATGCGTCATTCCATGCTTCGTCCCAACGAAATCTACCGCATAGGCCCCAAAGCCAAGAAAGGCGTAAAAGACGACGTGGCTCTGACAGACATCAACGGCGACATCTTTGCACAACTCACGATGCCCACAGTCGAAGCCAAGAAAGTCCCCACCACCGACGGCAAAGAAATGCTCACTTGGGTCATCTATCCTCCCAAATTTGACGCCACACAGAAATATCCGGCCATACTTTACTGCCAGGGTGGTCCGCAAAGCGCCGTCAGCCAATTCTGGAGCTACCGCTGGAATTTCGCACTGATGGCCTCTAACGGATACATTATGATTGCTCCCAACCGTCGCGGCGTCCCCGGATTCGGCACCGAATGGGAAGAGCAGATATCCAAAGACTATCCCGGCCAAAATATGCGCGACTATCTCAGCGCCGTCGATTATATGAAAGCCAACGAACCGGCCATAGACCCGACACACATAGGCGCCACCGGCGCCAGCTACGGCGGCTTCTCTGTATACTGGCTTGCAGGCAACCACGACAAACGTTTTGCCGCTCTGTGGGCACATGCCGGCATCTTCAATACCGAAGCACAGTACCTCGAAACCGAAGAAATGTGGTTTGCCAATTGGGACATGGGCGGAGCCTTCTGGGACAAAGATAACGCTGCGGCACAGCGCACCTTCGCCGCCTCACCCCACCGATTTGTAGACCGCTGGGACACCCCTATAATGATTAGCCACGGCGAAAAAGACTACCGCATCCTCGCATCGCAAGGCATGGCCGCTTTCAACGCTGCCAAGTTGCGCGGTATACCTGCCGAAATGGTTATCTTCCCCGATGAAAACCACTGGATTCTCAAGCCTCAGAACGCAGTAATGTGGCAGCGTCTGTTCTTCCGCTGGTTCGACCGATGGCTCAAGCCCGCTAAAAAATAGCGACAATATACATCCAACAAAAGCCTGACACACAATGTCAAAAGCAGCACTACGCAAAGAGCTGGTCAAGATGTCACAAGAACAACTTGTGACACTCATTCTTGACTTGTATTCGGCGCGGCCCCAAGCCAAAGAATACTTTGAATTCTTCCTCAATCCCGACGAAAAACAATTGTACGACAAGTACATCAAAATCGTCGAAAAGGAAGTGTACCGTTCCAAGCGCGGAACACTATGCGCCAGAGTTTCGTATCTCAAAGCATACATCAAAGATTTTGCAGCCTTCGGGGTATCCCCTTCCGTAGTCATCGACCTGATACTACACATCGCACGCATAATCCTAATCTTGGAACGCGCCTACTACATGACCGATGCCCTGCACAAAAGCGGAGGCAAATTCATTGTGGCAGCATTGGCACACGCCAACGATGCAGGGCTATTCAAAGAAACTATGCAGCGTATCGAGAACCTGCTTGCCATACCGCAAGTCAGACCCGGCTACGCACGCGAAATCAAAGAACAGATCGCAGACTACATGATGGACAGCAACACAAAGTAAGTACAGTACAATCAACCCTCTTAATACGGCACAGCCGGAAAGCCTATTGCGGTCCTTCCGGCTGTGCCGCTATTTACAGGCCGTCAGTCAATGCCGTTTATGATACAGGCAGCAGCTATATGAACGCACGGCGCCTCGCCGCCACCGAGACCAATATCGCGTA
>ERZ808258.57-NODE-57-length-62140-cov-7.951421_pt1 | contig 62140 bp, 104 predicted proteins | sample MGYA00521280_ERZ808258 | MGnify/ENA primary metagenome ERZ808258 (study PRJEB31516, sample SAMN03275585) | gut metagenome | biome: mammalia-associated habitat; material: feces | host: Papio cynocephalus | place: Kenya | collected 2012-07-19 ...
CTTTTAAATCAAGACTTCCGCTCTGATTCCCATCTCAGGGTTCCAGTTTTTTACTCTATTTATTACTTTTTTGTTTCCAAAAAAGAGGGCAATATTATTCACCCCAAGAAGTTACGTCAACAGCCATAATACCAGGTATAGCCGAATATCCACGTTCTGCAGCCAAAAGAAGAGGTTTAGGCATCTTACTACCAAAAGTAGTTTTACCAATTTTAGGAGGGCCATATAAAAGTGTAATATATCCGGAGAGATCTCGTGAAACAACATTGGGCTAAATATTTAATAAATCAAATGCCATATAAATCTTTTTCTCCTTATTAAATTAAATCATATTATATTAAAATTAAATTTTCTTAAAAATCAAAATCCCCAGGAGCCACAGTGGTTGTCTTGGTAGTAGGCTTGGATGTAGTAGCTGCCGCACGAGAAGCCTTATATTCATCACTACGACTCTTTAGAGTTGCAAGATAGATCTCACGAGTCTTAATAGCTTCATTAACTTCCTCTGTAGTAAGAGTTCCTTCAGTATTAAAATCATAAGGCTCAGGCTTAGCACCAGTCAACACCCAATCTCTGCGGTTACTCTTAATTTCACGAACGGAAGCTTCACCAAAAGCACTCTCTTCAGTAATAGTACGGACAATGGTCTCATTAATAATCTTACCCCAAACTTGAGTGAAAGTAGGATTTTTACCAGTAGCATCAAGGCCTTCAAAATAACCAATAGCATCGGGGTGAGCTGCAGTAAATTCAACAGGCATTAAAGTCTTGTTATAATCATTAAAAATAGCCCCCTTAACGATAGCCTTTTCAGGAAGACCTCTCTCTTCATCTGCATCAATATGACGCACGTTAGTAATAAGCATGTCGCAAGTGAATTTATTAGTAATCTTAGGAGGCTCTTCATTCTTCCCCTGGATATGAATAAAACCGCCTTCAGCTCGCTTGGCACTTACTAGAGTAGTTTCGCCAGAACGATCAGTATAAAATTCATTCAGACCAATTTGGGTATCAATACGAGCAAATGCCGCATCATCCTTACTAGTCTTCATTACAGTGCCATAAACACCATCAATGATATTGGATAGGACAGCAAAAGTAGGATTAGGCTTACCACTTTTAGTTGCCGCTGTCACAAAAGTGTAATGAACAGGAACTACATTAAAACAATCGTCATCAGTTGCGATACTAACTGTGCCTGTAATATATTCAGTGCCTGGATTCTTAGAATTCAGACCCGTAACAGCCTTCTTTAAATCATGTTCATAAATTCTTCCAAATAACTCTATAGAGTTCTTCATACGTTGCATATTAAAATTATCTCCTTGTTATTATATTAAATATTATCTCTATATTTCCATACATATCCACCAGCTGATTTTCTTTTTTGCTGACAATTAAGTCCTATTGCAGCTAGGCATACTCCAGTTTCTTTTGAAGCATTAGATAAGCTAGGAAACTCTTGTATCAGGTTCCCTAATTTGTCAAATTGTAAAACCTTTTTTTCTTTTGTTTTAACACGGTCCTACTCAGTTAGTGGGTCATCAAAATAACGCCACACATATCCCCCAGCAGTATTTTTTCTTCCTTTGCAAACATTACATATACTGGATTTCGCAACATTTGTCTATTCAGCCGCTTCATCCATTGAATTATAAGTATTTAATAAATTCTTTTTTAAATCATACTATAGAATTTTTCTTTCATATAAAGAAACTTCTTTATTAGAAAGCTACTTTATGATACGACTATCATCATTGCTATATTTCCATTGATATAATCCACAATGGTCTGTTTTTCCTTGGCAACACTTTGTTAAAATATTAGGACTAATTCCAACTTCTTCCGCAGCTAAGGACATTGATGAGAATTCTTTTATAAAGTTTCCATCTAAATCAAACTACTGTACGGATTTAGACGGGTGATTAGCCCCGCCTTTACCTCCCTTAGTAGCATTATATCCATTATTATAACTGTCATAGAGCTAAATGTAATAAATTTCTTTTTCATCCAATTCTTCAGGAGAACAATATTCAATTATTTCATAAGAAAATTTATCCCACCCATATTTCCAAAAAGCTTGATAAAGACGTTTATCAATATCTTTCTTTTCATAATGGTATCTATGTCTATAATACTGCTCTTCCAATTCAACAGACTAACCTATATATATTTTATGATTAATTAAATTTTCAAATTTATAAATACCACAAGACACTTTTATCACCTCAATGTTTATTAACTTTCATTTGATGAAAATGTCTAATTTTGTCCAAAATCTTTAAATTGTTTCTAAATTAAAATTAATTCCTTCATCCGTAATTACATAAGCAATAGGGTCAGCCCCACATTTCTCAACAAAACCTGCGTCAACAAGTTTCCGCATAGAACCCGAAACTGAACGAGAAGAAATACCAATTCCTTCACCAAGAGCCTTACTAGTCCAAGTCCTTTTTTCGGTTTGATTCTGAAGAAATTCAAGAATGATTTTTCCATTATCACTTAGCAAAGGCTTATCGCTAGAATCTTTAGAACTACAAAACCCTTCCCAATAAAGAGAAGCATCTTCGTTCATTTTTTCATTTGGGCATTTTTCCATAAGAGAACTAACAAAATTGATAAATTCTTGCTTTTTAGTCATTCTCATTTTATTTACTATTTCTCACTTTCTTACTTTATATAAATATTATACCATAAAATTTTTATAAAATCAAATTTCCTTTATTAATTCAATAAAAGAAACATTTTTAGTTTGGTTCTCTTTTATAATCTTCCATTCTTTCTAATTTAATTGTGGAAAGAATGTATCAGCATTTTCATATACTTTTGGAATCATTGTCATATAGATTTTATCACAATAAGGAAGTAACTGCTCATAAATACTAGCTCCACCAATAATATAAATGTCTCGAGAGTCTTTTTTTAATTCATCTAACTACTTAATAAAATCTTCCATTGTAATAAAAATAATTGAATCAGTATTTTCTATTAATTTAGAAGTTATTATTATATTTAATCTATTAGATAGAGGCTTCCTTGGCAAAGAATCCCAAGTTTTTTTACCCATTACTACAATATTTCCAGAAGTTTTCTTTTTAAAGAAACTCATATCTTCAGGATAACTTTTTAAAAGCTATCCACAAGACCCTATGCCAAAATGTTTATCCACGCATACAATTGCGATAATCATATAGCAATCTCCAAGTTTAATTGTGGCTTAACAGGATTATAATTTTCAATAGCAAAATCATCAATTGTAAAATCATAAAAATTAGTTTTCTTTGGATTAAGAATCAAATGCACAGAACCTTTATTAGGCACAGCTTCTTCAAAACGCCTTTGAAGTTCATGAGCTGCTTCCCAATGTTTGTCGTAAATCTATTCATTACAAATAATATGAGTAAATTTACCAGGTTTATAACCACAATGACGAGCCACCATCATTAACAAAGCCGCATATTGAACTTCATTAACTCCTCCGGCTCCAGAAGCCATTAACATATCTCCACTACGCTGAAAAAGAAGCATATCAAGGTACTCACCTCGCACATTCCAATCAGTGAGAAAAGCACAAGGATAAAGACCATCTGTTTCATTTAATTCTTTGTATTGCCAAAGATCTATAATGTGCCGACGTCCATAGGGATCTTTTTTAATGTCTTGAAGTAAATTGCCCATTAAATTATACCGTCGCACAACTTCGCCATAGCGGGCTCCAATAGTTCCAGGCGCATCTTTACTAGGCCATTCATCCCAATAGTAAACGCCATATTTATTATGAAGCAAATCTAAACTATTGCTAGCATCTTGATAAATCCAAAGAATTTCCTTAATTGCAGTTTTCCATGCTATTGGTCGCAAAGTAGAAATTGGAAAATCTCCAGTAGATAAATCATAAGTGCGATACTGATGATTTATAGATTTGGTATATGCAGGAGTCCCATCTGCATATCTAGGACGGGGATTAACATCAACATATCCGCTTTCTTCTATCTTATCAATATTTTCATATAAATAATAATCAGCTTCAGTCCTCATTTAATTCCCTTCGGTCAGAGTATAACCAATTAAATTACAATCAGTATAACGTTTAACGAACATCTCAAGTTCATCAATTACTACTGGCTAATCTATATAGTTACCTGTAAATAAATCACTAAAACTAATAAAATTAATTCCAGTAAGACCATATGCTAATGCTTTTTCTCTCATAGCATAAGGATTCATACAAGCATAATTGGCATTCTTTTCTTTAGCCAAAAGCATAAGCTAAGAGGTTTTGCCGCTACTGCGCTTCCCAATAATTTGTTGAATCATATAAACATCCTTTACTTTATACTATAGCCATAATCAATGGCATGAAAAAATTGTTGATAATAGTCTTCTCGTTCGTCTAGTTGTTCTTTTTTACATTCTTCGATAATTTCAAATGTAAAATTTTCAGGGCCAATAGCTAGCATAGCTGGATAGAGCTTGTTTCTTGTTAAACCATCTGCCCCGATGCCTTTTTTTACATGTTGCTTCCATCTGTCTGATAGATTTGTACTTTGCCCTATATAGCATTTACCATTTTCTATATTTGTAATTTTATATATTCCAATACGAATGCCTGGACCAATAACTCGGCCAATCATTTCATTAACAGGCTTCTCATAATAATATTTCCAAATTATTTTATTTAAAGGCTCTTTATTACGCAAAAAAGGTTCAATAGAACGAATTTTTTGAATTTCTTCAATATCTTCCGCACTTAATTGAATCCGATAAAAATCTTTTTGATTCTATTCAGCTTCTGCCCTTCTAGCGACTTCAGTAGTACTGTCTACTTTTTTTTGGACTTCATCTAATGAAGCTTGAGCGATATTTATTTGATTATCACACTGCTGAACAAACTATTCTAATTCTTGTTGTTTTAGAACTTTATTCTACTCATATTCTTTATCAAGAATTTCTTTTACTTTCTGATAATTTTGAAGTAATTGCTCATGCTTTAATTTAATCTATTCTTCTACTGTAGCTAGACACTAATTGTAATATTGTTCAGCATTTCGATTTGCGGTTGCCCTTGATTCTTCTATATGCTAATTAATATTATCTAATGAATCAACTTCTTGCTTCTATTGGATTTTTAAATTTTTAATTCTCTACTAGTAAGATTCAATTTCATCTTTATACTATTCTTGAATACGTTGATGAATTTCTCGTTCTTCTTCAGAAGCCATTTTTTTATATTTAACTATTGCTTTTGACTAAATAAAAGTAAGAACAATTAAAATAATAATAGGCAAAGATAAAAGAATATATGTAATCATGATTCCTCCTATTATTAAAATAAGGTAGAGAGAATTAACTCTCTCTACCTTATAAATTATCTATATAAATTACTCAGCATCCACAGTGGGGTCAAAGGCAATGCCCTCGGGACTCAGAGTCAAAAACTTCACCTTACGGTGAGTTCCATCATCCAGCTCAACCTCGGCTTCAATACGCTTGCCATAGCCCTTCTTCTGAATGCCGGAAGTGAAAGTACCATTAACAACCTTCACATCGATGTTCAGAGCATCAGCAACATCCTACGCAGTCAGATTCTCACCAGTGTGAGCCTTTAGAAAATTCAGAACATTAATAGTCTTAACAGAAATAGCCATAATAATTTTTTCTCCTTTTAATCATAAATAATTTTTAATTTGTAATCTCTTATTAATTACACTAAGATTATACCAAAAAAATTTCTCATTTTCAAGAATTTTCTTCATTAAGTAATTCAAGAACTAACTCGTCAATAGCCATCATATCTTCCAGACTATGTACGCTGCTTGATACTTTCATAATTTCTTCTTCGGCTTGAGCAATAGCTTTCTTGTCATCGCTTGTTTGAATAATTCTTTCATACTTAGCAATTTTTTGTGCTAAGTTTTTAATTTCTTTTTTCTTCATTTGAAATTTTTCCTTCTCATTGATTACATACTTATTATACCAAAAATTTTTTTAAATCTCAAAAAATTTTAAAAATTCTTTTTCTGACAGAATTGGTACACCCAACTTTTGGGCATTCAAATTTTTACTACTAGTAGATTCTTTATCATTGTTAATGAGATAATCTGTTTTAGAGGTAACAGAACTAGTGACTTTTCCACCCAATTTTTCAATTTTTTCTTTTAAAGCATCTCTATTCATAGTTTGAAGCTTACCCGTAATAACAAAAGTCTTACCTGTGATATTACTATTTGTGGAGGTCGCTACCGCTTCTTCATCTCCAAAAGTCATAAAATTATGAGCAATATACTTTGCTTCAGTAAAATCAAATGTGTTAATAGCGTTAGACATTTCTCTACCAAATCCATTAATTTGATAAAATTTATATTTATTCTCAACTGCATTAATAAAATTATTCCAAGTGCGAAATTCTTTTGCCAATGCTTTAGAAGCAGTTGATCCAATTAATGGAATTCCAAGAGCACAAATAAATTTATCTAATCCACAAGTTGCACCAATATTAATTGCATTTAATACTTTATCAACCGAGGCAGCTCCAAAACCGCTTTTCTTAGTCCATTCATCTCTGTGGCCTTGTAAAGTAAACAAGTCACCGCAATTATTTACCCAGCCCCAATCAATTAGCTTCTCAAGAGTTGCTTTAGAAAGTCCCTTTATATCAAGTCCTTTTTTACTTGCAAAATGTTCAATTTTATTAATAACTTGTCCTTGACAATCAGGGTTGTTACACATTAAGAAAGTAGATTCATAATCAGTTTTCTTTACTACTGGCTTACCACAACAAGGGCAAATAGTAGGAATCTCTAATCTTTCTGCTTCTTCTGGAGCTTCATCGACTTCTTCAACTGTTGGAATAATCATGTTTCGTTTTGAAATATAAATAGTTTGCCCTTTATGTGGGCCTTCTGGACCAAAAAGATTTTCGATAATACTGAGATTATGAAGACTCGCTCTATTAACAACAGAATCAGAAAAATCTATATCCTCAAAAATGGCAATGGGGGTAATCCGACCAGTCCTCCCCAGGCTCCACTCAATATCTCGTAGTGTCGTAGGAAGAGCTTCATCGTAAAACTTAAATGCATAAGCAGAATTCAAATGGTGACTTGTTGCCCCCAAAGAGTTGCCGTATCCAACATCATCAAATTTAAAAACAAGGCCATCAATAGGATAACTTAGTTCTTCTGCGTTTTTCTTTAAAAGTTCAATGACATCTTCATTTACGTCTGGCCGCACATAATTAGGAACTACTGTGAATCCAAGAGAAGAAAGATGATCTAGTTTCTCATGGAAATAATATTCATGGTTATCATCATATCTTGCAGTAATTTCATCCCAAGCTACGAAAGTTAAACCTCTATTAGCACACTCATTAGAATTTAAAAGACGAATACTTCCAGAAGCAAAGTTGCGAGGATTTTTATAAGTGTCCTCAAATCTCTTAAAATTTTCTTTTGTAGAAATTATCTCTCCATCTACAATAAGCTCCCCTTTAATAGGAACCTTTTTGGGAATAGAAGGAATCACTCGTGCGTTATGAGTAATATCTTCTCCCACTTTGCTATCGCCGCGAGTTTCGGCACGAATCAATTCTCCATCTTGATATGTAAGAGAGCAAGTAAGACCATCCATTTTGCACATGGCAACAACCACAAAATCTCCAAAATATTTCTTTACTTCTTCAAAATCTTTTGTCTTATCAAGAGAGAGCATAGGATGATTATGTTCGACTTTAGTTAAGCTATTTACAATATCATAAGAGATAGACTGTGTAGGGGAATCAGGATAAATAATTCCAGTGTCTTCTTCAATTTGTTTAAGCTCAAAATAAAGTCTATCGTAAGCACTATCAGAAATTGCTGGCCTACCTTCTTCATAAAGCTTACAATATCTTTTTAAAATATCAATTCTTTTACGGATTTCATTTTGTTTAATTAAAAGGTCAATATTTTTTACCATATATAACTCCTTTTAAGGGGCATTTCAGCCCCTTAAATTTTACTCACAGAAATAACTCTGTCACCTTTAATAATTTGATTACCTTGTGCCAATCGGCCTAAAACAGGAATATCACTTGCGGCAATACAAATGTTCTTCTTTTGCCCAGAGACTAGTAAAGTATCACTTGGTGCGACAAGAGTCATATCAGCTACTTCCCCAATTTTAATGCCCTTTCCCGCACGCTTTTGTAAAGGAAAATCCTTTAAAGGAATTTGCCTTGCCACTCCATTAGGCATAAATACAGCAAGATTATCAGTGGGTTCACGAACAATTGCCATTCCAGTAACTTCTTCATCATCTTTTAAAGTCACTGCTTTCATACCTTGAGTAACTCTACCCGAAGCTGCAATTTCTTTACTATCGAAATGGATACAATTACCACCAGAAGTAGTAAGAATAATTGATTCATTTTTAATAAGGGCAACTGCTGCAATTTCATCGCCATCTTTGAGTTTAATTGCGGTTGTGCCATTTTTCTTCTTAATAGAAGTATATTCTTTGATAGAGGTTTTTTTGGCTAGACCGTTTTTAGTTACAAAGAAAATATACTCAGCATCAGTATCTCTATAAGCAGAATAAATAATAGTGGGCTTCTCGCCGGGGAGCATCTCGATTAAAGAAGTAATTGGTTGGCCTTTACTCGCATTTGTTCCTTCTGGAATATCATTTACGAGTAAGCGATAGACATTACCCTTATTACTAAAGATTAAGAGAGAATCAATGGTATTAGTTTTAATGATTGTGTCGGTAATATCATCTTGTGTTTTTACTCCTTTACCATTTCTTTTTTGGGTTTTAAAAGAAGTAGTGGGAATGCGTTTGATGTTCCCAGAAACAGTAGAAATAACAACACACTTTTCAGGTTCTACATTAGCAATTTCTTTCTCTTCTTTTGGAGTGTCTTCAATTTGCATGATTTTGGTACGGCGATCATCACCATATTTATCACGCAACCAAGTCACTTTTTCAATAAGCTGAGAATCTCTATAAGATTGATCATCAATAACCTTTTGGTACTTAAGAATAGCTTGCCGCAATTCTTCTAACTCTTTAAGTAAATCGTCTTTGTCAAGTTTAGTTAATTTAGCTAATTTCATATCAAGAATAGCACTAGCTTGAGCTTCTGTAATATTAAAATGCTCCATTAACTTTTTACAAGCTTCATTTTTATCTAAAGAATTTTTAATAAGCTGGATAGCTGTATCGATATCTTTAATTGCGATAAGAAGACCCTCAAGGGTATGTTTACGAGTTTCGGCCTTAGAAAGGTCTGTCTTTGCGATATTAATCATTACATTATTTTGGTGAATTACATAAGCTTTAATTAAGTCTTTAATAGAACAAAGCTTAGGAGTGCCATTGACAATGTAATTCATATTAAAAGAAATTGAAGTTTGTAAGTCTGTTAAAGTAAATAGTTTATTTAACAGAATCTTGGTTTGGCCAGGTTTAGCAAAAAATACTAATCTGTTATTACCAATGTTAGATTCATCATTAAAATCGTCAAGAACTTTTTCAAAAGCATCAACATTTTTTTCAAGTTGCTCTTTGATTTTATTACGATAAGTCCTATATGGAATAGTGGTAAAAATAATTTTATCACCATCAATTTCATAATCTCCTCTTACCTTTAAAGAAGTTTGAGATTTACCAGTAGCATATGCCTGCTTAATGTCCTTTTGATTAATAATTACATTGCCAAGAGGAAAATCAGGACCTTTCATATATTGCATTATATCATCAATCGTTAATTCAGGATTCTTAATATAAGCAATAATAGCATCACAAGTTTCCCGTAAATTATTAGGTACAGAATTATGAGACATAGAAATACCAATAGCTTGTCTTCCATTACAAATGGCATTTGGAAAAAGAGAAGGTAGTACAACTGGTTCCATATATTCACCATTATAAGTCTCCTTTGTTGGAACCGGTTTCTTTTTATAATCAAGCATCATTAAGTCTGTGTAAATAGAAGGCTTCGCTTCAGTGTTATGATTAATAAAACCATTTCCAATATAAGCATGACTTTCATCATCAATTTTTAAAGAATATACTATTTCTTCATTAGATTGTGGCTCGATACTTGCTACTTTAATTTCAACATAATTTTCAATTAAATTACTAATCTTTTCGTAATCTTGTTGTGAAATATAGTCTTTAGCTTGTTTATAAGACTTCTTATTACTAAATCCATGACTTCTAAAATATTTTCCTTTATAATGATTACGAATATATTGTGTAACCTTATAAATATTACAAAAATTTCCATTAGCAATAGTATTTTGATTATTTATTTTAATAACTAGATCATTTAATGTTTTTTGTTTTCTCTCTGATACAAAATTTATTTTATTTTTAAACGTTTCAGCATAAACATTATTAATATGTAATTTTATTTCATTCCTTTTTTTTGCTCTAACGATATTAGATACAATACCAAAATCTTGTAATAAAGATACTTGCAATTGATGAATTAAAGTTTCGCTAATAGAAGAATAAGTGATACCACGTTCTGAATCAACTGAGCCATCTCCTTCAAATAAATAACTTAAAAGAGTAGCTTTGTAAGATGGATTTCCTTTAAAGTATTGTAATGGTAAATGTTTTGTTAATGACTTCTCAAATTCAAATTCTTTAATAAATTGAGGATAAAAATATTTATCAGTAAAACAAAATTCGTAATAACCTCTTTTTTTATTTTCACAGATCGAAGCTTTACAAGTAGGTAATTCTCGAAGGACATATTCAACAACTGGTTCAATCATTTCTAGGTCTTTATTATTAATACCAATCTTATTTTGAGTAGTGGCATAGCCTTCAGAGATCATAGCTCCCAACATTGCGGCTTCAAGGTAATCATTATGATGACCTGTAACTGGACTATTATCCGGCACTAATAATAAAACTTTATCTTCTGTCGTTAATTGTCCTGCCAATTTCCATACTAAATTTAAATCATCATTTAAAACCATTAATGGATGATTTTCAGTTACTGTAATAAACATTCCATTAGCAAGAGTAATTTTTAACACTGGCCATTTTCCGCTATTAAATAATTTAGAAGCATGATGAATTTGTCCATCAAATCCTAAGACATCCAAATTAATATCATATTCTTCTGATAGGTTAGAGTTTGGAATAATATCTTGTAACTGAATTGTACCTTGTGAAGTAGGAATTAAAGTATCTCCAGTCATACAATATCTCGAACTAGCGACGAGATCATTATCTTCTTGGGTTCCAAGGGATCCTTGGCCATGGATAAGAGGATATCTCATAAGATACTTTTGAGACATTTTACAAAGAACACCATAACATGCTTGATCTCCGTGATAGTATGAGGTAGCGAGGGTTGATCCTATAAGAGCATTACACTTTTTAGTTTTACCTTTTGAATCCATTCCAAGAAAATCGCTCATTGTCCAAAGAATTTTTCTTTGAGAGCTAAGCAAACCATCCTCAGCAGCTGGAATTGCTCTATCAGTAAGAACTTCCGCACTATAAGTTAAGAAACATTCTTTTGCTTCATCTAGTGCATCCACTTCTGTAATATAAGACTTTTGTTCCATACTTTCTCCTCTCAATCAAATTCAAAGCCAAGGTCTTTAGCATTTTCATAAATATATTTCTTTCTAGGCTCAACAGAAGGCCCTTGAAGAATATTTAAAAGTTCAGTAGTTTTTTCAATATCACTAATAGTAATTCGTTTATATCGTTCATTCATAAAACAAACTCTTTGAAGGTCTTCTGCATTGAGTTCGCCTACACTGATTCTATTATTTCTAATAGAGCTGACTATTTCTTTTGGTTTTCACCAATCTAATGTTTCAAATTGCATATCAATAGCAATCTTACTCTCCGACAAAGGAGATAGTCGATACGAAAACTCATATTTTTATACAAGTTCTCACGAGATTATCTATTTAAGACTACCTCGTTAGCTTGCTATTAAGCAAACCCCAGCGATAAACTGGTTAAAAAGATAAGGGCCAGACGCATTTTCTTACCCTTTTGCTCTAAGTAAATCATATTTACCAGAATGAGATTTTTTCCATTCTTCTAATTCACTATCACTGTAACAATAATATTCTTTATCCTTTTGGCGAATAATATAAAGAGGAGTTACTGCTCGATATAACTTACCAGCTTCCACCAATGGACGCATATAAGTGTAAAAGAATGTCAAAAGGAGCAACTCGATGTCGAAGCCATCCGAGTCTTGATCGCTTGTGATCACGACCTTATTAAAATTCATCTTTGAGACATCAAAATCTTTCCCAAATCCCGCACCTATCACTCGAATAATATCGCTCATTTCTTGATTCTGTAGGATCTTTGAGACATCCGTTTTGAGCGGGCTAATGATCTTCCCTCGCAACTGATAGATACAATCTGTGCGCGTGTTGCGAGCCTCTATCGCCGAGCTAGCGGCCGAAGTTCCCTCAACTAACAGCAAGTTTCTCTTTTTAGGATCCTTACTAATACAGTCTGTGAACTTAGTGCTTAAAGCTAATTTTGCCTTTAAGCCTTTTTCTTTTGGCTGTCGAGCAGCTTCACGAGCTTTTTTAGCAGCTTCTCTTGCCTTACGAGCATTAATTGCTTTATCTGCAATTACTTTGACAGCTTTTTCATTGTTATTTAGCCAATTTTGTAATTCCTCTGAAATTACAGCAGTAAAAGGCGTCATGTCAAGTTTGACAATTCTATCTTTTAACTGTCCATCATACCCAATATCAGTTGTGATTAAATGAAAAACTAATCTCAACCCCTCTTGACAATCATCGCCAGAAAGATTCTCGTCTTTATCTTTTAACCATTTTTTTTCTCTAAAGAATTTATTCATTTCTCGAGTAAGAATTGTTTTTATTTGAGTTATATGAGGACCTGATGTAGTGAATCCAGTATTTACATATGAAATGATGGAAGAAGAATACGAACTAGTATAAGTTAAACTTAAATCTAATTTGTGTTTACCATTTTGATATTTAATTCGTAAACGATTCTTTAGAATTTCATCTTTGCTATCAATTAAATCATCAATGCCATTAGAAGAAAAATAAGTTTCATTATTAAACTTAACGGTTAAACCTTGACAAAGGCAAACAGTTGATTGAATTAATTCTTTAACTTTATTATCTTCAACTTCTGGATGAACAAAAAATTCTTCATTAGGCTGCCAAATAATTTTTGTACCATGAGGGTTATTTTTTTCTGTCCATTCACCAGTTTCTCTTTTTTCAAACTCTCCTTCTTTGAACCAAACCCGCTCATACTTTCCATCTCGCCATGTAAGGCCTTCTACCCAATGGCTTAAAAAAGTGACGAGCTTTAGCCCTATCCCATTGACCCCAATAGAACTCCCCTCGTATACTCCATCGGCATTATATTTGCCACTAGTATTAAGCTGCCCTAGGACTGCTTCAAAAATTGTTTTTCCATCTTCTCGTAAAACATTAGGTAAGATTCCTTGTCCATCATCACTTAATTCATAGGTGTAATTAGGAAGGGAATTGATAATAATAGTATGAGCATTTCCAATTTGAAATTCATCTGTCGAATTGGCAAATAATTCAGTCAATAATTGAGTAGAATATTCTGTACTACCGCAATAGACAGAAGGTCGTAACCTGACAAATTCCAATGGACTCAATGATTGAATAGAATCTTTAGTATATAAATTCTGACTACTCTTCATTATTAACCTCTTTGATTAAATATTTATTTTCTAATAACATCGTTAAAGTAATATTATTTCGTTCCCAGTATGGTATACGAATTAAATCTATATGATTAGATAAAGCATATTCATTTTTTATCTAATCAGAATATTGAACTTTTTTAAAATATTCTTCAGTATTCCATCCTTTACCAGAGTAAGAATAGTGTTGTTCTCCATCAAATTCAATAAGTCGATTATAGTCGGGCAAATAAAAATCATAACGATAAAACCAGATGTTATTAGCCCGAAGATCTGGGAAAGTTTTCTATGCTTCAAAATTAATATTATTATTTATTAAAATATTTCTTATTTTTTCCTCACCCAAAGAAGATATGCATCCGCAAGATGTAGTTAATCCTTGTTTTAACGATGCTCCTAAAACAGTAATTTTTCCACCGCAATCACAAACACAATTCCAATAAGTATGTTTACTAACAATATTATTTTCAACCGCATATGATAGATTACGATTTACAACTGTTAACTTACCAAATTTTTTCCCAGTTAAATCTTTGAGTGCATTTTTCCCTAGTTCAGTTATCATTGTTTTTGGAACACAACCGCAAGAAATTTTTGTTTCACTTTTTAAAGATTTAGCAGAAGTCGTTGTTTTACCGCCACAAATGCATTGGCACTTCCAAAAGACTCCATTACTTTTTAAATTATGCTCACTAGCATAGTTATAATCTCGTTCAATGACAGTTAATTTTCCAAACTATTTACCTGTTAAATCTATAAATTTTCCCAATACACTGAAATCTCCTTTTTTTCACTCTTTAATATTATACCAAAATTTTTCTTTAATTTCAAATTTCTTGACTTTCCAAAAATTTTAAGGTATAATCTATTTGTAGTCATTAGAATATAATTTTCCTTTATAGTTATATTATATAATAATTTTTAATAAAAAACAAAAATTTCCCTGATTAATAAAAATAATCAGGGAAATTAATTATCCAACAGCAGATTCATCTTCTGCGAGAAAAGCTTTTTGAGCTTTTAAATAAGTAATACCATCTTTAGTATTTTCTTTTTCACTCTTTTTATAATAGAATGCTTGAGATACTCCATATGCACCCCAAACAGAACCTATTAATACGGAAAGCCAAGGCAATTCAATAAAGCTCCCTCGACTTATACACATATAACAAAAAGATAAACAACTAATTGTAACTATCCAAACTAGAATACTTTCCTAAATTAAAAGACTTTTGGAAAATTCATTTTTCTTTTTCTTTTTCCTTTTAAGAGACATATTCCATGCTCACCCAACCCTTAGGAATCCGGCCCCATCCATTTTGTTCTTCCAATAACTAATACGAGGCTCCTTTAGATATTCTGTCTATAATTGGGTATTGAGCTCCTGGGCCAGTCCGTACATTTAAAACATTTGCGGTTACTGTAACAGCTTTTGCCCCAGAGGTTTTATCTAACTTAGCAATAGCATTTAAGGTATTTTGCCCAGCATAGCCATCTGCCACAAGATTCTGCTTCTTTTGGAATGTTTTAACTGCATTAGCAGTATTATTTCCATAAATGCCATCATCTTCTCCAGAAGCTAAATAACCTAATTTAATTAAAGATTGCTATAAGCTTTTAACTCGGCTCCCGGTATCTCCTATTGATAAGTAACTTTTAGTAGTAGATATTCCTGTAGAAGAGCTAGAGCTAGAGCCAAAAGTAGTTTTAGCAACTTGAGCTTGTCCATACCAGAAAGATTTATAGTTACGGGTATCAATATGGACAAAATAGCCGTCTTTTGCGGTTTCATATAGGCCAATGCCTTTAATTCCAATACTTTCTGCATATTGTGCTACTTCTCGTGGGCTATGTCCTTTTACAACAATGTCAGCAGCGTCACCCTTATTATGGCGTGACCCGGTAGCTCCACCTACATTTTTATTATGAATAGCACATCTATATCCACTAGAAATAGTAACAGGAGCATTAAAATGTTCCCTTATTTTATCTAGATATTCTACTAATTTTGAATTAATTAAAGTCATTGAACAACAACCTGAACCATGACAATCAAATTCAGTTGAGTTAAAATATTTGCTCAACTATTTTTTTATGCCTTTTGGATAAGTATTTGTTCCCATAGTTTTCTCTCCTTTCGTGAATCTATTATAATAAACCATTGACATATTATATCTTTGCTGGCTTTTGGAATTTGCGGCCGCAGGTGCTTCAAATTTAAAAAGCATTGCGTCAGAGCATTCTTTTACATCATTGGATGTGATTAATGTTTTATACACACTGGAGAAGCTCTACTATAGCTCTTTCACAAAAAATTCTAATTGTGTGGATAAGTCTCCAATTGACTTATTTTTTTGTTTACAAAAATTGAGCAATGCTTTTTTACGCGCGTACCAAGTCCACTAGAAGATCCCCCATCCATATCCATCATAAATAAAATTAGTATATGTTCCATTATCAACTTTAAAAGCATATTCCTAATCAGTCATTTTTAGCTATTGTTTTCCAATATCTTCTAAACAAGTTGATTTTACGTTACTTTCAGCATTAGCATTACCTAAAATCCCAGCGATACCAGATAATGTAAAATTTTTATTTTTTAAAAAATTATATACTTCATTTTCAATATCTGACATTTTTAAATCTCCTTTTCAAATGACCATAAAAATCCTTTGGACTAATGACTTTTGCTTTGGCAAGCACTTCCTATTGCTTGTGGAGTAACACCTATAGCTTTTCCAGCATCAACTCTACTGTCATAAACTTTAATTAAATTTTTATTTAAATCAAACTAATATACTTGCTTTTTAACTTTTTCAGGAAATTTTTTCTTTCTTTCTTCAATAATCTATTCTAAAGATAAATTATCAATTGCCTCTTGAGTAATCCAAATGAATCCATGGGAGGTTTTGTTTCTCCCAGATATTACAAATGAAATATCTGATGCTGGGATATTCGTTTGTCGAGAAGCTTCTGCTATACTATTAAATTTCTTAATAAAGTTATAATTTAAATCAAATTGACACACTAGTTTTCCAAGAGTTTCTGATATAATTTTTTTAGTTGCTTCAGAATGGTGTTTTCCATAGAAAGAATTAGATTCACCAAAACGTTGAACTCCTAGGAAGCCATCTCCCCAGCAGTTTTATTATATCCATAATTTGGATTATTTGATTTCAATTTTTTATCAATAGTTTTTCAAAATTTTTAGCTTCAACTTCAGTTAAATGACTTGCTATGATTTCATGCTAAAAATTATCCCATCCGTATTTTGTAATTGCTCTTTCAAAATGTTCATTTTCCTAATAAAAATATCCAGTTCCATTTTTTCTCCAACGAAGCTCTGGCTTCTAGCATGTAATTCCAACATAATATTTATTACTTGGAGAGATATGAACATAAACACACCATTCTTTTTCCATTATAAGTACTCCTTACATATTTTAAAAAAGGAGTAGTAAAAATACTACTCCTTTTACATTAATTCAGCTTGTTTAGCTAATTTAGAACGATAACAATTAGATAGAGTTATTTCTCCATAATAAGGTTGTCCCTTAAAAACTTCTGATAATCTTGATAGACCATTATTAGTTCCTTCATAAGAAATTAAATCTACCTAAGTTTTATCATCGCCCTCAATTACACATTTAGTATTTTCGCCAATACGCTAAACCATTAATTTCATCATATCAATAGTAGAGTTCTAAGCTTCTGTAATATAAACTCCACTATTATTAGTTATATCCATTCCTCGGCAATCGGCTGCAGGAATTAAAACAATCTACCCATCGGTAACAAGTCTTTCTACCGCAGTATAATCACCAAGCTTACCAACTAAAAAGTTACCTACTTGAGAATCTAATAGTTTCATATTCTTATCTCCTGGATAAAATCCAAGTTTGGCCGCATCTTTAGTTGCTACTGGATTACAAAAAATATAAATTCTATCAATTATATGACGTTCCAACTGAGAGAATAAAAAAGATAATCCAAGCATTGACTTTCCTGTGCCTGCGGGGCCTCGTAAAACAGTTAATTGATTATTATAAAGGCTATCAATAGCTAATTTCTAAAGAATATCTCCATTATAAGGGGAAATTTTACCAAACCATTTTGAATCTATTGGTTTAGTATTTATATAACGATGATTTTCTCCGGTCCAACATCGGACATCCAAAGTATTACCATCCAAATCTTTTAGAATTAAATATTGACCAATATATAAATTATAGAAATTTTTTGTAGTATTCTCATAAAATTCTAATAATTGTTCTTCTGTTAAAGATACTACTTTATAACCAGTATAATCTGGCGCGTCTAGTACATATTTCTCTATTGGGCACTTTAGAAGCATTAAAGCTAAATTTTTACAGCATAAATCATTAGTTATAAAAATTAAATCTTCCCATAGCTCATTTGCTACATTGGCACAAGCAATAATTTTTAAATCATTAGTAGGTTCATACTAATCAAAATTAGGTTCTTCCAAAAGAGAAGGAACATAAATAATAGTTTCAAATTCACCAAAATGTTCATCTAATTCATGTGTTAATTTGCGGGCCGCAAATTTAACATTATTATCTTTTCTACTGGATGTTTTAATATTCTCGAGTTCTTCTAAAGTAATAGAAGAAATTACTAAAGTAGTATCTTCTTCATCAAAAACGTGCCCAGCTTTTAATAACAAACTACAAGTATCATAAAATTTATGAGTCATCTTCTTCATCCTCTTCTTCTGGAGTTTCTTCTTCATCGGTATAAGTAAAGCCAATTGCGTGAATAGAAGAGCTTTCTTCTACTTCTTTCTAGGCTCTTTTGCTAATTTTATAAGTTTCTGTGCTAAATCTAGTTTCTTGGTATTTTAACCAAGCCCCTAAAAAAGATAAAATATTTTCAGAGAGGGGAATTACAAAATAAATAAAGAGCATTCCCGCAATAAAATAGTATAGAATACAATTATTCTCCTTTCTCTCTTTATAAAAAATAAAAAAGAAAGGGCACTATTTTATTTATCTTGCCCTTTTTGTTATTATACCAAAAATTTTAGGAGAAAGCAAAAGCCTTCTCCTAAAAGTTATTAATGGATATCCTTATAGCGGTCACTAGACAGCGTAGATATCATAAGATCATATCCACTTTTCCCGGTGAGAACCTGCTTGAAGACCGTTGCGGAAGCTCCACTAACGTAAGTAACATCAGGGCCATCGTCAAGGAATGTGTCCTGGCTCGCATTAACATTCCAATATACGATTTTAGGCATCTGATATCCTCTAGCAGCCCATCGTTCACGCATCTTTTCCATCATAGTGCGGATCTGACCAGATTTATTACCATAACTACCCCAGCCATAACCCATACCAAAAGTTACAGCTGAATCAACTTGCATATCACTAATAACAAGAACCGTCTGAGGAATTTCGTCCTGAGAACAATTATTATCGATAGCAGTTTGTAGCATCAGATTAAAGACAGCTTCAAGATTAGTATTATCAACAAGGTTAGTCTTGTAAATACGCAGAACCTTATCAACAAAATCAATGCCAGAAGTCTCAATCATCTGAGGACGAGAGGCAAAACTGATATAGTGATTAGCGAAAGGCCCATGATTGCGTTCAGCACAATACAGACCCAGTGAGATAGCTACATCAATAGGAGTGGCAGCCCCACGACCACAGGTCATAGAACCAGAAGTATCAACAACACAAATGCCATTAAAAGTAGCATCCTTGAAATAATCAGCCAAATTATCCCAATACTTGTTAATAGCAAGACGTTCAGTATCATCCATACTCTTTGAAGTATAAAAAGTATGCGTGTTAGTATTATAATCATACTTAGAAGTATAATTCTTACGCAAATAATCAACTGCCTTATGGACAACTTCGTAAGGAGCCATTGCCCCAGCATTTACTTTAGTAGAATCGTCCTTAACGAACTCTTCATAAGTAACTGCCTTGGGGTCAGCCTTCTTACGTTCCAAATCGTGTCTGATAAATGCCTTGCGATACTTAATACCTGCCTGAGAAGGAATAGCTGAGAAATCGATCTTATCCCATTCATTAGCACTCATAAGACGCTCAAGAACATTAATACGCTTACGCAAAGTGCTTAGCAACTTTCGATACTGTTTTTCGCTAAATCCCATATACTTACGCAGCTTAGTAGCCAACGCACGAGTCTTCTGAGAGCTAGTATTACAACTAGGAGCCCACTTAGCGCACAGAGAGATAGCCCCATTGGGAGTCATAACATCCTTTGCGTCCATAGCCAACTGATGCTTAATCAGGGCAAAAGCGTTATCTTCTAGAGAAGTGCCTACGACAGAAAAAACATCATCGAATCTTCCATAGGTAGGAATATACTTTAGATTGCGGAGAGCTGCGTCAGGATGCTTAGTAGCCAACCAATGATAGCATACGCGAAAGAAGCGTCTTTCCCCTGCCCCTTCACATACATCCCGAAGGTAAAACAGACATTTCATGGCGAGTTCCTCATCCTCATCAAAAGCCTGCTTGAAAGCAAAAATACAATCTTCGTCACTACGCTGTCTATAAGCTCCGCACTTAGCGTACATTTCATATACTGCACCGGCAAGATGGTTATGCTGAAGACCGCCATTAGCGGTATATCCAAAATTAGTAGCCTGCTTCATACCATTCATAAAATTGTTCATATTTTTATCTCCTTTTCTCTTGGACTTTTTCAAGTCTGTAGGTTTATATTTTTATTTAAAGTGCGTCTGGATAATTGCTAAAGAAATCAAAGAACAGTCTTTCATCTTCTTTATACTGACAGAAGAGTTCAAGATCATCTCCCTTATCTTCTAGCATCTTATCGATAGCAATATATTTACAATAAAGGGATTTTAGGTTTAGCTTATCCCCATTTGGGGTTTCAAGCCATACTTCACCAGAGCAAGAGGCAATTGCCTTTTCAAAAGCTGCAATCTCCTTAGAGTTCTTAAGTTTCATTTTTTAATTCCTCCACACGTTTTTTATACTCATTAATCTTTTTATTATTTTCATCAATTATAGACTGTAGTTCTTTAATACTTTCAAGTTTATAAGATTCAATATCTTCAGACCATACTCGCATCATTTCAGCAGTTTTAGCAGATAGAATGGATTGCTTTTTTTTTGCTGCTCATACTTTTTCTCTTTCCAATAAGTAATCTTCTTAAAGATTCTATATTTAATTTTATCAAAAATAGTTTTAAAATAAACAAAAAGGGTAAAATCAGAGAAAAAACAATAATCCAAAAACCATTTTTAACAACTCCTAAAATAAAAAATATGCTATAATATATATAGATTTACTTTACCTTTTTGAGAAATATAATTTCTCAATTTTTCTATATATATTATAGCATAAATTTTTTTATTTTTCAAGAACAAGACAGTATAAATTGAAAGGAATCCCCAAATATCTTCTATATTAAAACTTTTTCATAAAAAATTTGCTGTAGCTGTCTTTTGATTGCCATGAAAGGAAGCTGGTGCGAATGGAGGGTGCTGATCCCTCGACCCTCGCCTTATGGAATCTGGTGTTAGACTTGAACTAACATAACTAAAATAAGTTTAGTGACTTTCATTAATCGAACCAGATAAAGGGCGATGCTCTGCCGCTGAGCTACATTCGCATGTTTGTAACAAAACTACAAATTTAAGACAAGACACATTTAAGTTTGCGGGATTTGAACCCACTTAAAAAAATTTTATCAGAATTTTTTGTTATTCATTAAAGAGTTGCTGTATATGTCTTGAATATCCCCTCATATCGAGGGGGTATTCCTGGTAGCCCATGTGGAATTCGAATCCACACTGTAAGGATTTTCGACACTACTCCATGTTACCATGGCCTTGTTAATAAAAATAAGTTGTAGTCCGGAATACGTCTTTACCATGCCATTTCTGGTTTAGGTAGCTGGTATATACTCTCTACACATTTATTAAATCTAATAAGATTTAAACTTAGCACGGCGTTTTGTGTTTGCCTTCGCCGTTTTAGCCAGCTTCTACTCTAAGAGTTTCCTCTTAGGCACTCTCTACTAAAAAAGTAGCTTACTTTAAAGTAAGAAACACATCAAAGTCCTCTTCCTCTACCGATTGGGATAATGGGCCATATTAAATTACAATTTTAAATCACTAGACGCTTTAATGAATTTACCTGCGAGAGGCACAGTTGAAAAGGAGTGTATAAAAAATATGAAAAACTTTTCTTTTTAATATTATAAAATTGCTGTTAACGTCTATTGCGTTCCTGCGGAACGCCATAAGTGTCATAATAGACACCCAATGGCGGGGGAGGTGGGGTACGATCCCACAACCTAAGGTTTTCACACTACTCTATATCACTATAGCCGATATCAAATATCGTTGTAGTCCGGAGCACGTCTTCACCATATCATTACTGACTTAGGGGTCGGTATATGCTCTCTACGCATTTATTAAATCTAATAAGACTTAAACTTAGTTCGGCGTTGTCTTAAAAAAGAGTTTCACCGAGTTAGCCGACATTCATCAAGTAGTTTCCCGACTTGATGTCCAGAAGTATCCAAGAGACCTTCGCTCTGCCAATTGCGCTACTCCCCAATATCTAATGAGCACCTTTCGATGCCCGCAAGGCACATAAATTAAAATAATTATCGCTCTACCAGTTGAGCTATAATCCCAATTGGAATTAATGGAAATCAAACCCATAACATATAACTTTTTTATATTAAAAGATTGCTGTAAGTGCCTTTTTAAAGTAAACTTCGTTCACTTAACTTGTATAAATATTATACCAAAAATTTTTTATTTTTTCAAGGATTCTTTTCATCAGGTGAACTAACAGGCTCCCAAATAGTCGATTCAGAAACCACATCCTTACACCCACATTCGATTTTCTCACCCGTTGAAGCATACCAAATCTTTCCACTACCAAGAACGTAAGTCTTTCCAGTAGTAACTACATAAGCTTCACAGCCAATCATTGAGCCATTAATATCAACAGGAATCTTTGCAACATCTTCATTTGTATCGGCAATATATTTCTTATAATTATAAGAATATTTGCCATTCTAAAACTGCTTAATTACCATTGTCTTTTACCTCACTTTCTTTGTAGTATTACTTTTGGTGAGTTTAATAAGATTTAAACTTATATCTTTCAGCACCTCTATATAGCTGAACATATTAGTTATACGACAAACTCATAAGCAAGACACTTCAAAAAACTTATTCTGCAAATTTTTCATCAAAGTATTGCTGCAGGCGTCTTTTATGGTGCTCCTGGATGGGTATGATCCATCATATACCTTGTGAGGGCGTCTCTCTTATAAGGGGAGGGCTCTACCTATTGAGCTACAGGAGCATACTGGGTGATACTGAGAATATCACCCTTAAGGCTCATAATAAAAATAGATTACCAGTCTATCGCTTTGCAAGCATTAAAGATTGCTGTGTGAGCCTTTTAGATGGCCGATGGGGTCAGATTTGAACTGACGGACCGCTCATCACGGTCAATAGTTTTCAGGACTATCGCCTTAAGCCGCTCGGCCACCCATCGATTCAGAGGGAAAAATTAAATTTCCCCGGATAACATATTCTTTTCCAATTCCTCCAAATACTCCTTCGCTTCTCGGCAAGCAACTACAGAATCCTTAGCATACCGATCCATATCTTCTAGATAAAAAGAAGCTTCAGTATAAGCATTATAAGCATCAATTACCTTAGACATAGCTCTCTTCTTACGCTTTTCCGCAATTACTGCGTCACAACGAGCTTGTGCCAACTCCTTGCCTTTATTAAAATCAAATTCGTCCATAGGAGAACACTTTGCACGACCCTTAACAGGTTTGCCTGCATAAGAACTCACGCATACAACTACATGAGAGTCAGAATCTTTATCATTATAATCATAAAACTTATAACGAGCCATATTTTTAACACCTTTTCCTTTTCTTATCTTTTGTAAATATATTATAACATAAATTTTTTATTTTTTCAAATTTTTTCCTTGGTGACGCTACCCAGAGTCGGACTGGGTTCCTCGGGTTGAAGGCCCGAAGTTCTAACCAAACGTAAACTATAGCGCCATATGGAGCAGGTGAAGGAGTACGATTCCTCAAAGTCACTTTGGAAGAGTGAAATGTTGCCAATTACATCACACCTGCATATAGGGCCTTTTTCAAACAATGCCCAGGTTCTCTCGGTCCTCTTCTCAATTAAGCCTCGCATAGACCATGTAGGCAGCAGTTTTAAAACATGTCGGTTCATGGAGCTGGTGGAGAATTTCAAAATCTCGACCTACACTTTACAAGAGTGTTGCTCTGTCTCTGAGCTACACCAGCATATACAAGGCACCTTAAATTAAACTTATTAATACCCAAAATTAATGTTTTTCTTTAAAAAGTTATTGCTGTATGTGCCTTTTTTGAAGGGCTTCGCCCTTCAATTTATATATATTATATCATAATTTTTTTATTTTCAACCACAAAACGCCCGAAGCTTACGTTCCAACTTCTTAATAATCTTTGCGTTTCCTACTGGATCACGCTGAGTAAGAAGATGAATACGATTTTTCAAAAGTTCAATTTCCAAATTATTCATAATAGTTCTCCTTTTGGATATCTTTATGGTGCGGATAGGGAGACTCGGACTCCCACGAGATATCTCTCGGCAGCTTCTAAGGCTGCTACGGCTACCTATTACGTCATATCCGCGTGCTTTTAAATGTTTATGGCAGCCGATGAAGGTTATGCTCCCTCTCCTTAAGCTTCAAAGGCTCTCGTGCTACTATTACACCAATCGGCTATATTTAAGGAGCACAGCCCCTTAGCTTTTGTAAATATATTATAACATAAATTTTTTATTTTTTCAAATTAATAACAAAGTCACTAAAGAACTCCTTAATACCTGGTCCGAGTGGTGAGACTTCAACTCACGGCATCGCGGACCCAAACCGCGCACTCTAGCAACTGAGTTACACCCGGATATCTCAAGTGGGGCTTGCGCCGGTCGCTAACCAAGCATATCTTTACCTAGGAAGATGTTTTGCCTTAAACTACCCACTTAACTTATGTATATATTATAACATAAATTTTTTAATTTTTCAAACTTCTGTATCAGCCCGTCTAAGTTCGCAAGAATTTTTACAATCCTTACACTCATAAGTGCCAAAAACAGTCTTATAAAGCGTTACATTAGACTTACCACATCCAGCACAAACAACTTTTTCATAAGTTCTCTCATTGGCCTTTTTAGACTGCTGTGCTTTACTATTGAGCTTTGGAGCCGTATTATAATATTTAGTAAATCCGTTAGGCATTTTCATATCTCCTTATCTTTTTACATAAATATTATATCATAAAATTTTTGCTTTTTCAAACATTTCTTCATAATAACTAACAAAATCGCCTTTACCAAAGCCAGGAGTAGAAGTATTCCTTTCGGCAAGAAGATTAAAATCCATATTGAGAATGATCTCTCTTGCGGCATCAGTTAATGGTTTTATAAAAAAGAATTGTTGCTTTTTTTGCCCGGTCATTTTCTCTTTTATATAATCATAATCTTTTCTATAAAAAAGATTGTTATAATCATGATATCCTTGTCGATAAGTGGCAATTTCCCAATCTTCATCTATATATTTTATGGCTTCTGGGGTGGCATTATATTGCCAAATGAGAAAATCTTTGTGAGAAATTGGAGGAGATTTCTTTAACTGTAGATCTTTTCCTTTATAGAATTGACCACTTTTTTTTACCCAAATTTGAAAAACAGTTCTTACTTCAAACGGTTTTCCATTCTCTAAAAAAGAACATGGATTTAAATAAAAATAATCAATTAAAGCAAAATTTTTATCAAGGACTTTTTGAACACTCCATTTCATAAAAGAAACAGGGACGATAAAAGCAATTATTTCAGAAAATTGACTGGCTTTATTAAAGAAATCAATAGCCATCTTAGAACGTTTTCCAAAAGGAGGATTACCTATTGTTATATAATCTTTTTTGTCAGAAGAAAAATCAAAAAAATCTTGTTCTTTTATTCTGTCATCTTCTGGTTTAATATCGATAGCCAAATAATTATCAAGATAATCTAAAAAAGCACCATTTCCAGCACTTGGCTCTAAAAAGGAAGCTTTTTTTGTAAGATTAACTTTTTCTTTTAAGAAATTAATACACTGTTTAGCTACTTCTTTCTAAGTATAAAATTTATCTAGTCCCATTTAGTCCTCCAAAAATACTCGAATAGTAGGATTATTAAGTCCATTACCATTTTGCCAACCAATAGCAAAACGGACATTACCAATTTTGAATCCTTTATCTGTTATAATAATCTCTCCATCTTTAAAAAAATCTCTTAGATTAATTTCTTTAATTTTCTTTTTAGAATAATTATAAATAATTAATCTATCTGGTGATCCTTTATCACAAGTATCAGTTTTTTTATTTAACATATCATTAATAAATTCATACATTTTATCAGTATGAGCCATAAAGTATTTTACTAAGTCTTTAACGAAATACTCTCTTATTCGTTTATCTGCGGGAACAATAATTTCATTATAAATATCAATGTAATTATGTCGAATAGCAGAAGAATTGGGCTGTGATATAGGAGAATTATTTTTTCTATTAATTTTAAAGATCTTTCCAAAGTTATTTTCCAAAAGCTGGTAAAAACCATACTTTTCCATATAATCTTTAAAATTAAATCCAAATTTTTGAAAATAATAAATGCTTGTATTAAAATATGTCCCTGTTCCCGCACTAATGCACTTTAATTCAATAGTTTCACCATTATCTAGAATGATATCTCCTGCCGCAGTAGCAGTGTGATTGCCACTATAAGTAGCCTTATGATCCCCTAAATAGTCAGCAATAATTTTACCATCTTGATAAAGATCATCTTTTTCTTCTTGTGAGAAAATATATTTTTCAAAATATTCAACAGGAGAATCATTTAAACAAGCTACAACACAGCACTCTCTATATTTTCCATAATATTGATTATTTTTCTTAATATTTGAAGCCATTTAAGTAATTCTCCTTACTTTTTTATATAAATATTATACCATAAAATTTTTATAAAAACAAAAAAGAGCAACGCTCCCCTTATATTTTTTATTTTTTTTATATAGTGTTATTTTTACATTACAAAAATAGCAGGCATATAGCCCGCTAAAACAGAATTAAATCATGTAAGAATTTCTATATGGCGACAGTTGCTGGATTTGAACCAGCGGTGCTATTTCTGGCACGGTTGATTAGCAATCAACTAGTTTAAACCTGACTCACTCAAACTGTCATATAAAAATATGTAAACTATGACGTAGAAAAAAATCTAACGAGAACAAAAGACTCGTCATAGGAAATAGTCTATTTATTTCAAAAGTAAGAAAAGAAAAAGTGTAAAACTTGCCTATAACAAGCTCCTCCATTACACTTTTTTATATAAAAGAGGATATTAAATCCGTAATTTCATATTATCTTACAAAGATATTATACCAAAAATTTTTTATATTATCAATTTCTGTATAATATAAGAATTTTCATTTTTTAAGTTTTAACTCAAAGGCCCACTCGTTTCATAAGTTCTTCAATAGTTTCAATTTCTTTTGCGGTAAAGTGCGCGGATCCAGCTCCGCCATTTTGCGAGGAAACTGCTCCGCCATTTTGTGTAGCATCATTAACCGCAAACTCCAAGTTCTCTTTTGGACAAGTTAAAGAAATAGCCACTTGTAGATTCTCGCCATTTTCTTTTACACTAACGTATAACTTTTTATCTACAATTCCTAAAAAAGATGGCCCAAAAGCTTCTTGAATCTTTTTTGTGACATAATTTTTAGCTTCTGTTCCTCTAATAGCCATTAAAAAACAATCTCCTCTCGACAAATTGGGCAAATACGGACTCTATCTATATCAATTAAATTTCCGCAATTAGGACAGTATTCACAAAATTTTAATACACAATTAATGCAATACTTCTTATCTTGAACGTTAATTAATTCTCTACTATTCTTTTTACATTTGGCACAAGCTCCTGCTTTATTTCCTTTAGACAAATAATTAAAAGCTACAACATTTTTTTCATCAATCAGCATTTCAATAACTTTATTAATTGTATCTTCAAGATAACTAGGCCGCAAGTATTCATAGTCACTATGTTCATTATAATACCCAATAGATAGATTAACGCCACAGACATTTAAACTATCCATTAGAAAAGAGATATCTGAGTAAGAGCCAGCTTGAGTTTTAAATCCAAAAGAATTAATATATTTTTCAAACTGTTTATTACTACACTGATAAAAAACGCAATCATCTTTTCCTTGTCTATCAAGCTCAATCATATATTTAATATTCTTATCTAAATTATAATACTCTTCTGCAGCTTCTCGTGCCCCAACACCGAAATCTTCTTCACCAAGAGTAAACATAACTGTGGGCAGGGGCAAATTTAATGCTGTTACTCTTTCTAGAATTTTAATAATTGCGTAAACCCCTGCTCGATCATCAAAACCTGCCCCATTGCCTAAAGCAAGAATGGTATCCTTTTCCTTATCATAGAAGAGCTGATCAGGAACAGATGGGAAAACTGTATCAAGATGAGCCACTAACATAATACTGCTTCCCCAAGCAACGTAGTGATTTGGACCTCCCGAGAATGCGTTAAAATCAAAATTCTGAAGATATTTTTTTATGAACTTAAACAATTCTTTTTCTGTTATACCGCAAATATATTCAAGAACCTTAAAGTTATTAATTATCATTAGTCATTTTCAGCCTTTCTTGAAAATCTTTATGATTAGCTAAAGCAATAACTCTATCGCACCAATGGCATGCTCCGCCAGACATACAAGTTTGCCCGCAAGTAAGTCTCATTAAGCCAAAAGTATCAGGAATATAGAAATTATTAATTGGTGTATCCAAATTAGTAATTAATTTATTCAAATCCATTGGCCATTTCTTTGTTTCTGTATATACTCTATATAGAGCCTCTTCTTTTCTCACATCACAATCTTCAAATTCAATGATATCAATATAATCGCTATATAATTCAATGTCTTCTGGACGGACCCATGAACCATAAATACCATTAGAACGAGGAATGTCATTTGCGTAATATGCTACATTTGGGGCAATACGTAATGAAATACCTCCTAAATCTTTCAAGTCTGCTAGTCTATAAAACAAAGGAGAATCTGCTAAGATATATTTACTATTAAAAGCTTTTAGCCAATAAACTTCTTCAAAAGTTTTAATTGGCCTATCAAGATAAAAATTAATTAATTGAAAGGAACATTCTTTTACTTGATTCGCATTAACTACTGCAAATAAAAAATTTCCTTTACAAAGAGTTTGATATCGTTTAATTTCTTCCCAAGTAATTTCGATATCTTCTGATGTGCTTCTTAGAGATAAAACAATTACTGCTTTTGGATATTTTTCAACATAATCGATAATTTTATTTCTATCTTTGTAACTAATTTTAATTTCATCAGCTTTTTCGAGATACTTAGGAGAGCAATGAGAGTTTAAACATACTTTCATATCTATTCCTCCTATCTTTTTCATAATTATTATATCATAAATTTTTTATTAGGGCAAATTTTAGACAACTTCTTACTTAGAAGTTCAAAATAGATGAAAAAATAGAAGAAAGGAAGGTGCTGAAGATTGGCACTTTTTAAGATTGAAAAAGGTCTAAAAGATAATTTGACAAAAAATAGACCTAATATAACCGAAGGATATTGCTACTTTACCACAGATGATGGAAAATTTTATATCGATACAGATACAAAACGCATATGTTTAAATGCAGCTCGAGCAGATATCTCTAATGCCACTAATTATGGGGAGTGCTCTACAGCAGGCAACTTATAGATAAAAGAAGTTACTATCGATAATTTTAAACTTATTACAGGAGCTCGTGTTCTAATCAAATTTACTTATGCGAATACTTACTATAGCACAACTACTAAGCCTCTTAGTTTAAAAATAAATGGAGGGGACGCGATTCCCCTAACGATGAGAGGAGCTACTGATTCAACAACTGCTGAAAGTATGAACAACTCACAAACGTCTAATGGTTGGTAGGCTGGAGCGATTGTCCCATTCACTTATGATGGGGCAAATTGGGTGAGAGATTTTTGGTATAATAATTTCTATTATACAATGAATGTTCAAATTGGAACTTCAGGAGCTACTGCTGCGAAAACTGGCTATTGTTCTTATTATAATTTAGATTCTAACCGCTATTTTTTAGCAATGATTACTTTAGCGAATAGTTATAAAGGAGCTTTAACTTTAAATATAAATTCTAAAGGAGCCAAGCCGATCTATATTAATGGAATCATTAGCTCAAGCAGTAACTGCACTCTTCCTGAGGGCATGTATATAGTTTATTATGATGGAGCTAATTACCATTTTAGAACTGATGGACATTTACCCGGCATTGAAGTAGATACTTTAGGGTCTGTAAATGCAGGTAGTTCAAAGAATCCTGTATACTTTAAAGATGGCAAACCTGTTGCGTGTGAAGGATTCTTAGATGAATATCTCCCTCTAACGGCAGGAGAAGAGCATAAACTAACTGGCCCATTAGGATTTGATGAAAACTCTGGAAATTATGGAACTACTGTCCCCACAGAAGGTTTTGATGGACAATTATTCTTTGCGGAAGAGACTGAAACTACTTATCCAGTATTTTATTCAGATTCAACTACATTAACGGCAAATGCTACTTCTGTTACAATTCCTACAAAAATACAAACTCCTTGTAATACTGGTAATTATGATATACTAGTATATTATAATGGATTATTACTAATAAAAGATACTAATTATACTGTAAGTTCTACTAGTATTTCATTAACTAATTGGACGGCTAAAAGTGGAGACACTTTTACTTTCTTAGCTTTACTAAATAACACTAAAGCTTTAGCAATTTCTTATGATACTTCTAATTTTTATACAAAAGCAGAAGTAGATACCAAACTTTCAGAATTAAGAAAACTTATTCAATAGTAATATAATAATAATAATAATAAACCGGATTAGCAATTAAGTTAATCCGGTTTATTTTTTTTATATTTTCAAGCTTTAAACTCCAATTGTATCTCTAAGATTTTTTACTTCAAGCTGTAAAGCTTCTAAACTAGATTTTAAAGTGTTAATGTCGTTCTAAAGCGTTGTAATCGCTCCATAACTTTCTATAATCTGCTACAATTTTCTTAATTCTCCGCTACCTTTTTGTCCATTTTCTTTATCCTCAATTCTTCCTATTGCGGTTAATGTGCTATCCTATTCAGAATTTTTATTTTTTATACTTGCTATTTGGTTATCAGTATTAGCCTTTAAATTTTCAAAATCTGAGATATTTACTTTATTGGACTATAAGTTATAAATCTAATCCTGTAAAGATGACTATCCAATAGGCTAATTAACACCAAGGGTTTTTGCTTGTAAAGTTTTAATATCCTACAGATTATCCCTAATATCTTCTCCCTGACTATTAACAGTACTTTCGATTCTCTAAAAGTCTGCTCTCGTAACATAAGTAATATTTAAACCACTAATTTTATCATCAACTGTCTTTATTTCTCCCTAAAGCTCCTGTATATATCCAGTGCTTTGATTTCTATCTTTGTTATATTCTCCAATAGCCTTAACATTTTGATTTAAATTTTCAACATCTTCGAGTCTTTTATTGATATCACTTGCGGTGAAATTTAATTTACAATACTCTACATCTGCCATATAAACTCTCCTTTTTCTCTTTTTTATTTACTAAAATTAAAGAAAATTAATTATCTTTAATTACCCAATTGAAAATTTCTAAATCGCTTTTTTGTTTTAATTTGCGGGAATGACTATCCTTAACGCCCAGAGCATCTACAATCCCAAAATAAAAAGGAGAATGAACTTAATCATTCTCCCCATGACGATTATTAACACTTACAAGAGCTGTAACAAACATCCCAATGCTACAACTTAGTGGAACAATCCAAAATAAATGCCAAATACTAATCATTCTTCCAACCTCTTTCTAATATCTTTCATAACGTCTTCTAATGCTACAGGCTTATTATTATGAGCATCTAATTCAACATGATAGATAAGGCCTTTATTCCAATCCATGAAAGGATCTTTACCATGGGTATGCCCGCACAAATTGAGAATCCTTGCCTTTAAAGGTTTTTCAATATCATAATTAGAAGTAATAGTAGGGAAATGGCTAAGATAAATGCTTTGTTTACCATCTTTAATCATAATAGCCCAATCTCCAACAGATTCTACATTCCAACAGCTAGCATACAAAATTAGTCTATTATCAGTACAATGATTGCCTCGAACTAAATGGATATGGCCATTGAGTCTTTGAAGACATTTAATACCATGATCATCATCACCCAACATCACGTCACCCAAATGATAAACAATATCATCAGGCTGAATTATACTATTCCAATTCTGGATAATGACTTCATCATGCTCATAAATATTGTCAAACCCACGAGGTTTATAGATAAAGTCTCTATCATGACCAAAGTCAATGAGAGTCAGAAGTAAAAAAGATATTCTGGCTCATACAGTCACCTCCCAGACTTCATTGATGCGTTTCCGCACACAATCAAACTTCTCGCTATTTAAAAAAATACTATAAGCATTCTTAATTACATTATCAGATATTCGGGCACGACCTTTTCTGCTCGCATTTCTCTCTAAACAAACATTTAAAGGAGTGTTTAACCGCACATTTACAATCTTTACTTCTCTTGATATATTCAAATATTTCAGAGTTTTCCAAATTGCTTTATCACTTAAATGAGAAGCATCCAAAAGAACAGTATCAACTTGATCATTATCAATTGCTTCTTGAGCTTGCTTGTGGAACTCCTTTAAAACTTCTTTTTCTCTTGAAAAATATTCTTCATCAGGAGCAAGAAGTGAATATCTAATTTCATCTCTAGAAATCCAAATTGAATTTTTATGCTTGGCAATCCACTTTTGACAATAAGTAGTTTTGCCACTACCCATTACTCCGGACATAATTAATACTTTCTTTTGCTTCTTCAATGAACTCACCTCTCTGAAAGGCCTCTTTAAACTCAACAACATCCCAATAGGTCTTACACTGAACATGATTTACAGTTTCTTTACAAAAAGGACAATAAATTACTTTGCGGTGCCCAGAGAGATACTGATGCCCAGTTCGACGAGGTAACATAATGGGTTGACCGCAATTCAAACAATAAAAATCATTATATTCCACTTTTCCTCTTTTGCTCATGTATACCAAATCCTTTCTATTAGGGGATGAAAATTATTTCATCCACTATAACTAAATCCGCCAAAAAGACAATTACATAATAGCTCCAAAGCAAAAGCCTGCTTAAAATTAATGACAGTAAGACCGAAAACGCTTGGAATTACAAAGTTCCACATTAGCATAACAACCCATGCTCCAATAGCTAGATTAATAGCCAGACCAATCAATAGCCCAATGGCATAACCAATTTTTCTACCTTTTTTATATTATACCAAAATTTTTATAAAAATACAAATTTACTTTTTTTCTTTAAGTTGATAAGGGTTGTCACTATAATACTTACTTTCAATAACTCCCTTAGGAAATTCATTACAATGAGTTACCACAAGAGCTTTGAAGAACCGATTATCTCCTTCTACTTTTGCCCAATCTTCCAAATTGCTAACCAGTCAAGTCTTTTACAACACCCATATATAATACGCCCCTATCACAATTTTAACATCCTTCATTTCTTTTTTAAAAATCCCCCAACTTTTTCAAAATAAAACTTCATCAAAATTTTCAGACATTTTATGATTTGACATAATTACACATCTATTACACACTTTACAGTGCCATTCTTTCCTATCTTCTGTTAAATAATGTCTTTCCGCAATCCATGGCTGGCAACAACAAAGATAGCTCTCGCCTTTTTTTCGTCCGCAAGGATATTTTCTTTTAATCCCAAACCACTTATAAAGCAACCATTCTATTTCAGTCTTTAATTTCATTCTTCTATCTCCACAATCATAAAATCTTCTTTTACCATTTTTGTTGCTTCAAAGCTCAACTTTGTTTTAAGAGAGGAGGCCGCTTGGAAGGCAACCAACTTAGCATTCCCTAATCCACCAGTGGCATATATATCATTACGTTCTACTACAATTTCCATTTCACAATTAGGACGAACTAATTGAGTTATATAACAATCTTTGCCTTCAATGGAAGCTTTAATTTTTAAATAAAAAGGTTCTTTATTAGTTAAATCAAGGCTAGATAAATCAAAATAACTAGTGCCGCAATATGGACATTTATTTAACTGAATATCATAAGGTGCGGCACAATTAGGACAATTTCTTTTCCCTATATTTATCATTTCTTTCTATATATATTATAACATAATTTTTTATAAAAGGCAAAAGCGAAGGAATTATCCCTCGCTTACCAACTTACCTCATTAGAATTTGTGACTAAACCATTAATATTTTTTGTAATGATGCCTGAAATAGTTTTATGTGCAAGCTTATCGCCACCCTTCAAGGCTTCATTCATATCCACACACATTTTATCATACTTAGTCAGCATAAGGCTCATCATCTTCCTCTTCATAATCACCATAAGTTTCAGAATACCAAGAATAATTACAAATAGGACATACTGACCAAGGAGTTGTAGGCTCCCAATCCTCAATCTTGTCCCAATCCTCGGCCAAAAGAGGTTCATCACATTCAGGGCAAGCAAACCAATCATCTTCATCATCATTATTAACAAAGTTAGAATTTACTCCATAAACATTTGTACAATACTTTCTGGCTTCATCAAACTCTTCTCTAAACTGATATTCCATAATTATTTGCTCCCTTCATTTTTATAATAATATTATAGCATAAATTTTTTAATTTTTCAATTTAAGGAACCTTTTCATATCTCTTGTTTTTAAAATTCCAATCATAAGAAGTTATAAAATTGGCCATATCCCAAGCATCAGGCTTTACGGAGTAAATAGAAAGAGTAATTGTCTTAAAATCATCCAGTGCTTCAATCTCAGTTATAACTGAATCTAAATCATGACTGGCGCTATAAATAACTCCGTAAGGATTTGTTACAATATAGACATCTGACTCCTGCCCATCCCGGAAGCCATTCTTATAGCATACTTCGCTCAAAGTCCATTCGTTCATTACATTTTTTCCCTTTCCTTTAAATAATTAAACATATTATCTACATTATCCATAATAAAATATCTTTCATTCGCAGGAGCTATTGAGTTTTTGGTAAAAGACCTTTCTATTTTTTCTACCTCTTGAAGTCATCTCTTCCATCCCAATAGTTAAACTATGTATATATAGAAATGAATTAGACTCGAATATTCCTTGTCGGATATTAATTAGCATAATTTATATCTCCTTAGCAAAAGAAACCACATTTATTATTAAAAAATTCAGGCCGAACAATTTTATTATAATTTTTAATTTCACTATTATATTTATAGAATTTTGCTCTACCACAATTAGCAAGCCCAGGAAAGAGCTCCTCAATAACAATGTAATTGTGACAATGCTCAAAAAAATCTTCAGGACAATCTTTGATTGCTTTTTCAGCATTCTTAAAACAATAATAAAAACCCCAATTAACTTGGCTGTGAATTTCTCCATTATGAACTTCATAGCTAGTAATCATATAAATAGGAATCCGATTATTCATAAATTACACAACTCCTTTTAGGAAAACATAGCTTCCCAATTTTTCTATAAATATTATATCAAAAAATTTTATAAAAAACAAAAAAGGAGGGAATTACCCCTCCTTAGCACGTTTAGCCATATTGCGTGCATAGACATATTCAAAAATCCACACTGCCGCTTCGTGCTTGGGCATTTTAGGAGAATATTTCAAATCCCCTTCATAAGGATAAGATTTAAATTCTTCTTCCAGAAGAGAAGCGATCTGATAAAGCTTTTCGTCAGACATATCTCTATACTCTGGATTAGAATTGAGCATTCGCCCAATTCTTTCATGAGCATACTCATACAGAAAAGGTCTTAGTTCTTCCATGTTTTAAACCTCTTTTAAATAATAAATTGAGAAGTTTCTAATAATAAGTCTTCTAATCTCAAATCTTCTAAATGTGTATAAGGAATACGAATTAAAGGAATATTGTTATTTTTACACCATTGATTTTTTATCATATCTCTTTCTTTTGTTTTTTCATAATTTTCTCTGCGATTCCAGCCATGGCCATATTCTTTGACATTTTCTTCAAAAGGCTAACTTCCATCATATTCAATAAAATACTATAAAGAGCTATTTTTAAATATCGCAAAATCAAATCTTGCCCTGGCTTTAATATTATCTTTTCTCGCATTTACAATATATTCCTTGGCATATTCAATACTATTAGTTAATAAAATATTTTCAATTTTTTCTTCTCCTTTGGACTATTTTCGGCATCCACAAGAAGTAGTATGCCCTTCTCGCAAAAGTCTCCCTGACACAATACAAGTATTTCCACACTTGCAAAGACAATTCCACATCGCTCTGCCATCTTTTACATTTTTAGGATCTGTATTTCTATCTATTACAGTTAAATAACCATATACTTTACCGCTTTCATCTTTAACCTACTCTAATCTATGTTCTGCCATTTTTTCTAAAGCATTACACCCACAAGATACGGTTAGCCCTCTTCTAAGAGAAGCTCCATTAATTATCTTCTGGTTTCCACAATCACATTGGCATAACCACTAAGCTTTTCCAAAACGATCATTCTAAGCTCTCGATAAGACTATTAATCTTCCAAATCTTTGCCCTATCATATCTATAACTTTACCCATTTTTCATCCTACCTTTTACAGAAAATATTGATGAATATAATTTTTCCATCAATATTTTCTGTAATATAAAAGTTATAAATATTTAAACTTTGACCAAAAAATTAATGCTTTAAAAGATACAATCTTGAGACATTCTTAAAAGAGAAAGTTGGGTCAGTAGTCTTATAATAAACGAATCCCTCTCGTGCACAATTAGGATTTCCCTCACATACAGAAGCATCATACAGGCCATCTGCACTCAACTTGAACTCTTCAAATTCATCAGGCATAATATAATTTTCATCCACAATAGGGACTACTTCCATATCGTACTCATGCCAAATTTTTGCCGCATCCCGAATGTCAAAACGTCCAGTTTTGCTATCAGTCATATGGAAGCAATAGAAATGAGTCTCTTTCAAATGATGGGGATTCGACTGAATTTGCGGAGCACAAATTTCTCCCTGCCAACATACGAACGACACATCGGGATGTTTATTGAGGTAGTCCCGCATCTTATTTTCAATATCATATTTAATAGCTACTTCCCAGTAATAGTTCTTATCCTTATAGAAACATTCCTGATTAGGATTCATCATTCTAATATTTCTACTACATACATAGAACTCAAACTTATTATGCTTTAATCTCTCAAGAATATAAGTTCCAGAAGAGCCATCACATTTTTGAGTCATAATAAAAGGCGTCTTATCATTCAAAATCCATGACATATTTTCAGCACGTTCCTGATCTGTTTTTGATACACCGGGGAACTTTCCTACAGGCCACTCATTTTTCTTATCCTTCTTCTTACCAAAGAAAAAGAACATTACCTTGCGGCCCCAATTATGCTTCATAATCCAATGTACAAAAGGCTTCTTAAATAGCTTTGCATGACGCTGAGCCATCTTCTTATACTTATCATCTGGATTAGTCTTACGCGCATTATCTTCCGCAGTAGAATAAGTTACTCCAAGAGTAAAAGTAAGAAAACGAGATTCATCATCAACTCTATGGGCAGTACCATTCTTTTCTACCACCATAGTAGAGCAAGTATCATCTTCTCTTTCTACAATGGTCCATCCAAAATCGCTTGGGTGCATCAGCAAACCCTGAGAAATCATCAAGCCCTTGCCACCAAAGGTATAACGTTGAGTTTTAATCTTACCGCCCTTAGAGGCAAGAAAAGCAAATTCGGGTTTAGTAGTATTTACCTTAGAATCAATTTCAAAATAAATACCAATATCATTTGCAGTGAAGGTATTCTTTCGCACCATTACTTCCCATCCATTAACAACAGCACACTCGCAGTTATCAGAGCCAACGATGGGCTTAATAGCATCAATGCGAACCAGGTAGGCAAGCTCACGTATTCCGTCTTTATTCAACATATCCTATTCCTCCTTATGCCATATCTTCGCCAAACCATAATTCAAAAAATGCTTTAAAAATTTTAATCTCTTCCTTAGAAAGACTATCTTTTAAAAAACTACCAAACAAAGCAATAATTGCTTGATATTGCTTAACAGTAATAAAAGGACTTCTCTTTTTAATGTAAGAAGTAACTTCATTATCCGGGGAAAAGTAATCGCAAGGGCATTTTCCATTACAGCATTTACGTCCTAGTACATAAAGATAATCAGAATTTACTACACAAATTTCGCAATCATCTACAATATCTCTAACAGCCGAATATTTACAATCATTTTTCATTAAACAACCCTCCACTGGAACCCATAAAAAGCTTTTCCGTTATCAAGGACTTTCTCAATTCTACTCTTAGTATTTTCAAAAATTCCCTTATTTCTCAAAGAAACTTGTCTAAAGAAATGATTAATCCAATACACAGCCTCTTCGATACTATCAAAATACAGATTACGTTCATTATTATAAGCAATAATCTTTGTAGTAGGCTTCTGGCTTCCGCAAACTTTCCAAATAATCTTTTTCTTTTTACGATGCGTCCAATCTACTACGTATTCAGGAAGTTCACTCTTCTTGGGATAGGGCTTAGGAACAACTTCAATATTATAAACCCTTTCGGCATCTGCGGGAATGGCTTCCTCAAGATGCTCATAAATATACTTCAGCATCTGAGCATCTTCCAAAGAATCATGGTTCTGTTTCTCGCCATCTCTATTAGCCAAAAACAAATAGGCCTTAAAAAGAGAAGGAGCATTTTCCTTAAAGCTATTAAAATAATTTAGTACATCAACTGAATAATCAGAAAGGTTACTCATAATACTCTGAGCAAAAATAATAGCATAAAAATTATGCATTCTGTTCAAAGTCCGTTTAATAAACTTTTTATCTCCGCTTCCATAGCAATAGTATTCAGGAACTTCACCTCTACTGGTTTCTTTTACAAAATCAGCAAAAAGAGTAAAAGCAGAATCAGGGTCAGGAGCAGATTCAAGCATTTCATTAGTAATACCAGTCATTTCAGTAATAAAAGGAGTGAGTTTCTTTTTAACAGGATGTACTAGAGTATAAAATTTTTCGCCCATCTCACTAACACAGCCAATACTAATAATATATTCGCTATACTGAGTTGCTTCAAAATCAATAAAAAATTTCATTATTCATCCTCCTTCTCAAGAACAACATAAGCACCATATGAACCTTTCCCTGGGCCATAATCTTTGCCACCAAGAGCAATGCTTTGTGCTACAGAAGAGATAAGCTTAACTTTCCAGCCTTTTTAAGGTAACTGTTAACTTCATTTACGTCAATGTTTTTTACATAAATCATTTTTTCCATAGTATCACATTCCTTTACAACCACAAAGTTTCGCCGCCAAGAGTCCAAAATAAACCTTCCCGTCGCCATATATCTTTATTAATTTCAATATATCGTCTAGCAGCTTCTTCTCTAACGAAATATACATCATCGAAGTGTCTACCATTATCATTTAATTTAATATGCCAAATAGTATTATAATTTTCCATAATTTATTCTTCCACAAATTCAATAGCAGATTCATCAACATAATGAAAAAATTCTCCGCCGAGCACCAACTGGATACTAAATGCCAAATCTGCGGGCATAAGATAAAGGTCCCAATCTTCTTCTTCAGAGTTATAAATTTCACAATAAACTCTATTAGTTTCCATATTTTATCAATCCCTTTCTTCATTCTTTAAGGAGCTTTATTCCTTAATTCTTTCTATATATATTATACCAAAAATTTTAATAAAAAACAAAAAAAGGAACTAAATTTCTTTAGTTCCCATAATCAATATATAAACTCCCATCAGAATCATATCTGGGGCAAATAGCTACTGAGCCATTAGAATTACTTTTATAAATATCTGCTTTATACTGGACTACAACATAGTTAACGCCAGTATCACGATCAATAATACAAAAAGTATTCATATCTTGATTAGTATTTTGATAATAAATTTCCAAAGGCTCAGTAAAACCAGCAGCAGAAACCGAATTAATGCCAAAAGATAGGACGAACGCAAAGACAATACCGAGCAAAAAGTAACCAATTCTTTTCATATTTATTTTTTCTCCACATATTTTCCTTTAAAACAATTCAGTTTCAATAATTTTATAATGATTAAAGCTAATCAAATCATAACAATTAAGAATTTCTTTTAATTTTTTACACATAAATCTATCACATTGCTTACAATTTACATAGAATTCATCTTCCCAAGGAAGAACTCTAGAAGGAACACAGCAAAACTCTTCTTCATCATCCTGACAAAGATAATTAAAAGAATCTAGCATATCTTCTTCCAAAAGAGAAAGTAGAATCTCTTCAGCGTCACCTCTATTAGAACAAACAAATGGAGATTCCTCAACAAAATAAGCGTCTTCATCATCTGTAATAATATAAACTTTCATTTGCGGGCACCTCTTTTACTTTTTCGAGTTGTTGCTTTATCAATAATATCTCTATGAAGAGATTTAATATGTGCAGTTGGGCCATGCTTTAACATACTATTTAAGTTAAAAGGTTCATATCTCTTGTTAGCATCGCAGTTGATATTAAGATGATAAGGATCAGATTTAATGGGCCCATCATGTGTATGCCCGTGAAAATTTAATGCCCAATCGATGCCAGCAATGGGCTCATGGGATAAGATTAACTTTTCACCGAGAATAACAGGTCCCTGATAGACTTCATTAAATACCTTATGGCACTTTTTAATACTAGTATCATGATTTCCCATTATAAGTATCTTATAGCCACGAATCTTCTTCCAGTATTCAAGGTTGCCGCAATCACCCAAACAAATAATAATATCTTTACGCCCAACTTTAGAATTAATTAACTTAACGAATTCTTCTGCTTTTGGGCGAAAAGGATATGCTTTTTCTAAATCCATTTCTCCAAAATGGGTATCTGAGACAAGGAAGCAAGACTGATATTCATCCCATCTGTCAAGAAAAATTTTATATACTCCGGGCAAATTCATTTTTTAAGCCTCCAAATACCAGAGATATCGTCAAGAACTGCGATATTGCCCCAAAAACAGTTATCATTAAGCCAATAGTAAGTATTGTTATACCCATCCTTAGAACTTGCGGCCATACCACTTTTAATAAATGTTCGAATCGAGCCAGCTACTTGGGCGGGAGTAATATTAATGTTATAATCTTTATGAATAAGATTTGCAATTTGCTTAGAGGTAGAACATCCATAGGTTTTTAAAGCATTAAAGACAGCTTCTTTATTAGTAATCTCCATTACTAAGCTTCCTTTCAATGTACTCAATTTCGTCAGTGGTCAAATCATTCATATTAATACCTACACATCGTGCGGCATCCACTTGATTACTATAATCATTTGGATCATCTGTAGCCCCAAGAACTTCGATAAAATCGTCAATCATCTGTTTCCGCACAAACATGCAACCGAATACGTCATCCATAATTCATACCTCATTCCTTATCTTTTTTACATAAATATTATAACAAAATTTTTAATAAAAAACAAAAAAGGAACTAATTAAATAGCTCCTTTAATTCTCATAATAATTGCTACAATCCATAAGACCATCATTATCAAAGAGATAGATTTGACACTGTTGCCTACTTTATAGAGCTTATAAGTATCAATGCCCCAAATAGTTGCAAGGAAAATCTCAATACCATAAGAAACGGCAATAGGGAGGGCCAAAGAAGAAGACCATAAAACAAGATAAGCAAAATTAAAAATCCATACTGCATTATGGAAAATATCCTCCTCACTTCCCTTATTAGAAATTTCAACTATCAAAGAAAAAACCCAAATAAATAGAAAAATTAAATTAATATAAAACATATTTATTCCTCCCAATCAATATTCTCAAACCACTCTTTTGTGCCCGGACGAGGGTCTTCTGACCAAACAGAAATTGTATCCACTATAAAAGAATTCATTGCCATCCAAAGGTCTCCGGTAAACGTCAAATGGTTAACAGTGCCAGAAATCCGCTTAGTGCGTCCAGTTTTGCGGTCAACAAGTTCAAGAATTACCCACAACTCCATACCGCTACCATCTTCATAAGTGAGCCTCTGTCTCCCAACCTGATGAACATAAAAGCGTCCTCGCCAAAGGCTATCATTTTTGATATTATTGTTAAAATCACGTATACGCTTATTCATTCTACGTTGATGAACTTTAACGTTCTTGCTAGTAAGCCAATGATACATATTAATCTCTCCAATTCACTTTGTAATTCTTACATCCGCCAATTTGTTTACAACAATATTTTTCTTTATCTTCTGAATTATAGCACAAGCATTCTTTACAAATTACTTCAATTCGTTTTTCATTTGGAGCTTGTCTTTGAATTGTCATTGGCCCCTGTCGCTCCACTTTCATAATATAGGGCTGAATTTCAGGATGGATATTCATATTATCAAATTGACATGCCCCAGCATTTACGCAAATATTACATTCTTCCCTTGCTGAGCATCCGACACAAATTTGATGAAAATTACCCTATTCATCTCGATCAATAATAGATTCACCCATAATATGGCCGCCACAAATCCCACAAGGGTTTAATTTAGAAGCATACATTGGACAACCATCATTTCCCTACATATCTCTATTAAAAATTGGGCAATTTCCATTAATTCCAAGATGGGCAATTACGCAACTATCACAATTCAAAAGGCATTACCTGCCAGAATTTCCTGAATGCGAATGCCATCTTCAGGAGTAAAAACCATCATCTCAGTATCAAATAACTTAATTTCGATTTTATCAAGAGTATCTCCATAAAAATTTTCAAGCTTTTTCATAGCATCAACATAGCTATTAATATTGGTAATAGCCCCACATTCAACCCGATGAGTGCCATTATCTTCATAAACTGTAGCAGTAAAATAAACAGAATACATATTTCACAACTCCCTTTCTTAATCTTTCTATAAATATTATACTAAAAATTTTTAATTATTACAAAAATTTACTTTTCATAAATAGTATAGAGTTCACCCTCATGAGCAACAATCACATATCTATCCATAAAATCATTAAATGAAACATCATCATCTATGAGAACAACTTGTTGAGGGCCATAAATTGGCTTGGCTTGGTATTACCTAAAAGCTCCAACCATTACCATAACCAACAATGCCCTGAATAGTATTTACAACAGTGATTCCGTCCATTTAATTATCCTCCATATAATAATTAGGTGATTTAATATGCTTATAATCAGGTGCGGTCACAGGCTGTGTCACTCGTGCAAAAATGTCATCCATTGATTCTACCTCTTGGAAGAACATCTGTGCGTTTGGACGTTCAAGACGATCAGAATGATAATGCCCAAAGCAAAGGCACTTAAAAGAAGTATTTTCCTTAATCTTTTCCAAATAATTTTCCATAGTCTTGTCAACTTCTTTCTGATTCACCACAGAAAGAAATAAATCTGTAGGCCCAATGGAAATTGGACAAGTATGGCTAAGAATAAAATCATAAGATTTATTTGCGGCAAGTGCGAATCCTGCATCCATTTCTTCTTGCGTAAGCTGTTCATTTTCCCACCAGCCGCACCAACCATTACTAAGTGTTCTTTGACGTCTATATTCTCCATCGACACTAAATGCTCCAGGAACAATTAAACATTTATACTCATTAATAATATACTCATTTACATCATCTTTAAAATAATGAATATTGGGAAACTCTGGTTCAGTGCCTACAATGCCACTGACTTGTTCATCATAGGCCCATTGAATAGTAGGGATAAGAGACGGGCGTTGTTCATGATTGCCTCGGATTATATAAAATTGACTTCCTAATGAATTTAATCTTTTTTTATTTTTATAGTCAGTCTTATTTAAATAATAATTTGCGCAGAAGTCTCCCAAGCAAATAAAGCAACAATTTTTCGGGTCTATATCTTTAGTAAAATCATAAAAACGCGAAAAATCTCCGTGACAATCGCCCGTAAGATAGTAATTCAATTATATTACCTCCTCTAATTCTAATAAAGATAAAGTTATAGAATCTCTTTTAGTATAAGGAATTCTAATTAATTTAATCCCATTCTTGTTACAATAATCATTTTTTATTTGATCTCGACGCTAACGTTCTTCTAAAGTTTCTTTAGAATTCCACGGAATATAATTATTCATATGCTATCTACCATCAAATTCAATTAATTCATATAATTGATTATTTTTATCAAATATAGCAAAATCAAAACGTAATTTTGTTACTGATTTTAAATCTTCAAAACTATATTGAGGAATAAATTTAATATTATACTTATTTAAAAGCTATTCAATATTTTTTTCTCCTACTGAATAATTAATACAACCACAAGAAGTAGTATGTAAATCTTGTTAAATTATTTCCATAAACAGAAACTATATTACCACATTCACATTTACAAAGCCATTTATATTCCCAATATTTTCTTTTAGATAAATAAGTTTCATCTAACCCTAATACTGTAAGTTTTCCAAAAGTCATTCCAGTAAGATCTCTAACCTAAGCTCGACATTTTCCACAACTAAAATTTCTATTAACTTTTTTACCAGCATTTAAATTAGTTGTGCTAACAGTTTTAAAATTCCTACAATCACATTGACATTTCCAATAAACCCCAGTCTAACATTTTAAATTATGCTCTTTCGCATAATTTAAATCTCTTTCAATTACAGTCAATTTACCAAAACGCTAACCAGTTAAATCTATACAATTTACCCATTTTTATCAATGCACTCCTCTATAAAATCTCTAAGAATAGAGCTAATATTTTTATTAATTTTTTTTGCATATTCAATAAACTTTTGTTTAGTTTCTTTATCAATACGCAACTCAATTTTACTTTCTTTTTTCATCTTCTAAGCTCCTTTCATAAAGATATAAAAAATGTATTGACATTATTTTCTAAAATTGTCCTGACGCCGAGAATTTTTTTGGCGTCATTACCAATTCTCACTATTATCGTAGAGAATCTCTTCTCCATTATTCGTATCAATATTCCGCACGTTCAGGATAGCCACAGAGTGGTCATCGTAATGTAGAGAGAGAATATAAACTTTATCATTGTCGGAGTAGTCATTAAGAATTTCCTTCATTTCCTTAACGGTCATAATACCAGGAGCTCTATCCATACTCATTAACCTCTTTCTTTTTCTATAAATACTATAATAAAAATTTTAAGAAAAAGCAAAAAATAATTTACCTACTTAATCCCAAAAATCATAAAAGTATTCCGCAAATACTTGAAAGAATTTATTTTTTACCTTAATTCTGTCTTGCTTCTCTTTAGTCCACATAGAATAAGAATATTTTTCCTCATCCATTTTATCTAAATAACTCAATAAAACTTCATAAAGTTCGTTATTCTTTTCACTCCACTTTTCTTCTGGACAATTCTCAAAAGGAATGTCTCCTTCACGATGATACTTGTAATTAATAAAAATTTCCTACATAACATGTATAAACCATTGATAAGTCTCCCATTGAGCCACAGAAGAATAGCCATGATTTAAAAGAAACCATAAACGTTTAAAATAAATAGGAACATCTTTAATATTCTAAATAATATTCTTACTACTGAATAATCCAAAAGTGATATTATTCGTCCTCTTCTTCTTCATAATCTTCATCGTCCTCCAAAATATCAAGATAAAAATCTGTTTCAATATCTGGTTCATAATCAGGGTCACAAAACATAGGTCGCCAAATATAAATAAAATTTTCTGTTATATAATTTGAAAACCAAAATTCTACTTCTTCTTTCATCTTCCATGGAGCACAAATATAATGCAAAAGTTGAATGGCAGGCTCTTTGTCAGGATGTAAAATTTTATAAGCACTAAAAAGCTCTGAAACATTTATCATATCATTTACCCAAGTCCAATTTTTAGGCAAGTTTTTAGGCTTTTCCTGGCTTATCCAAAAATTACGAATAGATTCCTCGTCCATAATCATTATCCTTTTCTTTCAATTTATCTTGTCTTACTTCAAATCGACGCATCCATAAAAGTTTCAAACCATCAAGATACTCTTCATTACAAGATACTAATGTCTGCTCAATAAGAGTCTCAACATCATCGTAAGTCGTTGTTTTATCTTCTGCTAAGGCTTTAGCCAACTGATAAAAAAGAGAACTAGAAATTTTACCCATTATTTTTCCCCTCTTTCTGCCCTTTACTCAACTTGCTACCAAGAAAATCAAGTGGGGAACCATTCTTACATGCGTCAATGCGTCTCTGCCATTCTACTATGTTCTTATAAAAATGTCGCTGCTCACTGAGCATGCTTTCTGTGGTCCACCAACGATGCTTTTTATTCGAGTTGACTTTCTTTTGAGCTTTTGCGATGCGTTTATAACAATACGCAATTTGCCCCTCATAAGATTTAATAAGCTGAGCACGTCTTTCAGGAGTATCAGGAAGCTCTTCCTTTACTTCTGGCTTCTTATAATATTTCTTTTTCTTTCCCATAATTACCCCTCAATAGCAAGAGTCATCTTCTTAATAAGATTAATCAAAACAGCAGGAACAAAATAACGAAAATTACCATTAGTATCAATGCTATTATAAAATTTTTCCATCGGACCATTGTCCACATGAAAACCCTCTGTTTTTATATGGACATTACCATCATAAATAAAAAAATCTCCATAACAAATATCAAGAAATCTTGCTGATAGTATTCTATTATCTTTTACTTTAATATCCATTATATCACTCCCCAATAACTACTTTAACATTCTTCAGAGGAGTTACCTTTTCATCGCCTTCAAAAGAAAGCAAGTCTCCCGTATGGAGAGCAACTCCATAAGGTGTTTTAGCATAATCTTTAACCTTTAAGAAGGGACTATGATCCCATTCAAAGCAAGTTCCCATATCAATATCTCTAAATCTTTTATAATTATAAGGACGCTTATCTTCAATTTTCATTATTTTTTCTCCCTCGTAAGTAGCATTTTGTGATGAGTAAATAAATCATCAAGCAACTTAATACAAAAATCTCTTTCAATTTGCCTAATTTGCGGCACAATTCTGAAATCTTCATTAATTTCTACTCTCATACTACCTTCCATTGCGGCAAGCACATGATGCGGCCAAGCCCAAAGATAGCATTCACTTTTCTCTCTTTGCCAATCTTCATGCGCTGAGTATATACATCATAGTTAGAAATATTCATAATCAATCTTTCCTTTTCTTTTCCTAAATATATTATACCAAAATTTTTATATAAAAACAAAAAAAGGAGAGCATTTAGCTCCCCTCAATCTCTGCTATTGCGGCTTCGTACTCTTCTTTATCGATAATGGTATAAATCTTGCCTTCTATATCTAACACATTATATTTTTCAACAAATTCATTATAAGGCACTGAATCTGATACTATTACTTTATATTGTGGAATACTAATTTGCGGACCACTATTTTTATATTCTTGTATAGAAAAAGCGATCATACATCCACCAATGAAACAAGCAAATAGCCCAACAAAACAACCAGCAGTATCAGAAGCAAAAAAGGCCATAGCTCCAAGAATAAGAGCAAGAATGCCAAATACTAGTGGCAAAACAGCTCCAATAGTCCAAACTCCACCAATAGTCTGTGTATATTCTCCAACAGACAAAACAGTTATACCATTCATTCGATATTCTCCCTCATCAATCGAGTCGCCCATTCAGTAAGATCTTGCCGCACACTTTCATCATTAGCGTTTCCAAGCTTACCAATATAATTCTGTTGATATCTATCTTCACTTGCTTCTTTATAAAGTTCCATACATTCAATGAAGTCTTCTACGGACATATTTCTATAGCCATCAAAATCTGCCCCATTACAGAAAGTAAGGCAATCTTTATATTTGTGGCCGCTGGTATATGCCCCAATAAAGCAATTAAGAAAATAACAATTCTTAAACTGTTTAAAGACATTTTCATAATCATCTCTATGGTTTTTAGCAATTTTAATGCGGGAATCCATAATACCAAGAGATGTTCTAACTGTACGGCCAGGGTTATAACGTGCGATTCGTTCTCTCATAGGAAGAAGGTCATTCCAACAAGCACCAGTAGAATGCATCAAGGGCATATAGTAATCCGTAAAAAGAAGCTCTACGTCATTCATATTCTGCTTATAGAGAAGATTGATCCAATAACGAAAATCATATACTTTGATATGTTCGCCATTTTCTCTAATAAGGCATTTAGCATAATTAGAAGTATCAAGAGTAATAACATCTTCCATAGTAGGCAAAACAAGCGCTACAGTATCCATGTCCGAGTTAGTAGTGGCTAACTCGGCGTGATTCTGACTACCCTGTGCGCCGATAAAGAGTAGCCTATCCCTATACTCATCAAGTAAAGGGTCGCGCAAGTGCTCAATTACTCTATCTTGCCAATTCATAATTATGCCCCCTAACAAACAAAGTTATTAATGTCATATCCAGCATCTTCAAGGGAACTTACCGACGCATAAACCATTTTATTTCCTTTGCCCTTACTTTTGGTTTTCTTAACCATGCCCATTTCACAAAGACTAGAAAGTACTCTTGCCATCTTCTGCGGTGTCTGATTTGTCAGATTTATGTCATTCCCGCAAATCTCTTGAATAGTCAAAGGAGTTGAAGAATCTTGAAGAACCGCAAGCGCTCTCATAGTTAATTCCTGAGTTTGTTCAATAGTATATTTAGCTTTTCTAAACGCAGGCATATTAATCCTCCTCAATGATAGAAAGAACCATCGTATGAAGATTTTCTTTATTTTCTTTAATGAAAGTCTCTAAAGAAATTTCCTCAATGTCAAAAAGAATAAATCCTTTTGGATATCGCTTAGCCCATACGTTAAACATATATTTAGAGATTTCTTTTTTACTATTCAAAGGTGAAAACAGATAAGCGACAGTATGTTTAAGAATATCATTAGCATTTACTACATTAAATTTTACCTTATAAAATTTCATATTTGTTTTCTCCTTTCAAACTTTACAAATATATTATACTAAAAATTTTTTATAAAGTCCAAAAATTGACAAAACAAAATTTTTTTGGTATAATATAAATGTAATCAAACAATAGCTTTATACATCATAGCTTTTCTTTTCTTTCCATCTGAATCAATAATAAACCCATTCATTTTTTCTACTTTCCCAGAAGAAATCAACTTAGTAAGGCGATTAATTGCCTTTGCGGCTGAGACATCTGGATAGGTCATACAGACATCCGATATGATATCATCAATAGTCTTATAATCATCAGACTTTACTGATTCATAAATTGCGTTAAGCATTTCATCATTTTCTGCGGTTTCTGCACGCTTTTCCTTAGCCTTTTCATTATTTTTATCAAGTAAAGCAATACGTTCTGCACAGAATTGACACAGTTCTTCATTAGTTGGCTGAAGATCAAAGGTGATTGGCCCCTCGCTTAAACGAAAAATAATAGCTTTATACATTTGTCTATTAGTAAATCTCATTATTTAGTCTTCTCCTTCACAATCTTTTTTACTTCCTCAATAGGTTTAAGCGTTTTGTCATTTGCCCCGACATCTTCCCAATTAAGCCTAACCGCAATTACTCCATCGGGCAACTCAGGGACTTCTTCTGTGGAGACAATATACCATCCCATTGCGGTATGGAATCTGGCACAACTCTGCTCAAAAAAGTGCTCATTCTTGACAATCGCGCCTTTAAAAATAGTAATATATCCTTTGTCAAAGCCAAGAGCTTTCTTCTGGTCAAATTTTGTTTCAACGGAATTAGTTTTAGCTACTTCATACATCTTTTTATATTCGGATTCAGTATAAGTTCTTACTTCTTTAGCTATACCCTTAGCAGTGAGCACTTTACAATAGGTTCGCCCATTCTTAGTATATTCTTCTTCTACTACTGGAAGTCCTTTATAACTTTTCGCAACATAAGGCATTGTGTATCAACTCCTTAAAAATTAATATAAATACAACTTTTATTAGAAAGTCCCAGACGTTTTACTGCTTTAGTAATTCTATATTTTTCCCATTCATAAAAAGGAATTCCAATAGACAAAGTAATACCAGAAATACCATTGCGGATATCGTCAAAACGAGAAAGTCGATGTCCAGCTGCTTCTTCAAGATCTTTAAACTTTACATGTGTAGCTCTCCAAGATACATCTTTCATATTTAGTCCCCCTTCTCTTATTTCTATATATATTATATCATAAAAATTTTTAAAAGACAAGTTGGGGAAAAGAAGAAAAAGACTAAGGATTATTTTTAAATAAATTAGAATAGATAGACAACAAAGAAAGGAGAGTTAAAATGTCTCTTAATAAAAAGACATATTCCTCTGGAGATGTCATTACTTCAACTAATTTGAATGAAATGCAAGACGCTATAATTGTTAATGAAAACAATATTTCTACTATAAATACAAATATAAATTCTTTAAATACGAAAATGGATAATATACAGAATACTTTATAGACTATTACAATACCTATTTCCAAATGGGTGGCTGATGAAACTTCTGGATATATCGCTTAGTTCGTATCTTGTGATGGGGTTACTAGCAATAATAATATTATTGTTGCCCCAACGGCTTCTCCAATCACAAATGTTTAGGCGTATAATAATAATAATGTTATTTGTTGTGGTTAGTCTTTAGGCTATTTAACCTTTTGGGCAAAGACCTAGCCGACAGTCGCTCTTAAAGTAGATGTTTTAATTTTAGGAGGTAACTAATATGGCTATTTTAAATGCTACTAGTGGAGTTACTACTATAGGAAATTCTAATAGTTGTAAATTAACTATTACTGTGCCAGAAGAAGAAGGAACATACGTTAGGATGAGTTGTAATAGACCCCCTAACGGGCAACAATATTATGAACGAGCTGTTTCTGGAAATAGTATTACTTTTCCAGACCTTCCTTAGGGATACTGGTATATAGATATTAAAAGTAATATCCATAATTATTCTTCAAAAGGATACCGTAAAATAGTTTAGATAAAATCAAATTACGAAACATCTCTTTCTTATTTTTATGCTTCTATAGTGATTCATATCCCAAAGAATTCTGTTTGTACTGCTTCTATTGGAACCACTATTTTATATTCTTATTCAAATGGAACAATTAATCGAAGTGATTCTAACTATGATAAATGGACTATTAAAGTAGAAGAGGGTGGAGAATGGACCTTTTAGTTAAGCACTGGCTTGTATGAAAAACTTACTATTAGTAATGGAGAAACTTATCTTATTGATAAATGGTATCTATATAAAAATGGTGAACAGTATTCTGATCTTACTGGTGGATGGAAAATTCAAAAAAAAGGATCCCCAACGATAACAGTTGGAGATGATTGTATTACTATTAATTCAACTTCTACTTCTAGTGATTTGGCGGGTAACGCATTTCCTACAAACGCTATTAATTTAATAGGATTTAAAACTTTATGTGCTACAGGGGTAGCTACAAAAGCGATGAGGTCAACAGCGGCTTTTTATATAGGGTTTAATGAAGGTAAAACAGAACCAGCAAACGCAAACATCCCGACTACTTCTACTTCAACAGGTTTTTCAGTATCCCCAATAACAAATACAACTCTTGGAGTATATTAGATGGCAACAGATATTAGTAAATTGGAATTAAATAAAGCATATCCATATTTTATTATATATTCTGCTCAAGGCACATTTAATTCTATGTGGGTAGAAATTTAAAAAGGAGGTAATAAAGAATGATAATTTATTTAGATAAAGATTTTAAATGTCATATTTCAAAAGACTCTGAAAATTATATAGAATATGAAACAGATATTTTTGACGGTAAATGTAATGATTATATTGAAGGATATCGTATTGTTCCAAGAGGAAAAGCATGGAGCCGTGGAGATGGACGTATGTTTGAGGGAGAAATGGTAGTTCCTTGGAGAAATACTTCTACTTTACGAGAAATTTAGAGTGCTTATGAAAGAGAGCAGTTAGCTGCTGTTTCTTCTTAGAACGAAGAATTAATCACCACAATTGCCCAAATGGTAGAAGATACTTATCAGGAAGATTTAGCTACTATCGGTGAGGAGGATGCTACTAATGGCACAGAATGAAACTTATCAAGATATTAAAAATTTAGCTTATTTGACTCTTACGGACATTAATGTTCCGACTAATACATGGACAGGAAACGATTCTTTTTCTGATATTGCACGTATTTATCCTTGGTAGGCAATAATTTCCAATTCTAAAATTACTAAAGATATGATCCCTGAAGTTATTTTTAATATATCTACCTTAAAGTCTTGCCCCATTGCTCCAATTGCTTAGACAGTTGCTGGAGGGGTTATTATATATAGTAAAAGTAGACCTTCTGCAACCAGTATTACCATTCCTACAATCATTTGTTACTCTTCTAAAGGAGGTAATTTAATAACATGATTGGAATGACTAATGCCGTAAATTTAAATGGTTTCTATAATCTTACTGTATCTTTGAAAGTTAGTAATACTACCTCATCTGATTTGACTTTATCAAGCACTTTGTTTAGTAAAGATGCTAATAATTATATAGATGCTTAGACAAAAGATATGAATGTCCCTGCAAATTCTGCTTTACAAACTTATGCTTGGGTTTTCGAGAACTTGCCAGAAGGAACATATGAGATTTCTGACTCTTATAATGGGACTTCTAAAACCCGTACTATTGAGTTAAAAAATAATATGGAAATAGTCTCCCCATTAGATTTCTCAGAAGCAACCCTAACAGTTATTTATCCCCCTGGAACTTCTTATTATATTACAAATGGATTTAAAACATATTCTCCAGATGATAATTCTACTGGGTCGAATAATTTTACTATAAGTGAGAAGGGAATCTGGAATATCTATTATCAAGGAAGTTATTGGGCTAGTATTAATATTGATATGAGTGGGGCCAGCTATAGTTAGCATATTGGTTATTTATATAATGAAGGTAATGAAGAAAATTTTATTACCGGTGGTTGGGAACCTATCATGACAAATGCAAGTGGGGCAGTTAAAACACCAGTTTCTAATGTTACTAAAGGAACAACAAGTATTACTTTAGGTACTACTTCAACTAATAGAAGTTCAAATGTTTATATCATAAAAACAAATAGCTCTATAAATTTAACTAATTATAACAGCCTATATCTACATGTAGTAAAGTAGAGAAATAATAATGTCACTAAAACTACTTCTAAATTAACTGTCTTAGCAGATACTGCGGTTTCTACTGAATTATGTAAAGATACAACTACAACAGAGAAAACTGATAAATCATATGCCCTAGACCTTTCTAATATCACAGACTCATATCCAATCCAAGTTTCCACTTAGGCAACATCTACTAATGGTTATGTTTTTTATGTTGAATTTGATAAAATGTGGGTGGAGTGATTAATTATGGCAATAGGAAGAACAAATGCTAATTTAAATTTTAAAAAACTAATCATCAATTCAGAAGATTACTATTCAGAAAGTGCTATTACTTATTCTTATTGGGGTCTTATATATACTCCTGACTCAGAAGGAGGACCAATATATCAAAAAAGTATTGAATCTTTTAATACCACTAAACGTTTAGATGATTCAGGAAAAGTAACTATTTTTGATGATAAAGTGTTTTCTTTGGAAACTGGAAGGAAATATTATATTAAAATCAGTAAGTATAAAGGAGCAATATCTTCTTCTAATTTAATTAAGACAATAGAAAAAGAAATTTTTTTAGAAGATGATATGACAATTTCAATAAATTTTTATGGAAGAACTTATCCAGACATTAGTAGTACTGGAATTATTTATGGCCCTTATAAAGACGATTTAGAAACTTTAATAACTAATATTGATGAAGAACCTGACTGGAATATTGTTATTAAAGATAGCTAGACTCTTACCTTTAATAGATTTTATGATGATAATAAATATTTTGAAGCTATACTAGTTGGGGGTGGAGGAGCTGGAGGTAATGGTGTAAATAAAACTTATGGAGATACTACTTATTGTAATGGTGGTGGCGGAGGCCAAGCTGGAGGGATAACGTATGTAGATGGTGAGTTTTCTGCTTCAATAGAATACCCAATAATAATAGGAGCTGGTGGAGTAAAGGCAGATGGTGGTGATACTGGTGCTTTTGGCTGGGCAGCTGTAGGAGGCCAAAAAGGTAACAATGGTGTTACCGCCGATGTAGATAGTTTCACCGGAGGAGGAGACGGGATTCTTGGACAAAATAGGGGCGATTATCACGACTATCAAGGTGGCTCTGGTTCAGGATGTTCTTTATTAAACTATGAGTATGTTTATGATATAGATGGCTATACTGATGTTAATGGCGAATTTCATGAGAGTAATCTTCACAATTGGATTGATAATGATACTCGGGATCCTGGCATACAATTATTTAATTCAGGAAAATATGTCGCCCAAGGGGGCGGTGGTGGAGATGGTTATAATGGCGGTGATCCAGCTGGAATTAAATGGGGCTGGTTATGTTGCCCAGGAGGAGAAGAACGATGGATTGAAGGGACTTCTAAATCTTGTTGGGGACTTAGTGACGAAACTCATTTTGGCTGGGGAAGAAGTCATTGCGACGAAAGTTACTCAGTCACTACTTATAGTGCTGATGCTGAAGCCAATACTGGTGGCGGCGGCGGTGGAGGAGACCATACAATCACCACAGGTGGAAATGGTGGCTCTGGTGTAGTCATTATAAGAAATGCAAGAACGTAAATAATAGGAGGAAAATAAAATGTATAATGCAATGAAAATTCTTATTAATAGAAAATTTTATAAGACAAAGGAAGCTGCTCAAAAGAAACTTGATGTTTTTTACTCTGTTGATCGTTTAACAGACGATGAGTATATTGAGCTTTCTAGTCTTGTCAGCGAAGTTTATGGCACTGATGATACTAAGTAATTAAATTTTTATAAAAAATTTGGGTAACTCCTTACAATTGAAAGAAATAATTTTTAAAATAGATTAGGAAGAAAAATAAAAAACTTCCTAATCTATTTTTACTTTATTGAAAGGAGTTTCCACGGTTATGAAACAAGGTAATAACTATAATATAATGGACTTGGTAAACAAACATGAAGAGATGATAAAGGAGTTAACTTTGGAAATCTCCGAAGTGCGGCAAGAGATTCAAGCTATTCAACAAGAATTAATAACTTCTGAAAATTACTATCAAGAATTAATTGATTCTCTTGCCGATAGTATTGAAGGGAATTATTTTAATGTTTAAATGGGTGGCTTGTAAGCCTAACATTCTTCACAAAAATAAAACCGCTACTCAAGAAGTAACCATTGGACAAGCTGTTGCGGGAGTAACTACCACAAGTAGCGGCATTTATGAAGGTAAAAAAATGGTTGCTTATATTTATAAAAATGGTAAATTTGTGCGGGTTAGGCCAATGCTTAGATTAGATAAAAAATATGGCTCAGTAGATTCTGCTCAAGCAGATTTTGATATAGTTAAATAAATTAAAAGGGGAAGACTTAATTATCTTCCCCTTATTTTTTTTTATTCTTTAAATAACTCATTAAGTGCGGTCACTTGAGAATCAGTCAAGCAATCATTATAAATTCTTAAATCGTAGACAGTTCCTTTTATCATGCCCCAGCCACTATTCCATCCACCTAAATAAAGAGGCTAATTGCCGTTAGTGGATTGAGCGTAACTCAAAGAATTATTATAAACTTTATTATTATCTAAATATATAGTATAATTATTTATATTTTTACTAATAATTAAAGTGTGATAGCCATTTTCATAAAGTTTGGTAATATTCTATGAAGCATCAGAAGGATTAAAAGCAGTTCCTCCTGCGTTAATCATTATTGAGCTATTAGGATAAGATTGTGAAGCAGATGTAATTGCTACTTTTAATTGAGTAGTTCCTGAAACGACTTCATTAAATAATAGGGTTCCCCACTAAGTAGAATCTTTGGCTTGTAAGCCATCCTTGTACTTTACCGCAACAGTCCAAGTGTCTTTTCCATAAGCGAATGGCTAAAAACCAGTATTAATTGCGGAACTATTATCTCCAAAAGTAACAGGAGCAGGTAATTTATATAGCCAATCGCCCACACTATCACCAATCGCTCCATCACTTGCTTCTGCCTTTTGAATACGTTTTAGCACGTATTCCCAAATAATTTTGCCAATAGCCATATAACCATAAAAACTAAAGTGACAACCATCACCGCTGTCCAAGACATTTGGAATCCCATTCGTTAAAGTGCCATCCCATTGAGCGGTTTCGCCATATAGTAATCCTCTGTCTTTTAATTGTGGAACCAAATGAATAAAGTGATCTCCGAATTGGGCTTTTAAAGTAGCAATTTCCGCATTCTCATCAGTGGCATAACCTTTTCTTTCTCTACTATAAACAATTAAATAATCCTGCGGAAATACATAATTAACGCACTTTTGTAATTGAGTTACATAATCGCTAAAAGCTAAATTATTATGTGCCGCATCATCTCCATAACCACCATTGGCACCCATCCAGAAAATATGAAGGCCATTATCCCGATAGTGCTTGGCCGCATAGGTTACTAAAGGAGTTTTTGCGGAAATAGTAATAGCTTCTCCATCTTCAAGTCGACGTAAACGCAAGCTCTAATTATCTATATCAGTTGCGTCATAATCTCTAAAAAGTATACAAGGAGTATCATTGATATAACAAGGATTAATGCCTGAGTCGCCGTATTTTAACAATTTAGCGGTTCGCCCACTTTTCGTTGTAAAACCTGAGGAAGCACTTCCAACGACAACACTTTCAGAAGAAGAAGCCGGGATAGTAACTGCGGGTAAAAGAGCTGGGTCAGAACCCATTCTTGCCATTATGGTAGGAATATCATCTGATAAGATACCTAAATTAACAGTGTCGATGCGTTCACTTAGGACTGCGGGATAACTAATTAAATGCCATCCAGCTGCATTTCCTCCAATACCCTGAGTCAGAGAATCTCCCCAACAATAAACTCTTGAATAAGAATCTTTTAAGTATCCTAATTTTTGTATTGCCTTTTGGATATCATTAAGATTACTTGCAGTAATAGTTGTTTTATTGTCTATATAGTTTACACTATTAAATTTCATTTTTATATTTCACTTCCTATAAAAAAAAATATCTTCTTTCTATTTTTTAGAAAGAAGATATTATAAAATTGTCTTATTTAGTCCATAGGGTGAATAAAACTCGTAATCCTTTTCTTGGCTTTGGCTTACGAGCCAAAACCCATTTTTATTTTTCTTCTAGTTGTGCTCATATTATCTTTAAGATAACCAGTGTCTTTTTTACGAGGAATTACTCTCTGCTTACGAGCTTTAGCTTTGAAATCTCCCTTTCTATGCCTTCGAGCTAACCATTTTTCAAGATTCTCTTGGAACTGCTTAGAATCAACAGAATGAACTGTCATAGGAGTATGAAAATCTTCTCCGTATTCTTCATCGAGAAGTTTTCGATAAGTTTGTTCAACTGGACAAGTGTCACAAGTGGCAAATAAGCATTCTCCACATATTTCTTCCCTATAAGTTTCAAACTTATACAAGTCGCTCATATTAAAGCTCCTCCTTGATTAGATTGAGTAAAGTATTAATCTCTTCTATAGAATTTTTATTCTCATCATAGAAAAAATGTGCCCAAGCATCTGCGTATGGGGCAATTGAGGCATATACCTGACGCATAATTTCTTTAGCACTGTCAAAAAGATAATGTCTAACAAAGTTATCATCAGCAGAACATACGGTTAAGTATCTATTGCATAGAATAAGATAGAAGCAACCTACTTCTTCGGCATCGAATATCATAGCAAAGATATTGCCATTTTTCTTGTCTATATAATTTTTATAAACTGTTTTTAAAAAATCTACTCCCGCATTAGTAGAGTAAGATACTTCATAAACATCATTATCCAATTTAAGAGAGGACCAGCCAGCAATAGGTTCCGCAATGGTCAATTTTGTTAAATGCTGTTCCATATATCAATGACTCCTTTATCTTTAATGGGGTGATCAATAAGCCAGGTGCTAACCGCACTCTTATCATTCAAATGGTAAATAAGATATCCATTATCATCGTGAAGAAGAATCCCAAAAAACTCATCATCGGGGATATGTTGGACTAGAAATAGATCAAATGACCGCAAATGGAAGGCAGGAGTTACCATACAAATATAAGAAGATAGGAGAAGCCAGCCAGGAGATGTGATAATACAAAGAATTAGCATTAGAAAAACATTAAGATTTTTTAGGATGTAACCAAATACCAATTCCAAAAGAAAAAGAATGAGGTAAAGCTCAGTTTCATCCCAAGTTTTTACTGTCTTTTTTGGCATTGGTTTTCTCCTTTAGCGTACTCGCACATAAAATGCCGACAATAATGATGGTTAATCGCTAAATCATTTCGCAAGTCATTAGGTGGTTCAAAGGCACACCCGATTATCTCTTTCTTTTTATTCCTTTTGGCGTAGAAGCAATAATCGCACGCACCTTCACATTTTTCATATTTCATAACATACAATCCTTTAAAATATTACTACGGCAAGGATGACGCAATTTGCGTAAAGCCGTAGATTGGCATTGACGCACTCGTTCTTTAGATAGACCTAAATCTCGCCCAATAGCTTCAAGAGTTGCGGGCATCTGTCCCCGCAATCCGAAACGACGATTGATTACTTCTTTTTCTCTTGGAGAAAGAGTATCGACTACTGAGTTAATGATTTCTCCGTCAATCTTTTCCTCTACCGTTTTAGCTACATCGATGAAAGAATCGGGAATTAAATCACCGACCGTTGTTTCTTCATCGATACCCACAGGAGTATCAAGAGATGTAATTGCGTGATCACAATTTAACACTTCTGTGACTTTTTTAGTATCTAAATTGAGCAAAACCGCTAATTCTTTATTAGTGGGTTCTTTGCCGGTAGAAGCTAATACTTTAGAAGACACATTTTTAAGAGTAGATTGTAGCTCGGCTAAATGGGCGGGAATCCGAATATTGCGGGAATCATTACTTAATGCTCGTCCAATCTTTTGACGAATCCAACTAGTAGCATATGTTGAAAAATGCGTCCCTAGAGAAGGATCAAAAGAATCAACGGCTTTAATAAGACCAAGATTGCCTTCTTGAATTAAGTCGATGAAAGGAAGTCCGCAATTACGATAAGCTCGTGCGATAGATACTACTAAACGCAGATTAGAATTGATAAGACATTGGCGTGCCTTATCATCGCCCAAGAAGGTTTTTTGAGTCAATTCCTATTCTTCTATTGGAGTCAATAGGGGATATTGAGATATCTCTCTTAGGTATTGTTGAAGGCTATCTTCCATATTATTCTCCTTTTTTTAAGCATATTCCCCGCAATCATTGCAGAAATCAATTGCGATAGTTGTAAAGTTTTTAGCGTTATAAGTCCCATCTTCATCCTTGGGGCCAAATTCTCCAAAAGCAGGAAAACAATTAGAACAAGCAGAGATGAAATGATTATAGAGAGAATCATTCGCTAGATATTCAATAGTTTCTAGATCGGAATCATAATAGGGCTGTTGGCAACAAGGACAAATACAAATTTCATTGCTATTTTGGACGCAATAACAACAAAAGACTTCCTCATTATCATTAGTATAGTAATCATCACACTCGGGAAGAATAAAACTTCCGCAATTATTACATATTAAAGCTCTATTACAATCAATACACTTAACCCAGCTAGTATCAAATTCACTACCGTAAATAACTTCTCCACAAGACATACATTCAGCTTCTCCACTGAAGTTAAGGGAATATTCTTTAGGATAATTAGTGAAAAAGTTATTAGAGAGATAAGCATTTCGCCATTCATAAATATCATTATACATATGAACGGTTTCAAAATCCCAAATGTAATCATAGCCTCCTGGGTTGTTGTCCTTATGAAGAAGATTGCAAATAGGTAAAATGATTGAAGAGAATTGTTCATCTCCTCCTAACAACTCCCGCACCCAAGAGAGAATTTGAGCTTCTAGGTCAGGATATTGATAGGGATAATGGCGGTTGCCTAAGATGATATCTCTATTGGCAATAACTAGCTGACGCCATTTCTTATTAGAAAGGGTTGGTTGACTATTGCTCCAAAGTATATAAGGAGTGTCTGATTTAAGATACGCAACAAGCACGCAGGAACTATTCATCATCTCGATAGTGCCCTGCCGATACTCACCCGTATGATCGACCCAACTCATACAACTATTCCAGTTGCAATCATTATCACTCATAGTGAGAAAGTCAATGGGGGCAATAGAAAGGCAAAGAGTTCCATAAGCATAGGCATTATTAGTAAGCTGAGACTGGAAGAGACGCACGCTTTCATATGTCTCTTCGGGGATGCCAAATTCATGACAAATTTTACGAAGAGTAGGCATAAGATGACATCCCTTTTGGACTTTAATACGTTTGCCGTTTCGAGTAGGAATATAAAAGGTTTCCTCAGAGTAAGTATTTGTAACAAAATTGGAACGAGTAAGAAATCTATCGCTTAAGAGATAATATTCATTAGGATGTGAAGGAATATACCCAAAAGATTGAGCTGTGCGGGCCTCATCAGGGCGAATTGGAAAAAGTTCCTCAGCTTTGGTCCGTAAGCCAGAAACAATGTCCTCATAAGCTTTTTGCTGAGAAATTGGAGCATCATTCCAACTTCCGATAATTTCATCATTGGTTTTCCGCACTTGGATCTCTTTTTCTAGAATAAGCTTCTGACCAAAAGCATCGAAGAGAAATTGCTTATTTGTATTCCAGAAGCGAAGAATTGTAGAGAGAGGAGCTTCGGGTTTTGCATCTCCAAAATCTTTGATATATTGGAGAAAAATTTTTTTATCAGTTTCTGATAGTACTTCAAATGGTTCCAATTTAATTACCTCCAGGAGACATAGCAGAGTGTTCTGTGATGTAAGTGGATTGTTCTTCTGTAGCTTTACTCCCTATCACTTGAACAGCTTATTAAAAAGTTCATTAAAGATATCTTCGTCAGAGAGATCCTCATTGATCTTTGTCTTTACCTTAGTAGGCTTTTCGCACTTGGGAGCTTTACTTCCCAGGCCCAAAGTGTCCCATAGATCAGCGACAGAGTCGATGAGAGAGCGAATATTTGCAGTTTCCTTGCGGGCATCGCTAATAGTGGCGAGTAGATCTTCAGGAAGGAAACAAGCTTCCCCTTCACGCAAAATGCCTTCATGGATAAGGAGAGCGTTAAGGGCAACAGCGGCATTAGTAGCAAGTTGCATAGATGCTTCCTTGTTGAGCTTCTCTTCCTCAGCCTTAGCAGCTTCTTCCTTTGCTTTCTTTTCTTCTTCTGCCTTTCTCTTATCTTCTGCGGCTCTTGCTAGATTAAGGTTCTCCGCAAAAGCTTCAGCAATTTCAGCATCAGAAGCACCATTACGCAGCATAGCTTCCAAGTCATTAAAATCGTAAATCATATAATAATTACTCCTTTTTTAATTTAAATTATATTGTTCAATTATTGATTTAGCTAAAATTGATAGAACTGTCCTATCAATAGCATTGCCTAAACAAAATCCTACTTCACGAGGAGAAAGGACTGAACAGATTTTTCCAGCTTCTTCTTTAGTCCAGCCCATAACTTTACACATTTCTATTGGAAAAAGTTTATAAATATTTCCTTCCCGCAAATAAAGACCGCCACTTGATCCCGCATGTCCTCCTCCAGAAGCAGTTAAAGTAACACCTTGGGCAAATGCGGTTGCCTTGCCCTCCTGATTTATAATCAGCTAACTTTTTAGAAGCTGTATAACAAGGAGAAGATATATCGGCAAGCGGAGAAGAATCTACTAAATATGATTCGTTTATTATTAGGGGGACCATGTAAAACTTCATAGGCTTTAAGAGGACGGGCATCTATTTCACTAATACCTAAGACTTGCGTGTTTGGGCAATTGTCTTTAATAGCTTCCGCAAAGGGATTATTACCAATAGTGGAGTTAGTAAATTGACCGCATCTACTGGGGAGGTCTTTTACTTCAACTTTTTTTAAGGGAGCAAAGCTCCCTTAACTTTTTCTATATATATTATATCATAAAATTTTTATAAAGTAAAAATTTTTTTGGGGAAGCGAAGCTTCCCATATTTTACTTTTTTGGGGAAGCGAAGCTTCCCATATTTTACTTTTTTGGGGAAGCGAAGCTTC